>JADMIO010820032.1_pt1 | contig 20255 bp, 16 predicted proteins | sample 8958161 | NCBI WGS metagenome assembly JADMIO01 (sample SAMN16585339, study PRJNA669376) | soil metagenome | isolation source: Crop rotation soil | place: USA: Cullars Rotation, Alabama | collected 2011 | reverse complement strand
GCCGCGACTTCAAGTCACGTGAATTCCAAGCTTCGGATCCCACTGTGCTGGAAAGGGCTGGCCGCCGCCACGTCCCCCTTCCTGGCCTTCGTTTCGGTGATCCGGAAGGGCTGCGCCGACCGCAGCAGGACGACCTTCTGGACGACCGCCCCGCGCCGGACGTGTCCGAGGTTGATGACCGAGGGGGAGACCGTCACCCCGGACTGGACGTGGGCCGAGACCGAGATGGGGATGCGGGGGCCGGCCGGGTCGTTCGTCAGCAGCGTGATCTCATCCTTGAAGAACCCGGGGGGGGCCGTCGGGTTGAGCGTCGCCTGGACCTGATACTGGACGGTCCCCTCCGAGCGGCCCAGCTCCTGGAGAGTGGCGGTCACGGCCGAGCTGACCGTCTCCATCCGGGTGACCTGCCAATCGGGCTGCCCTCCGGCGTAGGAGAGATTCAGGCTGACCGTGGGCCGGCCCGTCCGGGTGACGACGCCGAAGTCGACGGCGCCGGGGGTCAGCATGACGTCGCCGCGGATGAAGCAGGTCACATCCAGGTCGATCTCCAGGAACGTGGGCCTGTCCAGGATCAGGGTCAGGCCCGAGGCCTTGAACCCCTGGAACTTGGTGGTGTCGAGCACGGCCTCGACGACGGTCTGGGTCCCGGGCGGGATCTCCTTGGCGCCGACGCGGACCTCGGTGCAGCCGCACTTGGTCCGCCAGTTCAGGATCCGGAGGTCCTGGTTGGTCGTGTTGACGATGCGGAAGGTATGGCGGACCTTCGAGCCGCGGGCCACGGTGCCGAGGTCCTTGGCCCGTTCCGGGAAGACCGTGGCGATCCAGTCCTGCGCCGGCGCGGGGCCGGCGGCCAGGAGCACCCCGCAGGCAAGCAAGAAGCTGGCGCGACGCATGGGGAGAGATCCCTCCGCAAGGGGGTCGCGTGGCGCGACATGCACGATCCCTCGGCGCGGGTCGAGGGGACCGACCGTCCTGGAAACGACCGGGGGACCGGCCGCGCCTCCCGGCACAGGCCTGGCGGGCGTGCCCGCGCCGGGACGTCCGAGGAAATCCCTTCGTCTCCTGCCCGGTGTCCGACCGAAAAGATAGCACATCGGGGGCCGCCCGGGGACCCGATTCGCGCCCCGCGCCGCCCCGGACCCGCGCGGACTGCAACCCCCGCCATCTAGCCTCCGGGGACCTCTCCTGTTACCATTCGCTGACCGGATCGTTGGGGCGGCCGGCCGGTCCGACCCCTCCCGGACTCGACGGAAATCGAGAGGATCTCCGCTCTCCCCGGGGATTGCATCTCTTGCCTTGGCCCACAGTTCGGTGGCGAGGCGTCGCGCCTCGATCGTGCGGGGCAGGGCCTGAGCCGTGGACGGTCGGGCGGCACCAGGTCGGCCCGGGCGCCCATCGATCGCATCGACCATCCTCGGCCGCGGACCCCTCGTGCCATGCTCAATCCCACCGTCCAAGTGCGTGACCAGCATGGAGTCCTGGTCGCCGAGTTCTGGGACTGTCTGCGACTGGATCCGGCCCCGGTGCGACAGCTCTGCCGGAAGTATGAGGCGCTGATGCCCACTGCAGGGCGGGCCGATCTGATCGTCGACTTCTTCGGCGTCGACTTCGCCGGCTCCGCGGCCCTCAGCGGGATGGTGCGGCTGCAGAAACTTTGCCGGAAGCAGGGGGGGCGGTTGGTCCTGTGCAACCTCTGCCCGACGGTCTTCGAGGTCTTCCGGCTCACCCGGCTGGTCCCCTTGTTCACGTTCGTCGCCGACCGGCCGGCCGCGCTCGCCTTACTGGGCGCCGGGCCCGGCCCGGACGATGATCTGTCGTCGCTGACGCCGTACCTCCCTCCGAAGCCGAAGCCTCCTCGGGACGGCATCAACCCCGGCGGGCCGCCGGGCGGGCGGGCGGAGCCTTGACGATCCGACCGCGAGAGTCATGATAGAGGAAAGTTCCTCAGTCTTGGGAGTCTGTCCGATGGCCGCCCCATCCCGGCTTGAGGTCGTCGAGGTCGAAGGTGTGCGGATCATCCGGTTCTGCGACCGGCACTTATTCGACGAGCCCACGGTCCGCGAAGTCTCCGAGCAACTCTTCGCCGCGATCCCCAATAACGGAAAGCCGATTCGGCTGATCCTCGACTTCTCGGGGGTCGAACTGATCTCAAGCTCCCTGATCGGCAAGCTGATCGTCCTGCAACGGCGCGTCGATGCCTCCCAGGGGAAGCTCCGCCTCTGCGAGTTGACCAAGACGGTCGACGCCGTGATGAAGACGACCAACCTCGACCGCCTCTTCGCCATCGATCGCGATCGGGCGGGGGCGCTGGCGACCTTCAGCTAAGGCCATTTCTGCGCGGTTTCCTCCGCCCCGGCGCGACGGGGTCCTCGTCGATGAGCCGATTCCGTTTCGTCTGCCTGGGCGTCGGTGATGCGTTCTCCCGCCGCTGGTATTCCTCCGCGCTGGCGCTGGAAGGTGACGGGTCGTGGCTGCTGGTGGATTGCCCGCACCCGATCCGCAAGGTCCTGCACGAGTCCGGGGCCGCGGCGGGCGAGGACCTCGACGTCGGCTCCATCGCCGGGGTCGTGCTGACCCACCTGCACGCCGACCACGCCTCGGGCCTGGAGGGGTGGGGCTATTACTCCCGGATCGCCCTGGGCCGCCGCGCCGTGCTCCTGACCCACGCGGAGGCGGCCCGGAACCTGGACGCCGCCATGGGCCACCTCCTGGCCGCTCCGGGAGGCGCCGCCGAACGCCCACGCCTGGCCGACCTGTTCGAGGTCCGGCTCCTGTCCGACGAGGCCCCGACGCATTTCGGGCCCTTTGCGATCGAGTGCCGCCCGACGCTCCATTCCATACCCACCCGTGCGCTGCGGATCCGGGCCGGGGGGCGCTGCCTCGGCCTCAGCGCCGACACGGCCTTCGACCCCGCGCTGATCGACTGGCTGGCCGAGGCCGACCTGATCGTCCACGAGACCAACCACGGCCCCCACACGCCCTACGAGAAGCTGGCTGCGCTGGCGGCCCCGCTCCGCGCGAAGATGCGGCTGATCCACTACCCCGACGACTTCGACGTCGCGGCCAGCCTCATCGAGCCGCTCGTCCCGGGCCGGATCTACGACGTCTGATCGCCGTCGGATCCCCCTCGTCCCTGCCCGACGCCATCAGACCCGGACGAGGCGCCATCCCCCCTGGAGGAACCGGATGGCGATGAGGGCCCCGCGGATGCAGAGGTCGGCGAGCATGGCGACCCAGGCGCCGTAGAGGCCCCAGCCGAGGCCGCCGGCACTCGGGGGATAGGTCAGGTGATACGCCAGGGGGAGCCGGACCGTCAGGAAGCCGACCAGGACGATGGCCCACGGCCAGCGGGTGTCGCCGGCGCCGCGGAGGGCCCCGCTGAGCACGATGAGCGTGGCCATGGCCGGCGTCGCGAAGGCGACGACCCGCACCACGGCCGCCCCCTGCACGGCGACCCCCGAGCGGCCCTCTCCCAGGAACAGCGCCACCATCGGGGCGGCCTGGGTGTAGAGCAGCAGGCCGAGGCCGCAGAGCACGGCGACCCCCATGGCCCAGGCGGTGCGGGCCGCTCGTGCGGCCAGGTCGGGGCGGCGCGCCCCCAGGTACTGGCCCGTCAGGGTGGCCGCCGCGACGGAGAAGGCCGTCACCAGCAGGAAGGCGATCGACTCGCACCGGATCGCGATGCCGTGCGCCGCCGAGGCGACCGTCCCCAGCCGGTTGATCAGGCCCAAGAACCAGAGCTGGCAGACCATGGTCGTCAGGCTCTCCCCCATCGCCGGGGCGCTGATCCGCAGGATGCGCCGGACTTCCCGGCCGTCGGGCACGAGCCCGGCCCGGCTCAGGCGGAGCCCGGACCGGCCGCGCGCCAGCAGGGCCAGGAGGATCAGGCCGCCGACCCCTTCGCCGCAAGCGGTCCCGATGGCGATGCCCCGCAGCTCGAGCCGCGGCAGGGGCCCGAGCCCGATGGCCAGCGCCCAGCTCACCGCCACGTTGATGGCGTTGACTAAAATCATCACCCGCATGCCGGTCCGCGTGTCCCCCGCCCCCCGCAGGCAGGCGACGCCGACCGTCTCGCTGGCCAGCAACGGCGTGATGACCAGGACGATCCTCAGGTAGGCGACCGCCTCCGTCGCCGCCCGGCCGGTGAGGTTCAGCGCCCCGACCAGCGCCGGGGCCGCCGCCAGGCCCGCCGCCGCGGTCGCCAGCCCGACGATCCAGGCCAGGCCGATCGCTTGCCCGCAGATCCGGCAGGCTCCCGCGCGGTCCCCCGCCCCGATCAGGCGGGCCACCAGCGCGGTCGCCCCGACCGAGACCACGATCATCAGGCTGCCGAGGAACCACATCAGATAGACGGCGTTGGTCACCGCCGCCAGGTGGTCCACGCTCAGGAACCGGGCCGTCAGGACCGTGTCGGACAGCCCGACCAGGTACAGCAGCGCCTGCTCGACCAGCACCGGCACGGCCAGCCACACCACCTGGCGCGCGATCGTCCGTCCCGGGACCGCCGCCAACATCGTCTCGTCCCGGCAATCGGCGATCGCGGCCATTGGACCCTGTTTTCTCCGTCTTTCGCTCTCGATTGTCTGCATGGCGCTCACTGCGGTGAGATCCCCGTAGGGTGGGCATCGCCCACCATTCCCCGAAGAAAACGGTGGGCAATGCCCACCCTACAGGGCTGCGGTGAGTCGCCTCTTCGGGAAGATGCCTCGAGTCCCGGGGTCGTGCAGACAAACCGACACGAGGGCCATTATAGTAGTTCGGCCAACTCAGGAACCCTCGCGGCCCGTCCGCCGCAATCCCAGCCGGAGTCCACCCGTGGCCGCCCGCATCCTCGACGGCAAGGCGCTGGCGCAGACGATCCGGGACGAGGTCGCCGGGGAAGTCGCCCGCCTGCGCGACGAGACCGGGATCGTCCCGGGGCTGTCGGTCGTGCTGGTCGGCGAGAACCCGGCCAGCCAGGTTTACGTCCGCAACAAGGCCGGCGCCTGCAAGGCCGCCGGCATGCGCGGCGAGGTCCTCCGGCTGCCGGCCGACGTCTCCGAGGCTGCCTTGCTGGACGCGATCGACGCGCGGAACGCCGACGGCAAGGTCCACGGCATCCTGGTGCAACTGCCCCTGCCGGCGCACGTCGACGAGCATCGGGTGATCGAGCGGGTCGATCCCGCCAAGGACGTCGACGGCTTCCACCCCGAGAACGCCGGGCGCCTGGCGGGCGGCCGGCCCCGGTTCGTGCCCTGCACGCCGCTGGGGATCCGGGCGCTACTGGCCGCCTCCGGGATCGAGACGAAGGGGGCGCACGCGGTCGTCCTGGGGCGGTCGAACATCGTCGGCAAGCCGATGGCGCTCTTGCTGTTGCAGAAGGGTCCCGGCGGCGACGCGACCGTCACGGTCGGCCACACCGGCAGCCGCGACGTGGCGGAGCTGGCCCGCACGGCCGATCTGCTGATCGTGGCCGTCGGCCGGCCCGAGCAGGTCCGCGCCGCGTGGATCAAGCCCGGCGCGGTCGTCGTCGACGTCGGCATGAACCGCCGGGCCGACGGGTCGCTCTGCGGCGACGTCGAATTCGCCGGGGCGGCCGAGGTCGCCTCCTGGATCACGCCGGTCCCCGGCGGCGTCGGGCCGATGACTGTGGCGATGCTCCTGAAGAACACCCTGCAAGCGGCGCGTGAAAGCCGGCCATGAACCCTTCGACCGAACGGGCCCTGGATCGCCTGTTGCAGAAGATGGCCCGCCCGCCCCGGACGCGTCGGAGCCGCTTCTCGACCGCCCCGGTCGTCATCGCGCTGGGACTCGTCCTGGGCTATCAGTTGCTGGTCCGTCTGGTCCCGAGGGTCTGGGGCGAGCTGTTGCCGGGGGGGATGAGGCAGGCCCGATTCCTCCGAGGCTGGCCGGGCCTCGTCGGGAATCTGGCCTGGTCCTGCCACCTCCATTTCTCGGCGGTGCTGGTGATCGGCGGCCTCTTCGTCGCCGGCGCGATCCTCGTCAGCGGCTGGCTCCGCCCGCTCCGATTCCTGGTCTGGCTGGCCGCCATCGGGGTGATCCTGGCGGACGCCGGGATCGTCTACGTGACCCTGCGGGCCGCCCTGGAGACGACGGCCGACGCCTCGGGGATCGGCCAGGGTCCGGCCCCCGTGCTCATCTCGCCCGGCCTCGAGGAGGACTTCCCGTGATCCGCCTGGGACTCTGCAACGAGCTGTTCGAGGGCTGGGAGTTCGGCCGCGTCTGCCGGACCGTCAAGGCGCTCGGCTACGACGGCCTGGAGATCGCGCCGTTCACCCTGGCACCCCGGATCACGGACCTCTCGGCCGAGAGGCGGAGGGAGCTTCGGGCGATGGTCGAGGAGGCCGGACTGGCCACGATCGGCCTGCACTGGCTGCTGGCGAAGACCGACGGGTTCTACCTGACCTCTCCCGACGCCGCGGTCCGCCGCCGGACGGCCGACTATTTCCTCGCCCTGGCCGAGGCGACCCGCGACCTCGGCGGCGAGTTGATGGTCCTCGGCTCCCCCAAGCAGCGCGACCTCCTGCCCGGCGTCGATGACCGGCAGGCGTTCGAGTACGCCGCGGAGGTCTTCGCCACGATCGCGCCGAGCCTCGAGGCGCTGGGCGTGGACCTCTGCCTGGAGCCCTTGGCCCCGAGCGAGACGAACTTCCTGAACACCTGCGACCAGGCCAACGAGCTGATCGCCCGGGTGGACCACCCCCGGTTCCTTCTGCACATGGACGTCAAGGCGCAGAGCAGCGAGCCGGGGACGACGGTGCCGGAGCTGATCGCCCGCCACGCCCCCCGCGCCGGCCATTTCCACGCCCAGGACACGAACCTCCGGGGGCCCGGGATGGGGGACGTCGATTTCGGGCCGATCCTGAAGGCCCTGGTCGCCTCGGGCTACGACCGCTGGGTCTCCGTCGAGGTCTTCGACTACTCCGCCGGCGCCGAGGAGACGGCCCGTCGGAGCATCGAGTGCCTCCTGCGCGAGCTGCGTGCGGCCGGCGGGCGGTGAGCCGGGGAGCGGCCCTGCGGCGCCTCCGGATCGAGGAATCGGGAGACGGACCTCGCCGCGGTCCCCCCCGGGGAGGTCCGCCCCTGCGCCGGATGATTTACGATAATTTTGTACAGTATTTCTGTTGCTTGGGCTTGCGGAAACCGGATACAATCCGTACTTCAAGCGGAGGATCGGGGGGGCGAGATCCCGGACACGGTGCGGGGGCGGGACGGACCGATGGCCAAACGGATTCGACGAGACGGAGGCCCCCCGCGGGCCAAATTGGTGGTGGAGGACGTCTCCCTGGCGGAGGCGACGCGGGAGCGCTACCTCACCTACGCCCTGAGCGTGATCACCGCGAGGGCTTTGCCCGACGTCCGCGACGGCCTGAAGCCGGTGCAGCGCCGCATCCTGTATGCGATGTGGCACGACCTGCACGTCACGGCCGACGGGCGGTTCATCAAGTGCGCGGCCGTCGTCGGCGAAGTGATGAAGAGCTATCACCCGCACGGCGACCAGTCGATCTACGACGCGCTGGTCCGGATGGCGCAGCCCTTCAGCCTGCGCTACCCGCTGATCGACGGCTACGGCAACTTCGGCTCGATCGACGGCGACCCTCCGGCCGCGATGCGGTACACCGAGTCGAAGCTGAGGCCGATCGCGCACGAGATCCTCGGCGAGCTGCGCGACCAGACGGTCGAGATGCGCCCCAACTACGCCTCGACGACCGACGAGCCGGTGGTCCTGCCGGCGCAGGTGCCGAACCTCTTGATCAACGGCGCCGCGGGGATCGCCGTCGGCATGGCGACGAACATCCCGCCGCACAACCTCGGCGAGGTCTGCAAGGCGCTGCTGGCCCTGCTGGACCACGACCGCGACCTGCCCCTGGAGCGGATCCTCAAGGCGATCCAGGGCCCGGACTTCCCGACCGGCGGCGTGATCCTGAACACGGCCGAGGAGATCCGGCAGATCTACGCGACGGGGCAGGGGACCATCAAGCTCCGCGGCACGTCCGCGCCGGACCCCGAGAAGCCCAACGTCGTCTGGATCACGTCGATCCCCTACGGCATCGAGAAGGACGCCCTGGTGCTGCGGATCGGCGAGCTGATCGGCAAGGGGCAGGTGCCGCAACTCACGAACGTCAAGGACCTCAGTACCGACGACATCCGGATCGCGCTGGAGCTGCGGCCCGGCTCCAACGCCGAGGCGGCCTTGGCGTACCTGTTCAAGAACACGCCGCTCCAGACGAACTTCAACGTCAACCTGACCTGCCTCCTGCCGGCCGAGGGGGCGGAGGTCGCCGTCCCCCAGCGGCTCGACCTGAAGAGCATGCTGCTGCACTTCCTCGACTTCCGGATGGACGTCGTCACGCGGCGTCTGCGCCACGAGCTGGAGAACCTGCGCCGGCGGATCCACATCCTGGAAGGCTTCGCGATCGTCTTCAACGACCTGGACGAGGCGATCCGGATCATCCGCGCCAGCGACGGCAAGGCCGACGCCTCCCCCAAGCTGATCGCGCGCTTCCAGCTCTCGGAGGAGCAGGCCGACGCGATCCTGGAGACGAAGCTCTACAAGCTCGGCAAGCTCGAGATCCGCGACATCCTCGCCGAGCTGGCCGCGAAGCGCCAGAGGGAAGCGGAGCTCGTCGCGTTGCTGGCCGACGAGCCGGCCCGGTGGAAGATCATCCGCGGCGAGATCCAGTCGATCGCCCGGAAGCATGGAGACGACCGGCGCACGAAGATCGAAGGCCCATCCGCGCCGGTGGAGTTCCGCGAGGAGGACTACATCGTCGACGAGGATGCCTGGGTCATCCTCACGCGCGACGGCTGGATCAAGCGGCAGAAGTCCTTCACCGACGTGGCGAGCATCCGGGTCCGCGACGACGACCGCGTCGGCTGGGTCTACCGCGCCCGTGCCCGCCAGACGATCACCCTCTTTACCGACCGCGGGATCGGCTACACGCTGCGCGTCAACGACATCCCGCTGACGACCGGCCACGGCGAGCCGATCCAGAAGCAGTTCGCCTTCGAGGACCGCGAGCACCTGGTCGGGGTCGTCTGCCACGATCCCCGCTGCCTGCCGGATCCCTCCGCGGCGCCCCCCCCGCCTCCGGTCCCGACTCAGGGTTATCTCAACGGGGACCTGGCTCCCACCAACGGCAACGGCGCGCATCCGCCCGTGCCCCCGCCGCCGTACGCCGTGGCCTTGACCGCCGGGGGTAAGGTGCTGCGGTTCGCCCTGGCCCCGTTGGCACCGGTCTCGACGCGCAAGGGCCGGTCCGTCGTCCGTCTCGACCCGGCGGTCCCGGACGACCTGGTCGTGGGGGTCGAGCCGACCGACGGGACGGAGACCGTCTGCCTGGCGACCCGCTCGGCGCGGGTCCTGATCTTCCCGGTCGCCGAGGCCAACGTCGTCGCCGGCCCGGCCAAGGGGGTCACCGCCATCAAGCTCGACGCCAAGGACCGCGTCCTCGGCTTCGCCCTGGCCAACAAGATGCGCGAGGGCCTGCAAGTGCGGACCAGCCGCGGGGCCACGCAGTTCGTCCGCGCGACGAAGTATCCCGTGACCAGCCGCGGCGGGCGCGGCTACGGAATCCTCCAGCGTGGGTCGCTCGAGGCGATCATCCACGACGAGGCGCGGCCGGTGCCGCCGGTCGAGCAAGTGGGCGAGTGACTAGGCAGCGTTAGGGGGAGTCGAGTGGGATGCAGTAGAGTAGGGTGGGCATCGCCCACCTTCTGCATGCGGTGGGCGACCCCCACCCTACAAGGTTCGCTTTTCACCGGTCGAGCAGGTATGAGAGCGGTGTAGGGTCCGCCGTGCGGACCGATTGTCTGGGACGTCGGTCCGCACGGCGGACCCTACGGAGGATCCTGGATTATGTCCTCTCTCCCTACAACATCTCCACCTCCCGACCTAGGCGTCTATTACCCCGCCTCGGATGGACGACCTATGGGCGAAACCGGCTGGCACGTCCGCTCCACGTCCTCGTTCTACGAAGTCCTGAGGGAGCACCTCGCCCACACCGATGCCTACGTGGCGTCGAACATGTTCCTCTACTACGAGCAAGGCAATCCCAAGGCGAATCGGGCACCCGACTGCATGGTGATCCTGGGCGTCGGCAAACACGAGCGCCGTTCGTTCAAGACCTGGGTCGAGGGGGCCGTTCCGTCGGTCATCTTCGAGTTCTCATCGGACGAGACGATCGACGAGGACCTCCATGCCAAGAAGGCGCTCTACGCGCGGCTGGGTGTGACCGAATACGTCCTCTTCGATCCGTTCGGCGATTGTCTCGACCCTCGCTTGCAAGGGTTCCGCCTGGAGGGTGGAGAATACATCGAGCTTGTGCCAGACGCCGACGGGGGCCTCATCAGCCAGGTCTTGGGCCTGCGGTTGATCGGCGAGGGGTTCCTGCTCCGCGCGATCGACCTTCGGACGAATCGACCGTTGCTGACGATGGAGGAGAAGTCGGCGGAGCTTGCCCGTGCGGCGGACCAAACAGAGCGGCTGCGGCTACGAGCCGAGGAGGAGCGGCTGCGGGCTGAAGAGGAGCGACAACGTGCCGAGCAGGAACGGCAGCGTGCGGACGATCTCGCCGCCGAACTCAGACGCCTTCGGGCCTTGCTCGGCGACCAGGACCGATCCGGCGACCAGCCGGCCGGGGGGGAATAGGGGACAAGCGTCATGGCCACGGGAACCTACAACGCCGAGTCGATCACCGTGCTGGAGGGCCTGGAGGCCGTCCGGCGCCGGCCCGGCATGTACATCGGCGGTGTCGACAAGGCGGGGCTGCACCACCTGCTCTGGGAGATCGTCGACAACTCGGTCGACGAGGTCATGAACGGCCACGCCTCCCGGATCGTGGTCACCCTGGGCTCCGACGGCAAGACGCTGACCGTCGCCGACAACGGCCGCGGCATCCCCGTCGACCGCCATCCCAAGACCGGCCAGAGCGCGCTGGAGACGATCCTCACCACCTTGCACGCGGGCGGAAAATTCGACAACGACGCCTACAAGGTCGCCGGCGGCCTGCACGGCGTCGGCGCCAGCGTCGTCAACGCGCTGAGCAAACAGCTCGTGGCGCAGGTCCGGCGCGACGGCGTGACCTACACCCAGCGCTACCGCAAGGGCAAGTCCCTCGGCCCGGTCGAAGCCGGCGAGCCGGCGCGCGGCACCGGCACCACCATCACCTTCACCCCCGACCCCGAGATCTTCCACGACGCGACCTACGACGGTGCCCTGATCGCCGAGAGGCTCGAGGTCAAGACGTACCTGAACAAGGGCCTGACGATCCAGTTCCTCGACGAGCGGGCGAAGACCTCCGTCGAGTTCCGCCACGACGGCGGGGTCGCGGATTTCCTGGCCGCCGTCAACCTCGCCCGGAACGATCAGCGCGTCGCCGCGGCGCCGTTCGTCCTGGAGCGCGAGGAGGACGACCTGCGGATGAACCTGGCGCTAGCCTGGACCGAGGCGACCGACGAGGACGTCCGGTCGTTCGTCAACACCATCCCCACCCGCGACGGCGGCACGCACGAGCAGGGGCTGCGCGGGGCGGTCACCGCCGCCGTGCAGCGGTACATGAAGGACCACGAGCTCCTCAAGAAGGGCGTCGAGATCAAGGGGGAGGACATCCGAGAGGGGCTGACCGCGGTCCTCTCGATCTGCGTCCACGAGCCGCAGTTCCAGGGGCAGACCAAGGGACGGCTCAATAACCCCGAGGTCCGGGCGCTGGTGGAGTCGATGGTCCGGCCCCGCCTCGAGGACTTCCTGCTGAAGAACAAGAGCATCGGCGATGCGATCGCCGCGCGGGTGATCCAGGCGGCCAAGGCCCGCGAGGCCAGCCGCGCCGCCGCCAGCCAGGTGCGCCGCAAGACCGCCATCAGCAACCGCCTGACCCTCCCCGGCAAGCTCCACGACTGCGACAGCACGTTCGCCGACGAGACCGAGCTGTTCATCGTCGAGGGGGACAGCGCCGGAGGATCGGCCAAGCAGGGGCGCGACCGCGACATCCAGGCGATCCTGCCGCTGAAGGGCAAGGTCCTCAACGCCGAGCAGGCCGGCAAGGCCAAGGTGCTCGACAACAAGGAGCTGACCGACATCGTCAGCGCCCTGGGCTGCGGCATGGACGACCAGTTCGACCCGGCCCGGCTGCGCTACGGCAAGGTCATCCTGCTGACCGACGCCGACAGCGACGGTCATCACATCGCCACACTCCTCCTGACCTTCTTCTACCGCCACCTGCCCGGCCTCTTCGACGCCGGGCGGATCTTCCTGGCCTGCCCCCCGCTGTACAAGATCACCCACGGCAAGGAGACGCACTGGGCCGCCGACGACGCCTCGCGCGACAAGATCCTGGCCCGCCTGCCCAGGAACGCCCGGCCCAACATCACCCGCTTCAAGGGACTCGGTGAGATGCCGGCCAAGCTCCTCTACGAGACGACCCTCGACCCCGCCCGCCGCCGGTTGCTCCGCGTCGTCGTCCCCGACGAGGACCGCCCCTACACCGAGAGCACCGTCAGCGAGCTCATGGGCAAGGAGCCCGAGGCCCGCTTCAAGTTCATCATGGCCGAGGCGTACACGGCCAAGGACATCGATATCTGAGAAGGCAGTGGCCAGCGGCCAGAGGGGGAGCCGCTCCCGACACCAACCCTTCGCCCTCTGGGGTCTGGTCTCTGGAATCGGTCATCCCCTGATCCCCTGCGCGATTCAGATGCGCATGACGACCTTCCTCGCCCCCGGCTCGGCCGCCGCCCGGAACGCCTCCTCGGCGTGATCGAGGCTGAACTCGGCGCCGATCAGGGCGCGGACGTCGATGCGGCGATCGGCCAGCGCCGCGATCGCTCGAGGGAAGGGGCCGCAGCGCGAGCCGACGATGCGGACCTCGTCGATCACGATCGGGGCGAGGTCCGTCGCGTACGTCCCGGCGATCGTCGTTTTCAGGACGATCGTCCCGCACGGCCGGACCAGGGTCAGCGCCATGGGCAGGCCGGTCGGCGATCCCGTCGCGTCCACGACGACGTCGAACGGACGGCCCAGCGACGGCGCCTCATCCCGGGTATGGGTCGCGATCCCTTCGCCCGCCAGCGCGAGCTTCGCGGGATGCTTGCCGATCAGGTCCACCCGGGCCCCTTCCAGCCGGGCCATCCAGGCACAGAGCAGGCCGAGCTTGCCGTCGCCGACGACCGCGAGCCGGACATCGGGGCTCAACGCGACTTGCTCGGCCACCCGGAAGGCGGCGGCCAGGGGCTCGACGAAGACGGCCTCCGCATCCTCCAGGGCGTCGGGGATGTCGTGGAGGTTCCGCCGCGGGACGCGGACCCAGTCGGCCATCGCCCCGTCGTGGCGGAGGATCCCGAGCACGGTGCGGTGCGGGCAGTGCCCCGGCCGGCCGGCCTCGCACGTGGGGCAGGCGTGGCAGGCGGCGTTGATCTCGGCCGTGACCCGCCGGCCCGAGTCGGTCTGGCCGACGAACTCGTGCCCCAGGAGGCCGCGGAATCCCATGTAGCCACGGGCCAGTTGCAGGTCGGTGTCGCAGATCCCCACGGCTCGGACCCGCAGCAGGACGTCGTCCCCGCGCGGCTCGGGCTCGGGCAGGTCCCGGCGCAGCCGCGCCGCGGTCCCGTCGCAATAGACGCCACGCATCAGTTTCGGTCCCTCCCATCGGCGTGATCATCCCGGACGGCCGGGCCGGGAGTGCGTCGGCGGCACGGGCCCGGTCGAAGCGGGGCGAAACGGCATTGCTTCGATCGCGTTCTCTCTTGTAGACTCCTCCGACCCCGATTGGCCAGATGCCCGCCCGAAACGGACTTCCGACCGTTTTTCGCGCTCGATCGGGACAGGGGAGCGATCCCCCGCCCCTCCGGCGTCCCATGATCCGGGTGACGCGTCCTACCGACCGGTCCCTCGGTGGAAGACCGAGGCCCCGCGCCGAGCGAGGCCATCCCCACGCCGGGGGCGATCCCCGAGACCCGCACACGGTACGAAGGTTCAGAATGACATCGACGACGACGACACGCCCCGAGTCGGCCGGCATTGCCTGGGGCCCCCTGATCTGGATCGGGTCGTTGCACCTCGGGGCGTTGCTGGCCTTCGTGCCGGCCTACTTCTCCTGGTCGGCCCTGGCCGTCTGCCTGTTCCTGCACTGGCTGACCGGCTGCCTCGGCATCTGCATGACCTACCACCGGCTGCTGACCCATCGCAGCTTCGCCACCCGCCCCAAGGCGCTGGAGTACGTCCTGACGGCCCTCGGGTCGTGCGCCTCGGAGGGGGGGGCGGTCGGCTGGGTCGCCGACCACCGCAAGCACCACGCCCACTCCGACGGCGAGGAGGACGTCCACAGCCCCAAGCGGGGCTTCGGCTGGGCGCACATGTTCTGGTGGATGACCCCCGACATCACCGCCGTCCATTCCCCCGAGTATTACGAGAAGTGGGCGCCGGACCTGGCCAAGGACCCGATCCACGTCTGGCTGGACAAGTACACCGTCATCTTCCCGCTCCTGATGGCGGCGGTCCTCTACGCGATCGGCGGGATGCCGTGGCTGGTCTGGGGCTTCTTCGTCCGCTCGATCCTGGTCCTGCACGTGACCTGGCTGGTCAACTCGGCGACCCACGTCTGGGGCTATCGGTCCCACCCGACCCGCGACAACTCGACGAACCTCTGGTGGGTCGGCATCCTGGCCTACGGCGAGGGCTGGCACAACAACCACCATGCGTTCCAGACCTCGGCGCGGCACGGCCTGCGGTGGTGGGAGATCGACATGACCTACTGGGCGATCCGCGCGATGAAGGCGGTGGGATTGGCCTACGACGTCAAGCTGCCCAAGGTGACCCATGCCTCGGCCCGCCACGCGCGGGCCACCCCGGTGCAGGGGCGTCGCGGCGACGAGGAGCCCGAGCTCGTCGGTGCGACCCACTGATCCGGCGGGGCGAATCCCCGAATCCACGGCGGACGCGATGGGGGGATCCCTCGTCGCGTCCGTCGTGCCTTTTGCGTGGGACCCGCCCCGTTTTTGCCTTGAATCGCCAGTCCCGGCCGACGATGATGGGGGCGACGCGGCTCTAGCTCAATGGTAGAGCAGGGGACTCATCATTTTCTGGTGGCGCCGGGGGGCGACCCCCGGGCGCGATCCGGGTGAATTGCGGGGAACCTAAACCGGCTGCGTGTTCGCTGCCGGCACGGCAATCCGCAGCCAAGCCTGGCCGGGCTCTGGTAGCCAGGAAGGTTCAGAGACTAGCGGGGTGAGCCCCAACAATAACCCCCGCCGACGAGCGCCCGGCCTCCCTCGTCCCATCCCCAAGAGGGGCGGCGGGGGAGGGTGAGATAGTCCGAGCCCCGGGGAAACGCGGGGGCACTCGAATCCCTTGGTTGCAGGTTCGAATCCTGCGGGCCGCATGCGGGACGGGTCCGGTTGTCCCATTCGCCGCGATCGATGAACCCCAAGTGAGCCGATCGAGGCGCCACCGCTCCCCTAACCGCTGCCAACGGAAGGGAATTGGGGTGAGGCCCCGATTTCAGGCGCCGGAGACGTGGCCCTCACCCGAACCCTCTCCCCGGGGAGAGGGGGCCAGAATTACTCCCTCTCCCTTGGGGAGAGGGCCGGGGTGAGGGCTTCGTGACAGGCGCCCCAGACGAGGCCCTCACCCGAACCCTCTTCCCGGGGGAGAGGGGACCAGAACGATCACTCACCCTCCGGCTGTGCGGGTCGAAGCCCTCCGCGATCCCTGACTTGAAGACCATCGCCGCCCCGAGTCCTCCGGCTTCCCCCGCGCCTTCCTCGCCCCGGAGGGACTGGTTCGCTCGAGGGCTGATCGTCGGGCTCGGCACGCTGCACGGCCTGGCGATCTGGGCCGGCATGGGGGGCAGGGACGGCCTGCTCGGCCCCTGGCCCCTGGCGCGACACGACCATCCCCTCTATTTCCACAGCGCCCTGATCACGCGCGCCTTCCTCGCGCAAACGGGCACGACGGCCGGCTATGACCCGAGCTTCATGGCCGGTTATGCCAAGAGCGTGGTCTTCCCCGCGTCGTCCACCCTGCCGGAGCTCGTCATCGCCCTGGCCGGGGCGTCCCGCGCCGTCCTGGCGTACAAGCTCTACGTCCTGGGATCGGCCGCGCTGGTCCCCTGGCTCCTGGTCGGGGCCGGGCAGCTCTGGCGGATGGGGGTCGGCCCTCTGGCGGCCGCGGTCCTCCTCTTCCTGATCTATGTCTGGACCGATTTCCCGATCGCCTACGCGATGTTCGGGATGCTGCCGTATTTCCTGGCCGTCCCGCTGGGCCTGGCGGTGACGGCGGTCCTGACCCGGTACCTGGAACGGGGGGGCCTGGGCTGGTGGCTGGGGGCGGCTGTAGGATCGGCCGGGGTCGTCCTGGTCCACCTGACCGCGGCGATGGTCGTCGCGCCGGCGGCGGCGTCGGCGTACGCCGTCGCGGTGGCCTCGGCGCGGAAGACGGGGAGGACCTTCTCCGCGCGCCGGCACGCCGGGGTCTGGGCCATCCCCGTGTTCGTGCTGGGGGCCAATGCGTTCTGGTGGCTGCCGGGGATCTGGCTGGCGAGCACCAAGGGTGACAGCGGCTTCGCGTTCGCGCATCCCGAGCCGGTCTGGGGCCGCCTGCTGAAGATCCTCGACCAAGAGCCGACGATCCAGGCGGTCCTCTGGGTCCTGGGGTCCTGGGGGCTGGCCGTCCTGCTCCGGCGCGACCGGATCGCGGCGGCGGGCCTGGCGGGCTTCCTCGGTGCCGGGTTCTTCTGGGGCTACCTGGGGGGGGCCTTCCGCGGGCTCGACTTCCTCCAGCCGGGGCGGCACACCTACGCGTTCTACTCCGGGGCCGCCCTGGCGGCCGGGATCGGCCTGGTCGAGACGCTCGGCTGGCTGAGGACCCGGTCCCGCTGGCTGGCGAGAGTGGCGCTGGTGGGGCTGGTCCTGGGCGGGGCCTGGCTGTTCCTGCCGCCCCTGAAAGGGGCCTATCGCGCCCACCTGGCGGGTCCGGTGCCGATCCTGTCGAGCCGGCCGCCGCCGCACCTGCGCTGGGTGGTGGGCCGGGTGCGCCGGCACGTCGCGCCCGGCGAGCGACTGCTCTACGAAGAGGGGGGCTTCGGCATCCCCGGGCTCCCGGACCCGTTCACGGGGGGCAGGTACAGCGGCCTGCTCCCGTTCCTGACCGGGGTGGAGGTCGTCGGCGGGCCGTACCTGCACGCGGCGCTGACGACCAACTTCACGCAGTTCGGCGAGGGGAAGCTCTTCGGCCGGGCCCCCTGGGACCGCGCGCAGTTCGTGCGCTACGCCCGGCTGTATCGCCCCGCGGCCATCGTCTGCTGGACGCCGTGGGCGCGGGCGTTCTGCCGGCGGGAGGCCGACTTGATCGAGGTCCTGGACGACGACGGGACCGTGCTGATCGGGCGGGTCCGGGGCTTCGGCGGGCCGACGATCCGGGGGACTGCGGAGGTGCAGGCCGGGCCGGGCCGGCTGCGGGTCCGCACGGGTGCCCCCGGGCTTGACGGCTGGATCGTGCTGCGGTATCACTCCGTCCCGTGCCTGCGGAGCCGGCCCCCCGGCCGGCTGAGGGCCGTGCGCCTGGAGGGCGATCCGGTCCCGTTCATCGCCGTCGGCCCCCATCCCGAGCCCCTCATCCTGGAGTTGGACTTCCCCCCCTGACGGGCCCGGCCCACGCGTGGCGACGCCTCCACGGAAGGAGATGCAGTGCCGCCCAACTCCCCGGGGGATGCCCCCGACCCCGATCGTCACGGCCGCCGCGCCGTCTGGTTCACCCTGGCGGTCACGGCCATCCTCGCCGGCTGCTTCTACTGGCCCAAGGCCGCCGAGGAGCGCAGCGCCTTCGTCCGCTGGCGGCACCAGGTGCTCGAATTCTGGCAGGGGGAAAACATTTGGGACACCTACATGTTCCCAAACCCCCCGATCCTGCCCCTGACGCTCTACCCCCTGATGGCGCTGGACCCGGTCACCGGCGCCCTGACGTGGTTCGCCCTGAAGGTCGCGCTGACGGCCGCCTCGATCCTGCTCTGCTTCCGGATGGCGCGGGAGCAGAGATGGCCGCTCCCCTCGTGGGTCCAGTTCCTGATCGTCGTGCTGAGCCTGCGGCCGATCCTGAGCGACCTGCACCACGGCAACAACAACCTGCTGATCCTGTTCCTGATCGTCGCCACGCTGACCGCCTGGCGGAAGGGCTACGACGTGCTGGCCGGCCTGGCCCTGGCGCTGGCGATCTCCTACAAACTGACGCCGGCCCTGTTCGTCCCGTACTTCCTCTATAAACGCTCGTGGCGGATGGTGGGGGCGACGGGCCTGGGCATCGGGATCTTCCTGCTGGCGGTGCCGGGCCTGGTGCTGGGCCCGGAGTTCAACGGCCAGTGCCTGGCGATGTGGTGGCACCGGATCCTGAGCCCGTACCTCGGCGGCGGCGTGGTGGGGGACCTCGAGATCAATCAGTCGATGGTCGGGGTCCTCACCCGCCTCCTCACCGAGGCCCCGCCGGTCCTGGGCTCGAGCCGCTATGCCCTCGACGTCGACGTGAACCTCGTGTCCTGGGACCGGCAGTGGGTCGTGGCGATGGTCAAGGGCGTCTCGCTCGCCCTGGTCGGCCTGCTCGTGGTGTTGTGCCGGACCAAAGCCCGCCGGCGCGACGATGCGCGCCTGCTGGGCGAGTTCAGCCTGGTGGTCCTGACCATGCTGTTCGTCTCCGAACGGAGCTGGAAGCACCACTACGTGACGCTGCTGCTGCCGTACACGTACCTGGTCTGCCGGCTGGCGTCCCCCTCGCTCTCCGGGAGGGCCCGGGGGCTGATCGCGGCGGCCCTGGCGGCCTCGGCGGTGCTGATGGCCACGACCTCCAGCGAGATCAGCCGGCTGTTCTTCCACGGTGCGGCGCACAAGGTTGCGCAGGGCTACGGCATGTTCTTCTGGGCGGGCGTGGTCCTCTACGTCGCGACGGCCTGGCGCGTCGTCGTCGAGGGCCGCCGGGACGAACCCCCGTCGCCGACGGTGCTCGAACACGCCCTGCCGGCACCCCATCGCAAGACGGCGCTGTCCCGGCCGGTCCCTTTGTGATGCGTCTCCCGGCGGGGCCCGCGCCCGCCCGATCCTCGTCCACCACAGGCCGCCGGGCACGACGCCCGGCGGCCGCCGGGTCGCCCCGGACGGGCGCCCCTTGTCCCGGAACTGGCCATGGAGGGCCGATGAACCCGACGAACCCCAGTCCGCGGCGCCGCCCGCGCGTGACGCCGAGCCCCGAAGCCCTGGAGACCCGCAGCCTCCTGACCGGAGGGGCCGGAAACTCGTTCGCCCTGGTTCCCGGCACGATCGACCAGGCCGGGGGGGCCGCCGCCTTGCAGTTCACGATCGACCCGGGACACCTCTCCAAGCCCTCGGGCAGCCTGGTCCTCGGGATCGACGTCACCGGCCAGTCCAATTCCCAGGTCGATCCGCGGATCGTCTCCGTCGCCTCGGCGCAGGGCATCACCGCGCAAGGGGCTGGAGGCGCCCGCGGCCTCCGCCTCTCCCGCGGCCGGGGCTCCACCGCGGTCCTGGCCACGATGGAATCCGGCTCGAACCGGGCCAACTTCACGGTCAACGTCTCGGCCCGGCGCCGGACCAGCGGCGGCTTCCTCGTCGGGTATTACCTGCCCGGCGACGTGAACGGCAACGGCGTGGTCGAGCAGGCGGACGTCGGCACGACCCGGGGCTTGATCGGCGCGCGGGTCGACCAGACGCGGTACAACTTCGACGCCGACGCCAATCGCGACGGCCGGATCAACCGCGCCGACGTCGCCATCACGCGGCGGAACCTGGACGCACGGACGACCATCACCCCGGTGGTCACCGCCGACCTCGACCCGGCCACCGCGGGGACCGACCGCGCCTCCACGACGGGGCGGGTCCACTTCACCGGCACCGCCACCCCCGGGTCGATCCTCACCTACGCGGACGTCGCCGGGGTGGTCCCCACCGTGACGACCACCGCCGACGCCGCGGGAAACTACAGCGTCGATCTGATGTTGAGCCCCGGGTCGAACACCTTCCAGGTGACCTCCACCGACCCGTTCGGCCAGACGATCTCCGGCCGGATCGCCCCGGTGATTTACCGCGTCACGACCTAGGCCGGCGTGTCTCGATCGTCCGGAATTCCCAGGGCCCGGCGGATCGCCTCGCGCACCGCCGGGTCCTCGTCGTCCCGGGCGGCGTCCAGGGCGCGGATCGCCTCGGCCGTGCCGATGCGGCCGAGGGCCCACGCCGCGGCCGAGCGCACGACCGGGTCGGCGTCG
>JADMIO011153637.1_pt1 | contig 20257 bp, 17 predicted proteins | sample 8958161 | NCBI WGS metagenome assembly JADMIO01 (sample SAMN16585339, study PRJNA669376) | soil metagenome | isolation source: Crop rotation soil | place: USA: Cullars Rotation, Alabama | collected 2011 | reverse complement strand
CCATCAAAAAGACTAGCGAGAAATCCCGCCGCAACGGCGCACGGGCGCCGAACTGCGACACTTTATTGCAGGTATTGATAGAGTCCGTACAGACCGACGATCGCCCCGCCAACCATGATGATCGTCCCGGGGTCGTCGCCGATGATGGCACCGACGATCAACGCCGCGCCGCCCACCACCATCAGCGCCTGCGCCTGCCCGAGATTGGCCTTGCCGGCCGCGCTGACGCGGAGCGGATCCGCGCTCTCACGCAGGTGGACCGCCGAACGAAGCCCGTTTGCCGACGCACCCATCGAGGTGTGCGCCGCGGGGACGACGACGGCCGCGGTCGCGGACAGCGCGCGCAGGTTGATCGCGGGCGCGACAGTGACGTGTCCCACCGTGCTGTCATGCGCGACGACGACCGAATCGGCATTCACCGACGGGGAGTCTTGCGCGGCGAGCCGGTTGATCGACGGCGCCGCGATCAGGGCAAGCGCGACCAACGTGGCGACATCGGCCGGACGAAAGAAACGACGCATGTCTTCTCCTCTTCCAAAAAAGCGAATGAAACCGAACGAACCGCCCTCAAAGATGCAGAGATCCGACGCATTTCCGTCAATGGTAGCGGACACACTTCGTGCGGCCTAGTCTTCCCGCGTGATCCGACATGGCCAAGATCTTTCCGTTGCGGAGCTCCGACCGTAGGTGCGAACCTCGGGCGGGAGGAGCGATACCAGCGAGGCCGCGCTCGTCCGCGAGCTCGGCGTCTGGGGACTCGCCGCGAGCATCGTCAACATCACCATCGGCGGGGGCATCTTTCGCCTTCCGGCAGCCGCGGCCGCACAGCTCGGTGCCGCGGCGCCGATCGCGTTCGTGGTGTGCGCCGTCGCGATGTGCCTCATCGTCCTCTGTTTCGCCGAGGCCGGCAGTCGCGTCGCGCTGACCGGCGGCGTCTATGCGTACGTCGAGGTGGCGTTCGGTCCGCTCGTGGGTTTTCTGACGGGCGTCATGCTCTGGGCGGGAATCACCGTGGCGACCGCCGCCGTTTCGTCATTCTTCGGCGACGCGCTCGTCGCGTTGATCCCGGCGCTCACGCCTTTCCGCCGGCCTGTCATCGCTGTCATCCTGCTCGGGCTCGCCGCGCTCAACATCGCCGGCGTGAGAGGGGCCAACAGGTTCAACGCGGTCATGACCATCGCGAAGCTGCTGCCGCTCGGCCTCCTCATTGTGTTCGGTTTTCTGAGCATGAATTCGGCGAACCTGCGATGGACGTCGACGCCGGACGTCGGCCATCTCTCGCGCGCGTCGGTCACGATCATCTTTGCGTTTCTGGGCGTGGAGACGGCGCTCGTGCCGGGCGCTGAAGTGCGAGAGCCGGCACGCACGATCCCGCGGGCCATTTTCCTCGCGATGCTCGTCATCACCGTGATCTACCTGATCATCCAGATCGTGGCGCAGGGCGTTCTCGGCCCAGCGCTGGCGGGGCAACCCACGCCGCTTGCCGAAGCGGCCGCCGTCGCCATGGGACCGATCGGGCGGACCATCATGCTCGCGGGTATGACGATCTCGATGTTCGGCTACGTCAGCGGCATGACGCTCGCCGTGCCGCGTACCCTCTACGCGTTCGGTCGAGATGGTTTTCTGCCCGCGCCGATCGCCGCCGTGCACCCGCGATTCCACACGCCGCACATCGCCATCGGGCTGCAAACGCTGATCGTCATCGTCATCGCCACCGCGCTGAACTTCGAGGCGCTCGCGGTGATCGCCAACGGGTCGATTCTGCTCGTCTACGCCGCCTGCTGCCTGGCCGTCATTCAACTGCGCCGACTGCACATCGAGCAAAACGGGCTGCCCTTCCGAGTGCCCTTCGCCGCGACGATTCCGGTGATCGCGTTTCTCGTCATTGCCTGGTTGCTCGCGAGCTTGACGGCCGAAGAGTGGAAATGGCTGCTGGTGATCGTGGCGGTTTCGGTCGTGGTGTTCGCGGCGAGCATGTCCTCGCGCCGGCAGCGGACCGACTCGCATCCCCTCACGCCGCCATGAGCGACCAGCTGCTCGACTTCCGCGCCGAGTTTCCGATCCTCGAGCGCACTACCTATCTCGTGTCCAATTCGCTCGGCGCCATGCCGCGCGCGGTCGAGTCACAGCTCGCCGAGTACGCCGAGCGTTGGGCATCGCTCGGAGTACGGGCATGGGCGAAAGGCTGGTGGGACATGCCTGTTCGCGTCGGAGACGAGATCGCGCCGCTGATCGGCGCGGCGTCCGGCGAGATCGCGATGCTCCCCAACGTTACCATCGCGCAGACGTCGGTGCTGTCGGCGCTCGACTACTCGAAGGGCCGCGACACCATCGTCATGACGGAGCTCGATTTCCCGTCCGTGCGCTACGTCTACGATCGATTGGCGACGCGACTGGGCGCGCGAATCGTCGTCGTTCCGAGTGACGACGGAATCGGCATCGACGCGCAGCGCGTGATCGACGCGATCGACGAGCGCACGCGGCTGGTCGCCATCTCGCACGTGTTGTTTCGGTCGGCGTACATCATGGACGTCGAGCCGATTTGTCGTCGCGCGCGCGACGTCGGAGCGCTGGTCTCACTCGACGCCTTCCATTCTGTCGGCGTCATGCCCGTCGACGTCAAGGCACTCGGCGTCGATTTCCTGAGCGGCGGCGTGTTGAAGTGGTTGTGCGGTGGACCGGGCGGAGCATTTCTGTATGCCTCGCCGGAGACGACGCGGGCGCTCGCGCCGGCATTCACGGGATGGCAGGCGCACGAGCGTCCATTCGCGTTCGAGGCGGATATGGAATACGCGGATCATGCCTGGCGGTGGCTGAACGGTACGCCGCCGATCCCCGCGCTGTACGCGGCGGTCGAGGGGCCGCGGATCGTGCGCCGGGCGGGCGTCGAGCACATTCGTGAGAAAAGCATTCGACAAACCGCAAAGTTGATCGAGCTCGCCGACGCGCGCGGCTATCGCGTGACCGCGCCGCGCGACGCGGCGCATCGAGGCGGGACCGTGGCCTTCGACGTCCCGCATTCGTACGGCGTGGCGCAGGCGCTGCTCGCGAACGACGTCGTCGTGGATTATCGGCCGAACGCCGGCGTTCGCGTCGGCCCGCACTTTTACACGAGCGACGATGAGCTCGTCCGCGCGGTGGAGATGATCGACGACATCCTGCGCGAGCAGTCGTGGAAACCGTTCGAGGATACGCGGAGCACCGTCACATGATCAGCGGCCATCCGGCGCCGAGGGCCGGAGCAATCGTTCGGAGACGGCGTCGCCGTCGCATCGTCGCCGGCATCGCGATCGCGCTGTCGAGCGTTCTCGTTGCGGCACGAGCGACGGCGCAATTCACGCGCGCCGACACCGCGTCGCTCAGACGCACGCTCGACGGAATCGCGAGGGCGCACCACGGCGTCGTCGGCTACAGCGTGATGAACCTCGACACCGGCGAACAGTTGTCGCTGCGTGGCGACGAGACCTTCTCGACGGCGAGTCTGATCAAGGTGCCGATTCTCGTCACGCTCTACGATCTCGCCGAGAAGAAGCAGCTCAGCCTCGACGACCCGTTGACCGTGTTGAAGATCGACCAGGTTCCGGGAAGCGGCGTGCTCCAGTTCATGAAGCCCGGCATGACGCTGACGGTGAACGACGCCGCGAACCTGATGATCATTCTCAGCGACAACACCGCGACGAATCTCATTCTCGATCGCATCAACATTCGCCGCGTCTGGGACAAGATGGAGGCGCTCGGTCTCCCGCATACGAAGGTGCATTCGAAGACCTTCTTGCGCATGACGAGCATCGCCATGGACAGCTCGGTGAAATACGGGCTCGGCGTCACGACGCCGAACGAGATGGCGAAGTTGTTCGGACTGCTCGCTCAGGGAAGGGCGGTGAGTCCCGCCGCCGACTCCGCCATGCTCGACATTCTCGCCAACAACGCGGATGGCGAGCAGATGCAGCGCTACATCGAACATCTGACGGTGCCGCACAAAACCGGCTCGACGGATTCCGTGCGCACCGAGTGCGCGCTCTTTCGTCTTCAGTCCCGGGTCGTCGCCTGCGGGATGACGAAGCAGAACGCGGACACGCGCTACATTTCTGAGAACGAGGCGCACATCACGCTTGGCAAGATGGGCGCTGCCGTCGTGGCCGCCTGGCCTCGTCGGTCCGAGTGAGACCATTGGCCTATATCGTGCCCTTCCAATGCGGCATGGAGGGCATTCCAGTGACTTTACGCCGTTTGCTTGGGCTCGCTCTGATCGCGGGCATGCCGGGAATCGCCGGCGCGCAGTTCACGACGTTCATTCCGCCGGTCGACAAGAAGGCTGATTCCGTGAAGGCCGCGGTCGTCGCCGAACAGAAGGTGCAGCAGGACAGCGTCGCGGCGGCGCAGATGACCAACATGAAAACGTGGGTCGATTCCGCCGCCGGCATAGTGCCGACACCGGAAACTCCAGCCGATTCGCTCGTGGCAGGGTTGCCGGCGCCCGTTCCCACGAGTCTCGATTCAGCGATGTTCGCGAACGGCGCGCGCGCACCCGCGACGGCGAGCATGCTGCCGCTGCTGCTGCTCATCGGGCTTGGATTCGTCGGCGCCGGTGTCGCGGTCATGTTCATCGAGCCGTCGCGCGAGCGCGTGCGCGAGCGCTCACCGAGCAGGCGTGCCTAGCCGATTTGGCCTTTCGCTCTGCGTCGCCGGCGGATTGACCGTTTCGTTCGCCGGCGGTCGCTACGCGATGGGCTCGATTCAGGCGGATCAGGCGCGCGCGCGCTGGGAAGAGGGCGCGGCGCGGAGGGCTGTCGCGCAATCGCGCGCTGACGCGGTGCATCGCGGCATCACCGGAAAGATCGTCGCCGGCGCGCCGGTCGCGCGCGTCATCGCGCCGAAGATCGGCCTCGATGTCATCGTCCTCGAAGGCGTGAGCGACGACGAACTGAATGGCGGACCAGGACATTTCCCGGGCAGCGCGCTTCCGGGCGACGCCGGGAACGCCGTGATCTCCGCCCATCGCGACCGGCACTTCAATCACCTCGACGAGCTTCAGGTCGGCGACACTGTCGTGACCGAAACGGAGACGCGCCGGACGACGTGGATCGTCGCCGCTCGGCGAATCATCGACAAGGACGCGCCGGCGTTGTTTCGGACGCCCGATGCGACGCTGACACTCACCACGTGCTGGCCGATGCGCTATGTCGGGTCCGCGCCGGACCGGTTGATTCTCACGCTGAAGCCCAAAGCGTCATCCTGAGGGCGCGCGCAGCGATCGAGCGACCCCCTGTGCTGCCGAAGACGGGTCCTTCGCTCCGCTCGGAATGACGGATAGCTTCACGCGATGACAGTCATCCGCGTGACCGCTCCGGTCCGCCAGGCTCTCGACGAGAAGCGCCCCGTCGTCGCCCTCGAGAGCTCCGTTCTCGCGCAGGGCCTTCCGATTCCCGAAAACCGCGAAGCGGCAACGCGAATGGTCGACGCTGTCGTGCGCGCCGGGGCCACACCCGCCATCACGGCCGTGGTGCGCGGAATGCCGACCGTCGGACTGGAAGCGGACGAGCTGCAACGGTTCCTGCAGCGCGACGGCGTGCGCAAAGTGTCTGCTCGCGACCTTCCCGCGGCGATGGCTCGCGGCCTCCATGGCGCGACGACCGTTGCGGCAACCCTCGCTCTCGCGAGTCGCGTGGGGGTCGAGGTTTTCGCGACCGGCGGAATCGGCGGGGTCCATCGCGGTGCTCCGTTCGACGAGTCGGCCGATCTTCTCGAGCTGTCGCGGACGCCGATGATCGTCGTGTGCGCCGGCGCGAAATCCATCCTCGACCTGCCGGCGACGTGGGAACGGCTCGAGACACTCGGCGTCCCCGTGGTTGGCTTTCGAACCAGCGAGCTGCCAGGTTTTTTTACAGCGCACACGGGGATCGGCCTCGAATCGCGGGCCGACGACGTGCTCGAGATGGTCGCTCTCTGGCACGCGCATCGAGCTCTGGGTCGGCCGCAGTCCCTCCTCGTCGTTCAGGCGCCACCCGCCGAGCACTCCATTCCCCGGGCGGCCGTCGAGGCAGCCGTCGCCAGCGCCCAGAGTCACGCTGAGCGTGAGGGGATCACCGGCGCTCGCCTCACCCCGTATTTGCTCGCCGCCGTAACCCGTTTGACAGGCGGCAGTTCGCTCGCCGCGAACCTGGCGCTGCTCGAGCTGAACGCTTCCCTGGCAGGCGATATTGCACGCGTATGCCTTGCTTCGCGCCATTGAACTTCCGTGGTGCGGAATTGTACTATAGACCGACCCTCATGAGCTGGAGGCTTGCAGACGATGGCCACCCCGTTCCTGAGTTCTGAAGAGTATGACGAGCGCGCACATCAGCTGTATAACGAAGGACAGTATGACGATGCCCTCACCGTACTCCGTGAAGGACTCTCGCTCTATCCGAATTCGGTGGAGCTGCATGTAGGAGTCGGGTACGCTCAGCTCGCGCGCGAGGAGTACGCCTGGGCCCGCCGCTCGTTCGAGCAGGCGTTGGTGCTCGAACCCGAGCACGAAGACGGCCTCGCCGGCCTCGGTGAAACCCTTCTCAAGCTTGGGCAGGACGAAGCGGCTGAACGCTGTTTTCGTCGCACGCTCGAGCTCGGATACGCGGATGACGTCGATCTGATGCTGCAGATCGGCCGTTCGCTGTTCCGCGAAGGCTCACTGCGCGACAAACCAGAGTTTTTCGAAAGCGCGAAGGAGTTCTTCGAGACGGCCGTGCAGCAGGTGCCCGACTCGGCGGAAGCCGTGGCGTGCGTCGGCTATGCGCAGCACCGACTCGGCGACGACGACGCGGCCATCGGTTCGCTCCGCCGGTCGCTGCAACTCGACAGCGACCACGCCGAAGCGCGCATCTACCTCGGCAACATCCTCTACGATCAGGGAGAATACGAGGCAGCGCTGTATCATTTCGAGCGCACGAACCCGGACGATCATTGGGACGAGCTTGGAATCTGGCGTCTGATCGAGCTGAAACGTTCGTTGTACCGGCTCGAGGAGAACGATCCGGAGCTCAAGCCGTGGGACGATCGTCTGTCCGAATTGTCGAACGACATCGACGATCTGGACACGATGTTGATGGAGCTCGACTCCCGCTCCGGCGCGGATACTGCACCGGCCGCTGAGGCGCGAGGCCAGCTCGAGCTCTTCGGTTCACTTCTCAACTCGCTCGTCGAGCAGAAGACCGAACCGGAGCACCATCACGTCGTGGTATCGGAAGGGGCCGAGTACGACGGCTCCTGGGAGGAGATCGTGCGTCGTCTGCGTGACCAGACCGGGAATCCGGCCGACTCGATGCAGGAATTCATGACGGGCGTTTCGCAGCACGGATTCCGCAAGACCGGCATTCGGATTCCGACCCACGACGCGGAGAGCTTCATCCGCGGCAGCGCCGTAGCGGGGCTCCTGAGAATCGTTCGATGAGCTCGACGGCAAGAACTCCGACCGAAGGTGCGCAGCGCCGGAGGGAGGAGCGATAACATGACATCGCCCGCACAGCGTAATGCGCGCGCCGCGCTCGACGCGGCGCGCCCCTCTGTTGCGCGCCTCGACAGTTCGCGCAGCAGCGAGGATCTCGCCGCCGATCTCATCGAAGTCTGGGATGCGGTCGAAGCGGCGCTGCGGACCCTCGTCGGAACGACCGCCCTCGGCGGTCAGGCGCTCATTCGCGAGGCACGACAGCGCCAGCTGATCACATTCGACCAGGCGAACGGCGTCGCGGAATTCGAGGCCGTGCACGCGCGGTTGCAGGACACGTCGTATCGACCGACCGCGAGCGATACCGCCTCGGCGCGCAATGCGTACCTCAAGCTGGACGCGGCGCTGATGGAAAACGCCGCCCAGCCGATGGGCTACGCGCCGGCCGGCATCGCGCCCACCACGCCGACGCCGACCCCGGTCGCCGACACGATCGCGACCGCGCCGGTGCGGTCTCGAATGCCTCGCTGGCTCGTCCCGACGATCGCGGCGCTCGTCGTCGTCCTCGGCGTCGGCGGCTTTTTCATCTTCCGCCCCCGCGGCGGTGGATCGTACGCTGAAGGCGTCGCCGCCTACACCAAGGGCCAGCGCGAGGTCGCCACGAATGCCTTCAACAAAGCCGTCCGGGAGGATCCCAAGAATCCTGGACCGCACATTTATCTCGCCCGAATGGCGCGCGAGGTCGGCAACTTCTCGCTCGCGACCAGCGAACTGACCCTCGCGCTCGACGCCGATCCGAACAACGCGACGGCGCTGCGCGAGATGGGCGCCAACATGCTCCAGCAAAACAACGCCGAGATGGCGCGTCGATTCTACGTGCGAGCGATCCAGGCGGATCCGACCGACAAGGTCTCCCAGGGATATCTGGGCTGCGCACTCTTACGACTCAACCGCATCACGGACGCGACGAACTTCCTGAATCGGGCCGGCCCCGGTCCGTGGTCGTCGTGCGTCGCCTCGGCGACGCAGCAGAACCCGCAGGTTCCGCCGGGGGCGTCGATTCCGCGGTAGGCGATCGGGCCATCTCGCTTCGCTCGGCATGACGGCGTGCGGTAGCTTCCAGACGTATGCGCGATCAGGCCCTGTCGACTGTCACTGTCGCGAGCGCGCGCGCCGCCTTTGAGCAATCGGCGTGGGCGACGGCCTTTGAGGCGTTCAGCGCGCTCGATACGACCGACCCGGAAGCCTCGCTGGACCCACTCGACCTCGAGCGGTTCGCGCAGAGCGCGCACATGCTCAACCGTGGCGCCGACCGCGACAGGATCTCTCTGCGGGCGCACCAGGCGTTTCTCGAGCGGAACGATCTCGAGGGCGCGGCGCGATCGGCGTTCTGGCTGGGATTCGGCCTCGTCATGAACGGCGACGTTGCGCGCGGGAGTGGTTGGCTCGCCCGCGCCGAGCGCGTGCTCGACGAGTCGGGCATCGATTCGGTGTTGCGCGGCTACTTGCTCCTGCCGGTCGCGATTCGCGGCGTGGGCGCCGAGCCGGCGAAATCTCGCGCGCTGTTCGAGCGCGCGGGCGAGATCGCGCGGCGCTTCAACGACCGCACGCTCCTCGCGTTCGCGCGGCTCGGGTTGGGCCGGTCGACGATCAAGCTGGGCCGCGTCGAAGAGGGCATCGGCCTCCTCGACGAGGTGATGGTGTCGGTGACGACCGGCGAGGTATCGCACGCTCTGATCGGCGAGATCTATTGCGCCGTCATCGACGCGTGCCACGAGGTGTTCGACCTGCGTCGCGCGCACGAGTGGACGGATGCGCTCACTCGATGGTGTGAAGCACAGCCGGAGCTGGCGGCGTTTCAAGGTGCATGTCGAGTGAATCGCGCCGCGCTGCTTCAACTGAATGGAGCGTGGAGCGACGCGCTCGACGAAACGCGGCGCGCCTGCGAACGTCTCCGGGATCCGCCTGGGCAGCCCGCTGAAGGTGCCGCGTTCTACCGCACGGGCGAGCTCAATCGCTTGCGTGGCGCCTTCATGGAAGCGGAAGAGGCGTACAAGCTCGCGAACGATCGCGGCCGCGACCCACATCCGGGTCTCGCCTTGTTGTGGCTCGCCCAGCGACGCGAGCAGGCGGCCGCGGCCGTCATGCATCGGCTGCTCGATCAGCCTCACGGACCGCGGACGCGCGTGCCCTTGCTCGAGGCGGCGGTAGAGGTCATGGTGGCCGTGGGCGAGCTCGACGCGGCGCGCGCCGCGGCGATGGAGCTCGGCGAGTTCGCCGAACGATATGGCGCGCTATATCTCGTGGCGACGGCGGCGCGGGCGCGCGGCGCCGTCGCTCTCGCGAGCAGCGATCCGCGCAAGGCGCTCGACGAGCTTCGCGTCGCGGTGTCGTCGTGGCAGGCGTTGGGCGCGCCCTTCGATGCGGCAAGGACCCGCGTGCTCATCGCGCTCGCGGCGCGCGCCATCGGCGACGAGGCGACGGCGACGATCGAAGCGGAGGCTGCGCGCCGCGCGTTGTCGGAGATCGGGGCAGCGCCGGACGTTGCGCGCGTCGACACGCTTTTCGGCGGACGAGAGCAGCGGCAGACGGCGGAGGGTCGCGCCGATCTCACCCAACGCGAGGTGGAAGTGCTGGCGCTGATCGCGGCCGGCAAGACCAACCGCGCGATTGCCGCGACGCTCGCGATCAGCGAGAAGACCGTGGCCCGCCACGTCAGCAACATCTTCGTGAAGTTGAACTTGCCGAATCGCGCGGCCGCGACGGCGTACGCGTACGAGCACAGGCTCACCCGGCCGACGACTACGTAGAAATACCCATTTCGAAATCGGCCGCGCCGTACATCATTCGCCCGAAGCGCGCCGCGTCGTCCTCACGTACCGTGAGCGCCAGGGATCGAGGAGACGGTTCACTCGCGACGGGAGCATCGTGATGCGGCACATCGGTGGAGCGACGGAGACGGAAGTGGTGGTGATCGGCGCCGGGCAATCCGGCCTTGCCGTGGGCTATCACCTGAAGCAGCGCGGCGTGCCGTTCGTCGTGCTCGACGCGAACGAGCGTATCGGCGACGCCTGGCGGAACCGGTGGGACTCGTTGCGCTTGTTTTCTCACGCGCGTTTCGATGGTCTCGCGGGCCTGTCCTTTCCGGGTCCGAAGAGCTACCTGCCCACGAAGGACGAGATGGCCGACTTTCTCGAGCACTACGCGAAAGTCTTCGATCTTCCGGTGGAGAACGGCGTCCGGGTGACTCGTGTCGAGCGCGGGGGCGCGGGATTTCTGGTCAAGGCTGGAGAACGAACGATCGAGGCGCGCCAGGTGGTCGTCGCGATGTCGAATTTTCAAAAGCCGCGCGTGCCGGAGTTCGCGTCGCGGCTCGCGCCGTCGATCACGCAGTTGCATTCGTCGGCGTATCGCAATCCGTCACAGTTACGCGACGGAAACGTTCTCATCGTCGGTGCCGGGAATTCGGGGGCAGAGATCGCCCTCGAGCTCGCGCGGAAGGGACGACGGGTTTTGCTCGCGGGGCGGTTTCCGAAGATCGTACCGTTTCGGCCGGACAGTTTCCTCGGGCGCCATCTCTTCGCGCCGATCACACTCGGGTTCGTGTTCACGCGCGTGCTCACGCGCGACACTCGACTCGGTCGAAAGGTCAGCGCGAACGGCGCGGAAGTGACGCCGCTCATTCGGGTCAAGCCGAGCGATCTCGCGGCGGCGGGCGTGGCGCGGATGGCACGCGTGCGCGGCGTGAGTGGCGGAATGCCAGTTCTCGAAAGCGGCGAAACGGTCGACGCCGACAACGTGATCTGGTGTACCGGCTACCACCCGGACTTCTCGTGGATCGATCTGCCGGTTTTCAACACCGACGGCCTGCCGCGGCATCGTCGCGGCGTCGTCGACGGCGAGCTCGGCCTCTACTTCACCGGACTGTATTTTCTTTACGCCATGTCCTCGTCGTCCATCAACGGCGCGTCGCGCGACGCTGCCTACGTGGCGGACGCGATCGCGCGCCGGATGCGCAGCGCGCCGACGCGCGGCGACTCCGCCGAACGCAAGATGGCATGACCGTACGAACGCCGCGGCGCACCTCGACGCTTGGCGTGCAAGGCGGTGGGCCTTTACTTGCTTCCTAGAATTTCCCCTGTGAAGGCCTGACCCGTACCGCCCGCCGCACGTGACAAACTCTGCGCTTTCCACGATCGACCCCGCGTCGGTCGTTCGGACGAAACTGCCCAACGGTCTCACCGTGCTGATTCGCCGCGACCGGTCGGCGCCGGTCGTCGCCATCGTCACCTATGTGTCCGCCGGCTATTTCGACGAGACGGACGACGTCGTCGGCATCGCGCACGTGCTCGAGCACATGTACTTCAAGGGCACGCCGACGCGCGGGGTGGGCGAGATCGCGAAGCAGACGAAGGCCGTCGGCGGCTACCTGAACGCGGCGACGATCTACGATCACACGAGCTATTACACGGTACTGCCGTCGTCCGGTTTCGTCTCCGGCCTCGACGTCCAGGCCGACGCCTATGCGCGTTCTCTGATCGACGCCGATGAGCTCGCGCGGGAGCTCGAGGTCATCATTCAGGAAGCGAAGCGCAAGGCGGACAACCCGGGCGCCGTCGTCACCGAGACACTTTACGAGCTTCTGCACGACCGGCATCGCATCCGCCGGTGGCGCATCGGCCGCGAGCCCGGCCTTCGCGCCCTGACGCGCGAGGCGCTCGTCGGCTTCTATCGCAACTTCTATCACCCCGGCAACACCGTGCTCGCGATCGTCGGCGACGTCGATCCCGACGAAGCACTCCGGGCCGTGCACGAGAAGTACGGCTCGCTCCAGTCGGGCGAACCCCAGCGACAGCCGGGACCGATCGAGGAAGGCGTCGCCGGCTTTCGTTTTCGCGAATGGTCGGGCGACATCGGACAGACGCAGCTCGCCTTCGGCTGGCGCACGCCGGGCACCACGCATCCCGATACCGCCGCCTTGGATCTCCTCGCGGTCGTGCTGGGGAGCGGACGAGCATCGCGGCTCTATCGCGCCGTGCGCGAGCGACGGCTGGCGTCCTCGATCTCCTCGTACAACTATACGCCGACCGAGATCGGCGTCTTCGTCGTGCACGCCGAGACGAAGCCGGAGAATACCGTGGACGCGGCGCGGGCGGCCTGGGATCAGCTGCGCGCGATCCGCGACGGCGACGTCGGTGAGCTCGAGGTCGAGCGCGCGAAGCGCATCTACGAATCGCAGTGGGTGCGCCGCTTCGAGGACATGGAGGGCCAGGCGAACTACCTCGCCGAATGGGAGGCGCTCGGCGACTGGCGGATGGGGGATCGATATTTCGAGCGGCTGATGACGGCAACGCGCGACGACATCGTCAACGTCGCGAATCGGTATCTCGATCCGAACAATGCCGGCGTCGCCATCTATCGCCCGACGAGCTCCTCGGCGATCGCGGCCTCACCGGACGACATGCGGCAGCTTCTGGACGACGCGAGTCCCGAGCCGCTGCCCGTGCCGGCGCCGTACGTCGCGCACGCGCTGCCCGCCGCCGTCGCGCCGAGGTTCGAGCGAGAAGAAGCCGGTGTGCGCGTCTATCGCACGGCGCGCGGCGTGCCGATCCTCGTTCGACGCAAGGCGGGTGCGCCGCTGGTCCACGCCGGCGTGTACGTCGTCGGCGGCGCGTCGCTCGAGGATCCGAGGCTCGCCGGCCTCACCACGCTGATGGTCCGCACGGCGCTGAAGGGCACGGCATCGCGCAGCGCCTTGCAGATCGCCGAGGAGGGCGAGCTGCTCGGCGGAAGTGTCAGCGGGGCGGCGGGTTCGGAGAGCTTCGGGTGGTCGATCTCCGTGCCGACGCAGCACGCGGCGCCGGCGATCGAGCTCCTCGCCGACGTCGGGCAGCATCCGACGTTCGACGACGCCGCGCTCGACACCGAGCGCGCGATCGCGTTGGCCGATGTCGTGGCGCTGCGCGACGACATGTATCGCTACCCGATGCGGCTGGCGACGCAGGCCGCATTCGAGGGCCACGCCTACGGAACACCGGTCACGGGCACTGAGGATTCTCTAAAGCGGATCGGCGCGGACGACGTGCGACGGTGGCACGCGGAAAAGGCGTTGACCTCCTCGGCGGCGATCGGGCTGGTCGGCGATCTCGAGCCCGACGAGCTGGCGTCGATCGCGGCGCGCGCGTTCGCCGACGTGCGGCATGCGCCGCCGTCGGCGATCGTGTCGCCGGCCTGGCCGACGACGATCACGACGAATGTCGAGACGCGCGATCGCGCGCAGACGGCGCTCGCTCTGCTGTTTCCCGGACCGACGCGCGAGGATCCGCGACGATTCGCCGCCGAGATGATCGCCGGCGTCGCGAGCGGACTGGGTGGCCGTTTCTTCGACGAGCTGCGCGACAAGCGGTCGTTGTGCTACACCGTGCACGCATTCTCCTCGGAACGCCGGCTCGCCGGGACCTTTGGCGCGTACATCGCCACGTCGCCCGGCCAGGAAGACGAGGCGCGCGAAGCGCTCCTCGCGGAGTTCCGTCGCTTGCGCGACGATCCCGTGACGGAAGAAGAGCTGACGCGCGCGCAGACGTACGCGGTCGGTACGCACGCCATTCGCCAGCAGAACGGTGGCGCCGTGCTGGCCGACATCATCGACGCGTTCCTGTTTGGCTCGCTGTCGGAGCTCGAGTCATACGAAGGAAGCGTGCGCGCGGTGACTGCGGAGTCGATGCGAGCCGTCGCGCGGGACTTCTTCGATCAACGGCGCCGGGTAGAGGGCATCGTGCGGGGCGTCGGCAAGCGGGTCTAGAGACCCATGGGGCGCGAGCGGCGCATCGCTCGCGCGCATCGGCTTCCAACCTTTGCCGAACCGACACTGTCTCTCTCGTGGACATCTGACGGGAGAGCCGGTGCCGGAATCGTCCAACGAGCTCCTCCAGGGAACGGTCGACCGTCCCCCGGTCGCGCGCGCGCCAAGGCCGAAAGCGACTTCGGCGCGGTGTCGCGCGTGAGCGATTCCGTGCGCGACGCGCGCGGCCTCTCCGCCGCCAACGTCGCCAACGTCGCCGATGATCTGTCGCGCGATGCGCGCTTCGCGCTGCGCTCGCTCGCGCGCACGCCGGCGTTCGCGCTCGTCGCCGTTGTCACGCTGATGCTCGGAATCGGCGCGACGACCGCGATGTTCAGCGTCGTGAACGCGGTTCTGCTCAGCGCCCTGCCGTATCCGAACGCCGATCGGCTCGTCGAGCTCCACGAGCGGGCCATCACCGAGAATCGCCCGTACACGAGCGTCGTCTCGGCGCCGAATTTCACCGACTGGCGACGGCAATCGAAGACGGTCGAGCTGATGACCGCTTTCCGCGGTGGTGAGACGACGGTGCTCGGCCTGTCGGAGCCGGTGAAGGTGAATCTCTACGCCGTGTCGCAGGACTACTTTCGTCTGTTCAGCGGCGTGCCGGTGCTTGGCCGCGCCTTCAACCCTGACGACGCGCGCGGCACGTCGTCGAACGTTGGTGTCGTGAGCTACGCCTTCTGGCGCGACGAACTCGGTGGGCGCACGGACCTGTCATCGGTGCACCTTCAGGCGTGGGGACAGCGCTTCACGATCGTCGGCGTCATGCCCCGAGGTTTCGGCTATCCCGACGACGTCCAGATCTGGATTCCGCTGGAGCCGCTCAACACCGAAATGGGTCGCGATTCGCACAACGACGACACCATCGGGCGGCTCGCCGAGGGGGTCACGCGCGACGCGGCGGAGCGTGAGCTCACGACCATCGCGGCGCGGCTCAAACAGGTCTATCCGACGCACAACGCCGCCATCGGCGCCGAAGTCGTCGGCTTGCGCGACTCGATCGTCGGTCCCGTTCGCAAGTACCTGAACATCCTGTTCGGTGCGGTCGCCATCGTCCTGCTGGTCGCCTGCGTCAATCTCGCGAGCGCGAATCTGGCGCGTGCGGCCGGCCGCGCCCGGGAGCTCGCCATTCGCACCGTACTCGGCGCCGGCCGCGGGCGGCTCGCGCGTCAACTGTTGACGGAGAGCGTGCTCGTGGCGCTCGCCGGCGGCGTCGCCGGTCTGATCGTCGCGCGACTGCTCGTGCGCGCACTGCTCGCCTACGAAGGCCACGTGCTGCCGCGGGCCGGCGAGATCGCCCTGAGCGCGCCCGTGCTGTTGTTCGCGCTCGCGGTCACCGTCGGAACGGGATTGTTGATCGGCGTGCTTCCGGCGATCCAGGTCGGTCGAACCGATTTGCGCACGGGCGTGACCGCCGGCGGTCGCGGCACGGCCGTGGGACGCAGCGGCGTTCGGCGCGGTCTCGTGGCCGCGGAAGTGGCGTTCGCGGTGGTGCTTCTGATCGGAGCCGGTCTGCTCGCGCGAAGCTTTCGTGCGCTTCTTTCCGAAGCCACCGGCTTTGACCCGGACGGCGTGCTGGCGGTCAACGTCTCGCTGCCCGAATCGCGGTATCCAAACGGCGGTGATCGGGCGCGCTACTACGATCAGGCGATCGAGGCGTTGCGCGCGCTGCCCGGTGTGGAGTCCGTCGGTTTCATCAACATCGCGCCGCTGTCGCGCAGCGGTTTTGGCGGCGGCGTCGGCATTGAAGGTCGTCCGCCGGAACAATCGATCTACGCCGACTATCGCATCGTGAGCCCGGACTACTTCCGAACGATGAAAATACCGCTGCTGTCGGGACGCTGGATCGCGGATGCCGACGACTCGACGTCGCAGCACGTGACGGTGATCAACGCGGCGATGGCGAAGAAGTTTTTTCCGGGAGAGAATCCTCTCGGGAAGCGCCTCATCGAGCTCGGAATGGATTCGCATCGGAGCGTTCCGATGACTGTCGTCGGTGTGGTCGGCGACGTGCGAAGCGACGATCTCTCGAAGGGGCCCCGGCCGCAGCACTTCGTACCGTATCGGCAGCGCCCCGAGCGTGCCTTCTTCGGCGTGCTCGCGATCCGGTCGAAGATCGATCCCGGCGCGATCGCTCCGGCCGCTCGCTCCGCTCTCCGTCTGTTGGATTCCAACGTGCTCACGACCGTCGAAACGATGAACGAGATCCGCGACCGCTCCGTCGGTAGCCGGCGGTTCACGATGATGGTGCTCAGCGCGTTCGCTCTGCTCGGCCTCGTGCTCGCGGCGATCGGGATCTACGGTGTGCTCTCGTATTCGGTCGCGCGACGCACGCGCGAGATCGGCGTGCGGATGGCGCTCGGCGCGGTCCGTACGCGGGTTGTCGCGATGGTGCTCCGCGATTCGCTCACGCCGGTGGTCATCGGCGCGGCGCTCGGTGTCGGAGGCGCCCTGATCGGAGCCCGGCTGATCAGCGCGTTGTTGTATGCCGTCAGCCCGACCGATCCGCTGACGCTGGCCGGCGTCGTCATCGTGCTGCTCGGCGTGGCGGTGGTGGCGAGCGTGGTACCGGCGGCGCGCGCGGCGCGGGTCGATCCCATCGTCGCGCTGCGCGAGGAATGACCGAGGAATGACCGCGAGGAATGACGGCTACGATCGAAGCGCCGGCTATTTCGCCGATTCCCTCAGCTGTCCAATCGCGCGCATCACCGCCGTCGTCACGGGTCGAAGTCGACCATTTGGTGCGCGCAGCCCGCGCGTCTGGCCGTAGTCGCCCGCTTCGTAGACGACGAGTCCCTTGATCGCCGGGTGGTCGGTCGCCCACGACATCACTTCCCACACCGCGTCGAACTGGCTCGCCTCCCCGTAGGCGAGAGGGAAGCCGCCCGTCGCGAACACCCAGTGTGGTTTCTTCGGCGGCGTGGCGCGCATCCAGCGATCCGCCGTGCGCGTGTCGGCCTGGATGCCGCCGCCGACGTAGGGCGAGGGAAAGAGCGAGAAGCCGACGATGTCGATCGGCGACGCGGGTGACGCGGCCCACGCATAGAGCGCGCTGTCGGCGCGCGTGAAGTTGGACGCCGCGACGCCGACCTTCACGCTCGTATCCGTCGCCTTCGCGACCCGCGCGGCCTGGCTGAGATACGCCGTCCATCGCGCGACGGGCAGAGTGCCGAGGGCGCGCTCCCCGGCGCCGTAGGGATCTTCCGCCGGCAGGACGATGTTCGGATGAAGCTTCTCGATGACTCGCTTGAGCGTCGCCAACCGCGCGGCCTCGTCGAGCGGCACCTTGTGCAGTTCCGGAATCACGTTGCCGTTGTAGCCGAGCGCGACGATCAGCGTCGACGCGCTGCGGCGATTCGGATCGACGATCCTGGCCAGCGAATCGATCGCCAGTTTCGACGCGTCGGGCCGCACCACGACGGCGATCGCGTCGACGTTGAGCGTGTCCATCAGCGCGGAGTCGGTTTTGATTGCCGGCGCCGGCGGCGGTCCCTTGACGTCCGGCAGAATCTTCACGCCGACCGCGAAATCGGCATCGGGCCGCTCGCGCAGCTGGTCGCGGCGATGCGCCTGATAGTTCCGCAGCTGAACGACGGCGCGCGGCAAGCCGATGACGAAGATGAAGATGATCCACGAAAACGCGTAGACCATCATGAACGCGCGAAACATCGCCGTGGTTTTGCGCAATGCGGGAAACGCGGGCGACACCATCGGCATGTTCAGATAGAACGGCGACGCCAGCACGGTAGACGTGCCGCCGGCGAACACCATCGCCGTGCTCTGGGCCGCGACCAGCGCCACGAGCGGCTCCATCGGCGTCGCACCGTGCGCGATCATGAAACGGACGACGCCGATGACCGCGATCGCGACGTCGTACACCATGATCGGTACGCCCCACAACAGATTCACCCAGCCGCGCACCAGCGCGTACGTCGCCTGAACCGCGAAGAGCACCAGCACGGCGGGCCAGACCCAGTCCATCGTCGCCACGGCGCGCCCGGTGATGATCGTCGACGTCGCGAGCGTGAGCAGGAGCCCGGGCAGGATCAGCAGCGCGGCCAGTCCGGAGGCCGCCTGGAACATTCGCGGGGACTGGCTGTTCTGGGCGATGCGGCCCGCCAGAAAGACGTCCCAGATCAGTATGATTGCCGTCAGCGCGAGATGCGCCGGCGCTAGAAGAGTTCTCATCCCCGCCCGCGGGTGTCCGTCCTGACTTCGCGCGCGGTCAGGCGGCGCGATAAGACGTCCAACGCCTTGCGAAAGTCGTGCGAAGCCGGCGCGACCGCGTCGAACAGCAGAGTCTGCCGATCGATCAACGCATGCACCGAGAGATGTCCCTGCTCGAGCAGCACCACGGCCGACACACCACCCGGATACTCGCGAACGATCGGCACGCCGCTCAAGCTGAAGCCGGCCGCGCTCGCGGCCGCGATGAGCAACCCGCCGAGCAGCGGCGCGTCGCGCATCTGCTCGAGCGGGACGCCGAGAAATTCCGCCGTGAGATGCGCGTGGGCTCGGTCGGCGAGACGCCGGCCCGCGCGCATTGCATCCGATTCTATGACCATGCTGCTCCGCCGCCATCCGGCGCGTCGCCAGGATGACATCCGTTCAGAACATCGACATCGCGAGAAATGAGCGCAGCGAGTCGTTCGTCGACCGGAGTCGCGACGACAACACCCGCACTACCGCCCAGAGCACCTTGTACGCCAGCTCGCGGTTGAACTCGAGCAGCATCTCGAAATCCGCCCGGTTGATCGTCAACGCGACGGTCCCCCCGTTGGAGATCGCGTGCGTCGACCGCTGGCTACGGTCGAACACTGCCATCTCACCGAACATCGCGCCCGGCTTCAGCACGGCGAGCGCCTCTTCACCGCTGCCGGGCACGTCACGGCTGATGCGCACCTCGCCGCTCACGATCAGATACAGCCGGTTGCCGTGCTCGCCTTCACGAAAGATGAATTCTCCCGACACGAACGACTCTTCCCGACACACTTCCGCGATCTGGGCGAGCTCCGCGTCTTCCAGGTCGCGAAAGATGACGACCTGCTTGAGCAGCTCGGTCACTTCAGCCACGAGGCCATCCGGCTGGGCGGCTGTATAGGGCTTGCGAGTGGCTGGCGGAAAGGGTCGAGAGCATCGCGCGAAGCTAGGGATGGCCATCCGCGCAGGCAAGCGCAGTTCCGACTGAACGCGCCGAAGAAAGCGCAGGTCATATTAGTTTTGCTGCATGGTTCCTTCGCGTGCGATCAGAGCCGGTTCGCGCGCCAGCCTTCGCGCAATCCCCAACATCCTCTCGTCCTCGCGCGTCGCTCTCGCCGCGGCGTTTGTCGCGGTCGATGACGCAAACACCCGTCTCGCGCTCGTCGCACTCGCGGGTGTCACGGACGTGCTGGACGGATGGATCGCTCGGCGCGCGCGGGTCACCTCGAAGTGGGGCGCGCTGATCGATCCGATCGCCGATCGATTCTTCGCGCTCGTCGCCGTCTCCAGCTTTCTGTTTCGCGGCGAGTTGAGCACCGCCGGGTACTTCGTCATGATCTCGCGCGACATCATGACCGCCGTCGGCTTTCTCGTCGCGCGCGCCGTGAGTTGGCTGCGACCGATTCAGTTCAAGGCGCGGCTCTCGGGAAAGCTGGTCACCGTGCTGCAGTTCATCACGTTCATCGCGCTGTTGAAATTTCCCGGTCTCGTGACGTCGTGCCTCTGGCTGGTCGGAGCCGCGTCGCTGATTTCGATCCTCGACTACACGCTGGCCTTGTGGCGGGCGCGGGCGCGGTAGTGGTCCGTCTCGGACTCCGCGGCGCGATGACCGCCGCCATCCTGTGCGCCGCGCGCGATGCGTCCGCGCAGCGGATCGAGCTGCCACGGTATGCCGAATTCCGCGTCGACGCGATCGACGGACGCGCCGCGACTGTGCAGGGAGCGGTCGGCTACACTGTGCCGATGGGCGTGTATGTCCGACTCGCTGCCATCGGCGGGATCGGCCCGCA
>JADMIO010904403.1_pt1 | contig 20258 bp, 12 predicted proteins | sample 8958161 | NCBI WGS metagenome assembly JADMIO01 (sample SAMN16585339, study PRJNA669376) | soil metagenome | isolation source: Crop rotation soil | place: USA: Cullars Rotation, Alabama | collected 2011 | reverse complement strand
GAACTGTGAGGTTCTCGGAACTGTGAGGTTCTCGGAACTGTGAGGTTCTCGGAACCTGGGAGATGCAGAGAACCTCTGAAATGCGGAGAACCTCTGAAGTGCAGAGAACCTCGCGATCACCGAGGACCTCGTGTGTCTAGTCCGCCCGGAGGGCAACGTTCGGATCGACGCGCGACGCGCGGAGCGCAGGCACGAGCGTGGCGAAGAGCGAGACGATCGCGACGACACCCGCGACCAGCACGTAGACCGACGGCTCCATGCCATCGACGCCGAAGAGCGCCGTCGAAATCTGCGCCTTCATGAAGTAGGCGATCAGGAGCGCGGAGCCGACGCCAAGCACGAGGCCGATGCTGACCTGCCAGACGCCCTGCCGCAGCACGAGGCCAAGGATCTTGCCGGTGTTCGCACCGAGCGCCATGCGCACGCCGAACTCCTGCGATCGCTGGTTGACGGAGAACGACATCACGCCGTAGATCCCGACCGACGCGAGGACGATCGCGACGATGCCGAAGATGAGGAACATTGAGGCGATGACGCGGTTCGCGCCGAGTTGCGAGTCGAGGTGAAACTTCGGCGTGTTGACGAAGTACAGCGGCAGATTCGGATCGACTTTCTCGACCGCCTTACGGAGCGCATTCCCCAGCGACAATGCGTCCTGTCCCGAGTGCGGCCTTACGAGCACCGTCGCGAACTGCCCAGCGAGCGGCGGGCCTTGGGGGCCGAACGGATTCGAATAGAAGGGCACGTAGAACCCGGCCTGGCCGACGCCTTGATTGGCGAACGGACCGAACATCCGCACCGTTGAGACCACGCCGACGATGGTTCGCCACGGGCCGCTCGTACGTCCGTTGGGCGCGCTCGTCCGGAACTGCCGGCCGATGGCGTTCCCGCCGCCCAACACGCGCTGCACGAACTCCGCGTTGACGATCGCGATTGGCTCGGGCGCATCCAGGTCGGCCGACGTGAAATCGCGTCCGTCGATTAACTTCATACCCAGCGCGTTGAAGTAGCCGCCGGTGACCTGCTCCGCGCTGGCGTTCGGGCGGTCTTGAAGCGTCGGATATGTCTTGCCCGACACTTCTACCGGGCTGTTGGGATCGAAGAGCATGCGGAAGCGAGTCGTCAGCGCCGCGGCCTCGAATTGAGGATCCTGCTGCAGGTTCAGGATCAGCTTGTCGAGGAACTGCTTGCGTGCGTCAGGCGTCGGATAGACGGCCTGCATCAGGCCCATGCGCGCGGACAACACGCTCGAGGTGTCGTAGCCGTAATCGATGTTGGTCTGGTTGACGATCGACCGCGCCTGCAGGAGCGATCCGATCAGCAGGATGCACGTCACGACGAGTTGGAACACGACGAGGCCGCGCGTGATGATCGCGACCGTGCGGCTCGTGTTGCCGCGGCCGCTGTCGCGAAGCACGTTGGCCGCGTCGGCGCGCGATGACATCCATGCGGGCAACAGGGCCGACACGATGGCGGCGAGGATCATCGCGCCCGCGCTCACGACGAGCGCGATGCCGTCGACGCGGAACTCGATCCACGACGGCAGCGGGTTCTCCAGACCGCGGACGGTCGCCATCAGCCAGCGCACCGATGCGTTGGCAAGCACGATGCCCACGGCCGTGCCGATGGCGGCGAGCACGAGGCTTTCGGTGAGCATCTGCCGAATCAGCCGGGCGCGACGTGCGCCGAGTGACGATCGAATCGCCAATTCCTTCGCGCGCAGGGTCGCGCGCGCGAACTGCATGTTCATGACGTTCATGCATCCGATAAGGAGCACGCCGCCGCAGAACGCCAGCATGACCCACAACGTGCCGCGGATCTGTCCGGGCGGCAGAAACGTCGTGAAGAGCATCTGCACTTGGGCCGAATTGAACTGCCGGTTGGTGTCCGGATACGCCTCGGAGAATCGCTTCGCGATCTGCGCCAGTTCGGCGTTGGCCGTGTCGAGTGAAACGCCCGGTTTGAGCAGGGCCATCACCGCCGGCGCGATGACCGGTGCATTGCGCGGCCGCACCGGGAATTCCGTGTAGAGCGGGATGTAGATCTCTTCGTTGAACGGAAACGCGAAACCCTCCGGCATGACGCCGATGATCGTCGCGGGCGTACCGTTGATGGTGACGCTCTTGCCGACGATGTCCTTGGCGGAGCCGAAGTCGCGCTGCCACATCGCATAACCGATGAGCGTGACCTTGGGCGCGCCGGGCTTGTTGTCGTCGGCGGTGAAGTCGCGGCCGCCCACCATCGGCTGCATGCCGAGAATCTTGAGGAAGTCCTCCGTGACGTACGCGCCTGTGTGCCGCACGGGCGCGCCGTTAATCGTCATGTTGACGGTGGAGCCGTTCAGGTACGCCGCCGTCATCTCGAGCGACTTCTGCGCGGGCCGCATCTCCTCGTAGTCCATCGAGGTGATTTGGCCGTTGACGCCGTTTGCCGTCTGCGTCGTCGGATCGATGAACAGGACGTTCACGAGCCGATCGGCGGTCGGGAATGCGAAGCCGCGCAGCAGCGTGCCGTTCACGACGCTGAACATCGTCGTGACGCCGCAGATGCCGAGAGCCAGCACCGCGACCGCTAACGCACAGAATGCCTTCTCTTTGAGGAGAACGCGGAACCCGACACGAACATCGCGAAGGAAGTTGTTAACCATGGCGCTAATGCGCCATTAGACGCCAAAGTCGCGAGGCGCGTTCAGCCGGACGGCGTTATTCGCCGATTTGTCCGGCTTCGCACACTCAGGACCTCGGGAGTCGTTTCGGGCCACAACGGAAACGTCAGTTTCCTTTTTCGAAGAAACGGAAACTGACGTTTCCGTTTCCGCCCGAAACGACTCCCGAGGTCCTACTTACAGCCCGGCAGTCTGAGCGCGCCAATTCTGGTCGAGTACGACGTGTCGCCCTTCTTCACGTAGTCACCGTGGTACCAGAACGTGCAGTCGTCCACAGGATCCACAGCGCTCTGCGTGTAGTCCTCCCACCGCTGCGTGGTCGAGCGGCCGGACGCGTCGGCCGCGCCGCCTTCGATGAGCACCGTTTCCTTCAACGTCAGCTGGCCCTTGGGATCGTTCGCCATGCGCGCGGCGAATCGCTGGCCGGGAAAATTCGGTGTGCCGCCGAATGAGTAGCCGATGCCGATGTTGCCGAACTTGTCCATCGCCGGACTCGCCATCCACCGGAAGAACCCATCAGGCGCGTACGTGCCTTCCTGAAAGAGACTGACATCGCGATTCTTCGCGACGCGGAACTCATACCAGCGCACGCCTCCGGCGCCCGCGGTCGTGTTGACCGAATGGACGGCGACGATCGATTCGTGCCCGTTCACGTTGCGATACACGAGCCGCGCCATGATCTTGTCGCCCTGCGCGTCGAGCCGCTTGTCCGTGTCTGGTTGAGGCACGCAGTAGGTGAGCTGCCCGTTGCACAGATAGTGATACGGCGTGACCGCGATCTTCTCCGGTCCTGTCACTTTCGTCTTCGACGGATCTTTCCAGTCCACATGGAACTGCCAGACATAGATCCCGTCGTCTTCGAAGACGTTGTTCAACTGTGTGCCGCCGGCGGCCATCATGATGTTCGGCGCGCCTGACGGCGGCAACGCCTTGCCATCGACGTCCGCGTTGTTCAGGAAGTTGACGTTTTCGATGATGACGCATTGCTCGGTGGCAGGTTCGCCCTTCAGCATGTGCGCGCGGTCGGCGACGCACGCGTGTTTCTGCGTCGCGATTGTCTCGGAGATCCTGTTGTCGCCCGTGCTCGTCGGCACGTAGTAGCCGTCAGGCCAGACCGCCGGGCGAGGGTAGTCCGGGAAGAGCGCGCGCAAGAACTCGTAGCGATAGTACGGACCGAGCGGATCGGGCGTCGCGCTCACGGCGTAACACATCGAGTACGGTCCTTGCGGTCCGCGGCCGCCGCCGCCGCCGGGACCACCGGCGCGCGGAGGACCGCTCGGCGTTGGCGTCGCTGATGGCGTACTCGTTGGCGTTGCGGTCGGCGTCGGCGTGGCTGGCGCTGTCGCTGTCGGCGCGGGCGGCTGGAAGAGGACGGCCCGTCCGTTCGGCTGACCCGCGACGCCAGGCACGCTGACTTCCGCGGGCTTACCGCCCGATCCAGGCTGTGGCTGATCGGGGCGCTCCGGCCCGCGCGAAAACAACGGCAGCACGATCAGCCAACGGTCCGCGAGCTGGTCGTATCGCACGACGACGTCGCCGCTGTTGCGCGCCTCGCAGTTGCCAGAGAAGCCTTTGAAGACGTTGTTCGATCGCACTGGACCGTACAGCACTTTGCCCGTCTCTGGGAATTGCTTGCCCTTCTTCGTGAAGATGGCCATGCCCGATCCGTTCACGGTCTGCACGATGTGATTGGGACCGACGGCCATGCTGTTGTCGGACGGATTGCCCGCGCGCGCAGGCCCCTGAGGACCGACAAACCCGGCGCCGAGACCATCGAAGCTCTCGACGAGTTCGGCCGCCGGTTTCGCGCCGTGAGAGGTCTGTTCGACCGTGCCGGACTTTGCGGGCGTCGTAAACACCGGTGGAGGCGGCGGACCGGCGGGCCGCTGGCCCTGCTCGCGCTCTCGTTCGCGCTCTTCTTCCTCATCGGGATCGACCGGCGCGAGCACGCCTTTCGGACGGATCTCGTGTCGATCGCGGTCCTCGCGCGTCGACGGCGGCGCCGTGTCAATCATCGATGACAACGGCGCGGACACGTCTTGCGCGATCGCGTGCTCGGTCGTCACGACGCGTGTGCGGCCGTCGGCGCCGCGGTGCTCGATGGTCATCACGACGGTGGCGGCGATCGCCCCGGCGGCGAGAGCGGCGAGTGCGGCGGAGTTGCGAGTCATATGCAGCGTCCCTTCATTTCCGCTTGAACCAGTAGTACACAGGCACACCCAGCACCATCAGACCGGCGCCGATGGCCGATCGCGTCGGCGCTTCCCGAATCGCGCTGAACACGACGGCGATCGCCACGAGCACGAACGCCGCCGGCAGCCACGGGTAGCCTGGAGTCTTGAAGCCCACGCGGCCGGCGAACTTGCGTCGCAGAATGAAGAGTCCCGCGACCGTCAAACCAAAAAACACCCAGTCGGCGAAGACGACGGTGTTCAGAAGGTCTTCATACGTCGCGGTGATGAGAAGCACGATGGCCCAGGCCGACTGCATCACGATCGCGGTGCCGGGTGTCTGAAACTTCGGATGCAGCTTTGCCAGCGCCGGTACGAACGCCCCGTCACGAGCCATCGCGAAGTAGACACGCGGCGCGGCGAGGATCTGAAGATTCAGGAACCCGAACGTCGAGACGGCGATGGTGGCGGAAATGAACTTCGCGCCGCTGGCGCCGAGCCACTGACCTGCGACGTCTGCGGCCGGCGTCTCGGTCGCCGCAAGACCCGCGAGGCCGAGCGTTCGAAGGTACGCCGTGTTCGCCAGCAGGTACACGGCGGTCACGAGCAACGTGCCCGTAATGAGCGCGCGCGGCATGTCGCGCTGCGGGTCGCGCAGTTCCTCCGCGACGGTGTTGGCCTTTTGCCAGCCGCCGTACGTGAAGAGGATCGGAATGAGCGCGGCGCCGAACGCGAGCGCGCCTGACGGCGTGTCATCGGCGCGTCCGGCGGACCACCAGTCCGCTGCGGGCGCGGCCCACCACGCAAACGCAATCAGCACACCGAGCGCACCCATCTTCAACACGACCGAGGCGTTGACGACGCGGCTGCCGGGCTTGATGCCGATGAAGTTAATGACCGTGAGGAGCACGATGGCGACGATCGCGATAGGCACAAGCGCCGTTTCCGGCTGTCCGACGAGCCGTGACGCGTAGCGCGCGAAGTTCAGCGCGACCGCGGCCATCGCGCCCGTTTCGATCATCAGCAGCAGCGACCAGCCATACAGGAATCCGACGGCGGGGTGCCAGGCGTCGCGCAAATACACGTACGGGCCGCCGGCCTCCGGCTGCTGCTGACCCAGTTCCGCGTAGGCCAGCGCGCCGACGATCGCGACGACGCCGCCGGCGACCCAGGCCGCGAGCACGAGCGGCGGCGTATCCAGCGCGCGAGCCACCAGGTAGCCGTTGACGAAAATGCCCGTGCCGATGATGCCGCCGATGACGACCATCGTCGCGTCGAAGAACCCGAGTTCGCGCTTCAGCGCCACGCTCGGGATGATAGCGGGAATTCGGATTTGGGAATCGACAATCGAGAATCGACAATCGACAATCGGGAATCGACAATCGGGAATCGACAATCGGGAATCGACAATCGGCAATCGACAATCTCGGACGTGCAATCGATAATCGGGCTGCTTTGAAACGCCAAGCGACCTTCGCCGTCGTCGTGCTGACGGCGATGAATCTGCTGAACTACATCGACCGATGGGTGCCTTCCGCCGTGAAGGTGCTGTTCCAGCAGGACCTCGGGCTGTCGGATGCGCAGACAAGCCTGCCGCTGACGGCGTTCATCTTCGTGTACATGGCGGCGTCGCCGGTGTTCGGCATGTTTGCCGATACGGGCCGGCGCAAGGTGCTCATCGCGATCGGCGTCGCGGTGTGGTCGCTGGCCACCGCGGCGGCGGCCGGCGCGCAGGGATTCTACTCGCTGTTGGCCGCGCGGGCGGCGGTGGGTATCGGCGAAGCGGCGTACGCCGTCATCGCACCGTCGCTGCTCAGCGACTATTACCCGCCGGAGCGCCGCAACCGGATCCTGACCATCTTCTACGTCGCGACGCCGGTCGGGTCTGCGATCGGGTTCATTCTCGGCGGTTTGCTCGGTGCCGCGTACGGCTGGCGCGCGGCGTTTCTGATTTGCGGTTTGCCTGGCCTGCTCGTCGCCGCGCTGGCGCTCATGATTAAAGAGCCGCCGCGCGGCCAGTTCGACGCGTCGCCCGCGGCCGTGCCGCCGCCGTGGAGCGCGGCGCTCGCACAACTGCGCAGGAACAAAGTGTACGTCTACACCGTCGCGGGCTACACGGCGGTGAGCTTCGCGAGCGGCGGCATCGCTGACTGGCTCGTCACGTTTCTCGTCCGCGATCGCGGCATGGACGTTGCCGACGCGGCGACGTACACCGGCGCCGCGACGTCGATCGGCGGAATCGTCGGCACCATCCTGGGCGGTCTCATCGCCGACCGCGCGCGCCGTTGGACATCGCAACCGTATCTGGCGACGAGCGCGCTCTCCATCGTGCCCGCGACGCTCCTGGCCATCGTCGCGCTCTATTTCCTGCGCGATCCGATGGCGATCGTCGTGACGATTCTGTTCTGTCAGATCTTTCTGTGGATGTACAACGGGCCGGTCAATGCGCTCCTCGTCAACGCCGTGGACGTCGGTCTGCGCGCGCGGGCGTTCGGCCTCTCGATCTTCTGCATTCACGCGTTCGGCGACGCGCTGAGTCCCGCGCTCATCGGCGTCGTCTCCGACGCGACGGGACGCAACCTTCCGCTCGCGCTCAGCCTGGTGCCGATCGCGCTCGCGATAGGGGCGATCATCTGGACGATCGGGTGGCGCACGCTGTCACAAGGGATCACCACGGAGGCATAGAGGCACGGAGGATTTTTGGAGCGGACTGCAAATGTGCATTCCGTTCCAATCAACCTCCATGTCCCCATGCCCCCATGGTGATCCGGCGCTCCGCGTCCCCGCGTGCGCAACGCTCTTGATCTATCATCCCGACATGTCACACACCCCTGACAACGAGTTGGATCGCCGCGAGTTCCTCAAGGTCAGCGGCGCAGCGGTCGCTGCTGGCGCGGCGGCGCTTTCAGCGGGCGCGGATGTCTCGGCGCAGTCAGCGTCTGGATTTCTTGCCGCACCTCCGATTCCCAACGTACGGATCGGGTTCGTCGGCATCGGGTTGCAGGGTTCGGGTCACGTCAGCAATCTTCTGAAGATTCCCGGCTGCCAGATCAAAGCGGTCTGTGACATCCGCTCCGCGCGGACGGACTGGGCGACGCAGGAGATCGTCAAGGCCGGTCATCCCAAGCCCACCGTCTACACGCGCGGCGAGCGCGATTTCGAGCGGCTGTGCGAAACGGAAGATCTCGATCTCGTGTACACGGCGACGCCGTGGGAATGGCACGTGCCGGTGTTGCTGTCGGCGATCAAGCACGGGAAGCACGCCGTGACCGAAGTGCCGGCGGCGATGACGCTCGAGAATTGCTGGGCGCTCGTCGAGGCCGCGGAGAAATACCAGAAGCACGCGATCATGATGGAGAACTGCAACTACGACCGGATGGAGATGATGGTCTTCAACATCGTCCGTCAGGGTCTCTTCGGCGAGCCGCTCCATGCCGAAGGCGGATATCTGCACGATCTGCGCGGCATCAAGTTCGAGAACAAAGACGAGGGGCTGTGGCGGCGGGCGTGGTCGACCAAGGTCAACGGCAACCTGTATCCGACGCACGGCCTCGGGCCGATCGCCAATTGCCTCGACATCAATCGAGGCGATCGGTTCGACTATCTCGTCTCGATGAGCGGGCCCTCACGCGGTCTGCAAGATTGGGCGCGCGAGCACTTTCCGGCAGACGCGCCGCAGCGAAAAGAGCAGTACGTGCTCGGCGACGTCAACACGAGTCTGATCAAGACCGCGAACGGGCGCACGTTCATGGTGCAGCACTGCACGAACTTGCCGCGTCCGTACAGCCGCATTCACATGCTGCAGGGCACAAAGGGATTGTTCCAGGGCTATCCGCACCGGCTGTACATCGAAGGCCGGGGCGCCCGCGATCAATGGCAGCAAGCGAACGACGCGCTGGCGCAGTTCGATCACCCGCTGTGGAAGGAAATGGCCGAGAAGTCCGCCGGCGCCGGGCACGGCGGCATGGACTTTCTCGAGGACTACCGCCTGATCAAATGCCTGCGCGAAGGCACACCCACCGACATGACCGTCTACGACGCTGCGGCGCTGAGTTCCGTCGTCGAGTTGAGCACCCGCTCGAACGCCCGCCGCAGCGCGCCGATGGACGTGCCGGATTTCACGAAAGGCAAGTGGAAGACGAATCCGAAGCTGCCGATCGTGCATGCATGAAGGACCTCGGGTGTCGTTTCCGGGAGAATTGACAACCGTGGGAGTCGTTTTCGTGGGAGTTCCCGGAAACGACACCCGAGGTCCTTTACTCCGCCCGCAACGCCACCACCGGATCGACGGCCGACGCGCGGTGCGCAGGTAACCAGGCCGCCAGGCCGGCAACCACCACAAGGACGACCGCGTCGATGACGACTGCCACCGTCGATGGCGCGTCGAGTGCGGGGACGTAACGCGCGATCGCGCGTGCCGCCGCGCCGGACGCGAGGCCTCCAATCAACACGCCCGCGATTGCGACGCGCAGGGAGGTCGAGACGATTGTCCAACGTAACCGCGCGCGGTTGGCGCCGAGCGCGACGCGAATGCCGATTTCGCGCGTGCGCCGCGCCACCGTCTGCGACAGCGCGCCGTAAAGACCGATCGCGCACAGGGCGAGCGCTATCAACGCGAACGCGCCGGTGAGCGCGAGCGTCGTCCGCTCTGTCGCCAGATATTCCGCGGTCAGATCTCGCAGCAGGACGACGTGATACGGCGGAAGGTCGGCGTCGACACGTGCGAGCGCGGCTCGCGCGGCGGGCAGCACCGCCGCCGGATCGCCGGCCGCTTCGATCGCCACGGTCACCGATCCGTAAGGTGGATCCTGCGCCATGGGCAGATAAAGCTGCCGTCCGACCGTGCGCGACACGCCACGAAGGCGCACGTCAGCGACAACGCCCACCACTTCGGCCTCGATGGCCTTTCGAGTCGACGTGGCCGTGCGGAGGCGGCGTCCGATGGCGCTCGCCGGATTGCCCCAGATGATTCGCGCCGCAGTCTCGTTCAAGATCGCCACCGGGGGCGCTCCGGCGCGATCGGTGTCCAGAAACGATCGTCCCGCAAGGAGCTTGATACCCATCGCCTGAAAGTAGTCCTTGTTGGCCGAGAGCAACGAGGCCGAGGACTCCGTCGTGTTCTGTGCGGGAGGCGGGCCGTCGGCATCGGAAATGCGCACGCCGAGTCCGAGCGCCGTCGATCCAGGAGCCATCCGAGTGGTGCCCACACGGAGGATGCCGGGCGCACTTCTCAGTTCGGTCTCGAGTCGATCGACAAACGCCGCGGCCGTCTCGTTCTTGTACTTCGCCGGCGGCAGCATCACTTCGAACACGGCCGCCTTCTGGTTGTGAAACCCGAGGTCGACGTCCATGAGACGAACGACGACCGCGACCGCGGCGCTCGCCCCTGTCAGCAAGACCAGCGCCACGGCGATTTGCCCAACCAGCAAGGTGTGCGAAAAGACAGCGCCACCCGCGGTAGACGTGCGCGCGTCGCGCAAGCTGCCCGACGCGCGTCCGCGCATCGCCGAGGCCGTCGGCCCGAGCGCGAAGAGGAGTCCGCAGACGAGCGCCACGCCGCCGCCAATCGCGAACAATCGCCAATCGATCGAGATCAGATCGATGTCAGTGATGAAGGCCGGCGCAGCGGCCACGAACGCGCGCATCGTCCAGATTGCGAGCGTCAGGCCGCCGATGGCGCCGAGACTCGACAGCACCAGGCACTCGATTGCCAGTTGCCGCGCGAGTCTCGCTGGTCTGGCGCCGAGCGCGGATCGCACGGCGAGTTCTCGCGCGCGCCCGCGCAAGCGTGACAACAGAAGTCCGGCGACGTTCGCGCACATCGCCAGCAGAAGCAGTCCGACGACGCCGCCGAGAAAGAGCAGCGTTGGACGGGCGGGGAGCGCGAGCTCTTCGCGAACCGACCGCAACGTCGGCCGTGAGGCGTGCGGCGTCGACGCCGGATCGCGCTTGAGCTGTTGGGCTTCTTCCAGCGCCTGGAGCGCTTGCTCGGCCGAGGCGACCGACGTACCTGGCGACAGTCTCGCGATCGTGTACGGCGCGTACGCCGAGCCGCCGAGGTTCTCGGCGCCCTCAGCCATCCACGCATCGCTGTCTTCAGGGTAAGTAAAGCTCGCGGGCATGACGCCAATCACATTGAACGACTGGCTGTTCACTCGGATCGTGCGTCCGACGATCGCGGGGTCCGCTTGAAACTCGCGCCGCCATACACGCGCGCTGATGACGATGACTGGGCTGGCCGCCTGGAACTCCGCGGCGTCGATCGTCCGCCCCATTTGCGGCGTCACACCCATCGCGTCGAAGAACCCGGCGGAAACCGCCGAGGCGCGCACACGCGCCGGCTGCGGTTCGGCGCCGATGTTGAGGCCACCCGTCGTGAACAGGCCGACCGCGCTGAATGCCGGCAGCGCACGGAGGCTCCGCGAAACAGCGAGGTGTCCGTTGTCGATGCTGAACCCGTTCTGTCCCAGGCTCAGGATTCGCTCGGACTCGGGGTACGGCAGCGGCTTCAGCAGCACGCGATCGCAGATCGCAAAGATCGCGGTGGACGCGGCCATGCCGACGGTCAGCGTGCCGACGACTAGCGCGGAAAAGGCGGGCTGACGTCGAATCAGACGCAGCGCGAATCTCAAATCGTGAAACATGCTGAGCAATCCTTCGGTGATCGATCGCGAATGACGCGGCGGATGGTGTGGAGAGGGTTGTGGACCTCGCGCCTGTCCCAGAGAGGAAGCGTTGACCAACAGAGAGCCAACGTCGCGCCAGAAGGCGCGGCGCCGGCGCCTCGATGAAAGGTCTGCACGCAGCGCCCAGAGCTCGAGTAGGTCGCCTTCGACTTCGGTTCTGCGCGCTCGGGGAGCCACGAGCCGCGCGAGCGCGACACCCAGACGCGGCGGCGTGTCCCGCTGTCGGTCCGTCACGAACGGCCTCGCACCGGCTTGGCGCGATCGATGCCGTACAGCCGCTCGCGAAGGCGTCGCAGCGCTGCGAGCGTGCGGACGCCGTGCGGCGTCAACGACAGCGCGCGCCGGCTGCGCCCGCCGCGGACCGGCGTGCCGGGCACCAGTTCAGACCTCAGCAGGCCCTTCTTGTCCAGCCGATCGACCGCCGCATACACGGCGCCCAACGACACATCGCGTGTCGTCTCACGCTCGAGCAGTTGTTGGACGGACACCCCGTATGCCTGATCGCCCAGGCCGTGGATGGCCAGGAGCACGAGTTCCTCGAATTCGCCGGTATGGTCGCCCTTCATATTCGCGTTTGTATGACATATGACGGAGGACTGCAAGGGACAGTTGGTTCAGGGTTCAAGGTTCAGGGTTCAGCGTTCATGGTTCAGGGTTCGGTCGGAACCTTGAACCCTGAACCCTGAACCCTGAACGATATAAAGTCTCTAATCGATGTCCGTGTCCCCCTTCGAACTCCAAGAATTCGAAACCCTCCTTCGCAAGCCCAACAGCGATTTGACCGGCCTGGCCGGGTTTTTCAACAGCGGCGAAGTCTGGGTCGTCCGCGTGCCGGCGCGGCTCGACGTGATTGGGGGCATCGCCGACTACTCCGGCTCGAACGTCTGCGAGACAGTGCTGGGCCGGGGCGTGCTGCTCGCGTTGCAGTCGCGCACGGACCGGACACTGCGCATTCGAACGATGCAGGCCGGGCACCGGACCTTGCCGGTCGAAACGCGCATTCCGCTCGACTACTTTTCGTCGGGCGATGGCCTTACGGGATATGCGGAGGTGCGTGAGCTCTGTCAGTCGAATCCGCTCGTGAGCTGGGCGGCGTACATCGGCGGCAGCATCTTCACGCTGCTCAAAGAAGAAGCGGTGAAACTGCCGTACGGATTCAGCCTGCTCTTGTTGAGCGCGGTGCCGATGAACGTCGGCATCGGGAGTTCGGCCGCCGTCGAGATTGGCACGCTGTGCTGTCTCAACGCGTACCTCGGATTGAAATTGAATCCGGCGCGGCTCGCGCGGCTTGGACAAATGGCGGAGAACCACGTCGTCGGCGCGCCGTGCGGGATCATGGACCAGATCGCGATCACGAGCGGCCACGAAGGGCAGCTGACGCACATTCTTTGCCGGCCCGGCGAGGTGCGCACCGAAGTGCCGATTCCCGCTGGCACAGGGTTCGTTGGGATCAACTCGATGGTGCGTCACTCTGTTGGAGGCAATCCCTACAGCGACACGCGGATCGGCGCGTTCATGGGGAAGCGCATCATCAACGACGTCCGCGCGCGCACCGGTCGCGCGCCGCTCGACTACCTGACCGAGCTCTCGATGGACGATTTCCGAACGCAATATGCCGACGCGATCCCTGAAGAAATGGTGGGGTCCGCATTCCTGGCCACCCACAAGAATCACGACGATCCCGTGACCAAGGTGCAGCCCGACGCGACGTACCGCATCGCCGGGCCGACGCGTCATCCGATCGAAGAGAACGAGCGCGTGCTGACTTTCATCGACGCGCTTCGAGAGGCAAGCGCCGGCGACACCCGCGCGCTCGTGACCGCCGGTGAATGCATGTACGGCGCGCACGAAAGTTACAGGGACAACTGCCGGTTGTCCGTCGAGGAAGTGGACTTTCTCGTCGAGTCCGTCCGCAAGCGAGGGGCGAAGTCCGGCCTGTATGGCGCGAAGATCACGGGCGGCGGCACGGGCGGTACGGTCGCGGTCTTCGGCAAGCTCGACGCGCTTCGCGAGCACGTGCCGCAGATCGCGCGCGACTACTCACGCCGCATCGGCATGATGCCCGACATCTTCGAAGGCACTTCACCCGGCGCGATCGAATTCGGCGCGCGCCGGTATTTGTTCGGCGCGTCCGGCTGGCGGCGATTTGAGACTTAGAACGAGCCTCTAAAAGCTTTCACCATGAAGAGGACTTAGAGGTCGGCCTAGCACGTGGAGCTCATTGAGGATTCATTTTTGGAAAGACCACCAATTCCGACTCATTCAGTCCGATCCAAATCGACTCTATGTCCTTCATCTGCTGGGTGTCGTCTCGACGCCCTCCATGGTGAATGCTTTTACGTCAGCTGATGCCGCCCACTGTTCGCAAAGCCGTCGTGCCGATCGCGGGATTGGGCACGCGCCTGTTTCCGGCGTCGCAGGCCGTCAAGAAAGAGCTGTTTCCGATCGTTGGGCCGGATGGCATCGCACGCGCGCTCGTGCACTATCACCTGCGCGATCTGGCGGCGGCCGGAATGGAAGAGATTTGCCTCATCGTCCAGCCCGGCCAGGATGAGGCCGTGCGCGCGTACCTGGCGGGCCCGGACGCCGCGTATCTCAAACGCCTCGAGAAACATCCGGCGTTGCGGGCGGCGGCCGACGAAATGCGGACGCTCGCCGAGCGCGTGTTCTTCGTCGAGCAGCGCGAGCAGGAAGGGTACGGACACGCGGTGTTTCAGTCACGAGAGTTCGCCGGCGGCGAGCCCGTGCTGTTGTGTGTCGGCGATCATCTTTTTCGCGGGCTGTCCTCGCCGATTGAGGAACTCGCGCGCATGACCCGCATCGCGAACGGGCGGAGCGTGTCAGCCGTCAATCGCATCGGCCCAGGTGAGCTGAAGGGATTCGGCACGATTGCCGGGACACGACAGGCGGGCGATCCGCGCGTGATCGACGTCTCGCTCATCATCGAGAAACCGGACGTCGCGACCGCGCGCGCCCAGCTGCACGTTGCCGATCTCCCCGCAGACACCTGGCTCGGATGGTTTGGGATTCACTTGCTGTCGCCGGCAATCTACGACGTGCTGGCGAAGATGATCCGCGACGGCATCCGCGACAACGGCGAGTTCCAACTCACGCGCGCACAGGAAATTCAGCGCCAGGCACAAGGGTACCTGGCGCTCGAGATGAAGGATGCCGTGCGTTTCGATTTCGGGACGCCGGAGGAATACGTGCAGAGCGTCGCGGATTACCGAAAGCCGATCTAGCGGTTATTTCTCGATGGCGTAGATCTCTCGTCGTCCGTGATCGACGAGATCGTGGTACCCCTTCATCGCTTCCTGGAAGGCCGGCATCTGCATCGCCTCGCGTGAGCGCTTGGCGTGCTCGTCCAGGTTTTCCACGGTCGTCTCGGAGACCACAGTCCAGTAGCGCTCGGCGCTGACGTCGGTCATGACGCGCATTTCGCCGAAGCCGAGTTCCTTTTGGAGCTTCGTCAGCGCCTTCATCTTCTCGACCATGGGACGGGCCTTGCCGGGCTTGCAGTACATGATGTCGCGCACGAGAAACATGGGAACCTCCAGTGGAAAAGAAAACTACGGTAGCACGGTGGCTTACGGTTTGAGCTGGCGAATCTCCCGCAAGACCGCATCGATCTCGTCCGGTGAGTTCATGATGCCGGCCGCGACGCGCGCGTAAGAAGTCTTGTATGGCGATGGGTTTGTCTTGATCCGCTTGGCGGCAAGCTTTTCGCAAACCGCCTCCGGCTTCAGACCCGAGACTTCGTAGCACGAGATGCCGCCCGAGACATCGGCGGCGCGCGGCGTGTGCAGCGTGACGCCGGGAATCTTCGCGGCGCCTTCGCGGAACGCGCCGTTCAACTCGGCGATTCGCGCGGCGATGCGATCGCGACCGATGGTCCGGTGCAGTTCGACGGCCGAGGGGATGGCCAGCAAGTGCTCGTAGGCGAGGAACCCGCCCGGCGAGACGTACCCAGATTTCGTTGGCCCGAGGTCTTTTCCCTGCATCCAGGCGTCCCACGCATCGAGTGCATCGGGATCGAACGTCGGGACCGTCGGCCGCAGGTGCGGCCAGACCTCTGCGCGGCCCCACAAGAAGCCCGTCCCGCGCGGCGCGAAGAGCCACTTGTGCGCGCCCGTGGCGAAGAAATCGCAGCCCAGCGTCGCGACGTCCACGTCCTGATTGCCAAAGCCGTGGACGCCATCGACGATGAGAAGGCAACGGTCGGCGTCGGAGCGTCCGCGATTGGCCTGTGCGACGGCGCCCGCAATCGCGGCGATCGGAAGTTTCACACCGGTGGACGAATGTACCCACGTCACACCGACCGCACGCGTCTTGGGCCCAATGGCCTTGGCAACCCTCGAGACGATCTCCGCTGCGTTGGCGTCGGCCGGCTTGTCATAGAGCGCGATGATGCGCGTGCGCGCACCCGATCGCGCCGCCGCGAACTTGATCGACTGATGATGTGAGTAGTGCTCGTGCTCGGTCGTCAACACTTCTTGATCCGGCCGGATGCGGAGGCCGTGATACGCCATGGCGAGCGCGCCGGTGGTGTTCGACGTCAGACAGATCTCGTCAGGTTTGCCGCCGATGTAGTCGGCGAGCGACTGCTTCACCTTGGCAACCGGCTTGCCCTCCGTGTCCGAAAACGCGGCGGCCTCGATCCACAACGTGTCGGCGTCGATCTTCTTGCGGAATGTTTCGATCGCTTCGGCGACGGGTCTTGGGTGCGACACAAAGAGAAACGTCGCTAGATGCGTCCATTCGCGTGACAGCGGAAACAGGTCGCGCACCGCCGGCCAGTCGACCTGCCCGTCTGCGCGGCGGACGGGCCGATCGACCGGCGCCGGAGGTGCGGCCTGGCGGGGCGCGCAGCCGACTGCGGCGCCGGCTACTCCGGCCGCGAGGGTGGCGAACAGCTGTCGGCGGTTGAGTTCCATAACGGCTCCTACGTTCGCAGTCGAGAACTGGTGACAGCACGGCGGACGCCTAGGCGCTATTTCGGTCCGTGCACCGACAAGTCGGAAACACACCACGGAACTTGGCCGGCGTCGACGAGCTGCCGCAAACGGAGGAAGCGCGTCCCGGCCTCGTACAGCAGCACTCTGTGCGGCACGTCCGACGGGTTGTCGAGTGCCGCGGGTATCGCGCCAAGGGCGCCCGCCACGAGGGTGGCGCGCGTCCACACCTGACCATCCGGCGACGCTTCGACCGAAAGCATTCTGGGAAATCCGAAAGGGCACGATCCAATCGACAGCACCAGGGACGTCACGAGGTGAGGGCCGTCGAGTTCGACGACGAGTTCCTCGCCGCCGCGTTGCGCACCGGAGTTCCACGCCGTGTCGATGCGCCCATCACCGAGCTGCGGCAACTCTTCCATATGGCGATTCGCTCGCACGGCGACGACCGACAGTTGTGGATCGAGCGGCCCGCGATCCGGCGGAGCCGATCGCGCCAGCACATACGTCGCCCACACAGGTGTCTCATTAAGACGCGTCACGCCTTTCATGAGCGATAAAGAGGCTTCGATCGCCAAGTGCTTGGGCGCCGTGCGATCAACGGCAATGCCGAGCGGCCCGGCCGTCGCGAGGTGCTCGAGCACCGGGAAATAGCCGTCGGCGAGCGCCGCTTCGAGTGCGGGATACTGCGGCGCGCTGTAGCCGCTCGCGCCGTTGACGAGCGGCACGCCGTACGCGATCGATCGATACATCGCGGCCACGTTGCGATCGATCGTCATTGGCAGTTCGATCACCGCCGACACAGACGGCCAGCTGACCGCCGGCCCCGGCGCAGGAATTGGCCGCACGTAGACGTGACACAAGCCGTCGACGACGAGTCCCGCGCCGATGGGCAGCCACAGCCATCGCACGCGCGCGCTTGGCTTCCACCGCGCGTACGCACACGCAAAGACCACGGCGACACACAGCATGCCGAGCATCGCAAAGCGATCCGGCGCACGGATCGCGTCGAAGCCAGGCAGCGCCATCAGCCAGGCGTACGGCGCCTTGTAGAGGACCGGCGTATCAAGAAATCGCGGCTCTGGTCCGAGAGCCAGCACGTAGCACGCCGCTGCCGCCACCGCGTAGAACGCGATCGACGAGCGGCTGCGCCACGTCCGGCGCCACCACGGACCGGTGGCGACGAAAAGCACAGCCGCTACGACACCGATCGACATCGGTTTGTGCGCGTGACTCACGGTGATTGGGCCGATCGCCCACGGACCCACGATCAACACGGACGCGGCGATCGCGCCGCAGATCGAAGCGACAGCCGCGAGCGCTTTCCGGCCAGTGCTCATGCGGGTGGGTGCCGGCGTCGTGTCGCGCGGTGCCGCGAGCCACGCGATCGTCAGCACGATAAGGATCGTCAGGCCAGGAAACAGCGCGTACGACTGCCGCCACGTGAGCACATGGCCCAGCACGATCGCTTCCGGATGCGCGCTAAACAGACTGGCGATGTCCGCGCTGAAAGTCGTGATCTCGCCGATCGATCGTTGCAGGTGGAGGGCCGACTGAATTTCTCGGTAGCGCCACAGAATCGGCGCCATGGGCAACAGTCCGCAAATGAGCGCCGCGCCGACCGCGAACAGATCGCGTCTGGTGCGCGCGAACCAGATCGCCCACAACACGACGAGCACCGGCAACTGGAACAGCGCGTAACCGTTGCAGAGCGTCTGCATCAGGCATGACGCCCCGCAGACGACAAGCCAGCGGACGTGGCGACGACGCGCGTACCGGTGGAGCGCCAGCAGCGCGATCGGCGCCCAGTAGTAAGACAGCATCTGCACGTGGCCAAGCTCGCTTGCGCGGTACGGGCTGAATCCAAATGCCAGACCCGCAAGAAACGCTGCGTCGCGCCGTTCGGTGAGTTCGTACGCGAGCGCGTACGCGCTCATGGCGCAGAGCGGATACGAGACAACAACCGCGATGTTGTAGGCGAGCACCGGGTTGTGGGACAGCCACTGAATCGGCCCCGTGATCGGCACGAGACCCAGCATCAGTTCCGAAAACGCCATCGTGCCCGGCGTCGGATAAAAGATGGGGGCGTTCCACCACGCGTTGGTGAGCGGCACGGCATGCGTGTCCCACCACAGGATCCACGCGCTCAGGATTGGGTCGTCGATCGGACTCGACACCACCGAGCCGAGTCCGCGGACCAGCGGAAAAAGCACGAGACAGGCGAGAGCGACGTACGCGCCGGCCGCTGCGATCCACGGCCAGCCGCGCCGGCTGGTGGCCGCGCTCAGCGAATCCGCCACTCGATCAGGCCGAATTCGCGCCAGTCCATCTCGCGCGTGAGGAACATCGCCTCCGGCGGACCGATTTCGCCGGACTTGTAGTGGCGTGTCACCGGTTCGACCTCAATCCTTACCGCCGTCGTCGTCACCGGTGCGAACGACACGCGGTTGAACGCGTCTTTCGTCACCGTGTAGCTGCCGCGCGCGACGACGGGGACCCAGCGATCGCCGTCTTTGTAGACGATGCGCCAGGATGACGGGAGTTTGCAGAAGCGCTTGTCGTCGGCGAAGTAGACGTCGGTCGAACTGATCTGTCGCGGCGACGAGAACGAGTACTCGATCCACGCCGGTTCGCCGACTGGCGGCCGCATTCGATAGTACAAATGCGATTCGTCGGCGGAGCTGATCGGCGTCACGCCGTCGTACACCGCGGCGATGTCGTCGTTCTGATCGTTGTAGCCCGTCCATTTCTTCTCGATGCCTCCCGACGAACGGACCGCCGACACCGTGAGCGGCAAGGGAACCGGAGAGGCCCGTGCGAGTTCCGCGCGGCGAGGCAGCCACACCTGCATTTCGCCCATGCCGCGGTTCGCCCAGGCGAAGTACGGGATGGCGACGAGCCGATGCGGTTCGACGCGTACCGCCCGCCCGCCATCCGCGAGCGCGACGGCATTGACCTCGCCGGTGACGACGGTAACGCCGCCGAGCAGGTCGCCGCGAAATTCGCTCGTCAGCACGGCGTTGTCGGGGACCACGATATTGAGCGCGTGGCCGTTGTTGTCTGGCCACTCAGCTGCGTAGACGAGCGGGCCGCGCTCGAGCGTGACGCGCCCCGCGTCATCTTTCACACGCGCATCGGCCACTACGCGTCTCACCGGCATTGGCAGCGTGAGATCGACGATGTCGCCCTTGGTCCACTCCCGTTCGATGCGCGCGAAACCTTTGACGATCGCGGCCTTGGTCGCCTTACCGTTGACCGAAATCGTCACCGGCTCGCGTGACGCGTCCGCGAAGCGATAGAGCCCGCCGGGCATGACGACGTCGCCGGTCCAGCCAGGCACACGAAGATTGAGTGCGAACGTCTTCGGCTGCGACGGATCGACCGAGATCGTGACGCGGCCGTCCCACGGGTAGCGCGTGTCCTGACGAATCGTCACCGCGCCGGCGGGTGACGGCACCTTGGCGGTGCTGCCGACGAACAAGTTGACATAGAGATCGTCGCGTTCGGTGGCGTAGATGTAGTTGCCGAGGGACGCGATCAGGCGCACGACGTTCGGCGGGCAACACGGCGTGTTGATCCAGTCGAAGCGTTCGTAGTTGCCATAGGAAGTCAGCGGGTTCTGGTAGAAGAACCGATCGCCTTTGAGCGACACGCCGTCGAGGAACCCGTTGTAGAGCACGCGCTCCATCTGGTCGAGGTACCGCGCGTCTTTGTGCAGAAGAAACAGCCGCTTTCCAGCACATTGGGATCCTAAGCTTAGAATTCCACGTGGACAAGTTGTCGC
>JADMIO011851972.1_pt1 | contig 20262 bp, 13 predicted proteins | sample 8958161 | NCBI WGS metagenome assembly JADMIO01 (sample SAMN16585339, study PRJNA669376) | soil metagenome | isolation source: Crop rotation soil | place: USA: Cullars Rotation, Alabama | collected 2011 | reverse complement strand
CGTGCGTGGCCGTGAGGAAGTTCCATCCCGGGCGAGGCGCGGCGTTCGGGGCGATCGCCCTGTCGGCCGCCGCGGCCCTGCCCGCCTGGGCTCAGGACGAGCCGCCGCCGCCGCTGGCGCCCCGCGGCGCCAAGGGGGAGCGCGCCATCGACCCGGCGTCCCCGGACTTCCACGGCGCTGTCCTCGGCGACCTCTCGGACCAGCATCTCGTCGCGGACGAGCGCGTCGTCTGGGCGGTCGGCGGACGGTCCCAGCCGGTCTGGATCCGCTACGCCGACTTCGAGCTCCGGTGCGAGAGCGCGGTGATCTGGGGGGACCGGGAGCGCCTCCAGGCGACGCTCGCCGCGACGCGGAAGACGTCGACGACGCAGGACCCGCCGGACCTGCTCGGGAACGTCTACCACGCGATCTACGCCGAGGGCGGGGTCTACGTCCGCCGGGACAAGTACGTCTTCCACGCGAGCCGCGTGCTCCTCGACTTCCAGCACGACCGGGCCTACCTCGTCGACGCGCTGATGCAGGGCTCGCAGAAGATCCGGACCGACGAGGAGGTCCCGCTCAGCCTCCGCGCCGCGGTGGTCCGCGGGATCGGCCGCGACAGGTACCGGGCCGAGAACGCGACGTTCACGTCCTGCACGTACGAGCATCCCCACCTGTCGTTCCGCTCGTCCTGGGTCGAGGTCGACTTCGCGAAGAAGAACCCCCAGTTCGAGACCGGGTGGTGGCCGACGATCCACGTGGACACGCCCGTCGGGAAGGACGTGCCGGTCCTGCCGCTGCCGAAGCTCGGCGGGACGCTCGGCGGGAAGCCGATCCAGACCGTCGAGGTGAACAACTCGAGCCGCCTCGGGGTGACGCTCGGCGTCGGGTTCGGCGGCGAGGTGCCCCGCGAGGACGGCACGACGTGGGGCTCGTGGCAGGTGACGCCGAGGTACCGGTCGCACCGCGGCCCGGGCGTCGGGATCTCGGTCGACCACGACGGTCTCCCCGACGCGGGGGGCCGCGCCGACCGGATGACCTTCGACGCCGAGTTCCAGCGCGACAACGAGAAGAAGGACCACTACAGCGACCAGCCGTTCGACGGCATCCCCGGCGGCGACTCGCACAACAACCGCGGCCGCGCGGACTTCTGGTACCGCCACGCCTTCGACAGCACCGGGATGCTCGGCGAGGGCTGGCGCCTCGACCTCTCCGGCGCCTGGTACTCGGACCGGGGCTACATCCCGGAGTACGACCCCAGCGACGCGAACGAGAGCGTGCAGCGCGAGACGTACCTCCAGCTCCGCCGCATCCGGGGGAACCAGGGCCTCTCGGTCCTCGCGTCGCACCGCCTGAACGACGAGGCGAACTCGCTCGCCTTCGACCAGACGACGGACTATGCGAACCAGACGGACTACCTGCCGAGCGTGACGTGGCACCTCGTCAACCAGCCCGTGGTCAACACGCGGCTCGCGCCGCTCAACCTGTCCGTCGAGGCGGGCCTCGGGCGGGTCGAGCGCCGGTACGACGACTTCGTCGAGGACGCGCTCCGCTCCGCCGGCGGCTGGGAGAGCAAGGCCGTCTGGCGCGGCGACGTCGAGACGCGGCTCACGGCGCCGTTCGAGATCGGTCCGGTCCAGGTGACGCCCGCGATCGGCGGCTCGCTCTACCACGTCAGCGACGCGAACGGCTTCGCGAACACGGGCCTCGCGGCCGCCGACGCGTCGGAGACGCGCACGTCGGCGTTCTACGGTCTGCGCGTCGGCGCGGAGGCGCACCGCACCTGGGGCGTGAAGAACGCGACGTTCGACCTCGACGGGCTGCGGCACGTCGCGTCTTTCGAGGCGCAGTGGTTCAACCGCTTCAGCGTCTCCGAGGACACGCCGTTCGAGTTCCAGACGAACGACCTGCACGACCAGCTCTTCGAGGAGAACGTCCTCTCCCTCCGCCTGCGCAACCGGCTCCAGACGCGGCGCGAGGGCGAGCTCGTCGACTGGATCGACTACGAGGCGCGCGTCCTCTACTACGTCGACGCGACGGACCCGTTCCTCGGGACGGGGCTCGGCACGCGCGAGGAGTTCCCGACGCCGCTCGACCGGCTCGACTTCCCCGGCGAGGACAAGTACCTCGGCGTGCGGCGCGACGGCTCCGCCTTCTCCGAGCACCGCGCGCGGATCGAGCTGACGCCGGAGGTCTGGCTGGTCGGCGAGGCCGACTACGACATGACGCAGCACTTCATGCAGACGTCGGCCGCCGGCGTCCGCTGGTTCCCGAACCGCCGGTTCTCGATGTATCTCGGGCGCAGGACGATCCACGACGACTCCGCCGTGTGGACGATCCGCGGCGACTACGTGCTCTCGGACCGCTGGGCGTTCAGCGCCGAGTTCCAGGAGGACGACAAGTCGGGGAAGGGCCTCCGCTCGCGGCTCGCGCTCTACCGGCGCTCCCACGACTTCACGATCGCGGTCGGGTTCGAGACCGAGCGGCTCCTCAAGGAGACGAGCTTCTCCTTCGCGATCTACCCGCACGCCTGGGTCGTGCGGAAGGGCGACCCGTTCAGCCAGCGGCGGCCGCTCGACTTCGAGGCGCTGCGCTGGTATCGATGACGCGTCGTCGCAGCCGGGACCGCAGCCGCCGATGACCGGCGGAGGAGAGGGACGGGAGATGAAGCGCGCTCTCTATCCGGGGACGTTCGATCCGCTGACGTTCGGCCACCTCGACGTGATCCACCGCGGGGCCCAGCTCTTCGACAAGCTGACGGTCGCGATCGCCGACAACCCGCGGAAGCGGCCGCTGTTCTCGGTGCGCGAACGCGTCAACATGCTGCGGCGCCACACGCTGGCGTGGGGGAACGTGAACGTCGTCTCGTTCCGCGGGCTCGTCGTGGACTACGCCGCCGACGCCGGGATCAACACGCTGCTGCGCGGCGTCCGGACGAGCACCGACTTCGAGTACGAGTACCAGATGGCGCTCACGAACCGCGCCATGCGGCCGGCGATCGAGTCCGTCTTCGTCATGCCCTCGGCGGAGTACGCGTTCCTGTCGTCGTCGCTCATCAAGGAGGTCGTCGCGAGCGGCGGCGACGCGTCGCGCTGGATCCCGGAGGACGTGCTCAAGGCGCTGAAGCGGAAGCTCGCGCGGCCGCTCTGAGCGTCTGTGGTTCCGCGCGTCGGACTCGCGGACCCACGCGCGGGTCGAAGCTGAGCGCGGCGTCGCCGCGCACGCGTTGTGGCGTCTGTGTTTCCGCTCGTCGGACTCGCGGAAACACGCGCAGTTCGAGGCTGAGCGCGGCGTTGCCGCGCACGCCTCGAGGCGCGTTGCCCCGGGCGGAGTGTCGGCGCGCGCTCAGGCGGCGGCCTTCTTCCGCACGATGACGGCCCGGGGGTCCGCCGCGTCGCGGAGACCGTCGCCGAGGAAGTTGTAGGCGAGCACCGTGAGGAAGATGAAGACGCCGGGCAGCACCACCCAGGGGTTCTCCTGGAGGTACGTCGCCTGCTGCGCGTCCTTCAGCATGTTGCCCCACGAGGCCTCCGGCTCCTGGATGCCGAGCCCGAGGTACGACAGCGCCACCTCGCCGAGGATGTAGTACGGGATGTAGAGCGTGGCCGTGACGATCGCGTACGAGGACGTGTTCGGGAGCACGTGCCGCAGCACGATGCGCCACGCCGGGACGCCCATCGCCCGCGCCGCCGTGACGAAGTCCATCTCGCGGATCGAGAGCACCATCCCGCGGATCACGCGGCTCGTCGTCGCCCAGCCGATGAACGCGAGGATGCCGACGATCAGCAGGTAGGTCGTGCTGCTCGCGAGCGCGCGCCCGTCGGCGCCGCGGATGCGCTGGAGGAAGCTCCCGAGCACGATGATCAGGTAGAGGCTCGGCACCGAGAGGATCACCTCGACGACGCGCATCGCGACGAAGTCGGCCGGGCCGCGGAAGTAGCCCGCGAGGCCGCCGACGGTCATCCCGATCGACATCGAGACGAGGATGCCGAGGATGCCGACGGACAGGCTGATCTGGGCGCCGTAGAGGAGCCTCGACAGCACGTCGCGGCCGCCCTGGTCGCTGCCGAGCAGGTAGACGCGCGCCGTGCCCTGGAACCCCGGCGGCGCGCGGACGCCGAAGAGGTGCTTCGTGCCGCGGACCGGCAGGAGGCCGAGGACGCTGAAGACCTCGTGCTCCGGGCCGTCCACGAGGAACTCGATCGGCAGGCTGTGCGCCATGTCCGCCCCGGCGGGCGCGTAGGACGTGTCGCCGTACTCGTCCTCGTACTTCCGCTCGACGAGCGGCCGCACGTGCGGGCGGAACGTGAAGTTCCCGTCGGCGTCGCGGAAGTGCACGCCGCCCTCGAACCAGCGCCAGCGGCGCGTCCAGACGGTGACCTTCGTCCCGGGCTCCTCCTCCGAGGCGACCTCGCGGCTCTCGTGGACGTAGTTGCCGAAGAGCGCCGGCCCCGCGCGCGACGAGTTGCGGTCGGCGTCGTCGTAGCGGTACGGCGCAAGGAACCCGGCGAAGCACGCGGCGAGGTACAGGACGACGAGGATCGCGGCGCCGGTCGTCGCCACGCGATTGTGCCGCACGCGGCGGAAGAGCATCCGCCACGGGCCCGCCTGGCTCGTCTGCGGCTGCGTCCGCGCGGGCGCGGTGCCCTGGGCGGCCTTCATCGGAGCCGGATCCTCGGGTCGACGAGCGCGAGGAGGACGTCCGCGACGATGTTGCCCGTGACGAGGAGCAGCGTCGCCATCAGGATCGACGCCATCACGATCGGCTCGTCGCGCGCGAAGACCGCGCTCACCGTGACCTGCGCGAGGCCGGGCCAGTTCGTCACCACCTCGACGAGGAACGAGCCCGAGAGGAGCGCAGCCAGGCTGAAGCCGAACAGCGTGACCATCGGGTTGATCGCGTTGCGCAGCGCGTGGACGAAGACGACGCGACGGTGGGACACGCCCTTCGCGCGGGCCGTCCGGACGTAGTCCTGGGCCATCGCCTCGACCATCTGGCTGCGCATCCGCCGCATGTAGCCGGCGATCTCGGTCGCGGCGATCACGGCCGCCGGCAGGACGAGGTGCCAGATGCGGTCCTTGAACTGCTCCCAGCCGGTCATCTTGTCCCAGCGGACCGTGTCCTGCATGTCGCCGACGGGGAACCAGCCCGTGTGGTAGGCGAAGAGCATGGCGAGGAGCGCGAGGAACACGGACGGGACCGAGAGGCTCATGTACGCGATGCCGCCGCAGAGGTGGTCGACCCAGGAGTTCGGCCGCACGCCGCTCCAGACGCCGAGGGGCACCGCGACGCCCCACGCGAGGAGGAGGACCACAGACGTCAGCCGCAGCGTGTTCCCCATCCGCTCGGTGATGACCCCGAGGACCGAGTCGTTGCTGCGGAGCGACTTGCCGAGGTCGCCCTGGACGACGCGGGAGAGCCAGAGGAAGTAGCCCTCGACCGGGCCGACCCAGCGGTAGACGCGGCCCTCGGGCGTCACCGTCCAGGTCGGGCCGCCGTCCTCGGGCCAGGCGAACCGCTTGAGCGCGTCCTGGTCGTTCCGGGGCTGCGCCGGCGCGCCGTCGCGGAGGAGGCGCCCGCCGGCGTCGAACGTGTAGGTGCGCCCGAGCCGCACGAAGGTCCCCAGCTTCTCGGCGCGCTGGGCACCCTCGACGGCGACGACCTTCCCGCCGCTCCGCCGCATCTCCATGACGACGTCGTACGACGTCGTCGGGTCGGACTCCCGCTCGCTGTAGTAGTCGCCCGGCGCGGCCTGGAGCAGCAGGAACGTCAGGAACGAGATGACGAGGAGGAGCGGCGGGACCGAGAGGAGCCGCCGGAGGAGGAACGTGAGCATCGGCGGGCTCGCGCGGCTACTTCCCGTCCTCCAGCCAGAGTTCCTCGGCGTTCCACGTCGCCATCGGGCGGAGCAGCGAGCAGCGGACGTTCTTCACGCGCGACTTCCAGACGGCGTAGGCGTTCTGCGCGTAGAGGAAGAGCTGCGGCTGGTTCTCCGCGTTGAGCTGCAGCACGCGGTGCCAGTGCGGGACGCGGTCCTTCTCGTCGAAGATGGAGCTCATCTTCGTGACGATGTCGTCGACCTCGGCCTCCCACGGCGCGTCGGGCTTCGCCTGCTGGGGGTACCAGGCGTGCAGGCGCCCCGAGGAGAGGGTGATGTTCTTCCCGTTGAGCGGGTCCGGCGGCACGCCCGAGCCCCAGCCGAGCAGGATCCCGTCCCACCGGTGGCCGTCCTGGAGCTGCGTCACGAGCTCGTTGAAGTTCACCGGACGCGTGATCACCGAGACGCCGACCTTCGCCCAGTCCTGCTTGAGCTGGTCGATCGCCTTCGTGCGGAGGTTGTTCTCGACGTTCGTCATGAGCTCGAACTCGACCCGGTGGCCGGCCGCGTCCTTCCGGACGCCCGCCTCGTCGCGCGCCGCGAGGCCCATCTCGTCGAGGAGCGCCGACGCCTTGGCCGGGTCGTACGGGTAGCGGGTCTGCTCGGCGAACCACGTCTTGTTGCCGGGCGACGTCTGGTCGTAGACGGGCTCGCCCTTGCCCTCGAGGAGGAGCTTCACGAGCCCCTCGCGGTCGGACGCGTGGCTCATGGCGCGGCGGAACCGGACGTCGCGGAACCACGCGAGCTTGTGCGGCTCGACGAAGGGCGTGCCCGACGCGTCCTTCCCCGGGTGCTGGTTGAACGTCACCCAGGTCGTGTTGAGGGAGAGGCCCGCCTTCTTCAGCGTGAACCAGCCCTCCTTGGCGCGTGCGCGGTACTGGTCGTAGTCCGGGACGGGCAGGTCGCTCAGGATGTCGAAGTCCTTGTTCAGGAACTTCAGCGTGCGCGTGTTCTGGTCCTTGGCGAACAGGACGACCGCACGGTCGGCGTAGGGGAGCGGCTTCCCCGCCTTGTCGACCCTCCAGGACCAGGGGTTGCGCTCGTAGACGATGGCCTGGCCGGACTCGTACCGGGCGATCCTGAACGGCCCGGTGCCGACGACGGTCGCTGGATCGCAGCGGGCGTTCATCGCCTGCGCGTACGTCGGGTTGTCGCCCTCGATCTCCTTCGCCCACAGGTGGGCGGGGCAGATCGAGACGTTGCCCACTGCGACGATCATCAGCGCGTTGACGACCGAGCACTTGAGGCGGACGGTGTAGTCGTCGACCTTCTCGACGGTGGGGAACGGCGCGTCGCCGACCTTGAACTGGTCCCGGTTGCTGTTCGCGATCTTCTCGTGGAAGCAGGCGGCGTAGCTGAACAGGACGTCGTCGGCGCTGAACGGCTTCCCGTCGCTCCACTTGACGCCCTTGCGCAGGTGGAACGTCCAGACGAGACCGTCCTCCGAGCGCTCCCAGGAGTGGGCCAGGGCCGGCTCGAACTCCCAGCGCTCCTGGTCGTAGTTCACGAGGGCGTCGAAGACCATCTCGCGGAGCTCGCCCATCGTCGCGTCGCCGTAGACCAGCGGGTTGAAGGTCGACACCTCGCCGATCTCGCACCAGGAGACCGTCCCCCCGTACCGGCCCGGCTCGCAGTCTGCGACGAGCGGCGGGTCCGCGGTGACGGGGTGGAAGCCGTTCGCGTCGAGCGCGGCCGGCGCGTCCTGGGCTCCGGCGGGCAGGGCTCCCGAGAGGCAGAGCAGCGCCGCGATCAGGATGCGGGAGCTGCGGACGCGGGCGCCCAAGGGCGGCCGAACCGCGCCCTCGGCACCGCGGTCCGCAGGGTCTTCGCGCCGCGCGAAGATCCGGATCGACGGCTTCATGGGGCCTCCTCGGGGCGCCGCGGACGACTCCGTCCGGGCGGGAGCGGGAGTGTAGTGAACCCCGGGGTTCATCGGTATCCTTGGCCCCCGCTCGGGGGCGCACTTGGCGCCGTCGCCGGGCCCGCGGGACGAGCCCGGAGACCGGATCGATGGCCGAACAGCAGCCTCTTCTCGAGCTGCGCGACCTCAAGACGTACTTCCACACCGACGAAGGCGTCGCCCGGGCGGTCGACGGGGTCAGCTACAAGGTCCTCCCCGGCGAGACGCTCGGCGTCGTGGGGGAGTCGGGCTGCGGGAAGAGCGTCACGGCGCTCTCGATCATGCGCCTCATCCCGGACCCGCCGGGGGTGATCGCCGGCGGCAAGATCCTGCTCAAGGGGACCGACCTCGTCGCGCTCCCGGAGAAGGAGATGCGTCAGGTCCGGGGCCGCCGGATCGGGATGATCTTCCAGGAGCCGATGACCTCGCTCAACCCGGTGTTCACCGTCGGCGACCAGATCGCCGAGGCGGTCGAGCTCCACCGGGACGCGACGAAGTCCGAGGCCTGGGACCGCGCGATCGAGATGCTCCGCCGGGTGCGCATCCCGAGCCCGGAGCGCCGGGTCGAGGAGTACCCGCACCAGATGTCGGGCGGCATGCGCCAGCGCATCATGATCGCGATGGCGCTGTCCTGCGACCCTGAGCTCCTGATCGCCGACGAGCCGACGACCGCCCTCGACGTGACGATCCAGGCGCAGATCCTGCAGCTCATCCGCGACCTGCAGCGCGAGCTCGGAATGAGCGTGCTGCTCATCACGCACGACCTCGGCGTCGTCGCCCAGACGGCCCACCACGTCTGCGTGATGTACGCCGGCAAGGTCGTCGAGTACTCCCGCACGCGGGAGCTCTTCAAGAACCCGCGGCACCCCTACACGGTCGGTTTGTTCCAGTCGATCCCGAAGCTCGGCCACCTGCGGAGGCGGCTCGACGTGATCCCGGGCCGCGTGCCCTCGGCGCTCGAGTTCCCGAAGGGCTGCCGGTTCCACAACCGCTGCCCCTTCGCGACCGAGCGCTGCGTCTCCGAGGAGCCCCAGCTCCAGGAGATCGGGAGCGGCGCCGAGACGCACACCGTCGCCTGCCACCACTGGGACAAGGTCTCGGCCGAGGCGTGGCACCGGCTCTCCGCAGAGAAGGCCGCCCAGGAGACCCCGGCGTGACGACCGAGACCCCCGTCCTCCGGCGCAAGGTCGCCGACATGTCCCGCGTGGTGCTCTCCGTCCGGGACCTGAAGAAGTGGTTCCCGATCCGGAAGGGGCTCCTCTCCCGCGTCGTCGCCCAGGTCCGGGCGGTGGACGGCGTCAGCTTCGACATCCACGCCGGCGAGACGCTCGGGTTCGTCGGCGAATCGGGCTGCGGCAAGACGACCGTCGGCCGGACGATCCTGAGGCTCCTGGACCCGGTGACGGGCGGGACGGCCCACTTCGACGGGAACGACCTCTTCGCCGTCCACGGCGCCGAGCTCCGCGCGCTCCGCCGCCGGATGCAGATCATCTTCCAGGACCCGTACTCGTCGCTGAACCCGCGCATGACGGTCGAGTCGATCGTCGGCGAGGGGCTGACCGTCCACGGGATGGTCAAGAACGCGAAGGAGCGCCGCGAGCGCGTCCAGGAGCTCCTCGGGAAGGTGGGGCTCGACCCGATCCGGCACATCTCCCGCTACCCGCACGAGTTCTCCGGCGGCCAGCGCCAGAGGATCGGGGTCGCCCGGGCGATCGCGCTCGAGCCGGACCTCATCGTCTGCGACGAGGCCGTCTCGGCCCTCGACGTGTCGATCCAGGCGCAGATCATCAACCTCCTCCAGCAGATCCAGGAGGAGATGGGCGTCGCGTACCTGTTCATCGCGCACGGGCTGAACGTCGTCGAGCACATCAGTCACCGGGTCGCGGTCATGTACCTCGGCCGCATCGCCGAGGTGTCGCCCAGCGAGGAGCTCTACGCCCGGCCGATCCACCCGTACACGAGGGCGCTGCTCTCGGCGATCCCGGACACCGACCCCGACGCGAAGATGAACCCGGAGGTCCTCCAGGGCGAGGTGCCGAACCCGATCAACCCGCCGGCGGGGTGCCGCTTCCATCCGCGCTGCAAGTACGCCGTCGAGGGCCGCTGCAACCGGCGGGACGTGCCGATCCCGGTCTGGCAGGTCGGGCCGGGTCACACCGTCGCCTGCATCCTGGGCGAGCAGGTGCCGGGGGCGGTGAAGGTGGGGGAGCAGAGCGGCGAGTAGGACGTTCCGGGGCGTTCGCCCGGGCGAGGCCGTCCGTTAGCCTCGGACTCGCCGTGCCGGCCCGGTGCCGCCGTCCGTCGAACAGTACGCCGAAGGCATCGTCGAACCCTGTGAGGTCCCCATGCGCACAGCCCTGATCGCCGCCCTCACCCTCTCCCTCGCCGCCGCCGCCGCGGCGGGCACGACCGGCCTCCTCGCCGGCGAGAACGAGGCCGCCGGCGCCGACTTCCCGCACCAGGGCGAGTCCCTGCGGAAGATCGACTGGACGAAGTTCTTCCCCGCGGGCGACGGCTGGCGCAAGTCGAAGCAGGTGTTCGTCTACAGCAACATGGCCGAGCCCAAGACGCTCGACCCGGGCGTGATGACGGGGAACCCCGAGCACACGCTCGCGATGCAGATCTACGAGGGCCTCACGATCCTGCACCCGGAGACCCTCCAGCCGCTGCCCGGCGCCGCCGAGTGGTGGGAGATCTCGCCGGACGGGCTCACGTACACCTTCCACCTGCACCCGGACATGAAGTGGAGCAACGGCGACCCCTTCACCGCCGAGGACTTCCGCTGGTCCTGGGAGCGCGCGCTCTCCCCGGCGCTCGCCAGCCAGTACGCCGACATCCTCTATTCGATCGAGGGCTCGGAGGCCTTCAACAAGGGCGAGACGAAGGACTTCGCGAAGGTCGGCGTCACGGTCGTCGACCCCTCGACGCTGCGGGTCCGGCTGCGCGCCCCGACGCCCTACTTCCTGGAGCTCACGAGCTTCGAGACGCTGATGCCCGTCCACCGCGCGACCGTCGAGAAGTGGGGCACGGACTGGACGAAGCCGGAGCACATCGTCAGCAACGGGGCCTTCAAGCTCGACGCCTGGCGCCCGAAGGACGCGATCGAGCTCGTCCCGAACCCGAACTGGTGGAACCGGAAGATCGTGCGGCTCGAGCGCATCGTCGCGAAGCCGCTCGACGACGTGGACACGGAGATGCAGGAGTACAAGTCGGGCGGGCTCGACTGGATCCGCGAGGTCCCGGCGCTCCGCGTCGAGGAGGCTCAGGCCGACCCCGACTACTTCGTCACGCCCTACATGACGACCTGGTTCATGCGGATCAACGTGACGAAGAAGCCCTTCGACGACGTGCGGGTGCGCAAGGCGTTCAACCTTGCGATCAACAAGAAGGAGGTCTGCGAGAAGACGCTGAAGGCCGGCCAGATGCCGGCGATGGGCGCCGTCCCGCCGGGCATCCACGGCTACCCGCAGCTCGACGGCCTGGCCTACGACCCGAAGACGGCCCGGAAGCTCCTCGCCGAGGCGGGCTACCCCGACGGCAAGGGCTTCCCGGAAGTCGAGCTGCTCTACAACGTCCACGAGAGCCACAAGGTCGTCTGCGAGGCCATCTCGTCGATGTGGCGCGAGGTGCTGGGCGTCCGCGTGCGGCTCCAGCAGCGCGAGTGGCAGGCGTACCTCGAGGACCAGAAGAACCTGAACTACCAGATCGCCCGCGCGGGCTGGATCGGCGACTACGCGGACCCGAACACGTTCCTCGACATGTGGTGCAAGGACCGGGGGAACAACGAGACCGGCTGGTCGAGCGAGGAGTACGACAAGCTCCTGATCGACGCGGCACACGAGCAGGACCCGGCGAAGCGCCTCGCGCTGCTCCAGAAGGCCGAGAGGATCCTCTGCGTCGACGCGCTCCCGATCCTCCCCGTCTACTACTACGTCAACCAGGGGATGATCCGCCCGAGCGTCAAGGGCTGGTACGCGAACCTGCGGGACCTGCACCCGCTCCAGTTCGTGTGGATCGACGGGCCCTCGGCCACCGACCGCGCCGGGAAGTGACCGCGTGGGGCGCTACGTCCTGCGGCGGCTCCTCTGGATGCCGCTCGTCCTCCTCGTCCTCGTCACGCTCAGCTTCTTCCTGATCCGCCTCGCGCCGGGCAACCCGTTCGCGTCGGAGCGCGGGATGGCGCCCGCGGTGCGGGACAACATCGAGCGGAAGTACGGCTTCGACAAGCCGCTCCTCGTCCAGTACGCGAACTACCTCGGCCGCGTGGCGCACGGGGACCTCGGCCCGTCGATGAAGCGGCCGGACACGGACGTCAACGAGATCCTGTCGAACGGGATCGGGGCGACGATGGTGCTCGGGGCGACGGCGACGGTCCTCGCCGTCGCGTTCGGGATGTTCGCGGGGGTGATCGGCGCGGTCCGCCAGAACAGCCTCTTCGACTACGGGAGCATGTTCGCGGCGACGTTCGGGATGAGCGTGCCCAACTTCGTGACGGGGCCGGTCCTCGTGCTGCTCTTCTCGCTGACGTGGCGGCTCCTGCCGGTGTCCGGGCTCGAGCTGGACATGGCCTGGACGCCGGTCGCGCTCGTGGGGACGGTCTACCTCGTGTGGCGGGTCGCCGAGTGGATGCGCGTGGGCCGCGCCGGGATCTCGTCGGGCCGCGAGTGGGGCGCGTTCTGGCTCGCGGCGCTCGTGACCGCCACGACGGCCGTCGCCGTCCTGCTCTTCCGCAGCCCGAAGCTCGTCCTGCCGTCGATCGTCCTCGCCCTGCCCTTCGCGAGCAGGATCGCCCGGCTGACGCGGGCCGGGATGCTCGAGGTGATCCACCAGGACTACGTGCGGACCGCGCGGGCGAAGGGGCTCTCCGAGCGAATCGTCGTCACGCGGCACGCGCTGAAGGGCGGCATCCTGCCGGTCGTCAGCTACCTCGGCCCCGCGATCGCCGGCATCCTCACGGGCTCGCTCGTCGTCGAGCGGATCTTCGCGATCCCGGGGATCGGCCGGGAGTTCGTCACCGCGGCGCTCGACCGCGACTACTTCCTCGTCCTCGGGATCGTCGTCCTCGACGGCATCCTCCTCGTCTCGTTCAACCTCGTCGTGGACGTCGTCTACGGGTTCCTCGACCCGCGGATCCGCTACGACTGATGGCAGGAGCGGAGGAGCACGACGAGCGGCCCGAGGGCCCCTGGCATCAGGCCTGGCGGCGCCTCAGGCGCCACCGCATCGCCGTCGCCGGGCTCGTCTTCGTCACGTTCGTGGCGCTCGTCGCGACGTTCGCCTCGTCGATCGCGCCGTTCGACCCCGAGGTCCAGGAGCGCTGGAGCGGCGCGCTGCCGCCGGGCTCGCGGCACCTCGACCTCCGCAACGAGATCGTGCTCGAGGGCGGCGCTCCGCCGCGCGCGCTCGACGTCCCGGAGAAGGTCGGACGCGTGCTCGGCGACGGGCGCGAGCACGTCCTGGCGATCGACGTGCTCGTCGAGAAGACCGCCAACCTCCGCGTCGTGGTGCGCGACGGGAAGATTGCGGACATCAAGGAGGGCGGGAAGCCCTGGAAGCAGGTCGAGGTCGGCGAGCGCGACTCGCTGCGGGTGCGCGACGACGGCCAGGACGTCGGCGTTGCGTCGCTCGCGACGGGCGACCCGGTGCCCGCGGGGTTCCCGGCGACGCCGGTCGTCATGCTCGTGCTCGTCCAGCGCACCGGCGGAGAGCGCTACACGGCGGAGGCGAGGTACTCGGCGGCGGGCGCGACCACCGCGGTCACGCGCGGCGGCGAGGCCGTGCAGGGCGAGCTCCGGATCCCCGCCGCGTCGATCCTCGACGCGCGGCTCGACGGCGCGCCGATCACGCACCTCCACCTGCTCGGGACCGACAAGGCCGGGCGCGACACGCTCTCGCGCGTGATCTACGGCGGCCGCATCAGCCTCCTCATCGGCGTCGTCGCGACGATCGTGAGCCTCTTCGTCGGCGTGCTGTACGGCGCGACGGCCGCGTTCGCCGGCGGCCGCGTCGACGTGTTCATGATGCGCGTCGTCGACGTGCTCTACGCGCTGCCGTACATCTTCCTCGTCATCCTGCTGGTCGTCGCCTACGGGCGCGACATCAAGGTCCTGTTCATCGCGCTCGGGCTCGTCCAGTGGCTGACGCCGAGCCGCGTCGTCCGCGGGCAGGTGCTGTCGCTCAAGCAGCGGGACTTCGTCGAGGCGGCCGTCACGCTCGGCTCGGGGCGTTGGAAGATCCTGCGGACGCACCTCATCCCGAACACGCTCGGCGTCGTCGCGGTCTTCACCACGCTGACGATCCCGGCCGTGATCCTCGAGGAGTCGTTCCTGTCGTTCATCGGGCTCTCCGTCATGTACGAGGGCCGTCCGCTCGAGAGCTGGGGCGCGCTCGTCGACTACGGACGCCAGGTGGCGCTCGGCGGGAACGGCGCCTTCTGGTGGCTGCTCGTGTGCCCCGCGGCCGCGATGAGCGCGACGCTGCTCTCCCTCAACTTCCTCGGCGACGGCCTGCGCGACGCGCTCGACCCGCGGCAGAAGGGGCGCGGCTGATGGCGGACGGCGAGCCGCTCCTCAGGATCGAGAAGCTCGGGACGTGGTTCCGCACGGACCGCGGGCCCGTGAAGGCCGTGGACGGCGTGGACCTCGTCGTCCACGCGGGCGAGAGCGTCGGCGTCGTCGGCGAGTCGGGTTCCGGCAAGAGCGTCACGATGCTCTCGGTCATGCGGCTCGTCCCGACGCCGCCGGCTGAGCACCACGGGCGCGTCCTCTGGAAGGGCGAGGACGTCTTCGGCTGGAGCGCGCGCCGCGTCCGGAAGTTCCGCGGCCACGAGTGCGCGATGATCTTCCAGGACCCGATGACGAGCCTGAACCCGTACCTGAAGATCGGGCTCCAGCTCACCGAGGCGATCGAGCTGCACCTCGGCCTCGACCACCATGCGGCCCGCGGGCGCGCCGCCGAGATGCTCGCTCGCGTCGGCATCGCGATGCCCGAGCAGCGCCTCGACGACTACCCGCACCAGTTCTCGGGCGGCATGCGGCAGCGCGTGATGATCGCGATGGCGCTGTCCTGCGACCCCCAGCTCCTCATCGCCGACGAACCGACGACCGCGCTCGACGTGACGATCCAGGCGCAGATCCTCGAGCTCATCGACGCGCAGCGCCGCGCGGCGGGGACGGGGCTCGTCCTCATCACGCACTCGCTCGGCGTCGTCGCGGGGATGTGCGACCGCACGGTCGTCATGTACGCGGGCCGTGTCGTCGAGGAGGGCCGCACGGAGGACGTGTTCGCGAGCCCGCGGATGCCGTACACGATCGGGCTCCTGCGGAGCGTCCCGCGTCTCGACGCGGCGGAGGCGCGGCTCGTCCCCGTCCCCGGCTCGCCGCCGGACCCGCAGCGTCTTCCGAGCGGGTGTCCGTTCCGCGTGCGCTGCCCGTGGGTCGAGGAGCGCTGCTCCATCGAGCGGCCGGAACTCCGCGAGGTGCAGGCGCCGGGCGACGGCGTGCACCGGATCGCGTGCCACGTCGACGTCACGCGCACGCCGCCGCACCGCGACGTGGCGGCGGAGACTCCGGCGTGAGCGCAGGCGAACCTCTCCTCAGCGTCCGCGGGCTCGTCGTGCACTTCCCGATCGAGCGCGGCGTCCTCTTCCGCCGCGAGGTCGGCCGCGTCCGCGCCGTCGACGGCATCTCGTTCGACCTCGCGAAGGGCGAGACGCTCGGGCTCGTCGGCGAGTCGGGCTGCGGGAAGAGCACGACGGCGCGCGCGATCATCCGTCTCGTCCGCCCCACGGCGGGGGAGATCCGCTTCCGCGGACACGACCTGGCGACGCTCGACGAGCCGACGATGCGGGCCGAGGTCCGGCCGCACCTGCAGATGATCTTCCAGGACCCGTACGCGAGCCTCAACCCGCGGATGACCGTCGAGCAGCTCGTCGCGGAGCCGCTCTGGAACTTCAGCGGTGCCGGCGAGTTCCCCATGCGGAAGGCCGACAAGGGCGGCGTCCGTGCGCGCGTCACGGAGATGCTCGAGCTCGTCGGGCTCTCGGCGCGCCACCTCGACCGCTATCCGCACGAGTTCTCCGGCGGCCAGCGGCAGAGGATCGGGATCGCGCGCGCGCTCGCTGCGTCGCCGGACCTCGTCCTCTGCGACGAGCCGGTCAGCGCGCTCGACGTGTCGATCCAGGCGCAGGTCGTCAACCTGCTGCAGGACCTGCAGGAGCGCCTCGGGCTGACGTACCTGTTCATCGCGCACGACCTCGCGGTCGTCCGGCACATCTCCGACCGCGTCGCGGTCATGTACCTCGGACGGATCGTCGAGGTCGCGCCGGCGGCCGAGATCTACGACGTGCCGCTCCACCCGTACACCGTCGCGCTGCTCTCCGCGATCCCGATCCCCGACCCGGTCGTGCAGCGGCAGCGCCGCCGCATCGCGCTGACGGGCGAGATCCCGAGCCCGACGAAGGAGTACAGGGGCTGCCGGTTCGCGGACCGCTGCCCGGTCCGGATCGCGCGCTGCCACGACGAGGACCCGCCGCTCGTCGAGCACCGGCCCGGCCACTTCGCTGCGTGCTGGGTGACGGGCCCGGACGGATTGCCGCTGGGCTCAATGTCGGGCGCGATCGCGCGCTGACGCCGCGCAGCGGCGCTACGGCGCGGTCGCGGCGACGCGCGCGACGCAGTCGATCTCGACGAGCGCGCCCTTCGGCAGCCGCGAGACCTCGACCGTCGCGCGCGCGGGGGGACGTTCGGTCCCGAAGAAGCGGCCGTACTCCTCGTTCATCGCGGCGAAGTGCGCGATGTCGGCGAGGTACACGGTGCAGCGCACGACGTCGGCCGGCGCGGCCCCGCCCGCAGCCAGCACGGCGCGCAGGTTCTCGAGCACGCGGACCGTCTGCTTGCGTGCGGCGGCCTCGTCGAGCCCCTCGGTGACGAGGTTCCCGGTCGCCGGGTCGAGAGCGACCTGGCCCGAACACCAGAGCCAGCCGTCGACGAGCACGGCCTGCGCGTAGGGGCCGATCGCCTTCGGGGCGCCGGAGGTCGCGATCTGGCGGCGTGTCGTCACGGGGCGCTCCTGCTCAGACGTCCGCGAGACCGAAGTCGTCGCGGAGCACGGGGATCAGCTCGTGGAAGCTGCGGATCTCGTAGTCGGGCGGCACCCGGCCCTCGGAGGACGCGTGCTTCCCGCCCTGCCAGCGGTGGCGGACGGCGACCATCCCGACCTCCTTGGCCGGTGCGATGTCGTTGTCCGGGTGGTCGCCCACGTACATCGCCTCGGAGGGCTTCACGCCGGCGTCGGCGCACGCGCGCTGGTAGAGCTTGCGGTTGGGCTTGCTGATCCCGATCTGGTCGGAGATGAAGATCGCCTTCGGCGTGAGGTAGGGGACGACGCCGAGCCGCACGAGCTTCTCCGCCTGCTTGATCTCGAGTCCCTCGGTGATCACGCCGATCACGAGGTTCGTCCTGCTGCGGATCCTCTGCAGCACGTCCGGCACGTCGCGGAACGGGAAGAGGCTCCGGTACTTCGTGTCGTGGTACGCGCCCACCGCCGCGGCCACGAGGATCGCGGGGTTGACCTCGGGGAGCAGGTGCGGCGGGAGACGTCTGAGGAGCCGGTCGTAGTGGAACGGGTAGTTCGAGCCGAACTCCGCGATCACCTCGTAGAGCTCCGCCATCGCGTCCTCGAGGCGCATCTTCAGGCCGTGGCGGATCATCGCGTCCATGGCGGCGCGGCGCGCGACGGCCGCGAACTCGCTCGTCGAGTACAGCGTGTCGTCGACGTCGAGGAAGAGGGCGCGCAGCGTGCGCATCGGTGCGGCGAGGATACCGCGTCGAACCGAGCAAAAGGACGAGGCCCCCGGCGCACGGCGCCGAGGGCCTCGGGAACTGCGTGGGGGACGACTACCGGCGGAGCCGCGCCTCCTGCTCCTGCAGGTCGGAGATCGTGGCCTTCACGATCACCATCAGGTTGTCCTGCTCCTTCACCGTGCCCTTGCGGCCGAAGAAGAAGCTCGCGAACGGGATGCTGGAGAACCAGGGCGTCTCGGACTTCAGGTCCGCGATGTTGATCGACTTGAGGCCGCCCATCAGGAGCGTGCCGCCGTCGGGGACGCGGACGGTCGTCTGCGCCTTCTGGATCTTGAGCTCCGGGATCTGGATCGTGACCGGCGTCGTGAACGCGCCGAGCGACGTGGTGTACGTCGGGATCGGGCGCACGAGGTTCGCGATCGTCGGGCGGAGCGTCAGGGTGATGTACTTCCGGTCGTGGCTCACCGTCGGCTGGACGTCCAGGACGAGGCCGTCCTGGATGATGCCGATGATCGGGTCGGCGATGAACGCCGTCTGCGCGACCTCGACGTCGAAGTCCTGGATGTAGGTGAGCTGGTTGATCAGCGTGATGTTCGCGCGCTGCGTGTTGTAGACGGTGACGCTCGGGGCCTGGAGCAGACGGCCCTCGCTCGTCTTCTCGACGGCGCGCAGGATCATCGAGAGGTTCGTGTCGTCGACGAGCGACCACTGCACGACCGCGCCGCCGACGTTGCTGATGCGCGAGCCGAGCGCGCGGTCGAACACGTTCTCCGTGCGGCCGCGGTAGTCGCCGTCGCTGTTGTTGTTGAAGAAGGCGCCGGCCGACGGACGGCCGCTCGCGTTGGCCGGGAGGCCCGGGCCGTTGTTGTCGAAGCCGGCGGACGCGTTGTCGATGCCGCCGTTCAGGACGTCGTCGAGCAGGACGAGCGGGCCGGGCGAGCCGTTGCCGAGGCCGCGCACGTCGACGCCGACGTCGCGCAGGAAGTCGTCCGTGACCGTGAGGAAGCGCGTCTCGATCGTCACGACGAGGCCCGCGAAGCGCCGCAGGTCGTTCAGGAACGACGCGACGCCGCGCTGCACCTCGGGCTCGGCGACGATGAGGATCTTGTCCGTCCCCGAGGCGGCGATGTTCACGCCCTCGCTGCCCCAGTAGTCGTCGGACGCGACGTTCTTCTTGACGAGGTCGATGAGCTCTTCGATGCCGCCGAACGACGGCACGCCCTCGGTCGCCTTGTCGAAGCGCGGCTGGTCCTCCTTCTCCTCGGCGTTCGCCGGGAGGAGGAGCAGGTTGCCCGCGATGAAGTTCGTGAGCTGGACGGTCAGGTCGCCGACGGCGTGGACCTGGATGATCGACGGCGCGCGCGCCTTGTCCGGCTTGGTGATCAGGACCACCGAGCCCTGGACGACGAACGTGACGTTGCCGGCGACCTTGTTCAGGGTCTTCAGCGCGTGCTCGATCGTGACGTCGTTCAGCGTCAGGTTGATGTTGACCGCGTCGAGCTCGCCCGCGACCTCGGGGTCGATGTAGATGTTCACGCCCTTGGCCGTGGCGATGAAGTTGACGACGTCCTTGAACGGCGAGCCCTGGAAGCTGAACGACACGTGGTCGTTGCGGAGCTTGGCGCGCGTCGACGCCGTCTCGGGGGAGTCGGCGACGGGCTCGCTGATCGTCCCGAGGTCCTTCCGCTTCTCCGTGATCGTGTTCCAGTGCTCCTGGCTCGGCCACGTGAGGATGCGGTGGTAGGGCACCGTCGTCTCGTGCATGTCCATCTTCCAGCGCTGGAACTGCTCGCGCTGGACGCGCAGCGTGTCGTCGGACGCCTGCTGGTGGGACGCGCGCATCGCCGTGGCGTGGAGCGCGCGGGCGTTGCGGTCGCTCGGGTTCTGCTTGATGTACTCCTCGAGCAGCTCCGCCGAACGCGTGTACTTCTGGCTCTCGAAGGCGTCCATCGCGTCGCGGAAGAGCGCGTTGCGGCGCTCGGCGTCGGCGAGGCGGACCTTCGCCTCCTCCGACTTGATCGCGCGGAACGCGTCCGCGGCCGCCTGGCGCTTCGCCGCCTCGTCCGCGTCGGCCTTGAGCCGGCGGGTCTCGGCGAGCTCGCGCGCGACCTTCTTGCCGGCGTCGCCCCACTCCGTCATCGGGTCGACCGACATCTTCGCCTGGGCGAGCTCCAGCTCCTCGACGGCGCGCGTGTACTCGTGCGCGGCCTTGGCCTTCATCGCCGCGTTGAGGTGCGCCTCGACCTGGAACCGGGCCTCGTCCTGCTTGATGCGCTTGGACTGGACCATGATGTCCGTGAGGCTCGCGATCGAGGCGTCACGGCGGCCCTGGGCTGCGCGCGCCTGACGGAGGAGACGCTCCGCCTCCGAGTTCGAGGGCTCGAGCTCGAGCGCCTTGCTCGTCCAGTTCGCGACCTCCTCCCAGTCGGCGTTGGCGGCGGCGTCGCGCGCGTTCACGAGGTAGCTCGCGACCATCACCTGGCGCTTCTCGCGCTCGAGCTGCAGCTCCTGGACGCGCTGCTCGAGGATGCGGTCCGCCTCGGACATCTGCTTCGGCGGCGTGACCTGGACCACGGTGGTCGGCTGGGTCGGCTGCATCGGCTGGGTGGCCGTCGGCTGCGTCGGAGCGGGCTGGGTCGGCTGCGTCGGCTGGGTCGGCGCCGGCTGCGTCGGCTGGGTGGGCTGCGTCGCCGTCGGCGGG
>JADMIO011507101.1_pt1 | contig 20262 bp, 17 predicted proteins | sample 8958161 | NCBI WGS metagenome assembly JADMIO01 (sample SAMN16585339, study PRJNA669376) | soil metagenome | isolation source: Crop rotation soil | place: USA: Cullars Rotation, Alabama | collected 2011 | reverse complement strand
GGCCGCGACTTCAAGTCACGTGAATTCCAAGCTTCGGATCCCACTGTGCTGGAAAGAATCGTCTTCACCACGGCCATGCGGCAGATTCACTTCACGGCCAGGTTCAGCCCGAAAGAAATGCTCTACAAAGGCGAGCTATCGATTTGACGGCTTGTAGCCCTGCCAGATGTACTCGAGCGCTTCGGGAAGCGTTTGCTTCTTGACGTCGGGATCGGTATGGCGCGCGTTGCGCGCGAACACAAACTGATAGTGGTAGCCCTTGGCCGCGAGCACCTTGGCCATGTTCTCGTTGGCAAGCACCCAATCGTGGTATCCATCGTTGCGGCCGAAATTGTCGCGATCGCTCACGTGCATCCAGATGCGCAGCGGCTTGGCCGGGCTATTCGGAATCAGATGCTCGTGGAACTCCCATGCGCCGTGCGGCGTTTCGGGGTTCGGCGGCCACTGCTGGTTCACATAGGTGCCCGAGTAGGTGAGCACGCGATGATACCACTCGGGGTGATACCACGCCATCGCCATCGCGCACGATCCCCCGGAGCTGCCGCCCATTGTCGCTCGGCCTTCGGGATCCTTCGTCAGCTTGACGTTGTACTTCTCCTCCACCAGCGGCAGCACTTCCTTCTGGACCCACTCCGCGTAAAGGCCGGACATGGTGTCGTATTCCAGGCCCCGCTCGCTGCCCTGCGCATCACCGCTGCCGTTGCCAATCGAAATTGCGATCATCACCGGCACGCGCTTCTGCGCGATCAGATTATCCAGCACCGTGAACAGCACGCGATCCGGCCCGTCCGCGCCGACGATGAACGGCGCCACCGTCCCAGGCACATACTGCTTCGGCACATAGACCGCCATCTTGCGTGTGTAGGGCGCGGGATGGCTGTTGACGACCATCCTGGTCGGGTCGTTCGGATCGGGCCGCTGAAAACCCTCCCGCGCGATACCGGGGTAGATCTTGCTGTCCTTGGACTCCATCGTGAACTCGTACACGGTCCCATGCGGCACATCATCCTTGGCGATGGCCGCCGCATCCGCGTTGTGAGTCGGTCCGATAATGAAGTTGCCGTCGACGGTCGGAGGGGGAACTTCACCGTCGGGCAAATCCTTCGCCTCCACATAACCCGGTGTGTGCGGGTCGCGCGTGGGAGCCTGAGGGCGTGGGGGACGCTGCTGGGTCTGAGGCTGGGCCTGCTGAGCGGGCGGATTCTGCGCCGCCGCCGTCAGGACCGATAACAAGGCGATGACGGGGAGTCGAAACATGCTGAGCATTGTAGCGCAGGCTGTCCAGCCTGCCATGCCCCGATTCTTCGGGGCATTCTTCTTTTTAAGCCGTCCACAAAGAATGCCCCGAAGAATCGGGGCATAGCAGGCTGGACAGCCTGCGCTACTACGGCTCTATCAACCCCGCGCGAATCGCATACCGCACCATGCTCGCGGTCTCATGCACACCGAGCTTTTCCAGAATCCGGCTGCGATGCGAGTCGGCGGTCTTATAGCTGATCCCCAGCTTCTCGGCGGCGGATTTGGTCGACTTGCCTTCGGCGATCAGGACCAGCACCTGCCGTTCGCGTTCGGTGAGGGCGAAGACCATGCGCATCGCTTCCTCATCCGGCGTGAAATAGTGACGGCGGCGATCGGACACATCGGCGATGGTGCCGATGAATCCCATCAGGCGGCCGTTGTCGAAACGCGGCATGCCGCTGCCTTCCACCCAGCAGAAATCGCCGGCGGCGCGCTGCATCCGGTATTGCATGCGGAAGGGCTGGCGCGCGGTGAACGCCTTGAGATAGCCTTCCAGGCAAATGTCGCGATCGTCGGGATGCAAGCCCTCGGTCCAACCGTTGCCGGTTTCCTGATCGAGCTGGCGCCCGCGAAATTCCAGCCATGCGCGATTGAAGAAGACGCACATGGCATCGCTGTCCGCCATCCAGACCATGACGGGCGTCAGATCCAGCAGTTCGCGGAACCGCTGTTCGCCTTGCGCTTCGCGCTGACGGAAGGTTTCCAGTTGGGCTTCGACTTCAGCGAGCCGTTTTTGTAATAGTAGTAGTTCGTCTACTTGATATCCCGGAGCCATTTGGTCACCAAAGAACAAGAATAGTGCAGTAACTACTAGTCGTAAAGTACCAAATTAGTTATTGATATGAACCGGCTAGTTCTGGGATGTGCGGTAAATACCTGATTCCATTTCGGTTAATATCGGAACTTTGTTGATTCTAAAGCGGAATGGAAAGTAAAGGGATCATGAGGCCAACCAGCGCCGAAACTGACGACGAACTGCTTCTCCGCATCCAAACTGGTGATGAGCAAGCATTTATGGCTCTTTACCAGCGTCGGCAGGCGGCATTGTATCGTTTCGCACTCCACATGTCGGGTTCTGCCGTCGTCGCGGAGGATGTAACCCAGGAAGTCTTCCTGGTTCTCCTTCGGGAGGGCTGCGGATACGATCCCGGGCGCGGCACGCTCTCCGGTTATCTGTTCGGCGTAGCCCGGAAACACGTGCTGCGTCACGTGGAACGCTCGCGCGGCGATGTGGCGCTGGATCCCGAAGGCGACGAAACGCCGCTGCCGCAACTTGCCGTCAACGATGATCCGCTGATCGATCTGAGCCGCCGCGAAGGCATCGAAAACCTCCGGCGTGCGGTCCAGGCGCTGCCTCGCCGATATCGCGAAGTGGTGGTGCTCTGCGACCTGGAAGAAGTCGACTATGCCGACGCCGCCATTGCGCTCGGCTGCCCCATCGGCACAGTCCGCTCGCGCCTGCATCGCGCGCGAGCGCTGTTGCTCGAAAAACTGTCTACCGAACGAAGTCCCCGGCGCACGGTGACGTGGAGACCGGTGAGGTGTACGCCATGAACTGTCAGGAATTCTGGGATCGCATGCCCGAGCTCGGCGCACCCGATGGCGCCGCGGCAACCCATTTACAGAGCTGTCCGGCCTGTGCCGCCCGCATGATGCGCCAGACCGAGCTCGCCGACGGCTTGCGCGCTGTCGCCGCCAGTTACCGTCGGGTCGGCGCGCCGTCGCGAGTGGAATCGCGGCTGCGCGACGCGTTCCGCGCCGGCGCCGGAATCACGCCGCAATCCGCATGGCGTCCGACCTTCGCCTGGATGTCGGCCTACGCCGCGGTGCTCGCGCTGGCCTTTATCATGATGCGCGCCGGCCATCCCGTGGCCCCACACGCGGCCCTCCAACGCAGCTCCGATGCCGCGCTCGTCGCGACCGCCGACGAGACACCATCCGATTACGAAGGCTTCATTCCGCTGCCGAATGCCGGACGTCTCGCCGATACCGAAGAAGTCAACGTCGTGCGGGTCGAGGTGCCGCGCTCGGCGATGATCGCGCTCGGACTGGAGATCAGTCCGGAACGCGCCTCCGAACTGGTAGCCGCCGATGTCATGCTCGGTCCCGACGGACTGGCCCGCGCGGTCCGCTTCCTCGATTCGGAGGGCTTGTGACGATACGTTGCCTACTCGTGATCCCGATCGCAGCGTGTGTATTCGCGCAGGGGCCGCAGTCGCCTCCTCCCGGCGGACCGCAGGGTCGCGGTCGCATGGGCGGGTTCGGCCGCCCCGATTCCGGCGCGCGGTTTATCGGCGCCGAAGCAGGCATGCCCGGCCGCGTAGTGAAGAACGCGCCCTACTCCGCCGATCTGGTCACCGAAAGCTCCCAAACGCTCACCGACGGAAATCACATCCGGCAGACGTCGACCGTGAAAGTCTTTCGCGATAGCGAAGGACGCACGCGCCGCGAACAGACCGTCAACCTCAACGGCCTAGGATCCAACAGCAACATGCCGCAGCTCGTTTTCATCAACGACCCCGTTTCCGGGACCAACTACGCGCTGAACCCCAAGGATCGCACCGCCACCAGAAGCACCTGGGGTCGAGGCGGCGGTCGCCGCGGCAATGGCAATCCCCCGCCGCCGCGCGGTCCTCGTGCCCTGAATTCCGATTCCAATGTGAAGTCGGAGGACCTCGGACGGCAGACCATGGAAGGCGTGCCTGTCCAGGGCCGCCGCACCACCACCACCATCCCACCCGGTGAAATGGGCAACGATCAGCCCATCGTCATCGTCAATGAGTCGTGGTATTCGCCCGACCTGCAGACGATGGTGTATTCCAAACGCTCCGATCCCCGCTCCGGCGAAACCGTCACCCGCATGATCAACATCATCCGCAGCGAGCCCGCGCACATGCTGTTCGAGCCCCCCGCCGACTACAAAGTCACCCAAGGCCGCCAATAACTCACTCCCCAATGTGGCGCGGGCGCTCTCGCCCGCCGCGCCGGCGCTCATGCCGGCGCGTGTGCCGCTAGCGTAAACCCAGCACCCGCACGGTGCCGCCGCAGCCGGCGAGAGCGCTGGAAATCATGTTCGGCGGATCCCTGTAGCGCGGGCCTCGAGGCCTGCGCGTCGTGGGTTTCGCGCAGACCTGGAGACTCGCGCTACATGACTCTGCTGTTCCATCGTGCGTTACACTGTCGATTCATGCCAGCCGATCTGCAACGTCTCGCGCAATTCGACACCCCGACCATCTCCAACACGATCGAAGTCTTCGAGGTGCGTCCGCGCAATACAGGCTACATGGACGGCCGCATCCGCGCCTGCTTCCCGGAAATGCCGCCGATTGTCGGATATGCCGCCACCGCCACCATGCGCTGCGATCAGCCCAAGGCATCTGGCGATGTTTACGGCACACTCGATACGCAGGTCGCGCGCTTCGCCGAATTGCCGGGTGCGCCCATCGTCGTCTACCAGGATCTCGACGATCCCGCGATCGCCGCCACCTTCGGGGAGGTCATGTGCACCACCTATCAGGCTTTCGGCGCGGTCGGCCTGATCACCAGCGGCCCTGCGCGCGATCTCGATCAGGTGCGAAAGCTCGGGTTCCCGGCGTTCTCTAACGGCGCCGTCTGCTCGCACGGCTACAGCCACATCGTCGACCTGCACTGCACCGTGCGCGTCGGAGGCATCACGATTCGTCCCGGCGAATTGCTCCACGCCGACGCCAACGGCGTCTGCACCATTCCAGCCGAGATCGCCGACGCCATCCCCGATGCCGCCGTGGAGTTCGTTGCCGCCGAAGCGCTCGTGCTCGATTACCTGAAGAGCGGCACACCCAACCCGAAGTCGTTCGCCGATGCCCGCAAAGCGATGCTGGACGCCATCGCCGCACTGGGCCGCCGGGTGCGCGCGCGTTCCGTATCCGCGTAACGCAGGCCTCCGAGCCTGCGTGCAAACACAAGACGCGCAGGCTTAGAGGCCTGCGCTACACTAAGTTAGCGATCGTTAACTTCATTTACGTGAAAGTCCCTTCATTCTCATAACCTTTTCCGTCCCGAAATCGTTTCTCCAAGTGAAGGCAGCAATCGAGAGGGGCCTTCAGAAAGAGGGTAAGGAGATGAAGCTCACCAGATATTTCGCCGGATTCGCGCTTGCAATGGGGCTGCTTGCTGCCGGCGCCACCACGGCGTCGGCGCAGGACTTCCGTTATCGCGCCAACCAGCGCCAGGATGTTCGCCAGGATTATCGCCGCGTGGCCGAGTTGCGCGAGCACATCGCACGCGATCGCGCCCGCATGAATGAAAACATTCGCCGCGGCCGCCGGGCAGCCGCCGCTCGCGATGCCGCCGATCTGGCCCGCGATGAGCGCGCGTTACGCTACCTGGAGCGCGACCTCCGCCACGACCAGTCGAACTCCTGGCGGTAATTGCCTCGGGCGGACTGCCGGACGCCGGCAGTCCGCCCCGCTACTTTCCCACCTCCGCGATCCGAATATTCCGAAACATCACCACCTGAAATTGATCGTGAAGCTGCAATCCGATCGGGCCGGTCTTCGGTCTCTTCGGATCGCCCGGATGTTCCGCCACGACTTTGCCGTTGATCTTGATCGTGATCATGTCGTTGCGCGAGAGGATGTCCATCGCATTCCAGTCGTCGTCCTTCTGCGCGTCCTTGGGCGCGTCCACGAATCCGTAGATGCTGCCCGAGGGATGCGGGTCGGGATACCGGTTATTGATCTGGATCTCGTACCCGAGCTTGGACGGCGTCTTGGTGTAATCGGGCGGCGACGTCACTCCCCACTTCGCGCGCGATGGGTCGCGGATAGAGACACCGCTGTTGCCCATGGTCTTGATCCAATACTCCAGGTGCAGATCGAACTCGCCGAAGTCTTCGCGTTTCGTGTACAGCCATGATTGCGCGTCCACCCAATGGCGAAAGTCGTTGGCGGTGGCGAGCGGACCACCGGGCAGAAGCTGCGTGCGCAGGTTCGTAGTCCGCTGTCCTACCAGCGTGCCGTCCGAGAGCACCGTCCACTGCCCGTCGCCGATCACTTCCCATCCATCCAGATTCTTGCCATTGAACAACAGCTTGAAATCGGCCGCAAACGCGCATGCCGACAGCATCCCCAAGCAAACCACTCTCTTCATTCGACCTCCACCGTAGCGCAGGCCTTCCGGCCTGCTATGCCCCGATTCGTCGGGGCATTCTTCAAAGAATGCCCCGACATCGGGGCATAGCGGCCACGCTACTGAACCACGCCGTTTTTCATCACCCATCGTACTCTCCGCGTCGCCGCCTGTATATCGGCCAGCGGATCGCCTTCCACCGCCGCGATGTCCGCGAACGCGCCCGGGCGAATCACGCCGATGTCCTTCTGCTGCAGCAGCTCCGCGCCATTCGCCGTGGCCGCGCGCAGCGCCTGCTCGGGCGACATCCCCGCCTTGACGAACCACTCCAGCTCTCGGGTGTTCTCGCCGAACATCGCGTACACCGCGTCGCTTCCCATGGCGAACTTCACGCCGGCCTTCACCGCCTTCTTCGCTGTCTCCAGATTGCGCGCGATGTAATCATTCAATCCGGCCACATCCTGCTCGTTGTATTTCAAGAGCTGCGCATTGTCCGCGTAATAGCGGTTGTGATCGATGGTCGGCACGTAGAAGATCTGCTTCCGCGCCAGCTCCGCGATGGTCTCGTCATCCATGTCGGTGGCGTGTTCCAGGCTGTCGACGCCCGCGCGGATGGCATCGCGCGCACCGGCCGGCCCGTAGCTATGGATCGCGATCCGCTTGCCGGCGGCGTGCGCCGCGTCGCAGGCCGCCTTCATCTCCTCGAAACTGAACGTCTCGTTGCCGCTCACGTCCTTGCCGCTGCCCGTCGACCCGTACATCTTGATCACGTCCGCGCCCGCCGCCACCTGCTCCTTGACGATCTTCTCCACCTCTTCCGGACCGTGCGCCAGATTCGGCCCCGCCGGCCGCTCGCGCCGCTGCAAAAGCCCGTACCCCGCGACGAACATGCGCGGCCCCACCATCAGGCCCTGATTGATCAGATCGCGCATCGCGATGTCGGTGTAGCCGACGGCGCCCAAATCGCGCACGGTAGTCACGCCGATCTCCAGGGTCTTGCGCGCGTTTTCTTGCGCCAGAAACGGCACCGCCGCCGTACGTCCGGCGCGCGACACCCGATTGTTCGCGATGTAAGTCATGTGCGTGTGCACATCCACCATGCCCGGAATGGCCGTGTAGCGCGTGAGGTCGACGCTCGCGCCGGAGCATGCGCCCACCGCGATGATGCGCTCGCCCTCCACCGTGATGCAGGCGTCCTTCCACAGCTTCGTGCCGTCCCAAACGGCGCCGAAGTGATAGCTCGCGGCCGGCGCCTCAATCGCCGCCAAACAAACGACGGCCCACACCTTCAGACAGATTCCGCCCGCACAAAACGACCGCCGCGTTCTTTCCCGCATATCGCTCCGCCTCTTTTCGAAATGCCGCCACCGCGACGCCCGCGGCCCCTTCCACCACCCAATGCTCCTCCGCCAGCATCCACCGCATCGCCGACAGGATCTCCTCCTCCGAGACCAGCACGCTGCGATCGATCGCCCGCCGGCACAGCTCGTAGGTCACCGACCCCGGCTCCAGACCGCCCGCCGTCGATTCGGAGAGCGTCTCGCGTTCCGGCACGTCGACGATCCCGCCCGCGCGCAGGCACTCGAACATGACCGGCGAATTCTCCGGCCAGCACCCGATCACTTCCGTCCGCGCCGAGGCCTCCTTCAAATATCCCCCGATGCCGCCGATCAGCCCGCCGCCGCCCACAGCGACGAACACCGCATCCAGTCCCTCGATCTGACGTAGCAGCTCGACCCCGATGGTTCCCTGCCCCGCCGCGACATCGACGTCGTTGTACGGCGAGATGAACACCCGCCCCGTTTCCTCCGCCGCCCGCCGCGCCGCCAACTCCGCCGTCAGAGGATCGTCGCCCGTGCGCACGATGCGCGCGCCCATGGCTTCGATCCGCCGCGCCTTCGCCGGCGAGACGTGCGACGATACGAACACCTCGGCCGCGATTCCTCGCGCCCGCGCCGCCGCCGACACACCCAGTCCGTGATTTCCGTTCGATGCCGTAACCACGCCCCGCGACGCCTGCGCGGGCGTAAGCATGGCGATCTTGTTCGACGCCCCGCGGAACTTGAACGATCCCGTGTGCTGCAAATGCTCCAGCTTCAGATACGCGCCCAGTCCCGGCGACCATTCCGCCGGCGTCTCCCGCACATAGGGCGCAATGCGCTCATACGCCGCCAAAACTGCCTGTTGCATTTCCACCAGTCTCGCACGGCGCCGCAACCCTTTATAATCCTCTGCATGGCCGCTCCCGCGCCTGGCGCGCAACCGTATCTCGGGGTCCACGCTGTGGCCATCTTTGTCCGCGACCAGGAAAAGGCGCTCCGCTTTTACCTGGACCAGCTCGGTTTCGATCTCGCGTTCGACGCGCGCCTGCCCAGCGGCCGGCGATGGCTGGCCGTGTCGCCGCCCGATGGCGGCACCGTGCTCAGCCTGATTACGCCGGCGCCGGACTCGCGCGAACACGAGCTCATCGGCCGTTCCACAGGCGTCGTTTTCATCACCGAGAATGTGCTCGCGAAATTCGAACAGTGGCGCCGTAAGGGCGTCGAGTTCACCTACCGGCCGCGCCTGCGCCGCGTGACCTACGAAGGTCCCGTCCGCCTTTCCCGCCACGCCGTCGAATCGCAGGAGCAGGATGCTCCCGTGTGGGGCGGCGTGTTCGCGCGCTTCAAGGATCTGGACGGCAATATCTTTTCCCTCGTCGGCTTCGACGAGGTCAATCGCCAGTTCGAAGAGCAGCGCAGACGCGCCGCGGAGAAGGCGGAGGCCGAGCGCCGCGCGGCGCACGAGCTCGCCATCGCGAAGCAGGTGCAGGCGCGCCTCTTCCCGCAATCGCTGCCTCCGCTGGAAACGCTGCATTACGCAGGCGCCTGCATCCAGGCGCGACAGGTAGGCGGCGACTATCATGACTTTCTCGACCTCGGTCCCGGCCGGGCCGGCCTGATCATCGCCGACATTTCGGGCAAAGGCATCGCCGCCGCGCTCCTCATGGCGAACCTTCAGGCGAACCTGCGCAGCCAGTCCGCGCTGGCGCTTTCCGAACCTGAGCGCATGCTGTGCTCGGTCAACCGGCTCTTCCACCAGAACACCAGCGAGAGCTCCTACGCGACGCTTTTCTACGCCGATTACGAGGACGGCACGCGACGCCTGCGCTATGCCAACTGCGGCCACCTTGCGCCCCTCATTCTGCGCCGCGAGGGCGGAATCGATCGCCTGGAGTCCACCACAACCGTCCTCGGTCTCTTCGGCTCCTGGACCTGCGAAATGTCGGAAACGCAGCTTTGCCCCGGCGATACGCTCCTGCTCTACACCGACGGCGTCACCGAGTCGCCCAATGAGGCCGACGAGGAGTTCGGCGAACAGCGCCTCATCGACGCGGTTTTAGGCCGTCAGGCCGATGCCCCGCAAGCCGCAATCACGGGAGTGGTGGAGGAGCTTCGGCAGTTCAGCCCGCGCGAACAGTTCGATGACGTCACGCTGATTTTGGCCCGCGCGAAGTGACGATACTAACTTCGGTACTGTACCGCTGCGTACCGTGTGGTATCGTACGCACCCCCCCCAAAAGATCAATTTGCGTGAAAAGGGATCCTTGTTACGATCAGTTGACCTCAGGAACTCGTAATGAAGAATACCCTTCTTTCCCTGTTATTGTGCCTGGCCGGGGCACTGAGCCTTTCCGCACGCGATATCGAGCGGTATAACGGCCACGACGTCGCCGCCAAGCAAGCCATCTTTCAAATCGACCTCTCGCGCTTCCCCCAATCTTCCATCATCGTGCAGCAACTGAAAGGTCTCGCCGGCGCCGATGAGGTCCGCGCGCTGAACGCCGCCTCCGGGCTGTATGTGATGCATTCCCCGAACGCCGGCGTCACCGCGCTGTTGAACATCCTCAAGGCGAATCCGGCGGTCACCCTGGCCGAGCCCGACTTCATTGTCAGCACCATCGCGACCCCCAACGACCCGAACTTCTCGCAACAGTGGGATATGTTGAACACGGGCACGCCTGGCGCCGATATCGGCGCGACCCTGGCGTGGAGCGTCAGCACCGGCTCCACGGCGAATGTCATCGGCATTGTGGATACCGGCATCGATTACACGCATCCCGATCTCGCGGCCAACGTCTGGTCGGCGCCCGCCCAGTTCACGGTCTCGCTGAGTTGGGGCAGCATCACCTGCCCGGCGGGATCGCACGGCTACAACGCCGTCGCCCGCACCTGCAATCCTTCCGACGATAATCAGCACGGCACGCACGTCTCGGGCACCATCGGCGCCTCCGGCAACAACTCTCTCGGCGTGGCCGGCATCAACTGGACCACCCGCATTATGGCGTTGAAGTTCCTGGATGCGACCGGCAGCGGCTCTGTGTCCGACGCCATTGACGCCATCGAGTTCGGCCTGCAGGCGAAGAACATCTTCGGCTCGGCGGCCAATCTCCGCGTGCTCTCCAACAGTTGGGGCGGCAGCGGATTCTCGCAGGCGCTGCTCAACGAGATCAACAAGGCCAACTCCGCCGATGTCCTGTTCGTGGTCGCGGCCGGCAACTCCGCTTCCAACGACGACACCACGCCCAGCTATCCCGCGTCCTATAACGCGGCCAACCTGGTTACGGTCGCCGCCACCACCAGCACGGACGCGCTGGCATCGTACTCCAACTTCGGAAAGGCCACCGTGCACCTGGGCGCGCCGGGATCGAACATTCTCTCCACGCTGCCGGGCAGCGCGTATGGCTCCCTCAGCGGCACCTCCATGGCCACACCGCACGTCTCCGGCGCCGCCATGCTGTTGCTTTCCAAGTGCACCCTGAACACCGCGGCGCTCCGAAACGCGCTGCTCTCGAACGTAGACGTGATTTCCAGCCTGCAGAACATCACCGTCACCGGCGGCCGCCTCAACGTGAACAAGGCGATCCACAGTTGCGCATCCGCCTCCGGCCCGCCCACCGGCGCCGCAACTTTCGTCAAGAGCGATACCACGACCTCGGGATCGTGGCGATCCGTGTACGGCGCGGAAGGCTACAACGTCTTTGGCAATAGCGCCAAGTACCCGTCGTACGTCACCGCCACTCCGATATCCAATTCCGCTTACACCTGGAGCGCCTCCACCACCGATTCCCGCGCCACACAAAAGGCGGCCCCTGCCACGGACCGCATCGCCTCGTGCTGGTATTCGTCCACCACCTTCTACATCGATCTACCGTTCACCGACGCGAACTCGCATCAGGTCGCGGTCTACGCCCTCGATTGGGATCTGTGGGGCGGCGGCCGGAGGCAGACGCTCGATATCGTCGACGCCAACGGCACGGTGCTGGATTCGCGCGCCATCACCGGCTTTTCCAACGGGCAGTATCTGGTTTGGAATCTCAGCGGACACGTGATGCTGCGCGTCACCAACACCAACAGCGCCTCCAACGCCGTGATCAGCGCCATTCTGTTCGGCGGCGGCGGCACCACCGCGGCTTCCGGCACCGCCAGCTTCGTGAAGACCGACACGACCACGTCCGGCTCCTGGCGCGGCGTTTACGGCAACGACGGATACAACATCATCAACAGCGCGACCGCCTCTCCTTCGTACGTGACCGTGACCGCCTCGGGCAATTCCAGCTACACCTGGGCACAGTCCGCAGCCGATCCGCGCGCCACCCAGAAGCCTTCGCCAGCCACCGACCGCATCGCAGCCTGCTGGTATTCCTCGGGCTCCTTCACCACGGACCTCTCCTTTAACGACAGCGCCACCCACCAGGTCGCGATCTACCTGCTCGATTGGGATTCGTGGGCCGGCGGCCGCAGTGAGCGTGTCGACATCCTCGATACCAGCGGCAATCTGCTGGATACGCGCTCCGTCTCCGGCTTCGCCAACGGCCAGTACCTGGTATGGAATCTCAGCGGCCGCGTGACCGTGCGCGTAACCAATCTCAACTCTGCCTCCAACGCCGTGATGAGCGCGATTCTTTTCGGCGGCGCGGGCACAGCCACCACGGCGACCTTCGTTAAAGCAGACACCGCCACCTCAGGCGCCTGGCAGGGTGTCTATGGCCTCGACGGTTTCAATGTCCTCGGCAACGCGTCATCCTATCCCGCTTATGCTTCCGCGTTCCCCACAGGCAATTCGGCCTGGACCTGGATCGGATCCACCACCGATCCCCGCGCTCCGCAGAAAGCTCCACCCGCCACCGACCGCATCGCCTCCTGCTGGTACACGGCCACCTCGATGAGCGTGGACATCGTTTTCACCGATTCCAACACGCATCAGTTCGCGCTTTATCTCATGGATTGGGATCAATGGGCCGGCGGCCGCACCGAACGCGTGGACATCCTGGATACCGCGGGCAACGTGCTGGATACCCGCACGGTATCGAGCTTCGCCAACGGCCAGTATCTGGTGTGGAATGGCAAGGGCCACGTGATCGTGCGCATCACCAACACCAACCCAAATGCCGGATCGAATGCCGTAATCAACGGCCTGTTCTTCCGGTAGCCTTCTGTAACCCAGGCCTCCGAGCCTGCTGTGGCGCACGCTTGCAGCGTGCCGCATCGACATTCGTGTCGATGTCTGGCGGGAGTTCGCGCCATCCCGCGGAACGTCGACACAAGTGTCGACGCAGCACGCTGCAAGCCTGCGCCACACCCCCGTTTGCGTAATTTACGCAAACGCTAACTGACAATAAAAGACTTAGCAGCCTGATTTGCGTAATTTACGCAAATCGCGCTTACCGCTTCTTCTTGAGCTGCTCGTCGATCACCGGCTTGATCTTCGCCAGATCGAGATCGCCGTTATATTTCTGGCCGTCGATGTACAGCGTCGGCGTGCCTTCCACGCCGGCCTTCTCGCCTTCCTCCAGATCCTTGAGGACCTGCTTCTTGACGGCCGGCGAATTGAGATCGGCATCGAACTTCTTCATGTCCATCTTGAGCGAGTCGGCCCAGAAATGAATCGCCTGCGGCGAGAGCTTGGTGCGGTTGGCGAACATCAGATCGTGAAGCTGCCAGAACTTGCCTTGATTCCAGGCAGCCAGCGACGCCTGCGCGGAGATCATCGCCTGCGGGTGACTATCGAGCGGGAATTGCTTGAAGACGAGTTTCACGTCGTTGGGATACGCCTTCAGGATCTCGGCGATCTGCAGCGACGCCTTGCTGCAGTACGGACATTGGAAATCGCTGAACTCGACGAGCGTAATGCGCGCGTTGGCCGGGCCCGTAGTCGGAGCACCGCGGATTTCCAGCGGCACCGCATCGTCGAGCACCTTGTGCTCCACCGGATGTCCCCACCGCGTCGCCTTGGCGGCTTCGATCGCGTCCGCCGATCCCTTGCCGCTCTTCACCGCATCTACCATGGCTCCGGAGAGGCCCTTGCTCCAACCGCAACTGGGATCTTTCACCCGGCATTCGGCGACCTTCATGTCGCAGCCGCACATGCATCCCATGGTGCGTAGCGCCTTCAGCGCCGTACTCTTTTGAGCCGGATTGAGGCCATTAAAATCGACGCCGTTGAGCGTCGTCATGGTCTGCCAGTCCTGGGCCAGGAGTACGGTTGCTACGACACCGAAAATCAACCAAACGCGCATGTATATATGTTAGCCTGCGCGGAGGAGGTCTCGCCAATGCGCTTGGCTACTCTCGTCCTTTGTCTTACGGCTGTAATGTTCGGTCAATCCGCACCGACTACCAGCCTTTCCGGCACGGTTGCCGATCCCTCGGGTTCGTTGGTTCCGAACGCAGCCGTCGAGCTGACCAACGTCGCCACCAGATGGACGCGAAACACGACCACCGATTCGCAAGGTCACTTTCTGTTCACACTGGTGCCGCCCGGCCGCTACGATCTCCAGGTGAGCGCCAGCGGCTTCAACGTGCTCCGGCAGCAGGGCTTCAGCCTCGATGTCGACGTGCCGGTGAATCTGCAATTGAAGCTGGCTGTGGCCGGCGCCGCGACGTCGATCACGATTCAGGAAGACGCGCCCATGGTCGATTCGCAAACCGGCACGGTGCGCCAGGTGGTCGGCGAGCAGTACATTCAGGATCTGCCGCTGGAAGGCCGCAACGCCGCCGCGCTCGTCTACATGGCGCCCGGCACCGTGCTCGGCAAGGGCACCGATACCGCCGTCTACGCCACCAATGGCGACAACCTCGCAATCTCCGCCAACGGCACCATGGGCAATCAGGTGAGCTACAAGCTCGACGGCTCGTCGCACCAGGACAACATCAACAACCTGAATGCGGGCTTCCCGAATCCCGACGCGCTCTCGCAGTTCAGCGTAGAGACGAACAACTTTGACGCCAAGTACGGCGGAGCCGGCGGAGCCGTGGTCAACATCGTGACCAAGTCCGGCACCAACCAGATTCACGGCGCGGCCTTCGAGTTCCTGCGCAACGGCGCACTCAACGCGCGCAACTATTTTGGCGTGCAGAAGGACGCGCTCAAGCGCAGCCAGTTCGGCGGCACCATCGGCGGCCCTATCAAGAAGGACAAGCTGTTCTTCTTCGGCAGCTGGCAGCGCACCATTCTGCGAAACATCACTTACACCAACACCGCCTTCGTGCCCACCGCGCTGGAGCGCACCGGCAACTTCTCGGCGAAGTCCGGGACGTTCAAGGATCCGACCACCGGCGTCGCGATTCCGAGCAAGATCTATCCCGCGAACCTGCTCTCGCCGATCGCCTTGGCCATGATGCCGCACATTCCCACCACCGACGATCCCGGCGGCAAGCTGATTTACGCGCAGCCCGCCAGCAGCGACAATCAGCAATTCCTGGGCAAGGGCGATTACAACGCCGGGTCGCACCAGATCTCGGCCAGCTATTTCCGCATCCACTACACCACTCCGGGATGGGACGCGAACGGCACCCTGCTCACCTACAAGCTCGGCCAGGATCAGGTGACGCATTCGTTCAAAGCCGGCGATACCTGGACCATCTCGCCGCACCTGCTAAACTCGCTGAACTTCGCCGGGCTCGTGCTGGATTCCACCGAGACGCGCACCGCGCCCTTTTCCGTTTGGGACTTCGGCGATATCAAGGCCGCCAAGCCGGAGGCGCGATTCCAGGGCACCAACATGACCGTCACCAGTTATTCCGGTTGGGGCAACGGCAGCGGCGGCGCGGGCCAGCCGCCGGGAGTCTGGAAGCGCACCAACCTCGAGATCTCAGACATCATGACCTTCATCCACGGCGCGCATAACATGCATTTCGGCGCAACCTTCGTGCCCTGGAACCGCTTCGATTCGGCCACCGGTTATCAGGAGGAGCCCACCATGACTTTCACGGGGGCGACCACCGGCAACGGTCTCGCCGACCTGCTGACCGGGCGCGCCGCCACCTACGTGCAGACCGCCGGAAAGACCAAGTTCACGCGCGGCCGCCAGACCAACGCCTTCTATCAGGATCAGTGGCGCATCGGCCGGCGCCTGACGGTCAACGCCGGACTGCGCTGGGATCCGTTCCTGCCGTGGAGCGACCCGATCGAGCATCAGGTGGGCGGCTTCATTGCCGGCGCGAAATCGCAGCGCTTCCCGAATGCGCCCACAGGCATGTTGTTCGCCGGCGATCCGAATTTCCCCGAGGGCGGCGTGTACGCGAACGTCGCCAACTTCGCGCCTCGGCTGGGAGCGGCCTACATGCTGCACGGCGGCTCGCACCCGACCACGGTTCGCGGCGGATGGGGGCTGTTCTACATCCAGCCGTTCGCGCGCCTGTACAACAACTTCGTGCAGAACGCGCCCTTCAGCCCCAGCGTCTCGCTCAGCACGGTCCTGCTGGCCGATCCGTTCGGCAGCTCGGGCACGCAGAATCCGCTGCCGCCGTTCGCTCCGGTGCATGCGACCTCATCCGCGACCTTCATTCTGCCGATGGCCTACCAGTTCTTCGACCCGCACTGGCACATCGGGCACACGCGCGGATTCAACTTCACCATCGAGCAGCAGCTCATGCGCAACCTGGTCGCGCGCGCCAGCTACGTCGGCACCCAGGGCCGCGATCTGCAGGCCTTCGACGAGATCAACGCGGCGCCTTACGCTCCCGGCGCCACCAACACCACGGCCAACATCAACAGCCGCCGGCCGCTGAACCCGACCTACGCCTCCATGATCAAGCTGAACAACAACGGCTTTTCGAACTACAACGCCCTCCAGGTAACGGTGGAGCGGCGTTTCACCAAGGGCCTGAGTCTGGTGGCCAACTACACGTTCAGCAAAGCGCTCGACAACGAAAGCGTGGAAGCGCAGTTGACCGTGACCAATCCCGATCCGTTCGTGCCGCGCTTCAACTACGGCCGCAGCGATCTGGACTGCACCCACAACTTCTCCCTCTGGACCGTCTACAACCTGCCCACGTTCAAGAGCGCGGCGCGCCCGATTCGCGCGGTGTTCGGCGGCTGGCAGACCAGCGGCATCTGGACGTGGCGCTCGGGACTGCCCATCAACGTGACCTCAGGGACGGACCGCTCGCTCTCGGGCATCGGACAGGATCGCGCCGACCTGATCGGCAATCCGTATCTCTCCAGCGATCGCCCGCGCTCGGAATTGCAGGCGATGTGGTTCAACACAGCCGCCTTCGTCCAGGCGGCGACCGGCACCTTCGGCAACAGCCCGCGCAATGTGCTCCGCGCGCCCGGCTTCTTCAACCTAGACTGGTCGCTGGCGCGCACCTTCCGTTTGAGCGAGCGCGTCTCCACCCAGTTCCGCGGCGACTTCTTCGACCTGCTGAACACCGTCCACTTCAACGCCCCAGGCTCCAACGTCTCGGGCACATCCACCTTCGGCAAAATCTCGAGCGCCGGCGACCCCCGGATCGTCCAGCTCTCCTTACGCCTCCGCTTCTGACGCGTTTGTGGCGCACGCTTCCAGCGTGCCGCATCGACATTCATGTCGATGTGCTTTTTTTGTCGCCGCGCCGGATATCGACCCGACCTGTCGATGCCGGCCACCAGCGTTGCGCCACACCGCTATGCTACCCTCTGAAGCTATGTTCCCTAAGAATCCTCCCAAGAAAACAGTTGTGTTCGGTGACTTCGACCCTGTGAATCAGCGCAATCTCAAAGCGCTGGAGAATGGCGGCACCGTCGAAGTCTGGCAGTGGGGCAAGGTAGTGGCGATCGGCAGTGGTCACAAACCCGACGTCATGGAATTCGCGCGCGCCGGAAAAAGAGCCAGCATCACAATCACGAAGGGCACTTTGACCGATCCCGGCACGCTGGAGGTCCACGGCCAGATCGCTCAGGGCGAGTTCACGGATGCCATGAAACGCATCAGCAAGAAGAAGGTGGTTTTCAAATAGGGCGGGACGTGCCCAAGGAGGCCTGCGCAACCAGTTTGACCACCTCCCCCGAGATTTGCCATCCCGATTGCGCAGCCGCCTAATGGACTCTCCTTTTGTAACCTGCCATGAACACGAATGCCAGAGGGATGTGCCTGTTTCCACAACTTTTTCCGCCGCCTTTCTGCAATCACTTACAGCCTTTCAATGTGGCAAACTTGTGAATAAAACATGGCCCCCCAAAGCTGTTGCGGCATCGACGCCCTGACCGGCGCCGCCGTCCAAATCGCGTTTCAAGATACGATCCAATCCGTCACGCCGGCCGCCGATTCCGGCGATCTGTACCTCGCTCCCGCCTTCATTGACCTGCAGGTCAACGGCTACGCCGCCGTCGATTACAACCATCCGCACACGCCGCACGACGAGATCGCCCGATCGCTGCGCGCGCAGTTCGCCACCGGCGTCGCGCGCCTCTACCCGACTGTGATCACGGGCGACTCCGCCGAAATGTGCGGCTGCCTCCGCAATCTCGCAGCAGCGCGCGAGTCCCTGCCCGAAGGTCCGGCGATGGACGGCTTCCACGTCGAAGGCCCGCACATTTCGCCCGAAGACGGCCCGCGCGGCGCGCATCCGCGACACCACGTTCGCCCGCCCGATCTCGACGAGTACCGCCGCTGGCAGGACGCCGCGCGCGGCGGCATCCGGCTCATCACGCTGTCGCCCGAATGGCCCGAAGCGCCGCGCTACATCGAGCACGTCGTCCGCGACGGCGTCGTCGCCTCCATCGGCCACACGCAAGCCACCGCCGCGCAAATCGCCGATGCCGTCTCCGCGGGCGCAAGCCTCTCCACGCACCTCGGCAACGGCGCGCACCAACTGCTCCGCCGCCATCCCAACTACATCTGGGAGCAGCTTGCCGAAGATCGCCTGATGGCGGACTTCATCGTCGACGGCATCCACCTGGGCGCGGCGTTTTTGAAAACCGCCCTGCGTGCCAAAGGCATCGAGCGCAGCGTGCTGGTCACCGACGCCTCCACGCCCGCTGGCGCGACTCCCGGCCGCTACGCGCTCGCCGATCAGCCGGTCGATCTGACCGAGGACGGCCGCGTCGTGCTCGCCGGCACCGATCGTCTCGCGGGCAGCGCGCTGAACATGCGGCGCGGCGTCGAGAATCTGATGCGTCTCGCCGGCCTCCCGCTCGCCGACGCCGTTCGTATGGCGACGGTAAACGCAGCCCGCGCCGGCCGCGTCCCCGGACGTGCGGCCGGACTGGTCACCGGCGAACGCGCCGACATTCTCCAGTTCCGCCTCAACGGCGGCGCCATCGAAATCCAGCACCTCTGGATCGGCGGCGAGCAACATTGATGGCCACTACTTGAACAGCAGCGGCGCAAACTCCGCCAGATACTTCCGCCACACCGTGTAATTGTGGACCCCGTCCGTCGGATAGAACACGTGCTTCACCTGGTTCTTCCCCAGAAGATCCGATAGCCCCTGCGAGCGCCCGAACAACGAATCCTGCCGCCCGCATCCGATCCACAGCGTCTTGATCTTCGCGTTCGTTCCCTTCGCGTCCTTCAACAGATTCGCGAACCTCGTTTCGAAATCGCCCGGCACCGCGCCGGAAAAGCTCGCGACCGAGCTGAACAGATCCAGATGCCCCAATCCGATCTTCAGCGACTGCCCGCCGCCCATCGAAAGACCCGCGATCGCGCGATTCTCCCGCCCCGGCGCCACGCGATAGCGCGCCTCCACCGTCGGGATCACGTCCTTGAGCAGGTACTCTTCGAAGAGCGTGTCGTTGGCGATACCGCCGGGCACTCCGAATGGTGTCGCATGCCCGAACGGCATCACCACGATCATTGGCGTCAGTTTCCGGTCGGCCAGCAGATTGTCGAGCACAAAATTCGCGTTGCCCGCCGTGACCCATCCTGCGGCCGTGTCATTCGACCCGTGCAGCAGGTACAGCACGGGATACCGCCGCGTCGATTGCGCATAGCCCGGCGGCGTGTAGATCCACATCTGCCGAGTTTCCCCGTTGATCGCCTTCGACTTCTCCCAGTTGATCTCCACCGCCCCATGCGGCACGTCGCGCGCCTCCCAGAACGCGGGCGATTCCGCCTTCACCTCCACCAGGCTCCCCGACGTCCGCGCGCGCAGCTTGACTTTGGGATTCACCGGATCGGCGATCGGGTTGCCGTCCACGTTGAATCCATAAATATAGATACTCGGCTCCATCGGCCCGATGGTCACACTCCACACTCCGCGATCGTCCTTCGTCAATTTCGGCTGCGGCGTCGTGCCCAGCCAATCCCCGATCAGCGATACGTCGCCAGCCTTCGGCGCGTAAATCCGGAACGTCACCCGCCGGTCCGCCGCCACCTCCGGAGACTGGATCGTATCCGCGATGTTTCTAGCTCGTGGCGCATCCTGTCCCGCCAGGATCCCCGTGAACATTGCCGCAACCCATACCAATCTCGTCATAGTGATAACTGTAACGCAGGCCTCCGAGCCTGCGCGTCTTGCATTTCTCGCACCCTCGAAAACCAACGCCGATAACCCAAAACACAGCACACAGAAGAGCTACTGTTCTCAAGAGCCGATGTGGCGCGGG
>JADMIO010846021.1_pt1 | contig 20263 bp, 18 predicted proteins | sample 8958161 | NCBI WGS metagenome assembly JADMIO01 (sample SAMN16585339, study PRJNA669376) | soil metagenome | isolation source: Crop rotation soil | place: USA: Cullars Rotation, Alabama | collected 2011 | reverse complement strand
CTTTCCCGCAGTCGGACGAGGAGTTCCTGGCGGTATGTGGCGTTTCCCGCCATAGCGAATCGGCGAAGTTGGCGCTGACAGTGCGATTTGAGCTTGGCGAAGCTGCGGCGGTCGCGGCGGAAACGATTCACGCCGATGATTCGCTGCGTGATCGCATCTGGGACTGCATCGACATGCTGGATATTCATCTGCGAATTGAGAGTGCGGCTAACGTGAAGGTGATTTCGAACTGGGTGAATGAATCGTTTCGTGAGATGCGGGATCGCTCGAAGCTGAACGTTAGCGACTTTGTGCGGGTGATTTTGGAGAGTACAGTGCCAATGAACAAACCATTGGCGAAGGGAGTTTATTATGGCACGAATCGCAATCCTGCTGGAACAGAAATACGAAGACCTTGAGCTTCAGTATCCGCGGCTGCGGTTGATTGAGGCGGGGCATCAGGTGGAGGTGATTGCGCCAAAGCCAGGGGAGAAGTACCTCGGCAAATGGGGATATCCGCAGGCGGCGGACAAGGCATCGAAGGATGCGCAGGCGCGCGATTATCAACTCATCGTGATTCCCGGCGGTACGTCGCCGGACTTCATGCGGCGGGATGAGCATCTGGTGCGGCTGGTTCGCGACGCGGCGGCCGCAAAGATTCCCATGGCCGCGATTTGCCACGGGCCGTGGATGCTTTGCTCCACCGATGCTTTGCGCGGACGGCGCTGCACGTCGTTCTTCGCGATCGCTCATGATGTGGTAAATGCGGGTGGGCAGTGGCTGGATGAGGAATGCGTGGTGGATGGGCCGATCATCACCAGCCGCTGTCCCGATGATCTGCCGGCGTTTACGCAGGCAATTTTGCGGACGGTGAGTGGCGAAGGAGCACGGGGGAGCAAGGGTAAGCCGATCGCGCCGGCGTGGTTGAAGGAGACGCTGAAGTAGCTCACCCGGATGCTTTTGCCGCCGCGCCGTAGACCTCCTCGACTGAAAGCGACTCCAGTGGCTGGGCGCGCAAGGTGTGAACATGCGGGCCCAGCGGCCGCCATCGCGCGGGATCGGTTGGGCCAAAGAGGGCGATGGTTGGGGTGCCGATGATCCCGGATAAATGGGCGGGGCCGGTGTCGTTGCAGACGACGGTGGTGGCCACGCCGAGTTGAAATAGCAGCTCCAGATAATCTTTTGGCTCGATGACCTCGGCCACCGAGGCGAAATGGGCGATGTCTTCAGCACTGAGTCGTTCTTTTTCCACTTCGCCCAGGAGCACCCGCACCTGATGCCGCGATTTGACCAGTTTGCGGGTGAGCTTAATGAAATCCTTCACCGGCCAACATTTCTCCGCCGCCCCACTGCCGGGATGAATGGCAATGACGTGCTCCTCGGGGGAGCGCTTGTAGCCGACGCCGCGCTGCTGCACGGAGCGAAGCATTTGCGAATAGGCGGTTTGAATGGCGGGAAGATTAGCCAGTTGCTTGGAAAGCCACTCGCTGACGTGGCCGGAAAATGGATCATCGTTGGCGGGACGAGGCTGAAGGGGAATGAGCTGCGCTTCGGGGACCAGGGATCTGACGTTGGTGCACCAGGGGTCACCTTCACTGGCGATGAAACTGAAGATCGAATGCGCGCCTTCGAGAACCTTTTTGGCCGTGGGCGGGAGATCGGCGGGCGAGCCGAAAAGATGATGCCACCCCCCTTCCACATCGGTGGATTCGATGTGCAGGACTTTTTCAGCCAGCTTGCCCTTCTGGCCGGCCGTGACATAGATGAGGCGGCTCTGGGGGTGGATGCGCGCCAGGGCCATGGCCAGTGGCCAGGTGAGAACAAAATCACCCAGCGCCCCCAGGTGAAAGATCAGGACGTTGCGCTTGGGAAGCATGACCATTAGCAAGCCGATTCGATCCAGCCACCACCGAGGACCATATTGTCGTCGTAAAGGACGACGGCCTGGCCGGGGGTGATGGCGCTTTGGGGCTGATCGAAGTCGATGCGCAGTTCAGATGGCGAGGCGAGGGTGGCGCGGGCGGGCTCGGGAGTGTGGTTGTAGCGAATTTTGGCGGAGCAACGGAAAGATTCGCCAATGTTGATGGTGCGGGTGGCGAGCCAGTTGAGTTGAGTTGCGATGAGAGAGCACTTCATCAGCTCTTGCCGCTGGGCGAGCGTGACTCGATTGGTTTGCGAATCGATGTGTGTGACGTAGACGGGGTGACCGACGGCGAGTTTGAGGCCACGGCGCTGGCCGATCGTGAAATGCTGGTGGCCGGGATGTTCGCCGATGACGTTGCCAGCGGGATCGACCAATTCGCCGGGTTTCACCGCGTCGGGTGTGCGGCGCTGGACGAGGGCGGCGTAGTCCTGGTCGGGGACGAAGCAGATTTCCTGAGAGTCGGGCTTGTTGTAGACGGGAAGTTTCAAATCTTCGGCGATGGCGCGGACGGCGGGTTTTTCATATTCGCCGATGGGCAGGAGGGTGTGCTCCAGGGCGTGGCGGGTCATGCCGAAGAGGACGTAGGACTGGTCTTTGCGGTGATCGAGGCCGCGGAGAAGGGCTTTTGTGTTGGTTGTCGGGTCGATGCCGATGCGGGCGTAGTGGCCGCTTGCGACGAAGTCTGCTCCGACCGCCTCTGCATATTGGGCGAGCTTTCCGAACTTGAGCCAGTCGTTGCAGCGCACGCAGGGGTTGGGGGTTCGGCCACGGTTGTATTCGGAGACGAAGTAGTCGATGACTTTTGCGAAGTCGTCCTGAAAGTTGAGGACGTAAAGGGGGATGCCGAGTGCGGCGGCGACGCGGCGGGCGTCGGCGGCATCGAGGACCGAGCAGCAGCCCTGCTTGTGAGAATGCTGGGACGCTGATGGATCGGAGGTTTTCGGAGCGAACCCTACGGGATCACAAGCTTCCTTTGTCGCTTCAACCCCGTCGGGGGAGCCGAGGCGCATGAAGACGCCCATGACGTCGTAGCCCTGGCGCAGCAGGAGCGCGGCGGCCACGGAGCTGTCCACTCCGCCGCTCATCGCGAGAACGACCTTTTTGCGCTGCGCGGACATGAATAAATGAAGGCTAGCGCGCGGGGAAGAGGAGGTCAATTGGATTTGCGGGTTGAGATTGTCTATTTCCAATCGCCAGTGGTGAGTTCGTTTCATTGAATTTTTGAGCGCGGCTCCCCGTGGCGGAGTAGTCTGAAGGAGTGAATGCAAGGGAAGGAGCGCGGATGCGCAACTGGCAGAAGGTATTGCTGGCGCTGGTTTGGCTGCCGGCAGCATGTTTGGCCGAGGAGCCTCGGTGGTTTGGCGGGCAGGCCGCGCCAAAGGCGATTGTACGCGCGAGGCAGGACCAGCCGGGCGTCGCGGAGGCGATGATGCTGCAGTCGGTGGCGGGGCTGGCGGCCAAGGCGGTGAACGAAGGACGTGGCGATGAGATGGTTTGGGTCGCAACGGGGAATGCGGATGTGGAGCGGTGGTTTGACGGATTCCAGCACAGCGCGCCTGCGATCAAAGTGCGCGGCGAGACGTCGGGGTGGGATCTGGTGGATCGATTTCGTAAGGCTGGGATCATCAAGGGATACATTCTGTACAGGCTGGACAAATCCGTTGGGGAGACCAATGCACATCGGGCGGGAATGGATTTATCGGTCAATGTTGCCACAAGTTTGTCGGGGTTGCTCGAGGGCATTCTGATCGATGAGAGCCTGGAGGAGCAGGCCGCAAAGCACGACCTGAGGCTTCTGCTGGATGCTCGCGAAAAGACTCAGGCATGGTGTTTTGACACATACAAAGAGCGTTTCAACCGGCGATTGCTGTGCACGCAGGATCCGCGCAAACCGCATGTGCGCGATTGGGCGATTGCGCAAGGGGCACTGACGCTTTATGGAAATGAGAAGACGACGACGGAGGCGCTGCGGTGGCTCGAGCCGCTTTCGCCGATCATCGGCTGGAATGGGGGCGATGAGTTCCTCACAACACGGGCATCAACGCTTGCGGGGCATTTTCAGACGGCCAGTGACTGGTGCATGAATGTTCCAGTGCTCATGGCCGGGAGCGAAGCGGCGAAGCCGGCGAGGGTGAAGCAATTCGATCCGCGGCAGATCGATTGGAACGATCGGCGGAGTGGGGTGAGCTTTATCCTGAGCGACGGCGATAACATTCAGTTCCTGGAAGGCGACTTTTTCAGCGACAAGAATTATTGGGGCAGTGAGCAGCGCGGAGCGATTCCATTTGGCTGGTCGTGCTGCTTTGCGCATCTGGCCCAGGTCTGTCCGGCTGCGGTGGAGTTTGCCGCAGCGAGCCAGAAGGCAAATGATTCGTTCATCGAATGGGGCGGCGGGTACTACTATCCTGATCTTTTTGCGGCGGAGCGGCCGGATCGGTGGGAGTTGCTGGCGCGACACGCGCGGCGCACCTGGGAGATGATGAAGGTGAATGGGACGAATGTGATTGGGTTTAATGTGTGGAAGCCCCAGTCGCCGGATGCGCTCAAGGCATATGAAGTATTTGCGGCACAGACCGATGGGCTGCTGGGCATTCTCGTATTTCAGTATGCGCCATATGAGGGGGGAGCGGGGAAGGTTTTCTGGGTGAAGGATCGGCGCGGGGTGGAGATTCCGGTGGTCACAGCGCGCTATTCGATTTGGGAGCATAGCAACCAGCGGCCGCGCACTGGGACGCCAGCGAAAGTGGCGCGGGAGATTCGACAGAGCGTGCAGCAGGCGGCGAAGGAGGAGTTGCCGCGCTACGACTGGGCGATTGCGCATGTGTGGTCTTATTTTCGAGATGCGCCGGGAGATGATGAGCGAGCCGAGAACCTGCTGCAGGCCGAGGCCTGGAAAAATGGAGGAGTGAGGGGATATCTGCCGGTGATGTGGTGCGCTCGACGACTAGGGAAAGATGTTCGCGTGATTGGGCCAGAGGAATTGATGTGGCGGATTCGGATGAAGCACGATTCAGAGGCGACAAGGCGGGACATCAGCGCCTTTGCTCCTTAAAACGACGCCGGAAAAAGAAGCCCAGAGGAAGAAGGAGCAACAGGGCAGGTTCCGGAACCGACGCTCCCTCTGCGGCCGCGAAGGCGGAGAGTAGTTGCTGGTCCTGGGCGGAGATGGGAAGTACCTCACCGCTGTAGGAGGCGCCAAAGTTGGCGGCCAGATCGATGAAATCGGCGATGGTGACGGCGTTGTCGTAATTCAGGTCGCCTTCCTGCCAGGTGATGTTGGGGCCGGAAGCGTTGAAGTTGCTGGCGAGATCGATGAAGTCCGCGATGGTGACGGTGCCGTCGAGATTGAGATCGCCGATGCGCGCGGGACGGATGAGGAGAAGCGTATCACCGTGGGCATCGGTGACTTTGGCCAGTCCGATTCCGGAGTTGGGGTGAGACGCGAGGCTGGTGTCGAAGATGCCGTCCAAGGGATCGGGAGCGCCGGGGCGATTGGCGCTGGCGATGGCGGCCCATAGCGCGGCTTTGCTCGTTGTGTTGGGATGGATGCGCAAGGAGCGGAAGCTGCCGGGCGGGGTTGGGGAAAAGAGATTCAGACTCTGGCGGCCGGGGGGGATCGGATCGATGCTCAGGTCGGCAATGTCTTCATCGGAGTTGAGAGCGACGTAGGCGGGATCGGGACCGATAGTGATGGACAAGTTTGCGTTGGCGGCTAATGCGGCGGTGGCGGGAGTTCCGGCATTGGTGTTAAAGATGGTTTGGCCAGCTTTGGCGCGGAGTGTTGCGCCTGGGCCGTGAGACTGGATCCCGGTGAACACGGCGACGCCCTCGCCGGTGCGAAGAAGCTGGGCGCCGGGGAAGCTGGTGATCGGGCCGCTAATGAACAGGTTTTGGGAGGCGGGAACATCGAGGGTGCCGCCGCCGTTGCTGAGGGGCGGGATGATATTGCCATAGGCGGAGATGGTTCCGCCGCGGAGGCGCAGCTCGGTGGTGGTGATAGAGGTGGGATACATCTGGAGCGTGCCGGGAGCCCAGATGGTGGTGGAGTTGGTGACGGTAAGCTTGCCGCTGTTTTCAACGCGGACCAGGCCGGTGTTGCCGGGGGCGGCCAAGTCGCCGCCGATGAAAAGATCGCGCACGCGCCATTCGGAAAGTGCGCCGTTGATCAATACGCTGCCTTTTCCGGAATAGCGACCGACGAAGCCGAAGGTTCCGGTGCTCACCAGCGCGCTGTTGGTGATGTTGACGCTCGCCGTGCCAAAGTCTGCGACATCGAGCTGGCCGCCCATCGTCCAGCGCGAGCTGCTGCCATCGACGATGACCTGACCCTCCGACCCGCCCCCCAGGCCGACGGAGACGGCGCCGAGAGTGTTGACAAAACCCTTGTTGGTGATGGTTAGCGTGCCATGGCCCCCATTGCCGACGGCCTGCGGGCCATTGATCGTCCAGGTTGAGCCCGCACCGTCCACGGTGGCGACCGCGTTGCTGCCGAACCCAAAGGCCAGGTCGCCCTGCCCTGTGGTGGTGAATTGTCCGGCCGAGGTGATGGTCAGCGTGCCGGGGGTCGCGCCGTTGCCGATGTAAGTGCCGGCGGTGGAGGGAAGGGAAGCCGAAGGGCCGACGATGTATCCGCCGTTTTGAGTGACGGTGCCGCCATTGACGGTGATGTTGGGCGTGACGATGTTGCCGCTGTCCTGCTGAATTTGAGCGTTGGGCCAGACGGTGATGCCGGTGGTGGCATTGACGACGCCGCCCGCGCTGGGGGAGCCGACGCCGACGCGGAGGAGGGCGTGGCCGCCCGCGGTGACTTCATTTCCACCCAGGAATATCCCGCCGTTGGTGTTCCAGGTCGCTCCGGCGGTGTTGACGTTGAGCTGAGCGTTACCGTTGGTTCCGGCCGCGAGATAGGCGTTGGCATTGCGCAAGACAGCCCCATCCAAGACGTTGATCGTGCCGGTGCCGTTGGTTGCAAACCCGAGCGGGCCAGTGATGTCCCAGAGGCTGCCTGCGCCGGTGATGGAAACGGTGGCGGTCGAGGCCAGTGGGCCGGCAACAGAGGACTGGCCAGAGTTGGTGACGACGCCGCCGCTGTTGATGCTCATGGTGGCGTTGGTGGAGGTGGAGGTGGCCAGGGAAAGATCGCCGGCCTGTGTCCAGCGCGAGCCTGCGCCGGAGATGGTCGCGTTGCCGCTGGAGCCGGTGGACTGGGCGATAACGGCATTATTAACCGTGTTGAGTCTGCCGCCGGCGTTTACGGTGAGCGTGCCGGAGCTGCCGACGCCGCCGATGCCGACATAGATTCCGGTGGTGGAGGGAGTGGCAGCGCCATCGGTGACTTTGAGCACACCAGCGGTGTGATTGAACAGGCCGCGGACATCGAGGATGGGAACGGTGATGGTACCCGACTCGAGATTGACGGTCCCAGGGGTGTGCACGCGGAGGAGTGTGCCGGCGCTGACGGCGGCCTGGTTTCGGATGACCATCGTGGCGGGTCCGCCGGAAGTGGTTCCGGCCAAACCGCCGACGAAGATGGAATTGGTGGCCCTGAATGTTGAATTCAGATCGTTGACGGAGACGAAGCTGTCGGCGGTGGGAAACGGCGCCAGGTAGATATCGTTGGCGGATAAAGCTGCGCCCAGCGACACCGAAAGCTCACCATGGCCGGCGGAGCCGATATCGAGAAAGCCGGTATTGGTCCAGGAAGCGCCGGCGTGCTGCACGATCACCACCCCGCGCGAGCCCGCGCGTTCGCCGACGTAAGCGTTGCCGATGTTGGTAACGCCGCCGCCCTCAATATCCAAAGTCCCCTGGTTGGTGACACCAACAGCGAAATGGTTTCCGCCGGTGACGCTAACCGAGTCGATGGCGAGAGTGACGGGGGCGGCGACGTCGAGCTGTCCATCGACGCGGACCTGAGGAACGCGCAGGGTTCCGCCATCGAGATCGCCCACGCTGCCATCATGAATCCACAGGAAGCCGGTTTTGCTCGTGGAGGTGTCGATCATGTGGAAGCGGCCGATGCCTCCAGCATTGTCGCCAACGAACAGCGTGCTGGGAGTAAATGCTGAAGCATTGCGGACGCTGAGGCTGCCATTGGTTCCGCTGATCGTTGTGGTGCCGCTGGTGAGAGAGGTGCTGTCGAACAGGATGACGCCGCCGTTGCCGGCCACGCCGACGTTGAGTGCGCCGCTGTTGAGCCACTGGCCGGTGCCGCTCATCGTCACAAAGCCGCTGGAGCCGGCACGCGTCGCGATGTTGGCGGAGGCGGTGCTGAGTGTGCTGCCGTTGCCGAGAAAGATTCCGCCGGAGCCGTCGTAGCCGACGTCAAGCGAAGTATTGGCGCGAAAGGTCGCGGTGGCAAAGAGGTCGACGGTTCCGTTGCTGCCCGCGTCTTTGCCGATGACGATCGAATTGCCGGAGAGCGTGCCGCCATCGAGAAAGAGGTGGGCGACGTCGCCGGTGGTCTCGCCGATGGTGATGCCAGGGTTGGCGGGAAGCGCGCTGGTGCTGGTGAGGTTGTAGGTGAGGCCGGTCAGACCAAAGTACAATTCATCGCGGCCGATGAGCAGTTGACTGTTCGTGACGGAGGATGAGAAGCTGACCGTGTAGGTTCCGGCTGCGCCGTTGTCGAAAATGGCCCTGTCGCCGGCGCCGGGGACGGCACCGGGAAATGGTCCCCAATTGATCCCCAGATGAAACGAGCCGTTGGTGGTGATCCAGGAGCGATCGGTTGCCCTGCTGATTTGCCCGAAGCAGAAAAGCGCCGCCGAGGCGCAGAGAAAGAGAGCGCGGGTGCGACAAGGGATGGACATCGATTCTCCCTCCCCGGGGCCCGACTTATTGCACAAAGCCCGATCGGCCGCGGTTAAAGCTGAAATGATGAGCTGGGGAATAGATTAGGATTCGCAGAAGGAATTTGCAAATCAATAATAGTGCCCTATTTAAGGCTCTGGACAAACGCGAGCAGGTCGCGGAATTGATCGGGTGTGAGGATTTCATTGAGGCCCTGTGGCATCAGGCTGGTGGTTTCGCGGCGGGTGGATTTGATGTCGGAGTTGCGGAGGATTCGCAGGCCGCCGCTGGAGTCGCGGAGGGTCGTGGTCGTGTCGGATTTGTCGGCGATGAGGCCGGTGAGCTGGTCGTTGTTTTTTAATGTGATGATGTAGTTGTCGTAGCCCTGGGCGATGGTGCTGCTGGGGAAGACGATGGATTCGAGGATGTCGCGGCCGGAGCGGATGGCGCCGACCTTGGTGAGGTCGGGGCCGACCTGTCCGCCGTCTGGGCCGATGCGGTGGCAGGTGGAGCAGGCGACTTGAGTGCCGAAGAAAATCTCACGGCCTTTGGCGGGGTTGCCGTCCTTTAAGAGCGGTTCGAGCTGGGTGAGATGCTGCTGTTGGTTGGCGGCGAAGGTGCGGAGGTCATCGAGGAGAGGATTCAGCCCGTCGCCGAGTTTTTCGCGGAGGGGTTCGAGTTTTTCAACCGGGGGTCGCCAGCCGGAGTCGATGGATGCTTTGAGGTAAGCGAGGAGCGCGGGCGCGGTTTTGGGGTTGGCGCCGCGGGCGAGGAGCGGCAAAAAGGTGTCGGGGGAGATGAGGCGATCTTTTTTTAGAGCCTCCAGAAATCTCTGGAACTGATCGTCGGTGAGTTGTGCGCGTGCGGTGATTTCGGCGGCCCGGAAGCGCCAACTGGGAGAGACTGCGGTGAAGTGGCGAACGAGGAGGCCAAAGGCATGTTCGTCGAGCTGCGGGTGGCGAGCGATGAGGATGCCCAACGCTTGAATTTGCACATCATCATCCAGGGAGGGTTGAGCGAGAACTTTCTGTAAATCGGCGTCGAATTCGTTGGTTCCAAGAGAGTTAACAATTGTCATGGCGTCACGGATCTGAGCGCTGGTGCTGTTCAGATAGTGGCGCAGAGGAGCGACCCAGGTATCGAAGTTTTTTGGCGGAGGGATTTTGGCCATCACGCCAAGGAGAAAGTCCACCCGCTCCGGATGGACCGGGTCGTCGTGGGAGCTGAGGGCTTTGCCCAGCCAGTCGATGACGCTTTGATTGGAAGAGAGAGCGATGAGGATCTGCGAAATTGCAGTTTGGTTTTCGCCAGACAACTGGGGATTGCTCCAGAGTCGCTGGATGTAGGCCAAAGCCTGCTCGGACCACTCGGGGTGATTTTTGAGGAGCGATTGCGCGGTGGTGCGCAGATCATCATTCGTTGAAGAGAGGCGGGAAAAGAGATCGTCGGGTTTGAGAGCTTTGATGGTGGGTTGATCGAGAAGAATCAGGCCGGCTTTTTGCACGCGCGGATGATCGTGGGACAGGAATCCGCGAAAGTCGTCGGAAGTGCCGAGGTGATACAGAGCATTGAGAAGCGAATGTTCGAGAAATTGTTCCGGGACGATGCTGGAATCGCTCAGCGACCGGAGAATGGCAGGGATGGAGGCGTGTCGGCCGCAAACTGCAATGGCCTGGGCACAGGCGAGGCGGGGATGGGTGGTGCATTTGTCGATCCAGTATTCGAGGGCATCGGCGGCGGAGCTGTCGCGCTGGCGGGCGAGGGCGGTGGCGAGAGTCATGATTTCTTCCTCGCTGTGGGAAGTGCGCAAGCGCAGGGCGAGGAAGGCACGGGCAGGATTGGAATCGATCTGGCTCAGGGCGGCGAAAGCGAGGGATTGAGCGCGAAAACTATTGGGATCTTTGAGCGCGAATTTGACCAGAGCCGGGACAGCGTCGACGCCGAGCGTGACGAGAGATCGTTGCGCGCGGTGGGCGACGGTGGGACGATTGTCGGAGAGGAGTTGAACGAGATCCGTCGCGGAGAGTTTGTCCCAGTCGATCTTCACCCCGCGGGGATCGTCGATTTTTGGCGCATCGTCGCGGCGGACGCGATAAATGGCGCCGGGGGCGCGCGAGTTGCGGATTTTGCCGGTGGGACAGTGCTGCACGTACCAGCCGCCGGTGTCCACAATGATGAGGGAGCCGTCGGCATCTTCCAGCACATCGCTGGGATGAAAATCGGGGTCGTCTGAGGTGATGAACTGCGAATCTTCCGAGGTGAATGTCGTGCGCGTGTTTTTGAGAATGTGGCGGCCAATGCAGCGGGCGTTGTGCTGCGCGGAAAAGAGGTTGTCGCGAAATTCGCGGCCGAAGACGGAGCCCTCGTAGCGGACGAGGCCGGAGAGGGCGACGGCGGGGAACATGGTGATGGCGGGGAGCGGGTCGTTGGTGAAATGGGGTGTGCCTTTGTCTTTCAGGTGAAGCGGATAGAGGCCGCCGGGCAGGAGATGGACGAGGGCATCGCGTTTGCCGCCGGAGGGTCGCTGAAACCAGTTGTCGGTGCCGATGATCTGGCCGGTGGGGGTGAAAATGATTTCAACGAGGTTTTCGAAGCCTCGCACGAGGATTTCAGGGTTGCTGCCGTCGGGGTTGCAGCGGATGAGCGCGCCGGATTCGCCCTGGATGGTTTGGCCGTTGGGGAGGGAGAATTTGTAACCGTCGGGGTTGCCCGTGGTCATGTAGAGCAGGCCGTCGGGGCCGAAGGTGATGCCGTGGAGGGAGCCGTTGTCGGTGTGCCCAAAGCTCGAGAGGATTTTGGTTTGGTTGTCGGCGACACCGTCGTTGTTGGTGTCTTCGAGGACAAGCAGATCGGGCGGGTCGGGGACGTAGAGCTTGCCGTCGCGCCAGGCGACGCCCATCGGAAAGACGAGTTGGTCTTTGAAGATGGTTTGCGTTTCGTAGATACCGTCGTTGTCTTTGTCTTCGAGGAAACGGATGCGGCATTTGCGGGTTTGCTTTTGAAGTTCGGCGTAGAGGTCGAGGCCTGAGGATTCGGCGACGAAAAGGCGGCCGCGGTCGTCGAGGGCGGCGAACATGGGGAAGGTGGTTTCTGGTGGAGAGATCTTCTCGACGGAAAAACCTTGCGGGGCTTTTGGGTCGGCGGCGGCGGTTGTGGACAAGAGGATTAAACACGAAGACACGAAGACACTAAGGCGCGCGGGGAACTGGAGAAGCGCCTTGGGAGGGAGAGGTTTTTTAATTCTATTGTCCAAAGTCTTCGGCGAGTTTGTTGATCGCTTTGGTGTCGGGCGGGCCGTCGTGGGCGACTACGCGGTAGCGGAGAATTAAGCGCTCATTGGCTTTGATGGTAACGGCGGCTGGGGCGGTAATGGCAGGGTTGATCATGCGGATGTCTTTGTGGTTGTGCCAGAGACTGGGGGGATTTCGGGGGTGATCGATGAGGGTAATGCCGGCCTGGGTGTTGTCGTCATAGGTGATGGTGAAGTCGTACCACTTCGTGGCGGGCCAGTCGGATTCGGGTTTGGTATGAAGGGGAGTGGGGAGATCGACGGGGCCATCGGGGCTGGAGATGGCGAGCTTGCCGGTTTTGGGCATGCGGACGCAGAAGCCGGAGAAAGCCCAGCGGGCCAGAGTCACGTCGTCGTCGGAGGTGAGCGTGTAATTCAGGTCGAGGATGTTGGCATTGTCGATTGCGCTGACGGTGGCTTGGAGGCGCTCGCGGAGGAGCGGTTGATTTTCGGCGAGCCATTCGTTGCTGACCTGGAAGCTTGCGCTGTTGTTTGTGGTGGCGGTTTGATCGAGGGTGCCGTGGGCGATTTTTCGGTTGAGGATCGGCGCCGGCTGGCCCCAGCCCCAGAAGTCGGCGTCTTTGGCGCCGTGCATCTCCACCCAGCCAAGAAAAATGCCGCGATGATGGGGATGATCGGCATTGGCAAAGTCGGTGAGGATCTTGCCGCTGGGGGAACGCAGGGGATGGAAATAGCAGGCGGAGTCGAGGGGGTATTCTTTATTGGCGGGTTTTTGGAGGTTGTAGACGAGGACTTCTTTGTTATTCGATTTGATGGTGATGGATTGGTCGGTGCTATCGATAGAGAATGAAGTGTCGGCGGCCGTCGCGACCGAACAGAGAATACAGCCGCAAAGGACGCAGAGGGTCGCGGAGAGCGATGAGAACACAGTGAGGTTTGGGGATCGCATGAGTTAATTGTCGTGTTGCTGGAACTTTTTACAACTCACCATGGCCGGTATTGCAACTGGAAGGCGCGGGAAATTGGAGCAGGCAACGAATCTGAGGATGGGGGCGATTAAACGTCACGTGTTTGTGATGCGACGGCGCCGATGCACGGGGTGGAGGAAAGCGATTGTCGTGTGAGAGCTGACACTTACAATAATTCCAATGGACCTTCTCGACCGATTCCTAGGGCATGATGCCTGGACGACCCGGGAGATGCTGCTGCGCTGTCGGGGGCTGAGCGATGAGGAATTAGACAGACATTTTGAGATTGGGCACGGCAGTCTGCGGGCGACGTTTGTGCACATCATCTGGAATATCGAGGTCTGGACGGATTTGATGTGCGAACGGCCGGTCCGGACGCGGCCGGGGAAGGACGCGCAAACAATCCCGCGGCTCATCGAACGGCTGCAGGCGGCGGCGGTAGAGTTCGCGCTGACGGCACAGCTGGCGCGAAATGAGGGATGGCTGGACGATGAGTTTGCCGACACGGTGGAATCGCCGCCGGTGATGCACACGTTTGGGGCAGGGATCGTGCACGTCATTACGCATTCAATGCATCATCGGGCGCAGGTGTTGAACATGATGAGGCAACTGGGGATGGAATTGATCGAGGGAGATGCGCTGAGCTGGGAGAAAGGACAGTGCTGAATTGATCTGGCAGAGACGGTGACTGGCTGTCGTATCGGGGCCAGAAAAAGCCCGGATCGCGAAGCAGGCGACAAATGCGCGGGCTATACTGATGAGGTAGGGTTAAGGGTGGCATATGCCGATTCTGGATTACGGAACGCCACGGGGTTTGCAAAGGCACGCAGGGCCGACGCCGCTGGGCAGCGTGTTGATGCGGTTGGCACTGTTCCTGGGAGTGAGTGTGGCGGTGTATGTTTTGGTCTGGCTGGTGGCGGTGTCTTTTGTTTCGCGGCTGGTGCAAATTCCATTTTAAATGCTGAGAATTCGAATCAAAAAAGGGAAGGACGGGAGCGGCGCGCTCAGCTGTGAGCGCGGCGATGGGTCGATCGTTTATCAGCGGCAGAATGCGAAGCAGGCGCGGTTTTTTGTGCGGCATGATTTGACGCACTATGCGGTGGAGACGGTGCTGGGGCATCGCAAGGGCTTTTATGGGCTGATCGCGGCGGGGTGGAATTTTGAGGATTTTGGGGAGAAGTGGGATAAGCGAAAGTGGCCGAAGGATGCGGAGCCGTCGGAGCTGATCGTGGGGCTATTTGATGCGGAGAATGCGAGCGAGGCGCAGTGGACGGCGCAGGAGTTCAACCTTCATGCGAAAGAATTCATGAGGCACCTGGGGGGAAAGGAGATTGAGGATGTAATTGACCCGGAGCAAGTGGAGCGGGTGCGGGCGAGAATCGGCGAGCTGATGAAGCGGTGGGAGAGAGTGAAGCCGGGGGGGACGCTGGAGCTCAACTTTGAAGTCCACTAACCGCACTCATTTTATGTTCTCGAAGGACGCGAAGAGACGGCAAGATTCTTTTCGATGGGAATGAGTGCGCGGTATAATGCTCGCGCATCAATGGGTTGGGCAGCTATGGAGAACTGGCCTGAGGAAATCTGGTTGGTGCTGTCGCTGATTGCCGTCGGCGCGGTGGCGGGTTGGGGTGTTGTGCGCGTGGTCGGGGTGGTGAGGTGGTGGGCAGTGGCGACCAGGCCGAAGATGCCGGTGATGGGGTGTCCAAATTGCGGCTATGACATTCGGCGGACGCCGCATCGGTGTCCGGAGTGCGGGGCGATTTTGCGGTGGGGATTTTTGGCGCGGTGGAAGGATCTGAAGGAAATCGATCGGCTGCACTGAGCTGGGTCAGCAACACACGCGCACATTGTGGCAGATCCCTCACCCTGACCCTCTCCCCCAAGGAGAGGCAAAAAAGACTCCCCAGAGCTGCCCTGTTTGCCTTGCTTCACAGTGCCGACTACACTCCCTCCCTCTTATGAAAGCGGAACGGCGGCACGAGCTGCAAACCAATACCCTGGCGCTGTGGTTGAGATGGCGGGCGCCGGAAGTCTGGGCCAAATACGGGACGCATATTCTCCTGGGGGTCGTTATCGTGCTGCTGGCGATTGTGCTGGGGCGACATCTGCTCAATAAGCCGGTGGAAGAGGCCAACCGGGCGGCCGACCTGCTGGCGGCGGCCCGGGATCAGATTCGCGAGGTGGGTGAGGGGGCGCGAACGGTCGGCGAGGCGCGCAGCACGCTGGGGCTGATTCAGCAGGCGATGGAACAGAGCAAGCGGCCGGAAATTCAGTCCGAGGGCGAGCTGGCGATGGGGGATTATTACTGGGCATTATTCAATGCGCCCACCCCACTGATGTCGGAAACGCGGCCCGTGGAGGTGCCGGAAGACAAGCCTGAAGAGTTGCTGGACAAGGCGGAGCAGAATTACTCGGCGGCAATGAAAGATGCTGCGAGCCGGCCGTATGTCGGGACGCGGGCGCGGTTTGGCCTGGCGGCAGTGGCCGAAGCGCGCGGGTATGATGCAATGAGGAAGGCGGGCTTCAAGGCAGTGGATACTGGAGTCAATTGGGATAAGGCGCGTCAGCAATATCAGGGGATTTTGGATGATCCATCGACGCCACAGGTGTTCAAGGATGAGGCGAAGTGGCATCTGGAGCAGTTGAAGGAAGTGAGTCGACCGATCTGGGTTGCCCCCCCACCGCCGACCACGGGGGCGACGAGCGGGCCGAGCACTCGGGGGGCGGGTGGGTTGGAGGCATTGCAGGGATTGTTTGCGCCCGATGCGCAGCGGCCGCTGCCGATGCCCGCGACCAGAGCCACGACCGCGCCGGCGACTCGAACTGTCACAAAGTAAAAAGCAGCCGCAGATGGCGCAGATGGAAGCAGATTTGCGCAGATAATGCGGGGTATGTGCGCGGCTGCCCATCCCAATCTTGTTGTGCTTGGATATTCAGAGGCGGGGATGTTCTTGCGCGCCAAACCGACCCCAAATGTCTCGGCGGTGATTTCTATTCATGGGCGTCGGGAATTTGGCATCGAGCTGCAGTGTGAGCATCGGCTGGATCTGGTTTTTGACGATGTGGAGGTGGTGCGGCCGGGGGATTTGGAGGCGATGGAGCGCGCGATGATGCGGCGAAGGTGGAATGAGCGGAATGGGTTAGTCGAAGTTGCGCCGACGAAGCGGGATGCGGAGGCGATTGTGGAGTTTGCTAAGCGGATTCGAGATGTGGAGGGAATGGTGCTGTGTCAGTGTGGTGGAGGGATGAGCCGGGCGCCGGCGGCGGGGCTGATTTGCCTGGCGGTGTGGAAGGGAGCGGGCTGTGAGGAAGAATGCATCGCGGAAGTGAGGGCTGCGAGGCGCGGGGCGGTGCCGCATTTGGTACTGGTCGTATTTGCAGATGAGGTGCTGGGGAGAGGTGGTCGACTGGTGGAGGCGGCGAAGGCAAGGTAAGAGGGGATTCATGTCGCTGGTGATTCGTCATGCGGTGGATTCGGATCGGCAGGTGGCGGCGCATTTGTTGACGGCGCAGCTGGTGGAACATCATCTGCCGGCGGATTTGCCAGGCGTGGAATTGGGGATCGGGCTGGCGATGGCGTCGCCGAAGACCGCGTGGTTGTTGCTCGCTTTTTCGGATGCAGAGCCGGTCGGGGTTTTTCTGGGTAATGAGATTGTCAGCGTGGAGCAGGCCGGGATCGTGCTGTGGGTGGAGGAGCTTTATGTGGTTCCGGCAGCGCGGCGGCGCGGGGTGGCGCGGGGGATTTTGAATCTTGTGGCACAGGAGGCGCGGCGGAAGGGAATTGTTTCGGTGGAGCTGGAAGTGGTGCCGACGCAGGAGGCGGCGTTTGCGCTTTATCGAGGGATGGGGTTTGTGGATGTGGAACGAAAGAGGATGAAGTGGAGGTTGTAAGAATGGAAGCGTTCGAGACACCGGCAGGATGCCCGTGGTGCGTCACATCTTTTATTCGCTCTTGGATGCGACTTTGGCGAAACAGGCGATGACGAAGACGATGCCGGCGATGATGGCCGAGACCGGCATGGCGAGATAGCCGAGATTTTGCAGGCCACCCATGATGTCGGGGTTGCCGTTGGAATTGGCGAGCAGATGGTAGGCGAGGAAGCCGCCCATACTGAGGAGGAAGGCAAGGATGGCGGATTTGATGGGGCCCATTGATTGTGGGGTTACGTCTTTGTCTTCGGACTGCACTACACATCGGCTCAGCGATGGGCGGGGTTGAATGGAGGGCACTCACTAGAGCTGTCTTACGGTTTTGTTAGCATTCTCCGCATGCAAATCTCAAGACGATCACTACTCAAATCGGCGGCGGCAACGGCGGCAGCGAGTGGAATATCGGGCTGTGCGTCCAGTCCTTCCGAATCCAACGGGCGGAGTGCAAAACATGCAAGCCGCGAGGAACTGGAGCACATCGCCCTGCAGCCGGTTTTGAAGCTGGATTCGCTCAAGGAGCCGGTGATTGTAGAGTCGGTGGAATTGCTGCGCATTGGCAAGACGTTTTTGCTACGGACGCGATCGAAGGCGGGGGTAGAGGCGATTTCGGTGCCGAATTCGTCGCGGATGGAGCAGCTTTATCCGCTGTTTCTGAGCTCCATCATGCCGTTTTTTGTGGGGAAGGATGCGCGACAGCTGGAGAATCACCTGTGGGATGTTTTTCGCTGGCGCGACAATTACAAATATCAGGGGCTGGCGCTGTGGTGCGGGGTGGCGGCGATGGAGATGGCGCTGCTGGAGCTGATGGCGCAGACGGCCAAGAGGCCGGTCGCCGATTTTTTTGGCGGGGCGATTCGGCGCGATATTCCGATTTACACGGCCAGCGGCGTACGCGGAAACAAGCCAGAGGAGGAGATTGAGCATCTACAGACATTGGTGGAGGAGTCGGGGGCGAAGGCGCTGAAATATCGGCTCGGCGGACGGATGAATCGGAATGTGGATTCGCTGCCGGGGAGGAGCGAGGCGCTGATCCCGCTGGTGCGGAAAACTTTTGGCGATGAGATGACGCTGTATGCGGATTCCAACAGCTCGTATGACGTGAAGAATTCAATTCGCATCGGGCGGATGATGGAAGAGTACGGCTACGGATTTTTTGAGGAGCCGGTGGAGTTTGATCGGATCTGGGAATGCAAGGAGGTGGCGGACGCACTGAAGATTCCGATTGCGCTGGGCGAGCAGGAATTTTCCGAGCGGCGGTTTGCGTGGTGCATCGAGAATCGCGCGATGGATGTGGTGCAGCCGGATTTACATTACTACGGCGGATTTGTTCGATCGATGCGGGTGGCACGAATGGCGGCGGCGGCGGGAATGCCCGTGGTGCCGCATATGTCGGGGGGATCGTTGGGATATTTGGAAGTGGTGCATTTTGCGAGTTTCACGCCAAATATTGGGCCGTTTCAGGAGTTTAAGGGGAACGCGGATATTCCGGTGGAGTGCGAGACGTCGTCGCTGAAGGCGGAGAAGGGGATGGTGAGGTGTCCGAGCGGGGTGGGGTGGGGGGTGAGGATCGAAAAATCGTTTTTGGAGAAGGCGAAGAAGGTTGTGGTTTGATTTTCAATTTGCGATTGAAGTGGAAACCCCGAAGGTTTTCTTACAGCAACACAACGCGCTTCGACATATCCCCATCTTCCCAGGCGCAGGGCCAGCGACCTGCCCGGTAGTACGGAAGGAGGTTGGTAAATAACCCAGGGCGGTCCAGAACTGATTCGATCGCGGCCCAGCAGAGATCGCGTTTCATGCTGTCGAGCCACTCGGGCCAAAGACCTCTGTCGGCATTTAGCTTGTCGGTTGAACGCGTGTCGAAATAGGTTTCCATAGCCAGACAAAGGGGAGCATCCAGTTCTCGCGAAACGGTATCAAAAATGGAATCTACGCCATCTTCCCCTAATTCCTCGACAGCGATCGCCTCCAAGGCGCGAGTTTGCGGTGCCCAGAGTTTGAGCATTGCTGAGTTCCAATTGTCCCAAGCGTCAACCAGACCTCGCGCCACGATGGCCGTATCAGTTCGATCGCCGGCATGGGAGAGCCATGCGATGCCCGCGAGTGACGCAATGAATTTCGCGACTTCCATCTCTCGAGTGTTTTGGTCAAGCGACATAATCTGGCCGGCGATGATCCAAAGGGTGGTGCGGCGAGCCGCACCCTACTTCAAGGGCTCGGCGATGTCCGTACGCCATTTGAATACCGGGGCAGTGGCGCGGTCGAAGCCGGCCAGGTGCGGAGTATCGGGGCGGGCGGTTGTGGGGGTGTAGCGCCAGTCGTTGTTGCGGAAAATCTGCTCGAGCAGGTCGGCCATCCTGGGGTCATATTTTTTCAGCTTGTCTCTCGTGTCGATGTCGTTGTGGGAGGCGTTGTTTTTGGCGTTGCAGTCAAACCAGCTCTGCACGCATTCGGCGAAATATTCGTTGTCATCGGTGATGGCGTAGGTGTTTTTCCAGAGGCCCGCGTCGCGGGCTGCCTTCCAGTTGTCGTTGATCTTTTTATAGGTTTCGGGGTCGGTGTTTCGGATGGCGACGTTCATGATAATGTGGGCGAATTCATGGATGAGGATGTTTTCGCCACGATAAGGATCGCCCTTGAGGTTGAGGAGATTTTCCTCGCCGCAGGAGGTGAGGGGATCGGAGCGGGTGCCGCCCAGGCCGCGGGCGCGGCGGTCCCAGTATTGTTTGGCGGGGAGGGTGGTGTTTTTGGGTGCCTTGAGATGGGCGTGCTCAGGGACGTCGGTGGTGAATTCGGTGGCGGCCATGACGACGATGCGGACGTTGGCTTTGACGAGCGCCTCGCGCAGGTCGTCGCGGTTGGCCAGGACGTGATCGATGATCCAGGCGGCTTCGTAGAGGGCGGCGTCGTTGGGTTTTTCGGAGGAGACGATGGGGAGGCCGTGGTCGTCGAGGGATTTTTTGTAGAAGGGGGAGAGATGGAGTTTGCTTTGAAGCTCAGGCGTGGGAGCAGCGATTTTTTGTTCCTGCGCGAGAACAGAGCAAACGAGGAGGAGGACCAGCAACGGGAATTTATTTTTCATCGATGGCATCAGGCGGGATTGTAACCAGTTGCGGCACGGGCAGGATGCCCGTGGTACCATGGGGAGCATGGCGTCGGTGGATGCGGTTATTGTTGGCGCGGGGGCGTGCGGGGGACTTGTTGCAAAGAGACTGGCCGAGGCGGGGATGTCGGTGGTCGTGCTGGAGGCGGGGAAAAGGTTTGACCCGGCGAAAGATTTGAGAAATTCGGAGGCGAATGGGGGGAAGATTCAGTGGGTGGAGCCGCGGGTTTATACGGGGAAGCATGCGGTGGTGCCGAAGGCAGGAATGGGGTTGGGGGAGGAACGCTGACTTGGCTGGGGGTGATGCCGCGGTTTCA
>JADMIO011419561.1_pt1 | contig 20264 bp, 13 predicted proteins | sample 8958161 | NCBI WGS metagenome assembly JADMIO01 (sample SAMN16585339, study PRJNA669376) | soil metagenome | isolation source: Crop rotation soil | place: USA: Cullars Rotation, Alabama | collected 2011 | reverse complement strand
CGGGGTGATCGGTCCGTTCGATCACGGTCCATCAGCGCTGGGGCGCGGTCTGTTGACCATGCACCGTGGCCAGCTTCGCGCGACGGTCGCCGGTGGATTCAATTTCGTCGACGCGCGCGATGTCGTCGCCGGCGCGATGACGGCCGAGAAGCGCGGTCAGTCCGGTCACCGCTACGTGCTCGGCGGCGAATGGATCTCGATGATGGATCTGGGGCGTCTGGTGGAGTCGGTGACCGGCGCGCCCGCACCTCGCGTCGCGTTGCCGATGTCGGTTGCGCATCGCCTGTCGCGAGTCGCCGAGCGCGCCGCGGCGATCACCGGTCGCTCGACGTCGTTCACCTCGGGCGGCATGCACGCGCTCGAGAATCACCGCTACGTCAATTCCGACAAGGCCGCCGACGAACTCGCGTACAGACCGCGTCCGTTGCGCGAAGCCGTGGCCGACACGTTCGCCTGGTTTCGCAGCGCCGGAATGCTGTGAGCCTCACGCGATCGCGCGCGGCGAGATTCACGGCCCGACGGCGATATTGAATTCGGGGAACAGGTCGCCGGCATCCGGTCGCGTTTCGCGGGTCGCAAAGATCGCGCGCACGAGGTCCGCGAACAGGACATCGGTTGCGCTGATCAAGACGTTGCGCGGCGTCGGCAAGCGCGCCTGCCACGCCGGCACCGCCACCGCGATGGCCAGGCAGTGGCGCAGCCCGTTCGGATCGAGTGCGGTCCCTGCCAGCGGAACCGCGACCGTTCGCGGGCCCTCGGTGGCGCATCCCGGCTGCAGAAAGGCCTCGTCCCAGCCGATCGCGTACCCCGTCGGGGTGACGTGGACCACCGGCAGGATCGACTCCGTGCGTGGCGCTGGTGCGGTCGCCGTGGCACCCGCGTCGACACTCGCGGCGCCGGCATCGGTCACGCGTTGTGTTCGCCTGCTGCGCGCGGAGTTGGCACCCGCTGCGGTCGCGGGCGCTGCCGTGTGCGGCGCCATCGTGCTGTCCAATGCCGCGAGCGCGGCGATGGCTTGCTCCGCCGCGAGTCGCGCGCGCTCTTCGACCGCGAGAGAACGCGCTGCCACCGGCCGCTCGCGCACGGGACCGCCGTCGCGCGGGATCTGATAGTGCAGAACCCCCACCGCTGTCTTGCCGCGCATCACCAGGTCCATGCCCGAGAACCCGGCCTGGGCGAGGGTGTACATCACCTGGTAGACCAGTCGCGACGGCGCATCGCGATGCACATAGAGGGTCGCGTTGGTGTCGACTTGTTCGCGCGTCAGTTCGGCGTGTCGCCGTTCGAGTCGCATTGCATCTTCCAGGGTCTCGCTGAGCGGCGTCAGGATGAACCCCGCGTTGCCACCGCGCGTCTGCTCGGGTGCCGCGATTCCTTCGCGCACGGTGACCACGCCGATGCGTTCGATGGGATAGGCCTCGGGTAGCGCGCCATCGAGCGACTGGATCGCGCGCTCACGCTCGGCCGCCGGCCAGTTGCGGATCACGGCGGCATTGTCGAAGTCGATTCCGCTCGGCGTCACGATCACCCGGGCGTGCGGCGTGATGGGGGCGAACGTGGCCGCGCGCACGTCGATCAGCGCGACGGCGTCGGCTCGCGCGGTGCTTCGTTCGTCCGCCTCGACCGCGCGATCGCTGCGCGGGGCAATCGTCTCTCGCGCGCGATTGCAATCGGTCAGCGCGATCGCCAACGCGATGAGCGTGGCGAAGGGCGTTGGTGTCTTAGAGGGAATCGGTTTCGTTGAGCGGGGCATGAAGCGCGAACGGTATCACGAGCCCGTGAGGGCGTTCGGTAGGCCCGGCGCGGGGCCCTCTCCGGGCGAAATCGATCGTTGGTATCGTGGTGTCGGAGAGGGCTTACGCGCGCACGCGCATCGGACACGGCGGGGTCTTCCGCGTTGCTACGGAGGACACGCCGGCATGTTGGTGGCGCCGTACGTCGTGGTCGCCACCACGACCAGCGGTCCGCTGCCGTTCGGGCATCGTGCGAGCGCGTTCACCGCGTGCGTCGTCCAGGCGACGTGGTCGATGCGTGTGCCACCGGGCTCGTAGAAGTTCACTTCGTCGGGCTGGCCGAGTCCGAACGTGAGATCCGTCGTCTCGACGAGCTGCCGATATCCCATGGCGGGAATGATCGTCCCGGCCGGGAACGTGTAGATGTGCGTCGGGTCGCTGTCGGTCACGGTGTAGCCCGAGATGTCCGCGGGCGTCGTCCCGGTATTGAAGAACTCGATGGTGTCGGGCGCCGGGCTCGAATGGACCTCGTTCACGACGACGTTGGTGCAGCCGCTTTCGTCGAACGCCATACAACTCGCGTTGCAGCGCAAGGTGCCGGCAAGGAAGCCACGCGTCACGCATGTCGCAGCAGCGAGATCGGCACCGTCACAGACCTCCGTACCCTCGCGCGTCGCGTTTCCGCAGACGGGGCAGGCGGGCATGTTGCTCGCGCCGTACGTCGTCGTCGCCACCACGACCAGCGGTCCGCTGCCGTTCGGGCATCGTGCGAGCGCGTTCACCGCGTGCGTCGTCCAGGCGACGTGGTCGATGCGTGTGCCACCGGGCTCGTAGAAGTTCACTTCGTCGGGCTGGCCGAGTCCGAACGTGAGATCCGTCGTCTCGACGAGCTGCCGATATCCCATGGCGGGAATGATCGTCCCGGCCGGGAACGTGTAGATGTGGGTCGGGTCGCTGTCGGTCACGGTGTAGCCCGAGATGTCCGCCGGCGTCGTGCCGGTATTGAAGAACTCGATGGTGTCGGGCGCCGGGGTCGAATGCACCTCGTTCACGACGACATTGGTGCAGCCCGTCTCGTCGAACGCGAGGCAACTCGCCGCGCAGCGCAAGGTACCGGCGCGGAAGCCACGCGTGACGCATGTCGCGGTGCCGACGTCCGTGCCGTCGCATACTTCGGCGCCCTCGCGCGTCGCATTGCCGCAGGTGGTGCCGGGAACGTCCGTGACGATCGGTACGTCGGTCACGACCGGTACGTCCGTGACGATCGGTACATCGCTCGAACCCGAGTCGCTCTGCACATCTTCGACGGGCGGAGCATCCGGCTGGACGTCCTCCGGTGTGATCACGTCGGGTCCGACCGTCTGATCGGGTTGCACATCGGGCGCAATCACGGTGTCCGCGCGGGTGTCCATCCCCACGTCGGTGGAGCCGTCGCGGGCCGCATCGGCGACGGCGTCCGCGGCCACGTCACCCGAGTCGTCCATACCGCGACCGGGGCAACCGGCAATCAGGCCCGCTACGAGAAACAATACAATTCGCTGGCGCATTGATGTCCTCCACACAAAGAGACGACGGCGCGATTACGTATTCGCAATCATACAACGCGCGTCACTTTGTTTGTACGAATCAATTGAGCGCGCGATGTCGATTGTTCGTTCCGACGTCCGTAGCGCAGCGTTCGTCAGCCGTTTTCGCGCTGTCTGCCGCGTGTCTGCTGCGATCACGCCGGATCGCGAACATCGCGGGCGCGCCGCGGCGATCCGGCTGTCATTTCGAAAACACGGAGATCGGCAGTGCGACGATTCGCGCAATCACAGACAAGCAATCACGCGAGCGCCGACACGGTTTCCAATATTCACAGACAGCCGTATCGAAAATCCGACGCGTCGGCCGGAACGCCCTGCTTTCCGCTGAGGGATGCGAATTCGTCCGCGCTATGATGTCGGGATGACCTGCGCCAAACGACCAGACCATTCGCTTGATGACATTGCAGATCGCAAACCTGGACAAACAGACAGCCATACGACGCCGGGATTGTCGCGTTTGCTACTCGCATTGACCGTACCGACATTGATCCGGTGCTCCCCCGCGACACGACCGTCCGATGCATCGCCAGACCAGGCGGCCGCCGACATCATTGCGGTCGACGCGATGCGGGATACGAACACGCCGCCGGATGCGATCGATATCGACGTCGCTCTCGACTCGGGAAGCGACGCCGGAATCGAACCGGACGGCGCGAAAGACACCGTTTCCCCGGCGGACATCCCGGACGTCACCATGGTCGACGCGCGCGTGGCCGAAAGCTGCGCTGCGTACGGCGACCCGGTACGCGTCGGCATGATCAGTTCGTCGCTGCTCACGGAGACCTCGGGCATCGCGGCGAGTCGCACCAATCCCGGGGTTCTCTACGCGCACAATGATTCCGGCGACACCGCGCGCTTCTTCGCAATCGATGAGATGGGCGGGCTGCTGGGCGAGTTCACGCTCGCGGGCGCCACGGCCACGGATTGGGAAGACATTGCGATCGGGCGCTGTGGAACTCAGTCCTGCGTCTACATTGGCGACATCGGCGATAATCTCTCGGCGCGGACGGAATACGCCGTCTACCGCGCCGTGGAGCCGCGCGCGACCGTCGGAATGCCGGCCGCGGCAGCAGTTCCGGTCGCCTATGAGCGATTCCCGTTCGTCTATCCGGACGGACCGCACAATGCCGAGACGCTCCTCGTGCACCCGACGACGGGCGATCTGTACGTCGTTCTCAAGGTCCCGACCGTGAGCGGTGGCGCGGTGTACCGCTTCCCGAGGCCGCTCGTTCCCGAGGTGCGCGTCACGCTCGAGCGCGTCGGCGATTTCGGTCAGACCGCGTGCGGCGCGCTGCTCACCGGCGGTGACATCCATCCGGCGGGAGACCGCGTGATTCTCCGCGGCCGCGGGCAGATTTGCGAACTCCGGCAGACCACCGGCGCCGCGTTCGACACGATCTTCGCGACCACTGCGTCGCCGTTGCCGGTTGCGGTGGAAGTGCAGGGTGAAGCGGTCGCATACGACCCCGACGGACTCTCGTACTTCACGACCAGCGAAGGTGCCGCGGCGCCCATCTATCGCATCGGATGTTTCGTTCCGACGGCGGATGGCGGCGTGACCGACGCAGAGCCGACGGACGGCAGCGCGCCCGACGTCATTGTCGATGCTGGCTCGCTATGCGGGAACGCTCATATCGATCCCGGTGAAGCGTGCGACGCCACGGATCTCGGCGGAGCGACCTGCGTGACGCGTGGCTTTCGCGCCGGCGCGCTGCGGTGTTCGGCGAGCTGCACCGCGCTCGACGAAGCTGGCTGCTCGAACGTGCGGATCAATGAAGTCGAGTCCAATCCGAGCCCTGATTGGGTGGAATTCTTCAATCCCGGTCCGGGCGTCGCGGATATGGCCGGCTATTACTTCACGGACAATGCACCCGAGGACGTCTCGCATCACGCGGTGTTTCCGGCCGGCACCGTGATTCCGGCGGGTGGCTTCCTGTTTGCGAGCAATCCCGGCGGCGCATTGGCGTTCACGTTCGGTCTCGGCATGCCGGATCTCGCGCGTTTGTATGAACCGGGCGGTACCGTGATCGACGAGATTTCGTGGACGACCCACGCGGCCGGCACGCTGGCTCGTTGTCCCGATGGATCGGAGACCGTGGTCGATGTCGCGACGCCGACCCAGGGTGGATCGAACGCTCCGAGTTGTCCGTGATCGATGGGTAGCGGTCAGGCGATCGATGACCGCGGGGGACCAGGCGAGAGAGAAGAAGGTTGGCGAGAGAGGAAACGGGAGCGGCCCACTGCGGGTCGCTCCCGTTCACGTTTCGTATCTCAGGGGATGAAGCGCCCGCAGGCGATCGTGTCGGCACGCAACGAGTGGCCGCCGGTCGCGCCGTCGTCGGTCCAGAACACGCTCTTGAATCCGCTGACGCACTGCGATTCGGGGGCGATGGTGAAGCCTTCGTTACCGATGTTCGGCATCGTGCTCGGACTGAGGAACTGGCGCTGCACCCCGAAGCGTCCGAACGTCGGTGACGCGGTGTTGGTGTCCACCGTGAGAACGCGCGATTGATTGCCGCAACCGGCGCCGCATTGCGCCCACAGATAGCCCGTCTCGCGATCGAAGCTCAGTGACTTGATCACCGCGTTGCCGCTGGCGAACGACGCGATTCGCCGGAATCCGCCGCTGACGACGTGATCCAGTGCGTAGGCGTACACGGTTCCGTTGGCCTCGAGGCCGACGAAGAACAGACCGCTGCCGTGATTGGCGTACTCGGCCGGGTTGTACGAATGCCCCGCGGATTCGTCGAAGAAGTGATTGGCCACGAGGAACGCATCGGGGATCCACGTGATGGCCTCGAGCCCGAGATTCGCGCCGCAGACGGGCAGGTCGCTCACGAGATTCCATTCGTGTGTCGCCGTCAGCTCCGTTCCGACCTGGTCGGCGTCGAAGCGCAGGATGCTCGGCCGGCTCACGCTGCTCACGTCGTTGTCACGCTCCGTTGCGACGTAGATCGCGGACGATCCCGGTTCGGCGCGCGTCACGCCTTCACCGTCCGGACCGCCGAGGCCGCTGCCGTAACGAATCGTCTTGCCCGCGTCCCAGCCATTGAGCGCTTCGGGTGCCCAGATCGTGCCGTTCCACACGAGTCGGAACAACGTCGAGGGACCATTGCGAACGGCCCACAGAACGTTCGGTGTCGTCGCCGTCGCCGGTTCGTAGAAGAGATCGCTCAGGTTGGTCCCGAACACATCCGAGCCATCGACCGTCGTCACGTTGTTGCTGCCCGGCCAGGTGAAGCCGGCGGGCGGCGGCGGTGCGCCACAATCATTGGCGACCCCTCGCGTGGAAGTGGTCGTCGTGCCGAACGCGCCCGTTCCATTCGGGCAACGGCCGTACGTGATCGTCGCGTGCGAGGTCCACGAGTACGAGTCGATCAACCCGCCCGCGGCGTCGAAGATGCGCGCCGAGTCCGCGCTGCCGAGGCCGAACACGAACGACGCCTCGTCGAGCATGAAGTACGCGCCCGGCGCGAGGACGGTGCCGGCCGGAAGGAGATACGCGTGCGTGTCGTCGTTGTCGCGGAAGATCCAGCCGGACACATCGACGCTGCTGACACCGGCGTTGAACAACTCGACCCAGTCGCCCGGCGTGCCACCGCTCGACTCGACCTCGTTGATCATGATGGCGATCGTGCAATCGTTGGCGACGCCCTTCGTGCTGCTGTTCGTCGCACGGAACGCACCCGTTCCATTCGGGCAGCGGCCGTACGTGGTGACCGCATGCGTGGTCCACGCGTACGAATCGACGAGCGCGCCGCTCGCGTCGTAGAGGCGCGCCGAGTCCGCCGCACCGAGTCCAAAGCCGAACGCTGCTTCCTCGAGCGAGAGATAGCCGCCCGCGGTCAGGGTCGTACCCGCCGGAATCACGTACGCGTGCGTGTCGTCGTTGTCGCGGAAGATCCATCCCGAGAGATCCACTGCGATCGGGCCCGGGTTGAACAATTCGGCCCAGTCGCCGGGCGTGCCGCCGCTGGACTCGACTTCATTGATCCGCACGGTCACCGAGCAATCGTTCACCGCGCCCTTGGTGACGGTGGTGTTCGTTCGCAGCGGGCCAGAGCCGGTCGGGCAGCGTCCGTACGTGGTCACTGCATGCGTGGTCCAGCTGTATGAATCGACGATGGCGCCGCTCCGGTCGAACAGACGCGCCGAGTCCGCGCCACCGAGTCCGAAGCCGAACGCGGCTTCCTCGAGTGTCATGTGCGCGCCGACCGCGAGCGTCGTTCCCGCCGGAATCGCGTAGCCGTGCGTGTCGTCGTTGTCTTTGAAGATCCAGCCGGAGAGATCCGCGGTCGCGGTTCCCGCATTGAAGAGCTCGACCCAATCACCGGGCACGCCACCGTTCGATTCGACTTCATTGATGACCACGCGTGCAACGCCGACGCAGCCGCCCGCGCCATTGCACACGAGTCCGGTGCCGCAGCCGACGCCGGCCGCGGTGAAGCTCATTCCACACGCGCCGTCGACGCAGGTTCGTGCGCCGCACACATTGTCGATCCCGGGGCACGCGTCGGCCGCGAGGCATTGAACCGCACGGCCGCGTCCGTCACAGACGTTGCCGCTGGCGCAATGCGTTCCCTCGGACGCGAAGCTGGTTCCGCAAGTGCCCGCGATGCACGTGCGCGCGGCGCACTCATTGTCGACACCGGGGCACGCGCTCGCCACGAGGCATTGAACCGATGCACCGGCGCCGTCGCACACGTTGCCATCGGCGCAATGAGTTCCCGCCGCCGCGAAGCTGGTTCCGCAAGTGCCCGCGATGCACGTACGCGCAGCGCACTCACTGTCGACACCCGGGCACGCGCTCGCCGTGAGGCATTGAACGCACGCGCCCGCGCCGTTACAGACGTTGCCGCCGCCGCAGGCCGATCCGGCAGGCGCCAGCGCGATTCCGCACGCGCCGAGGGTACAGCTGCGTGCACTGCAAGCCGTGTCGACGCCGGGGCAGGTCGCTGCCGTGACGCATTGAACACAGGTTCCGGTACCGTCGCAGACGTTGCCGCCTTCGCACGCCGTTCCCGATGAAGCGGGGGTCGTTCGACACTCGCCCGTCGCCCGATCGCAGGTGCCGCTCTCGATGTTGCACGCGTCGATCGCCGAGCCCGCGTGGCAGTTCGCGAGGCCCGGCCGACAGACACCGCGCGAACAGGTGCCGTCACCGGTGCACGGGTCGCCGTCGTCACAGGTCGCGCCCGTCGTGGCGCCCGTGCAGACCGTTCGACACTGGCGCTCATTGCAATCGCAATCGAGTCCGCCACTCGAGCCGACGTCCGTTGCGCTCGCACCAGGCGACTCGTCCGCGGCGCAATGATGCCCGCGGTCGTCGTCGTCGTCACGACCGCGACCATCGTGATGGCCGTGATCGTGCGATGAACGCGTCGAGACGCTGATCTTCACGTACGGATGCCGTCGCGAGCCGGTCGGATGACAGACGAAACGGCGACGAGGATCCGAGGGCTCGGCGCACGTGAGACGCTGCGTGGGCGCGCGGCAATCGAAGATCGCCTGGCTCACGGCGCTCGTAGCGGCGCCCGCGGCGGGATCGGCCTCCCCGGGGCTGCACGATGCGAGTGCCGCGAAGGAAACGAGTGCACAAACGGTCAACAACAGTCTCGTCGTCGTCATTGCTCACCCTCTTTGCGAAGCTATCAATCTGCACTGCGCAAACGGCAATCACAACTCAATAGCGCTGCAATACCAATTAACTACCTCGCGTTCGAACGGTGTTTCTGTGGGAATCGCGACGTACCGCGACCACGCGTGACTGCATTGTGGTCCCGCGCTCACGTGCGTGGCGACAAGCGCGCTCGCTCCCCTCTTTGCATTAATCGCGACTTTGCACCGACGACAGCGGAGGCTCGATCGCGTCCATTGCCTCGCGCGTATGGCGCAGAGTCATCCGCTGTCTTTCTATGATTTCATTGCGAGCACTTCTCGCGCATTGGGTCCGATGGCGTGCGCGAGACGATGCCGAGCGGTCTCTGGCGCTCGAGACGCGGGCGAAAATGCGTGCGTGCAAGCGCAGAGGTGCGACGAACGGGCTGCTTCGGGGCTCCCCGAGGCGGCTCGTGGATATCCCGGTTTGCAACGCCCCCGGGCAAACCAGCAGACACGGGCGCATCGCAGCTTTCTTTGTTTTCACAGCGCCGGTGTCCACACTCCGTTCCACGCATGTGAGCGTCAGTACCGGACGCGTGCATACGTTGTTTCGAATTATTGCGTCACTCAATGAGTCTGCTTCCACAATCAGCGGGCCGGCGGTACAGTGATCGAATGGAGTGGCCAAGGCTGCTGGTGATTGCCCCTGCTCTCTTCGTTACGGCGTGCGGCGACTCATCGTTCACCGACGCCGAGGTGTTCGATGTTCCGTTGCCGCGGCGCGATGCTCGGCACGATTCGTCGCGCGATCTGGCCATGAACGATGCGGTTCCGACCGACGGAATGGCCGGGGATTCGGGCTCGGGCGACGCGAGTGCGGACGCTGCGAGCGATGTCACGCGCGACGTGATTCCCTGCGGCACGTGCACGGACTACGGCGCCCTGACCGTACGCGGTCACGTCGCTCCACCAGAGATCAATGAGCCGTCGGGCATTGCGACGAGCCGGAACAATCCGGGCGTCCTCTACGTCGAGAACGACTCGGGTGACATCGCGCGATTCTTTGCGCTCACCGAATCGGGCGAGTTCATCGGCGATTTCCGGCTCAGCGGCTCGGTCATGAGCGACTGGGAAGACATGTCGATCGGGCCGTGTCCGGCAGGATCCTGCATCTTCCTCGGCGACATCGGCGACAATCGAATCAATCGCACCGAGTATCAGGTGTACCGAGTGCCCGAGCCCGACCTTCCCGGCGCGAGTCCGGTCGGAACGCGCAACGTGACGTTCGACCGATTCCCGTTCGTGTACCCGGGAAACACGTCATACAACTCCGAGACGCTGATGGTGCATCCGCAGACCGGCGAGATCTACGTCGTCACCAAGGCGTTCGATGGTCTCAGCACGGTATTCAAGCTGCCGATGCCGCTGATGGCCGACGTTCGGGTCACCGCGATCCAAGTGGGACAGATCCAGATCTCGATGGTCGGCGGCAGCATGCTGCAGGTGACCGGCGGCGATATCCACCCGTGCGGTTCGCGCTTCATGCTGCGCGTGTACGACCGATTGTTCGAGTTCCGATCGGCCACGCCGACACCGTTCGAATCATTGCTGACGGTGACCCCCGTTCTCGTGCCCGTCGCAATGGAACTCAAGGGTGAGGCCGTCGCATACCGCGCGGACGGACACGGATACTTCACACTGAGCGAAGGCGCGAATCAGGCACTCAATTACGTCGAGTGCCGGTAGTCCTCGCGACTGATCGCGGGTCCCACGCTCATTCCGAGCGCTGTTAGTTAGCCACAATCAGCAATCAAGCGAGTTGGCGCGACCGCGTAATCGGCCCAGCGCACCGCCTCTCCCCTCGCGGTACGTGTGCTCTCATCTTCCCTCCCGGTCGCCCCTGGGCGCTCTAGCGCCGTGCCGGGGAAGGTGTGGGACTCGGTAGGCGCAACGCGTATCTCCCAGCCCCGTGGTTCCGCCAACGGAACGCGCGTCTCTCGGCCGAAGACCCCCTCCCCGGAAAGGCGCTAGAGCGCCAGGGCGACGGGGAGGGAAGGCGAGCGCACTCGAACCGCGGGGGGAGAGGCTGGTTCAAACGGCTGATTGCGAACGGCCGGTTCAAGAAGGCTGATTCAGAGGCTGAGTCTGCACCCCGCCGAGGCTACAGCGATTGATTGGGTCCGCATGCAGACAGTCGCGTATTTCCGAACGAGCCCGTGCCGTCAGGGATGCGGCCGAAGGTCGCGCCGCCGGGAACGCCGATCGGAATCCGCGCGCTATCGAGAACGGTGTCGCGCGGGGACATCAGCCAGATGGTTTCGCCGCGGGAAGAGCTGATACCGAACCCGCTGTGGAAGCAGCCCATCGCGATTGATCCGTCCGGCGGTGCGCAAGGTCCACACATGGTCTGTCGGCCGGCGTCGGGCGCGATCGTCAATTGCTCCGCGAGGACGAAGAGGAACTCGCCGGGCCCGAGGATCGTGCCGACCGGGAATCGCACGCCGTCCGTGATACGCGGGGTTTCCTCGGCCGGAGTCGCGGCGCTATTGCTGTCGGCGATCACCATGTTGCTCATGTCCACGGTGCCCTGTGAGGCATTGTAGACCTCGACGTAATCCGGGGACGAACCGCTGATTTCATTGACGACCGCGGGGAATTGATTGGTATCACCCGGCGTCGCGCGATTGACCCAGAACGATCCCGTCCCGTGTGGGAGACGCCCCGACGTCTGACCCGTCGATAGCCCGACTCGCGAATATTGAGCCTGGTCGAGGACTGCGTTCGTGGCGCTCAGCAAGAAGATCGTTTCATTGCCGCTGCCGGAAATATGGAATGGCGCGTGATAGCAGGTCGCGGGTCCGCCCGGCGGCAGGCAGTCCGTTCGCCGACCCGTGCCGCTGCCGACGCGCTCGGCGACCACGATCAAGAGTTCTCCCGGCGCCAGGTTCGTTCCCGGGCCGAAACGGATCGCATCGCTGAGGTTCGGCATCGGCGTTCCGGAGTCGGCCGGAATGCTGTTCGTCAATGCGAGATTGACCAGGTCGATGGGCGCGGAACCCTGATTCGACAATTCTACGTATTGTACGCCAGCGCCATTGATCTCGTTGATTACTACCGAGCCGGCGCCGCCATCGGTTGTAATTGCAGAATCGGAAATCGCGTCGGCGCCGATGTCTGCAATGGGTACGTCGAGTACGCGTGTGTCTGCGACATCGACGATTCCGGCTTCCCCAGCGTCGTTTCCGACCATCGCGTCCATCATCTGGGGGGGCGCGCACGTATTATCCGCGCATGGGTCGATGATTATCGTTCGAGCGATTCTGACGTCGCGACCGGCGTCCGATCCCGTATGACCCGTGCAACCCGCGATGAGCGCGGCAGACAACGCGAGAAATGGTGTTTTCATTGCATCCTTCGCTCGGCGCGCTTGCTTCGTCTGGAGGCCCGACGCGCAGTTTCACGCTCAGATTCCCATCGTGCCACGTATGGAGTGTCGGAGACAAGCACACTGCGTATGAGTGTATGACCCGCGGTCTCGATTGCGCGAACGACTAGATATCAATAGCCGTCCAGACATCGTTTGCGTTAGCATGGTCGAATGACAGCGCGCGGACTGGCGAGCCTCTGGCTCACACTCGGTTGCTTCATTGTGATGAACGGATGCAGCGTGTATGCGCAGTTTCAGGACTGCCAGACCGACGCTGATTGCAGGCCCGGCCAGCAATGCAGTCCGGTGCGGCACTTCTGCCACGCGGAGATCCAGGAGGTCTGCGGTAACAACCGTGACGACGACCTCGACGGCATCCCCGATGATCGCGACGACTTCGGGCTGTGCGAGGTCGACGACGCGGTCGGTTCCAATTCGTGTCGCGACGGAACGCTGCGCTGCACCGGGCGCGCGTTCATTTGTCAGCCGCGCACCGAGCGGCGCGTCGAAGAATGCGGCAACGGAATCGACGATGATTGCAACGGGATCGTCGACGACTCGGACGCATGTGTTCAGAGCTATTCCGCCGTCGTAGCCGCCGCGCCGATGACGATGGGAAGTGATGACCCGGAGTTCGGCGAAGGCGACGACGGACCGACGCATCGTGTCTGCCTCGCGGCCTTCGGGATCGATCGGCACGAAGTGTCCCTCGCGGCGTATCTGCGCTTTCTGAACACGCTGCCGTCCCCGGACGTCACCATTGTTTCGCGCTCGCCGGTGAACTCACCCGGGACGCCGGGCTCGTACGTGACGCTCGAGGAACGACCGCTGTTGTTGCTCGCGGATCCGCCCGACGAACTCTCGATCACGCGCACCGTCGCGACGGGTTTCCACCCGGTGAATCCCGCAGCCTTGCGGCTTCCCGTCGTGCGTGTGACCTGGTACGGCGCCGAAGAGTATTGCCGCTGGGCCGGCAAACATCTGCCGACCGAAGCCGAATGGTGGCGCGCCGCGCGCGGTGCATCGGGAACTCGCACGTATCCGTGGGGCGAAGATGCGCCCGTATGCACGCGCGCCAATCTCGGCAGCGGCGGTCCCGACGGCGGACCCTGCGTTTGTGATCTCGGCCAGGCACTCGATGCAGGGAGCGGCAGCGTCTGTACGGGTGCGCCATTGCCGGTGGATTCATTGCGCGACGGCGCCAATCCCGAGGGCGTGTTCCATCTGTACGGCAACGTCAATGAGTGGATGCACGACTTGCTGAACACGACCCCTGATCATCGACGCAACAACTACTACGCGAGCCTGCCTGCCGACGGATGGTGCGCGGCGTTTCCGAACGGACCACTCGGTCCCACGACGGCGGCACCGCTGCCGCGATCGGACGGTCCCGGCTCGTATTGCACGGAGTGTCGGTTCGCACGCGGCCGGCACTATTACCAGACCGACGACACGCGGATCGGGCTGCGACGCTGGCTCGATGCCGATCAGACCGATAGTTCTCTCGGGTTCCGTTGTTCGACAGGAGGAGCTGAGCGATGAGCATCCGCCACGCCGCAGGCGCATGGATTTGCGCAATGGCCGTATCGTTCGTCTCGACCGTCGGCTTCGTCGGGATCGCGCACGCGCAGAGAAGATCAGCGCCGCCGCCCGTCGCGGACGTGTTCCAGGACCTCGTTCGCGAGGCCGGTGAAGCTTACAGTGCCGGCCAGCCAGAGCGCGCCATCTCCACGCTCGAGCGTGCCTACGCGCTGCGACCCGCGCCGATCTTGTTGTTCAACATCGGTCGCGCTCACGAACTCGCTGGTCGTTACTCGACCGCCATCGAGTTCTACGATCGCTTCCTCGCGTCGGGTCCCGGCGAGGAGCAGGCGCGCGCCGCGCGGAACATCCGCGAGAACGCGCGCATGCTGATGTCACGGCGAGCAGGCACGCCGCCTCCGAGCGAGACTGCAACGCCACCCGCCGAGGAACCGCGGCCGACACGCGAGACGCCTCACGAAACGCCACACGAGGCGCCCGTTGCGACGCCGCCGGTCGCTCCCGCTGCCCCGGTCATCGCGCCGGACGTCATCGATCGACGGCCCCGAGAGCGTGAGCTCGGGACCGGAAGCGTGCTCGGTATCGGCGTCGGCGCGTGCGGTCTCATCGCCGGTGTCGTGCTCGGCGTGATGACACTCGGGACCCTCGATCAATTCGCGAGCACCGACGACACCGTGATGCGCGCTGCGATCCAGGATCGTGGACGAATGACCGCGCTCGGCGCCGACATCGCGATCGGCGTCGGTATCGTGGCGATCGCCGTCGGCTTGATCGGCTACGTCGCGCAGGACACGCAACCTGCACCGACTCACACCCGGACCGCTCGCGTGCAGTTTCGCAACGGCGGCATCGCCTGGTGAAAAGATCACTGCCGCCACCGAAGTCGGCCGAGCCCGATCCGCTCATTGGCCAGCTGATCAATGGCCGCTATCGCGTCGTGTCAGCGCTCGCCAGCGGCGGCATGGGGAAGATCTACCGAGCGGAGCAATTGCCCCTCGGTCGCTTGATTGCGCTCAAGACATTGAACTCGCGTTATGCGGGCGGCGCTGCGACGACCGATCCGCAGTTCCAGAAGCGGTTCTTTCTCGAGGCGAGCACGCTGTCCAAGGTGCCGCACCCGAACATCGTCACGGTGTTCGATTACGGGCAGATCGAGGGCTTCCAGGACGCTTATTTCATGGCGATGGAGCTGCTCGACGGCGAGACGCTCGCGAGCCGGATCAAGCGTGACGGTGCGCTCGATCCGGTCGACGCGCTGGCCATCACCCGGCAGGTCGCGCGCGGTCTGCGTGAGACGCACAAACACGGCGTCGTGCATCGCGATCTCAAACCCGCGAACATCGTGCTGGTCCCCAATGAAGACGGCTATGAGATCGTCAAGATCCTCGACTTCGGGATTGCAAAGGTACTGGCCGGCGACGAACAACCCGTCGAGCTGACGCGCGAAGGCGTTTTCCTGGGCTCGCCGCGCTACATGGCACCCGAGCAGATCACCGCCGGGCAGGCCGACGCGCGCACGGACGTCTATGCGCTCGGCGTGATCTTCTACGAAATGCTGTGCGGAAAGCCGCCGTTCGATGCGGCAAAGCCCGTCGAGATCCTGATGATGCACGCGCGCGACCCGGTGCCGCCGATCTCCGAGCGCAATCCCGAGGTCGCGGTGCCCGAGGCGCTCGAGCTGTTCGCGCGTGCGTGCCTCGCGAAAGATCCCGCCCAGCGGCCGTCCAGCATGGAAGAAGTCGCCGAGCGACTCAGGACCTTCTCGCGGACCATCGGCCTGCCCGGTGCCGAGGCTTCGACCGGCGAGCATCCGCACGACGAGCTCGCGGGCCAGTCCAGTGCAGTGCGCGCGATCGGCGTCCCGTCGGGCCCGCTCAAGCGTGAATCGGGTGCCAGTCTCATTGCGGTGCGGCCGCGTCTTCCAGTGAACAAGGCGATGGCGCCCACGGTCGATCCCGCGCCGGTCACTGCGGCACCCGAAGCGGGTTCGGTGCCGGCCGCGGCAGCCGAGGCTCCGGCGGACACAAAAAGCGCAGCGCCGGATCCGGTGATTGCGGTTGCGCCCGGCGCCGAGAGTCCGCGACGCGGGAGTCGAATGCTCGCCGCCGGCGTGGCAGTGATCGTTTGCGTGCTGATCGGATTCGTTGCGACGACGCGCGCTGCGAAGCACCGGCCGGCCGACGCTCCCGCGCCTGTCGCGAGTGCGGATCGTCACACCGAGTCAGCGCCGGAAGTGGCCGCGGGACCGTCGCCGACACCCGTTGTTGCAGCTCCGCAGGCCTCGATGGTCTCCGTGCAGACGACGCCGCCGGGCGCCGCGGTGCACGACGGCAACTCGGGTGAACTGCTGTGCCCGACGACGCCCTGCGTGCTCCCTGTGGTCCGCTCACGTCGCGTCACGCTCACGCTCGGTTCGATGTCGCTCGAGGCCGTGCTCGATCCGTCGATTGCCAATGCGTCGATTCCCTTTCCAGCCGCCGCGCCCGTCGTCGAGCCACGCGGCATTGCAGCTCGCGGGCAGCCGACGAACCCTGCGCTGCGCGCGCGGAATGCTCCGGTCGCGAACCCACGTGCACGGCCGACGCCCGCACCGGGCCATCCCGCGAGCGCCATTCCGATGTTCGGAACCGGGCACGGCGAGGACTCGAATCTGCCGATGTTCGGAACCTCTCCCTAGAGCGTCTCTCGTCGTTTCCACCGGGCGAGGTCGTCGAGCCACGGCATCGGCTCATTGCGACGTCGCAATCCCACAAACACGGCAGGCGCCTCGTTGGTGTTCTTTCCGCTGATTGCGAGCAGCGAGGCGTTCCCGTTACAGCGGTTCGAAAACCGGGACAGCTGTCCTGCGGGAGACGCGGGATGGACGTACACATGTCCAATCAGGTGCGGGCATAAATTCATATGAGAGAGCCCGCAATGTCATTCTGTTAGCGCAAACAGAACGGCCTCATGTCATTATGAATCGATTTCCAGAGAACACAGTCATCTCGGTTTTCACTCCGACGGAGCAATCATGATGGCAGCTCAATCCAATCGTCCGCTGCGCGCCAATGCAGTGGATCCGATGATCGGTCGAGTCATCAATGGCCGGTATCGCGTGTTGTCGGCGCTGGCAACCGGCGGAATGGGGAAGATCTATCGCGCCGAGCAGATGCCACTGGGCCGTCTCGTGGCGTTCAAGACGCTCAACGCGCGGCCGGCGTCGAGTGAGGAGATCGATGCTTCGTTCCAGAAGCGCTTCCTGCTCGAGGCGAGCACCCTGGCGCGGCTACAGCACCCGAACCTGATCACGGTGTTCGACTACGGGCGCATCGAGTCCGAAGACGCGTACTTCATGGCAATGGAGTTGCTCGAGGGCGACACGCTGCAGCAGCGTCTCAAGCGCGGTGCGATGCCGCTCGACGAAGTGCTCGCGATCTCGCGGCAGATGGCGCGCGGGCTTCGCGACGCGCACAAACACGGGATCGTTCATCGCGATCTCAAGCCGTCGAACGTGATCCTGGTGCCGCAGGAAGACGGCGGCGAGATCGTGAAGATCCTCGATTTCGGCATTGCGAAGGTCGTCGGCGAGGTCGAGTCCGTGGACATCACGCAAGAGGGAGTGTTCATGGGCTCCCCGCGTTACATCTCGCCCGAGCAGGTGATCGGCAGCAAGATCGACGCTCGCACGGACGTGTATTCGTTCGGCGTGATTCTCTACGAGATGCTGTGCGGCGCACGCCCGTTCGAGAACGAGCAATCGATGCAGCTGTTGATGGCGCACGTGCGGGACGCGGTTCCGCCGATGTCGGAGCGCAGCAATGTCGTCGTCCCCGAGCCGCTCGAAGCGCTGGCGCGATTGTGCCTGGCGAAGAAGCCATCGGACCGGCCGGCCTCCATGGAGGATCTCAATGCGCGGCTGCGCGAATGCGCGGTCACCCTGGGTCTCTCGATGGGCGATGCGGTCACCGGCGAACAGTCGGGTAGTCGGCTGCGACCGCCTGGCGGCAACGCGAACGACAGTGTGGTTCCCACGGCGTTCGCCGCTGCGGACGAGCCTGGTCCCGAGCTGACCGAGGAAGGCGATACGGGCCCGTTGCGTGCCGCGGCTGCCGCGCGAGCCCCCGTCCAACGACGCTCGTGGCCCCTGGTGGTCGGCGCCATGGTCGCAATGGCAGCAGCTGGCGCCGTGTATTTCCGCGGGGAGATCAGCGCGCGCATCGCGGGTGTGCCCACTGCGACTGCCACTGCCACTGCGGTTGCGCAACCGGCCGCACCGGCCTCGATTGCCGAACCGCAAACAGCGCCGGTCGCCCACGCGACGCACGCGATTGTCACCCCATCGGGGTCTGCCGCGGCCATGGTGACGATCCGTTCGGTCCCGGCCGGCGCGCTCGTCAGGGATGGCACCACGGGCGAGACGCTGTGCACCGCGACGCCGTGCGTGATCGGCGTCTCGGCGGCACGTCGCGTGACGGTCGCGATGGGAGACTCCGTCGGCCAGGCGGTGCTCGATCCCGCGATTGCGTCGGTCACCATTCCGATGGAGTCGCCCGCTGCGGCAGCGATTCGCGCGCGACCGCGAGCGGCGGCACCGGCCCCGCGGGTTGCCGGTGGGCGGGCCCGGCCGGCGAGTGCGGGCAGGCCGAGTCGAGGTGGCGACGTTCCGATGTTCGGCACCGGGACCAACGGTGACGGCGTTCCAATGTTCGGTTCGCAACCCTGAGCCAGGTACGCCGTGAACAAGCCACCGCCCGTACTTCGCCCCCTTCGACCGGTTCGCGTGCTTGCCGCCGGCGCTTCGGACATCGGCCGGGTCTGCAAGCACGATGACGACACGACGCTCGTACGCCCGGATCTGCAGCTGTATCTCGCGGCGGACGGCGTCGGTGGTCACAATGCCGGCAACGTCGCGAGTGCGCTCGCGGCTGCGTCGGTCGCTGCGTTTCTCGAGAACACCGCCGCAGCTTCTGCGTTGCGACCGGAGTTCGATTCGTTCGGTCTGCATCGTGACTCGCGGCGACTCGCGTCGGCGATCCAGTATGCGAACCGCAAGATCGTGAAGGCGGCGGCTGCGGACGATGCACTCGCTGGAATGGGGACCACGATCGTCGCGGTGTTGTTGTCGCCGTCGTCGGGTTCGATGGCGCTCGCGCACGTCGGCGACAGCCGCTGTTATCGATTGCGCGATGGTCACCTCGAGTTGCTGACGTTCGATCACTCGCTCGTCCACGAGGTTCTCGAGTTGCGGCCCGACATCGAAGACGCCGCGCTCGCACGTTTGCGACCCAACGTACTGACGCGTGCGCTGGGAATGGAAGATGTCGTACGCGTCTCGGTGCGCACCGTCGAAGTCGCGCCCGGCGATCGCTTCGTGTTGTGCTCGGATGGACTCACCGATGCCATCGATCCCGAGGCCATCGCAGCGGTCCTCGGGCCCGAGCGCCCGGTGGACACGATCGTGTCGTCGTTCATCGATGCGGCCAACGATGCCGGCGGACCCGACAACATCTCGGTCGTGGTGATCGTCTGCCAGCCCAATCTCGCCGCCGCGCCGCTTGCGCAGAGGCTGCCGTTGCCGAGGCCGCGTCGACGAAAGCGCCGGGCGCCTCCGGTGGCGGCGATCGTGCGCGATGACGACGGACCCGACCTGGTGATGGAGGACGAAGCCGAGACGCCGCGCACGGAGGTCGAGGCGCCGGTTCTTTCGTGGGACGCATCGCCGATGGAGCCCGAGCTGAGCTATTCGGAACCCGCGATGGCCGAAGCCTGAGCGACGCGAGCCGTTCCTGTCAGCGCGGTGAAAAGCGCGCCATCCATTGCGCGATCCAGCCCGCGAGGAACGGCAGCGGCAGGCTGCTGGCGACGCGAAGCGCGGTGAGCCTCGCGCCATAGGTTCCGAGTTCGAGCGGTATGCGCACGAACGATAGAAGCGACATGCTGGTGAGGTACGTCACGAGCACGCCGATGCCGGCGCCCTGGCGCATGAGCGTCGCGGCGAGTGGAAGGCCCACGGGTCCGCCGCCAGGGGTCAGTGCGCCGAGGATCATCGCGATGACCAGTCCGCGAATGCCCGAGCGCTCGGAGAGCCACCGCGCGACGAGCTCACGCGGTAGCAGCACCTCGGCGAAGCCCGCGAGCAGGAACACCACGGCGAGCAATGGCAACAGCCTGGCTCCGCTGCGCCCGCTGGCCCGGAGTCCGTCGACGAAGAGCGCAGAGCCGCCGCGATTCCAGGCCAACGCGCCGAGGACCACGGCGAGCCCTGCCATGCCGATCGCTGCCCACTTCACGAAGCCTCCACGATCACCACGAACCCACGGCTGCCATCGACCCGGATGCGCTGCCCGGATTGGATCCGCTCGGTCGCGTTCGCCACGCTCACTACGGCGGGGA
>JADMIO010846020.1_pt1 | contig 20265 bp, 18 predicted proteins | sample 8958161 | NCBI WGS metagenome assembly JADMIO01 (sample SAMN16585339, study PRJNA669376) | soil metagenome | isolation source: Crop rotation soil | place: USA: Cullars Rotation, Alabama | collected 2011 | reverse complement strand
CTTTCCCAGTCATCCGAGCCACTAGCGCCAGCGCCAGCGTCAGGACCGCAACAGCACCTTTGACTGATCTATGTTTCATTTTTTTCTCCTTTGTAGAAAGGTCGTTTGTTGTTTCTGCCTTAGTGAGAAGGCCCGGCAGGTGGAAGCCCGTTATTCGACAAGCGATAGTCCTATAAGCAAGCTGCTGCAAACGAGATTCACCACCTCCCTGATCGATAGAGCGTAAAAGGGGATCAAATCCTCTCTGGCCATTCAGATTTTTGTAAAATTCCTCGTAAGAAGGTTAGGGTAGGGCTACGCCAGCAACACACGAATAGGGCACTATCGTTGCAATCGGTTTGAAAAGCGGTCGGCGGCGCGGGTATGCTTCACCCGCCTGCGCCAATCGACCGAATGTGGAGGCGGCCATGAGCGAAAACAAGCTGGCACAGTTCGCCGGTCAGAAATACATCAACCTGCAAACCTTCAAACGCGACGGCACGCCCGTGGCCACGCCGCTGTGGTTCGCTGAGCGCGGCGACGAGCTGGTCTTCTACACGACGGACAACACAGGTAAGGTCAAACGCATTCGCAACAACCCGCGTGTTCGCATCGCCGTCTCGGACGTGCGCGGCAACCTGAAGGGCGAGTGGATGGATGCCGAAGCGCGCCGGCTCGACCAGGCCGAAGCCGCGCAAGCCGACCGCCTGCTCACCGAAAAGTATGGCTTGATCAAACGCGCTATGAATTTCTTCAGCAAGTTTCGCAAGCAACCGCGCGCCGCCTTCGCCATACGCGTGCTGTGATTCATTCGTGAAAGGGAGATGAGGATGAAAAGAGTTGCGCTAATGCTGGGCGCGCTGGCCGCGGTCCTGATCGCATCATCCGTGTCGCTGTCATTATTCAAGGAGAATATGGCCAATCAAGCAGCCGATCAAGCGGCAACGCACCTGGGCAACATTGAGCGCCGCGATGCGCGGCTCGATAAGCTGGTGCCGAAAGACGCACGGCTCGAAAAGCTCTGCGACGGTTATCACTGGGTCGAAGGCCCCGTCTGGAATCGTAAAGAAAATGTCCTCTTGTTCTCGGACATCCCGGCCAACGCCATCATCAAGTGGAAGGCCGGCGAGAGCTGCGGCCTCTTCCTTAGCCCCAGCGGCTACACCGGCAAGGCTCCGTTCGAGGGGCGCGAGCCGGGATCGAACGGGCTGACTTATGACACGGCGGGCCGCCTGGTCTTGTGCGAGCACGGCGACCGGCGTATCGCGCGGCTCGAAGCCAACGGCTCGAAGACGACGCTCGCCGACCGCTACGAAGGCCATCGGCTGAACAGCCCGAACGACCTCACCTTCAAATCGAATGGCGATCTTTATTTTACCGATCCGGCTTATGGCCTGCCCAAAACCTTCGACGATCCGCAGCGCGAGCTGACGTTCTGCGGCGTCTATCGGCTGTCGAGAGACGGCAAAGTGACGCTGCTCACCAAAGACCTGCAAGCGCCGAACGGCATCGCGTTTTCGCCCGACGAGAAACGGCTTTACGTCTCGGACTCTGCGCAAGGCGTGTGGATGGTCTACGACGTGAAGGCGGACGGCACGCTCACAGGCGGGCGCGTCTTCTACGACGCGAAGGCGTGGACGAAGACGCGCAAGGGCGCGCCCGATGGCTTGAAAATAGACCGGCAGGGCAACTTGTTTGCGAGCGGGCCTGAAGGCGTTTACGTCTTCGCGCCGGACGGCACGCACCTGGGCACGATTGAGACAGGCGTGCCGACGGCCAACTGCGCGTGGGGCGACGATGGCTCGACGCTCTACGTCACGGCAAACACCGCCGTCTATCGCATACGGCTGACGACGAAGGGCGCGAACTTTTAAGCTGAAACAGTCAGCAACCGCAGAGGGCGCAGAGGGACACAGAGGCTGAATCAATCCTCTGCGTCTCTCTGCGCCCTCTGCGGTTTTTAGAGGGCTGCTGGAGGAACGGCTCAAGCGTGTGCGCCGTGAATACCCATCAACTGTGACCGCGTCGCGTGCAGCCGGCGCGCGATCAGTTGCCCGCGTAAGATTGCAGCACGGCTTCGTCGGGAATGGTGATGCGGCGGCCGTCCACCGCGATCAGGCCGTTCTGTTGCAGCCGGTTCAAGGCACGCGAGACGACTTCGCGCACCGAGCCGATGCGCGCGGCGATCTGCTGATTGGTGAGGATTAATTCGACCGTGACGCTTGTGCCTTCGCGCCGGCCGCGCGCTCGCGCTTCCGAGAGCAGCAAGCGCGCCAGCCGCTGGTCTACTTCAAACAGCGACAACTGCTCGACCAGCGCGGCGGTGCGGCGCACGCGCGTCGCCAGCAGCTTCAACGCGGCCAGCGCGATCTGCGGGTGTTCGAGGCAGAGCCTCTGCACGTCGCGCTTGGCGATGAACAACAACAGCGAGTCTTCTTCGCCGGCGACGGTCGAAGGGTACTTGCCATCATCGAAGACAGGAATTTCGGCGATGGTCGCGCCGGCCGTCTCGACGTGAATCACCTGCTCACGGCCTTCGAGGCTTTCGCGAAAGGCACGCACAGAACCTGCGACGATGACGTAGAGGCCGCTGCCTTCGTCGCCTTCAAAGAAGAGAATTTCGCCGCGCGCCAGCCGGCGTTCACTGGCGCGTTCTGCGAGCGCGCGCAAATCTCTGTCGTCCAGCTCGCCGAACAGCACCGTGCGTTTCAGTGCAGCCACCTTATCCATTGCAGGCATGATTGCGCCACGCGCCGATGGATTCAAGCCGCGGTGACTTATGTCATCGCCGTCCGCCGTGCACGACGTTAAGCTGCAATGTCGCGGTGTGAATAATGAGAGCGGCCGAAGCGGCTTTGTTGAAGGGGCCGCGCCGAAGCGGCGGCGCGCGACTTCCAGCGCCGCGCGCAGTTCTATCTCGATTTCGTCGAGGCCGAAAACTCGACGGGCTTCCACGCGCCCGAAGAAGCGGCGCGCATTCTCGGCGAGTCCATAGACTTTTCGCGCAAAGGGCAGAACGCGCTACGCGGTCAACCGCCAACGGCGCAGTCACAACCGCCCAAGCCGCCGAAGTCATGATGAGATGTTGAACAATCAAACCGCTGCGAGGATGATGCGCGGCATTAGAGAGAAGAGGCGGAACGTCCCGCCTCTTTCTTTTTGACGTTGCGGCGCACGCGGCGAAGCAATATCCTCATGCCTTCGAGGTTATCTTATGCCAACACGAGACGACGCCTGGAACCTGCTGTGCGAGTACACGAAGGGCGAGTCGCTGCGCAAGCACGCGCTCGCCGTCGAAGCCGTGATGCGCGCCTACGCGCGCAAGCTCAACGCCGACGAAGACCAGTGGGGCATGGTCGGACTGCTGCACGACTTCGATTACGAGATGTACCCTGAGCCGCCCGACCATCCGCTGAAGGGGTCTGAGATTCTCAAAGAGCGCGGCTACCCCGACGATCTGCGCCGCGCGATTCTTGGTCATGCCAACTACACCAACACGCCGCGCGACACGCTGGTCGCGCGAGCGCTGTACGCCTGTGATGAACTGACCGGCTTCGTGATTGCGGCGGCGCTCGTGCGGCCCAACGGCATCTGGGACATGGGCGCAAGCTCTGTGAAAAAGAAGCTCAAGGACAAAGCCTTCGCGCGTACGGTCAACCGCGACGAAGTCTACGAGGGCGCACAAGAGTTCGAGGTTGACCTCGGCGAACACATTGATTTCATCATCGCCGCGCTGCGCGCAGTCGCCGGCGAAGTCGGGCTGAAACCACAGGCGTGAACAGGCAACAGGCAAACCGTGAGGCGACAGCGCGGCGACACGTCATGGCGTCGGCTGCGCTGTTGATATTTGCCTTTTGTCTTTTGCCTTTCACCTTCCCGCAGGCGCTCGCACCGCGCAATGAATCGTCGAGCGAGCGGGCGGTGCTGGCCTTTAACGCGGCGCGACGCGGCGAGGCGTTGCGGCTGAAGTGGAACCTCGACGCCGCCGAAGCCGCGTTCCGCGAAGCGCTCACGTTTGACGCGACGAACCTGAACGCGAAGCTGGGGCTCAGCCGCATCGCGCGGGCGAGGTTCGATTACGCGGCGGCGCTCGCGTGGCTCAACAAGGCGGAGATCGCGAACGCGATCTCCGCCGACGTGCCGGCCGAGTATGGCGCGGTCTACCTCGCCGCCGAAGACGCGACGCGGGCGAAACGTTATTTCGATGACGCGCTAGCGATTGATCCGACCAACGTCGCCGCCATCACCGGCCGCGCCGGCGTTGACCTGTTGGAGCGCGACACACAGAGCGCAGACGCACGGCTGCGCCGCCTGCTCGCGCGCGACCCTGACAACCCGCAGGCGCACGCTGTGCTGGCGCGCGTGCTTATCGAGAGTAACCGCAACGACGAGGCCGAGCATGAAGCAGAGCGCGCCGTAGCGCTCGACGAGTACAACGTTGAAGGGCTCGGCGCGCTCTGCTTCGTCAAAGCCACGCAGCGCAAGCCCGGAGCGGTTCGCCAACTGGCGCAACGCCTTCTGCTGCTCGATCCCTTGAACGTCAGCGCGCGCCGTTTGCTTTCGCAGTACGTGGATGGCCGCGCCGGCCTGGATCAAGTGGTCGGCAAAGAAGCGCGGCTGCACGGCGAGCGCGGGCGCGCGCTCAAGGGCGAAGGCCATACGGCGCAGGCCGTCGCCGAGTTCGAAACTGCGCTAGCGATTCATCCGCGTTACTACCGCGCGCTGATCGGTCTGGGCGATGTGTGGCTGCGTGATGGCGATTACGAACGAGCGGCGACGGCGGCGCGTATGGCGCTGGCCGTTGACGCAGACGGCGCGGCGGCGCACCTCGAACTCGCGTATGCGAATCGCGGCTTGCAGGAACGCGCGCGCATCGAAATCGGCGGCGAAGACTTTGCGGCGGGCTTCGACCGGCGTCCCGCGCCGCCGGCTTACGCGCTGACGCGTGTGATCTTTCCCAATTACAAAGCGCTGACGCCGCGCCAACAGCGCGTGATCGACTGGGCAGTCGCGCCGCTCGCCGATTACCTGCCGGCGCTCAGCCGCGCCCGCGCGCGCCATTACCTGTTGGCCTTTGACGAGACGGTCAGCGACATGGGCGACTTCGACGACATCAGCGAAGAGAAGACGTTCGACGGGCGCTACTACGCGAGCCTGCGCGGCGTCGGCGGGCGCGTCACCGTGTCGGGACTCGAATACCTGGAGATGGCTGCGAGCGGCGGCTTCCACACCATCGCGCACGAGTTCGCGCATCAAGTACACGTGGCGGCGCTCGGCCGCGCCGAGGCGCAGACGATTCGCCACCTCTACGAACAGGCGAAGCAACAAGGCCGCGCGCTTGACTATTACGCGGCGGCGAACGAATATGAGTACTTCGCGCAAGGCTACGAAGCGTTCATCAGCGACGCCAAGCGCCCCTCGGTAGGCGTCACGGCGCGGCATACGCGACGCGAACTCGAAGCGCGCGACCCTGAACTTTACGGCTTCCTGATAAAACTGACGCGGCCTCGTCGCCCGTAGCTTCAGGTGCGGATTTTGATTCTTGGCCCGTGCGGCCAGCTTGAGGGGTAAACAGCGTACGGAGATTTCGCTTTCGGTTCAAAGCGTCGCAGGGTCTATGCTTGACAAGAGACGGGACGCGTGCGACGATGAAATTGGAGCTTTTCCCGTAAGCCAAAGGCCAGCAACTCCTGCTGCTGCGCAAGCATCCCAGAGTTGCGCCGATTTCAAAAAATCCATTTGGTAGAGTCACGATTCGAGCTTGCTCGGAGGAAAACAGCTAGGAGGAGTATCGTCAAAATGAAAAGATTAATCGCAACCGTCGCGGTCCTCATGTTTATGCTGGCGCTGTCTGCGCCGCTGGCCTTTGGTAGAGCCGTCAGCGCACTGCCTGCTGCGCAAGACGCCGCCGCCGACGAAGCCGCCGCCTATAAAGCATGGTATGACGCGAACAACGCCAAAGATTATCCGAAGGCCATACAGTTGGCTAATGCTTACCTGGAGAAGTATCCGAAGGGCCAGTACGCGGCTTATTTGAAAGACAAGTGGATTCCGGGCATGCGCCAGAAGATGCTGGGCGACGCGGTGGCGGCCAAGAACGTGGGCGAGATTGATCGCCTCGGTAAAGACATCCTGGCGACCGACCCCGATAACCTCGACTATTCGCTCTTCCTCGCCAGCCAACTGCGCACGCTCGACACGAACTTCCAGTACGCACCCGACATGGTGCAGTTCACCGAGACCTCTATTCGCTTGATCGACTCCGGCAAGACGCCGACGCCGCAGCAAGGTCAGCCCCCGTTCAATAAGGCTGTGACGCTCGGCTATCTACACGACACGCTGGCGTCTGTCGAAGAGCACAACAAGAATACAGATAAGGCGCTTGAGCATTACGAGCAGGCAGCGGCGATTGATGCGATGAACGCGCGCTACTTCTTCAACGTCGGCCGTCTGCATCAAGTCCGTTACGCCGCCGCCGCCGAAGATTTTCAGAAGCGGTTCACCGCCGAAGAGCGCAGCGCGCCGGAGCCGAAACCCGAAGTGAAGGCCGCGCTCGACAAGGTCAACGCTGAAGCCGATGGCGTCATCAACAATTGGGCGCGCTTCATGGGCCTGCCGAAGAACGACTACCCGGCCGACGTGAAGCAGAAAGTCATGACGGCGCTGACCGACCTCTACAAGTACCGCAACAACAACTCGACGGATGGCTTGCAGAAGCTGATCGACGACAACAAGAACAGCCCGACGCTGGTGAAGATGCCGCCGCCTGTGGAGCCGAAGCCGCAAGCCGCTGCCGACCAGAAGCCGGCCGCTGATGGCAAGCCGGCCACCGGCCAGCCCGCCGCCGCGAAGCCGGCGACGAAGAAGCCACGGCTGTGAAGCGGTTCACAATGTCATAATGAAAAAGCCAGCCCTCACCCGGCTGGCTTTTTCATTTTTGCCGCGCCACCCTCGCACACCATCTTCAGTGAAGCGCTCACCGTTGTGTGTTATAGTTGAACTCGCAGACGCGTATGATTTCACTCGAACGTGAAAAACTGCTGTCCGAGCTTGAACAGAAGATCGGCTATTCGTTCCGCTCGCGGGCGCTGCTCGACCGCGCCCTGACGCACCGCTCGTTCGCCAACGAGCGCGCCGCGCAGAACTGCCGGCACAACGAGGCGATGGAATTCCTCGGCGATGCGGTGCTCGGCTTCGTCGTCAGCGCGTGGCTGTTAGAGCGCTTCCCAGACCTTTCGGAAGGCAAGCTCTCGAAGATGAAAGCCTTCCTCGTCAGCGAGGCCAGCCTGGTCGAACTGGCCGACGCCATCGAGCTCGGCCATTACATCCTGCTCAACCGCGGCGAAGAGAAGACCGGCGGCCGGCGCAAGCGCGCGCTGCTGGCCGACGCCTACGAAGCTTTGATCGGCGTCGTCTACGTTGACGGCGGCATCGCGACGGCCGAGCGTTTCCTGCGCCGCGAGCTGTCCGACAAGGTGAAGAGCATCAACCCGTCGGCGATGATCGGCACGGATTTCAAGTCGGCATTGCAAGAGCACTTGCAGGCCGCCGGCGGCCCCGCGCCCGAATACGCCGTCGTTGATGTGCTCGGCCCTGATCACCGCCGCACCTTCTGCATTGAGCTGCGCGTCGGTGGCCGCGGCATCACGCGCTCTGAAGGCAACTCGATCAAGCTGGCGCAGCAAGAGGCCGCGCGCCGCGCTCTCGATGCGCCCGACGCGCTCGCCGACGCGGTGACCGCTTACCAGGAGCGCCGCGCCACGCAAAGTAGCCGGCGTCACGCCGAAGAGAGCGCGCGACGCGCGGCACTAGCTGACAGCGCCGACGACGCACCATCGCCCAGCGCTGCCGCCGACTGCGCCACGTCGAGCGAAGCGGCGGCCAATGAGTTTTTCGATGACGACAATCCGTTCCTGGCCATCGTCGAAGAGATCGAAGCCGCGCAGAACGGACAGGGCATGAATGGCGGCCGGCCGCCAGCCGAGCCGGCAACTGGCGCGGCAGCCGAATCCGCGGCTAATATGAAGAGTCGGGCCGAAGACGACGCGGACGTGCCACGCACGGCGGCCACCGACGCTTGAACTTCATCTCAGGAGCAGTAGAGCGATTTTCATCATGAGCGACGAACTGGATTTGCGAACCGAAGAACAGACGCCCTCTGCGGCAGACGCCGACGAGGCGGCCCGCCAGCGGCGCGAACTGCCGCCGCCTTCCGTGCGCACGGTTGACGCCGACCCGAAGCCCAAGGCGCACGAGCTGCCGTTCAAGAAGAGCGTTCTGCGCGAGTATTTCGAGAGCGCCGTAGTGACGCTGATCATGGCGCTGTTCGGCATGACCTTCATCGTGCAGGCGGTCAAGGTGCCGACCGGCTCGATGAAGAACACCATCGTCATCCAAGACCATCTGCTGGTCAACAAGTTCATCTTCGGGGCGCACCAGTACCTCGACCTGCCGATCTTCCCGCAACGCGACATACACCGCGGCGACATCGTCGTCTTCAAGTTCCCCGAAGACCCACAGACCAACTTCGTCAAGCGCGTCATCGGCATGCCCGGCGATACCGTCGAATACAAACAGGGCAAGGTCTACATCAACGGCCAGGAGCTGCCCGAACATCAGTTGCTCGTGAAGTCGCAGCCGAACGACGACCCCCGCGACCTTGAGATCACGCAGGATACAGGCCAGCGCCAGGGCGCGCAGTGGACGGTCTACCTTTACGAAGACGAGCACAGCGTCGCCTCGACCTTCAACAACGAGAGCGGCAGTTACGCCGTGCACTACCCGTTCGTCGTCCCGGTCAAAGGCGACCCGATAGACAAGAACGCGCTTGGCGAAAAGATTCAGGGCAACCCGAAGCTGGCGCACATCTATGACGCCGACGGCGATGGACGTTACGATTGCGATCAGTATTTCTGCATGGGCGACAACCGCGATAACAGTCTCGACAGCCGCTTCTGGGGCACGGTGCCGCGCGACCAGATCGTCGGCCGCGCGATGTTCGTCTACTGGTCTATTGACCGCAGCTCTAGCGACGGCAACATCCTGACGAGGTCGCGCTGGTCGCGCACAGGCAAGTTCATCAAGTGAAGCAGTGAACTCGACGATCCCCGATGATAATCGCGCTGATCGGCGGCTGATTGAGCTGCGCGGGCGCATCAGCGACCTCGGCTACGAGGCGGATGCCAGCAGGGCAACGGTCGGCTTGATGATGGGCGGCGGCGTCTTCCTGCTGTTGCTTGGCCTGCTCGCCGCTTACGATCTGTTCAATGGCAAAGCCGGCATCTACGCGCCGCTCGGCATCACACGCGACCTGCTGCAATGGGTCGCCTGGGGCTGTGGCGGCGTCGGCGCGGTGCTCATCCTGCGAGCCTTGATGAGCCGTCGTCGGCCTGACCATTCGCGCGAAGCGGAACTCGCCGCACTCGAAGAAGAGTACGCGCGCCTGAAAGCCGAGCACGACACCCCAACCCGGAACGATTGACGCCCGCCACAAAAAAAAGAGCGCACCTTGCCGATGCGCTCCGTAGCCATCATCTACAGAAGAACCTTGTGACCGCTCGCTCGCGCGGGGTTACTTCACGCGAGTCATGTAGTGGTCGTTCTTCGCCACCACAGAGATGATCTCCCAGCCGTCTTCGCCCGGTATGGTCCAACCGCGAATGACCGGCTGCGCGAGGTTGCCCGACTCGTCAATGTCCAGCATCATCTTCGTCTTCGACGGGTACTGGCCCGTACGGTACTCTATACGCGTCGTGCGAATCATCGCCACGGGGCTGTGCGTCATGTTGTCCGCGTAGAGCGCGAACAGATTCGGATCATAAAAGTTGATCTGGTAAAGCACGTAGCGACCCGGCGACAGCATGTAATCGCCCATCCTGAGCGAGTACGGGACGTTGATCGTGTAGTTGACGCGCTTCTGCACAGGCCCTTGCGCGAAGGTCAGGGACGTGACCATCATCATCACCGCGAGTGCCGCGAGCGCGCTTCTCTTCATTCTGTTCATCTCCTCTTCCCTCCTTGCTTGAAACATCAATGCAGCCTTTGAAAACGCAACAGCCGTGCCAGCCGCGAAGGCGATTTGCGGCTGGTTTTCGCGGGTTTTGGGCGACGGTGTTAGCTTTATGTGCAGCCACGTATGGACGAATGACGAACGCCGTCGCCATCGGCTGGACGCGCGCAAGGTTCTCTTTTATGCTGATCTGTGTGCCCACCTGAAACGAGGGACACAAGCAGTGGGATTCACGGCACTCTATCTCGGCCACGTCACCTGGCCAGAACTTCTCAACCAACGCCAACGGGTCGCCGACTTCGAGCGTGCGCTGGCCGACGCCGCGCATGACGAAGCGACCGACGCGCACACGGCTGCGTTGCGCATCGACCTGGCCGAGCGCGATCACGAGTTAGCCACAGATGCGGGCTTCGGCGCGCTGGTCGCTTTCACGGAGCCTGAGGCGACGCCGCGCGCGTTTGAAATCAACCTTACGAATCTGGCGAGCGGGCTCGACCGGCTGGGCGCTGACTTTCATCCGCTGTTCGGCGACGTGATGTGGAAAGCCGAGATGCGCTCGCCGGCGCTCGCCAGCCGTCTGCGCGACGCGCGCCAGCCGGAGTTCGAGCGCGAGGCCCGCGCCTTTCGCCAGCGCGCAGAGACGGCTTATCTGAACGGCTGGTACGACGAAGCGCTCAACGATTATCTCGAAGCCGAAAAGCGCAACTACCCGGACTTCGCCGTGCTGCGCTCGGTCGCCTGCATCTCGCTCTACCATCGATTTGATGCCGCGCGCGCGCTCGACTACTTCGCCAAAGCCGCCAGGTACGCGCGCGCCTTCGACGCGCGGCAAGCGGCCGAAGCGCATTACTTCGCCGCCGCCGTCGAAGCCATCGCGCGGCGCTTCACCGAAGCGCGACAGCACCTCGCTGAAGCCGTCGCGCTCAACCCGCGACTCGGCGAAGCGCATTATCAACGTGCTTGTCTCGCAGCGATGGCCGGCGACGCGGATGATGCAGCGCGGAGCCTGGACGCCGCCATCAAGAGTGACGCGCGTTACTTTGAGCGGGCCAAGTCCGAAGCGGCTTTTGACGACGTGAGAGCCGAAGTGCGGCTCTTGCTCGCGCAGTTGATGGAGCCCGTAGCCGAGAAGATCGCCGCCATGCAGCGCGACGCCGAACTGCTCAAGCGTTACGTCGTCGTTAAGCCCGACCCGCAGCAGATCGTCAGCGTCTTCGAGAGCGTCGAAGCGCAACTGGAATCGGCGACCTCTTACCGCGCCGGCCTGCAACTGGTCGAACACCTCGCAGAGATGCAGCAAGAGCTGCGCGGCATCTACGACCTGTTCTACAAGCAGTACGAGATGGACGCGCGAGATTATGCGCGGTCAATCGCGATCAGCCCGGACGGCCGATGGCTGGCGACAGGCTTCCTCTACGAAGGCATACGCATCTGGGAAGTGGACACGGGGCAGCCCGTGCAGACGTTGAAGGGGCATGCGGCGACCGTCAACTCCATCGCCTTTAGCCCTGACAGCCTGCTGCTCGCGTCGGCGAGCCGCGACCGCTCGATCAAGTTGTGGGACGCGCAGAGCGGCGCTGAAGTGCGCGAGCTGCGCGGTCACGACGGCGAAGTCAGCGCGGTCGCTTTCAGCCCTGACGGCCAGTGGTTGGCGTCAGCGGGCTCTGATCGCACGGTGCGACTCTGGCGCGTCATGACGGGCCACGAAGTCGAGATGATGACGGGCCACACGCGCGCCGTGATGGCAGTGGCTTTCAGTCCTGATGGTCGCTACATCGCGTCGGGCAGCGTGGACAAGACGATACGCCTGTGGGACGCGGCGACAAGCAGCGAGGTCAGGTCGTTCACGGGTCACACCTTCGGTGTGGCGGCGCTCGCCTTCAGTCCTGATGGCCGCTACATCGCGTCGGGCGGCGAAGATCATGTCGCGAAGGTGTGGGAAGTCGAAACGGGCCGCGAAGTCCAGACCTTGAAAGGTCACGTCAACGATGTGACTTCTATCGCCTTCAGCCCCGACGGCGAATTGATCGCGGGCGGCAGCCTCGGTCAGACCGTACGCATTTGGCGATGGGAGACGGGCCGCGTCGTCAAGACGCTGTGGTTTCGCGAGATCAGTTGGCATCCCGTCGTCTTCAGCCCTCGCGGGCAGTGGTTGGCGCTGGCCAGCCGCGACGTGCAGTTGTGGCTGAAGGCTATTCTCACCGAAGAACAGTACGAAGAAGTGAAAGCCGGCGAAGCGCGTGCGCTGGCTTTGCGCCGCGAGATGGAAGAGATGTCGCGCGAGCTTGCCGAGTTGAAGCGGCTTGAGCGTGAAGAGGCGACGCGCGACATGCTACGGCTTCAACGCCGCGCGGCCGGCGAATGCGAAGTGTGCGGCGCGCGTTTAGAACTGATGCGCCGGTTGACGCGCCGCCCGCGCTGCAAAGCGCACAAGCTGTTTCCCGCTCTACGCCAACTGCATTCTTGAGTAAGCCGACCGGATTGCTTAGTAATCCGGCTGGCTTACTAAGGAAATCATCTAGCTTACTAAGCAAATCAATCGGATTATTAAGAAATTCAGTCAGATTATTAAGAAATTCAGTCAGCTTACAAAGTAATCCGACCGATTTGCTTAATAAGCCAATCGATTTACTCAGCCAGCCGTTCAGCTTGCTTCGTAAGCCGATCTGCTTGGTCAGGATTTTGGCTCGCTGATACGGCGGAAGTTATAACGCACAGTGGCGCGCACGCTGATGGGGCGACCTTGGCGCGATGCTGGCTTGAACTTCAATTGACGTATGGCGCGCGCTGCCGCTTCGTCCAACCCGAACCCCGCCCACCGCGTAATCTCGATTTCGCCGACCGTGCCGTCTGCGCGAAAGACCGCCGACGCTTCCACGGTCGCCGTGATGTCGGCGCGCTCCGCTTCGTCCGTATAGTCGGGCTTGACGCGGTTAAGAAAATCGGGCGGCGTGAACCCCGCCGCCGCGGCCGAGTCGGCGTCCGGCAGGTCTTCGATGCGTTCAGCAGTCGCCGCGTCGCGCGTCGCCTCGCGCTTGCTTCGGTGCGCGATCATCCGCTCGACGTACGCGGCGGCGTGCGCGGATAACGTCGCCGTCAAGGCTCGCAGCGCCGCATCGCGCGTCGCCGCTTTCTCGTTGATAAAGTCGAAAGCCGCTAGCTCGCCCGTGCGCGCGTCAACGATCATCACGCCGACGAGCGCTTCTTCGTGCGACTCCTTCGCCGCGTCGCTGCGCGTGAACGCGTCACGCCGGCCAACGATGAAGAAGTCACAGCCGATGGCCGCGCCGAGCCTGCGCGCTTCGTCGCGGCTCATATTGACAGAGCCGTCATAGCCTACGCCTGCGACCGCCGGCTTAATCTGCGCCGGATCGACTAGCGCGACTCGCGTGTTTTCGGCGAGCGCGGCTCGCAGCGCGGCTTGCAGCGCATCGTCGCCCGACGGCCTGCCGCTGAAGCCGACGAGCGCGACACGCAACGCGGACTGCCGCGCCACAGCGCCAACGCTCATCGCGCAGAGCAACGCAACTATGATGGCCAAGCGAATCTTCATCTCTCATTCATCCGTCTTGCAGAGCGTCAGCGTGCGCGGGATGCCTTGCAGGTCGTGCGTCACATCCGCGAGTCGCCAGCGCGACGCGGCGACGAGATCAGTGATGGCGTTGAACTGAGCGTAGCCGATTTCGCAGACGAGATAACCGCCCGGCTTGACGTAAGCGAAGCCTTCGGCGAGCAGGCGGCGGTAAAAGATCAACCCATCATCGCCGCCGAACAACGCAACGTGCGGCTCGTAATCGCGCACCTCGCTCTGCATGAGTTCCGGCTCGTTTGCGGCGACGTAAGGCGGGTTCGAGGCGAGGACATCAACCGCGCCTTCGACGCCGAGCGCGGCGAGCGGCGCGAGCAGATCGCCTTCGTAAAACTCTACGCGCTCGGCTACGTTGTGTCGCGCGGCGTTCTGTCGCGCGACCGCGAGCGCCGCGCTTGAGATGTCCGTAGCGATGAGCCGCGCGGCGGGCAGCTCAACCGCGAGCGTCACCGCGATGCAGCCCGACCCCGTGCCCGCATCAATGATCAGGGGCGCGGCGAGTTGATTGTCGCGCACGACGGTGAGGACTCGCTCGACCAGGAATTCAGTCTCAGGCCGCGGGATCAAAACGGCGGGCGTGACCAGAAAGTCGAGCTTGTAAAATTCCTGGTGGCCAGTGACGTGCTGCAAAGGCTCGCCGGCCGCGCGGCGCTCGATCATGCGTAAGAACGATTGATGGTCTTCGTTGCTGATCGCCTGCTCGGGATGCGTGAGCAGGCGCGTGCGGTCTACGCCGAGCAGGTCGCCGAGCAGGACGCCGGCGGTGCGGCGCGCTTCGTCCACGCCTGCCCGTTCGAGCCTGCGCGCGCCTTCGTTGATGGCTTCGGCGATGGTCATCACTTGTGCGGCGGCGCGAGCGCCGGGTCGTAAAGGCCGGCGATGCCATGCGCGATGCTGCCGGGGTCTGCGCCCGCGAGATTCGTCAACACGATGACCGTCAGCTTGTCGTCTACGTAGCGGGCGATGTGCGATGTGAAGCCTTGCCAGGCGCCGCCGTGCTCGATGATGTGATGGCCGCTCACATTGCCGAAGCCCCAGCCGAAACCGTACGGCCACGACTTGCCATCGTTGAGCTTGACGGGCGTCCACATTTGATCGAGGCTCGCGCGCTTGAGCAGCTTGTCCGTGTAGAGCGCCGCGTCCCACTTCGCCATATCGAAGATGGTGAGATAGAGGCTGCCGTCAGCCGTCGTGTTGAGCAGGGGCGACACCCACTCCTGATTCTTCAGCTCGCCTTCGACCAGGCGATAACCGGCGGCGCGGTTGGGAATGATGTCGGCTTCGTTGATGATGCGTGCCGTCGTCATGCCGAGCGGCGCGAAGATTCTTTCTTTGAGCAGGTCGCCGTAAAATTTGCCGGCCGCCTTATGAATGAGAATGCCGAGCATCACGTAGCCGGGGTTGCTGTAGTTCCATCGCTCGCCCGGCTGAAAGTCGAGCGGGATGGCGGCGATCTTTTTCACCAGCTCGTCTTCGCTGTAGTCTTGGCGCAGGCTGATCTCTTTGTAGAGCTTGTTAGAGATGCCCGACGTGTGCGTGAGCAGGTGACGAATGGTGATCGCTTTCCAGATGTCGGGCGCGTCGGGGATGTACTTGCTGATCGGATCGCTGAGGCTCATCTTGCCTTCTTCGACCAGCATCATCACGAGCGTCGCGGTGAACTGCTTGCCGATTGAGCCCGACTGGTAGATGGTTTCGGGCGAGGCGGGCGCGTTCAGCTCGACGCTGGCCAGCCCGTAGCCTTTGGCCTTGACGATCTCGCCGTTCTTGACGATGGCGATGGAGAGGCCGGGAATTTTGCGCTTCTGCATCTCGGCCGTGACGAACTCGTCAACTTTGTCGGCCTGCGCAGATGCAGTGGAAGCGGCGGCCAGCGAGAAGAGCAGCAGCGCCGCGAGCGGAAGCGTCCTCGTGCGAGTCATGCAGTCTCCTTTCTGACGACATATTCCTGCCCGAAAAGAAAAAGCGCAAGCCGCCGGCTTGCGCTTGACCGTTTCGTTAATCGGCAGAAGTTAAGCCGCCGCTTCTTCGCTGCCGGCCTTGAGCTTTTCAGCTTGATAATGCGCGACCAGCGCGTCGATCAGGTTGCCGATGTCGCCTTCCATAAAGGTGTCGAGCTGGTGCACGGTATAGCCTATGCGGTGATCCGTGATGCGATTGTCTTTGAAGTTGTAGGTGCGAATCTTTTCGGAGCGGTCGCCGCTGCCGACCATCGCGCGGCGGTCGCTGGCGATGGCTTCGTGTTGCTTGGCCTGTTCCATCTCAAGCAGCCGCGAGCGCAGCACGCGCATGGCTTTCTCGCGGTTCTTGATCTGCGACTTCTCGTCCTGCATCGAAACGACGGTATTGGTCGGCAGGTGCGTGATGCGAACGGCCGAATAAGTCGTGTTCACAGACTGACCGCCCGGCCCCGACGAGCAGAACGTGTCGATGCGCAGGTCTTTCGGGTCGATCTTGATGTCTACCTCTTCGGCTTCGGGCATGACGGCGACCGTGATGGCCGAGGTGTGTATGCGGCCCGACGCTTCGGTCTGCGGCACGCGCTGCACGCGATGCACGCCCGATTCGTGCTTGAGCTTGGAATAGACCTTGTCGCCTTCGATCAGGAGGATGGCTTCCTTGATGCCGCCGATGCCGGATTCACTCACGTCGAGCACCTGCACGCGCCAGCTCTGGCGCTCGGCGTAACGCGTGTACATCCGCATAATCTCTGCGGCGAACAGCGTCGCCTCGTCACCGCCCGTGCCGGCGCGGATTTCGAGGATGACGTTCTTCTCGTCGTTCGGGTCTTTCGGCAGCAGCAAGACTTTCAAATCGGCCTCGACCTTCTCGCAACGCGCTTCCAGCTCGGCAAGCTCCGTACGGGCGAGTGCGAGCATCTCTGCGTCGTCTTCGAGGTCGAGCATCTCGCGCGTCTCGCGTATGCCGCGGTCGAGCGCCTTGAACTCGCGGTACTTGGCGACGACTTCTTCGAGGTCGCGATGCTGCTTGGCGACGCGTGCGTACTTCGACTGGTCGGCGAGCATCTCAGGGTCGCCGAGTTGCCGCGTCAACTCTTCGTACTTCTCTTCGATGGCATCGAGCTTATCGAACATAAACCCTCAGTTCACGCTGCCGGCTCAAGCTTCAGCGACTCTTCAAGCGCGTAGATAGCGACTTCGAGCTGCTGGTCGTCCGGCTCTTTCGTTGTGATGTTCTGTAACCACAATCCGGGCCGCGTGATGATGGAAAAGAACCACTGCGCACGGCTCGCGGCCGAGGCGCGGATGATCTCGTAAGAGACGCCGGCAATCACAGGCATCAACGCCAGCCGCACGACGAAGTTCAGGAAGAGCGAATCGAACTTTACAATCGAGAAGGCGACGATGGAGACGAGCATCACGACCATCAAGAAGCTCGTGCCGCAGCGCGGGTGCTGGCGCGATTTGCGCCGCGCGTTTTCGACCGTCAGGGCTTCGCCGGCCTCCCACGTGTAGACGACTTTGTGCTCCGCGCCGTGGTACTCGAAGACGCGGCGCATCTCTTTCATCCACGAGAACGTCGTGATCATGACCAGGAAGAACGTCATGCGGATCAGCCCGTCAACGAGGTTGAACGTCACCGACGGCCGTATGGGATGCAGCGACGCTTTCAGCCACGCCCACGCGTTCGCGACCCACGTGCCCGACGCCGAGTGCGCGTCAATCGTGCCGCCGCCGAAGTAGACGAACAGCATATTCGTCAGCACGAGCGGCAGGACGATGAATAGGAAGACGTTGAAGATGACCGCAAAGATCATCGAGCCCGCCGCCGCCGCATTCGAGGTCTTCTTGATCTCTTCGGCGGCAGGCTTGGCGGCGGCGACCGCGACCGGGGCCGCTGCTGCTGCCGCCGGAGCCGCCATGGTCGAAGTCAGCGCCGCGGCCTGAAGCTCGACCGCCGGCTCTGCGGCCGTCGCTTCCTTGGCCGTCTCGTGAAAGATGGCGTTGGCCGAAAAGTTCAGCGCCTTGATACCGAGGATCATCGAGTGGATCAGGACGCCCGCGCCGCGCAGCACAGGCAGCCGCAGCATAGGATACTGCTGGCTGAGCACCGGCAATCGCTCGCTCTTCGAGATGATCTCGCCGCTAGGCAAGCGCACCGCGACCGCATACGAGTGCGGCGCGCGCATCATCACGCCTTCGATGACCGCCTGGCCGCCGACAATAATCTGCTCTTCTTTCATTACTACTGCCTCCGCGTGTGCGATTCCGGCACGCCGCCAGATGTTGCCCGCCCCACGGTTGCGATTTTACACCAAAAAAATATTGGCTGCCGGAATTGTCGCATTCGTCTCAGCGGCAGTCCCGGCAACCAATATTCGGTTGTCGATAAGTTAAGCTTCGGTCTTGCGCCCGTACTTGCGGTTGAAGCGCTCGACGCGCCCGGCCGTGTCAACCAGCTTCTGCTTGCCGGTGAAGAACGGGTGGCAGTTCGAGCAGATTTCTAGGCGAATCTCCGGCTTGGTCGAACGCGTCTCCCAAGTCGCGCCGCACGCGCAGTGGACGTTCGCCTTCACGTACTTCGGATGAATGTCTGGTTTCACTTCGTGCTCCTGTCAGCGATTTTCTACTAAACGCAACATAAAAGGTTAGCTGATACGGTGCGCGCCTGTCAAGGATGGCGCCAAACGCGCGTCGCAGCCACTCGTCAGGGCGAAGCCGAGGAATCTTTTTGAAAAATAGGGAAGGAAAAATTCTCGCTCGTGTCTAATTACTTCATGAGGCTGTTCTCACTTGTTTTTCTAAAACAACGAAAGGTGTTCCGCAATGACAACTAAGAATCTATTCCGCTCTGGCTTTCTTCTGCTCGCGCTCCTTGGCCAGTTCGCAGGGCTGGCCGTCGCGCAGTCTCCCAACACGGCCAGCATCATCGTCGCCGTAGTCGATCAGACCGGCGCAGTCGTGCCGGACGCACAGGTTTCGGTAGTGAACAACGCCACAGGTGCCGGGCGCGAGGCCATGACGGGTGGCGAGGGCAGTGCCACTATCGCCGGGCTGCCGCTGACCGGCACCTACACGGTCAGCGTCTCTAAACAAGGCTTCGGCAAGGAAGAGCGTACAGCCATCACGCTGCGCTCAGGTGAGACGGCGACCCTGAAAGTCACACTACAGGTCGGCTCCACGGCGGCCGAAGTCACCGTCTACGGCACGACTGAAGGCGTGCGCGCCGACCCGCAGATCGGTCGCCGGCTCGACAGCCCGCTCATCGACGAGACGCCTATCCTCGGCCGCAAGGCGACGACCCTGCCGCTCTTCAACTCGGCCTTCCGGCAGGCGAAGGGCACCGGCGACCTCTTCGTCAACGCGACCTACTTTGTCACAGGCGTCGGTGGCCGCCGCCAGACCACCGTGCTGCTCGACGGCGCGAACAACGACGAAGGCTGGGGCCGGCAGACGGCCATTGCCACCGTGCCGCTCGGTGCGATTCAAGAGATCACCGTCCTCTCGAACGCCTTCTCTTCCGAGTTCGGCTGGACTTCAGGCCCTGCGCTGAACATCGTCACCAAGTCCGGCACGAACGTGCTGCACGGCGAAGCGCTGTTTATGATCCGCCCAGGCGACTGGCAGGCCGACACCTTCTCGAAGGGGAACTTCTGCCCGCCTTCCGTGCTGACCTGCGTCACGCCCAACACGCTCAAGGCGATCCTCCCTGTGGACATCCCCGACGCGCTGAAGCAGTACTCCGGTTCCATCGGCGGGCCGATCATCAAAGACAAGACCTTCTTCTTCGCCACGGCCGACTACACGCGGCAAGACCGTACGACGTTCCTGTCGCCGACGCTGCCGGCCTTCCTGCTGCCGGCCGACGGCAGCCTCGACGTGACGGGCCACTACCGCCAGCTTCTCTTCGACGGGCGGCTCGACCACAAGCTCACGTCGAATCAGAGTCTGATGCTGCGGTCCAACGTTGACCGCTTCGACGATGACAACCCGCAGGACGCCGTCGGCGGCACCAACGCGCCGAGCGTCGCGCGCCGTTACGCGCGCAGGTCGTGGACAGCCCAGCTCAATCACACGACGGTCTTCAGCCCGAACCTGCTCAACGAAGCGCGTTTCGCCTACCTGCACGGCGACCCTGTGACGCTGTGGGAAGCGCAGAATCTTTCGACCACCTACACGCGCAGCGGCAACGTACCCTTCACCATCGGCCAGTCGCGCGCCTCTGACCTCTACGGCTACCAGACGCAGCTCGCCGACACGCTCTCCTGGTCGCGCGGCAAGCATTACCTGCGCTTCGGCGGCAGCGTGATTCGTCACACCTCCGGCGGCACGGGCAGCGAGCCCGGCACGGCCATACTCGGCACCTTTACGTTTAGGAACACGACGACCGCGCCATTCGACCAGTTGACGCTGGCCGACGTGCAGAATTACACGCAGCCGATCAACTTCGGCATCGACAGCTACGAGCTATCGCAGTGGCTGCTGACAGGCTTCGTGCAGGACAGCATACACCTGCGCCGCAACCTCACGATTGATGCGGGGCTGCGTTACGACCGGCAGACGCTGACAGACGCGACGAAGAACTTCGCGCCGCGCGTCGGCTTCGGCTGGAATCCCGGCGGCGACTCGCGTACATCGATCCGCGGCGGCTACGGGATGTATTACACGCAGACTTTCCAGCACAGTGGGATCCGAAGCTTGGAATTCACGTGACTTGAAGTCGCGGC
>JADMIO010796608.1_pt1 | contig 20266 bp, 18 predicted proteins | sample 8958161 | NCBI WGS metagenome assembly JADMIO01 (sample SAMN16585339, study PRJNA669376) | soil metagenome | isolation source: Crop rotation soil | place: USA: Cullars Rotation, Alabama | collected 2011 | reverse complement strand
GCCGCGACTTCAAGTCACGTGAATTCCAAGCTTCGGATCCCACTGTGCTGGAAAATAGAAATCATGACGTTGCTCCTGGAGCGCGATTACTGTTGATTGTGGGAAACGCTGGTGGCGCTAAATTCCATCAGGGTCCGGCCGTTGCTGGACCACTTCACATGTAAGGGTGATCTCTCCTCACCGTCTTTGGTCCATTCGAGAAACTCGACCGTAATTGGCTGTCCGTCTAGTTCGTACTCGATGCGATCGGGCAGGTCGGTGTGGACGTTGAGATAATAGATCCGCCATGGGCTGAGTGGTCGCGCTTCATCTTTTTCCGGCGGTTCTGTAACGCGTACCAGATCCCAGAGTGGACCAGCGTAGCCGTCATTAGCCCCGGCAGGCCGGACGTTTCGCGCGATACTGAAGTAGCTCGCGCCGCGCAGTTGAGCGAGAACGAATTGGTCAGGACTGTCAAGCGTCAAGCGTTCCACCACCAAACGCTCCGTGTCGCCGGTTGGACTTCCGACTGCTTTCGTTCCGTCCTGCGCATTCCAACTAAGAGCCCGACTGCCGAGTTGCAGGTCAACCTGCTCGCCGTTTTCTGTTTGCCGCCGCGTGATAGTCAGCGATTGCTCCGCCCCGGAAAGCGTCAAGGTCCCGGCAATCACCGACGTTCCTTTGCTCGTTGCACTGAATCTCTTGCCGAGTTGCCGTGCAACCCGAAGAGCTTCCGGTTGCAGAAAAAGATTGCGCGGACCGCGTTTACCAGCACGCAATTGCGCCGTGGTCTGAAGCGTGACACTTTTCTCCGGCGCGGCACGCGTGATCAGAAATGCACTGCCAGCCGCTGCGATAGCCAGCAGCGCAACACAACAAAGGACAGTCCTTGACCTGCGAGACATATTTCATCTCCTTAGTGACAGCAACGACCTACAGTAAGGCCGCGGTTTAGTAATGTTAGTGACGCGGCTGTGCTACGTCGTGCGAGATCCGGGGCTTGAGATCCTCGTTAAGAGCAACGCCCTGGGTTCGTTCGTTGAAGGTGCAGCAACTCGGAAGGTGAGTTGCGATTCGACTGAGTAAGGGGGAGCGGCGCGCACTCTACTCCTCGCATGGTCCACTGTCAATAGAATTGTTTATTGCAATTGCATGACGACATTAGACCAGCGAGATCGACATAAGTTCCCGAAAAGTCAGCCCTTGCGACTCACGTAGGGATTGTCGCGGAGCCAGTAGCGCCAGGGTTTGGAGATCCATTCTTCAGCGTAGTCGATGCCGATGCGTGGGCCACGCGCGATGCGCCGCGGTGAGATGCGCGCGTATTCTTCGAGCCAGACGCGATCGCCCAAGAGGTCGGCGTTGTTCAGCGCGCGGTCGATGCCGAGGGCGATGCACAACTTGCCTGGTCCATTCGTGAGATTGTGGTCGGGATGCTGGTGGCGACGCTGGCGCATCAGCTCGATCCCTTCCACCGGTTCGAGCGCACGCACGAGGATCGCGTGCGGAATATCAGCCAGGTTGCACACGACGTTGAACTGATAATACATGCCATAAACAAAATAGACGTACGCGACGCCACCGAGCCCGTACATCGTTTCTGTCCGGCGCGTCCGGCGCCCGCCGTAAGCATGCGACGCCCGATCCTCCGGACCGCGATACGCCTCCACTTCAACGATCATTCCCGAAACGCGTCGACCAGCTTCAGCCGGCACGACCAATAACTTGCCGATCAGATCGCGCGCCACCGTGAGGACATTCGAACGAGTGTAGAACTCACGAGGCAGTTTCATTGGCGCAGCTTCCACAACATCGCAACGAAAATAACAAAGCCGATCGCAATCACTCCACGCCGCACCCACAACTGCCCGATGCGCACCGCCATGCTCGCGCCGAAATAACCACCGGCAAGCGCCCCGAACGCCATCACGAGCGCATCGTGCCACACCACGAGCCCCGCCCAGGCGAAACTCAACACCGCGATGCTGTTGATGCAGATGCCGAGAAAATTCTTGATGCCGTTTGCGCGATGCAACTCGTTCAAGCCGAGTAAACCCATCGCCGCGAGCATCAGAATGCCGTTGCCCGCGCCGAAGTAACCGCCGTAGATCGCGGAAAAGAATTGAAAGACGATCGCGCCGGTCCACCACAGTTTTGTCGGACTTCCTTCCAGCGAACCGAGATGCAGGCGTCTGTTGATCAGATTGTTCGACATGAACAGCAGTGTCGCGAACAGGATCAGAAACGGGACTTGTTTCGCAAACACCGGCGACGGCGTCAGGATGAGCAGCCACGCGCCGACTGCGCCGCCGATGATGCTCGTTAGACCAAGGCGAATGAGAATCGGCGAACTGTTTTCGAGTTCGCGACGATAGCCGAAGAGTCCGCCGAACAAGCCGGGCCAGAGCGCAACGGTGCTGGTCCCATTCGCGACCTTCGGATCAAGACCGAGCCAGATGAGAACCGGGAAGGTGATGAGAGTGCCACCCCCGGCAATGGAGTTGATCGCGCCCGCAGCGAACGCCGCGGTGAACATGGCAAGCCAGGGGAGCACGCGGTCATGTTAAGATCTCCTTCGTTCTGACGCCAAGTGAACCTCAAAGACAAATCGGCTTGCAGGAAGTCGATCGCGGCGCAAGCAAACAGAAGGCAGGACGAGACCGATCACGTTGCGGTCGTTGCTGAAGTCGAGTTCAAATTCGGACCAAAACGAACCACCCGCAGGCCGTAGTCACCACGAAGCGACTTAGCGGTTATACTGAGACATCTCCCGTTAACAGCCCCCCGGAATCTGACAGACAAAGGCCCGCTTATGCCAAAAGATGCTCATGAGATGAGCGAGAACCAACTCCGCTCGCGGATTGTCACGCTCGCCTTCGGCGGAGACGAACGTCTCTTCATCGCGTTTTATCGCAAACTCCAGCAGGGACTGCCCGCAGGCAGCGGTATCGTCCTGCGTGGCAGCGTGGTGACAAACGAACGCCACGAAGACAAGACGCCGTTTGACTCGAAAGGAAAGGGCACCAGCGATCTCGACGTCACGCTCGTCGGCCGCAAGGTGATGGAACTGTGGAACTCAGACGCTTATTACCTTCCCGGCCTGCACACCAAACCCTTGTGTGACAAGGATCCTGACATCGCGCCCAGTCTGGAGCCGTTGCGCGAATCGTTGCAGGAACTCGTCGGCCGTCCCGTGAACTTTCAAGCGACTTCGAGTCTGGTCCTCTACAGCCGCGACATCCTGTTTGGTGAACCGTACTACGTTGTGGTCCATCCCGCGGAAGATGCATGACGCTGAAGCTGCTCAGTTACAACATACGCTTCGGCGGCAGGGGTCGCGAACACGCACTCGCCGAGACAATCAACGCGATAGATCCCGACCTGGTCGTTTTTCAGGAAGCGATCTATCCCGACGTGATCGAGCACCTCGCCACGGAAACCGGTTTTCCGTTCTGGGCCTCGCGGCGGCATCACTCGATCGGCTTCATCAGCAAACAAAAGATCGCCTATCACGAATGGCACTACCCGGCGGGCGCGCGCCATTCGTTTCTCGAGATCGTTCCCACCGACAGCGACGTGCGTGTTTTTGGCTTGCATCTCAGCGCGCGGTTTTCGAAGTGGGACGAGCGGCGGCGCGCGCGTGAGATTCGCGCGTTGCTCGAAGGAATCAAGCGGCATCAGGACGGCTTTCACGTTCTCATCGGCGACTTCAACACGCTCGCGCCCGGAGAGGTTCTCGAGCTCGATCGCATGCCGGCGTGGATCAAAGCGTTGGTATGGATCAGTGGACGCAAGCTACAACGTGAAACGATCCAGTTCATGCTCGACGCCGGTTACAACGACGGTTTTCGCCTGTTGCACGCAGACAACAAGGGCTACACGTTTCCGACCTGGGACCCGCACGTCAGGCTCGATTACCTGTTCGTGCCGCGGGCGTTTCGCGAGCGGCTGCAAAAGTGTGAAGTGATTACGGAGCCGGAGGAAAGGATCAGGGCCGCTTCGGACCATTGTCCGCTGCTCGGAATTCTAGGTACCGAATAGCGGCCGCAACGGAAGCTGGCGGCCGGTGTGACCCGGCGGCAGTTGAACCGGCGTTTGGCTGTGCAGGCAAAACTCGGTCGTTGGTCCAAGCGTCATTTGCCGGCCCCAAAGCGCGACGTTCTTCTGCGTGGTGAGCGACGCGAGCGCGTCGTAGAAATCGCGGTAAGAAAAGCGGTCGGGCTTGGCTAACCACACGGCGAACCTCGCTTCACTCAAAACTTCCTGACCGGAGCGGAGTCGATACAAACCGCCGGTGCCGCCGGCAGCTTCACGAGCAACCAGGTTGTGTGGTTGTTCGCACGCGCCCGACACCGCGGCGTCGTTCAAAGGATCCATCGCCGCGGAATCGTCGAGCAGATACCACTCTTCGTAAGCTGGACCACGAGTCTCCAGCCAGCCGGCGTCTTCGATACCGAAGACCGCAGAGCGCTGAAAGCCGCGTGGCTTGTTGGCCGCGAGTGTGCGATGGAAACTCTCGAGATGCGCGAGATAAGTCTCGGGAGCAACGCTCGACTGCGGCCAGTGCCAAAAGACATATGCCAGCATTGTGAGACTTTAGCCGTGGGCGCCGCTGCTTTGCGCTTGCATGGCTTTGATGTCGTCGAGCAAAACCTGCTCGTGACCGTCCGGATTCACGTCGCGATAGATCTTGCGCAACCTGCCTTCGGGATCGATCACGAAACTGGTGCGTTTCCAGTACATCGTGCCTTTGTATTCACTCTGGCCCACGTCTGCGGCTTTCAACAATTCGTGGTTCGGATCGGCCAGCAGATCGATCGTGAAAGCAAACTTGTTCGCGAAGTTCTTGTGTGACGTGACGTCGTCTTCACTGACGCCGACCACCGCGATATTTGCATCGTCAAAGTCCTGCTTGCTCGCCGTGAACGACTTGCCCTGGATCGTGCAGCCGGGTGTGTCGTCTTTCGGATAGACGTAGACGACGAGCCACTTGCCTTTGAAGTCGTCGAGACTGACGGTTTTGCCGTCCTGGTTCTGAAGTTTGAAATCTATGAAGCGTTGACCTTCTTCTATGGCCATGTTTTGTTCCCCCTCGTGAATTGATTATCGAGATCGACTTTACCACGCGACGGCGTAGCGCGTGCGGCGCGGATCGGCGCCCGCGGCGACTACGCCCGTTTTGGGATCGTAAGTGATCACTGTCGGCGCTGACAGTGTGCCCCAATCGCTTTGCATCTTCACCTTGTGGCCTCGGTTTGAAAGTTCCTGAATCGTCTTCAAACCGACGCGCGATTCGACGTTCAACGAACCGGGCAGAAACTCGTGATCGTCGAACGAACTGACGTAATGCTGCGTATCGAAGCGCGGTGCTTCGACTGCTTCCTGCGGATTCATGTCCCACTCGATGATGTTCAGCAGCACTTGCAACAGCGCCTGGTCCTGATTGTCGCCGCCCGGCGTGCTGAGCACCATGTACGGCTCGCCGTTTTTGAGCACGAGCGTCGGCGACAATGTAATGCGCGGGCGTTTGCCCGGCGCGACGACGTTCGGACTATTTGGATCGGTCAACGCGGATTGCAAGCGTTGGCCCATCAGGACACCGGTGTCGCCCGCTACCACTGCCGGCAACCACGCGCCGCTCGGCGTCGCGCTGAACATGTTGCCGTCTTTGTCGACGACGTTCACGCACGTCGTATCGTTGGCGCGTTCGATGTCGGGCACGGTGGAAGCGCGGCCGATGGTCTGCACCGCACTCGCCAGCACGGCTTTCTTGTTCAGCGGATCTCCCGGTTGTTGGGCGAGTGAAGCGTGTTGCTGATCGATCAGTGGCCGGCGCAGCGCGGCGTAGTCTTTCGAGAGCAACTCGGCCATCGGAATCTTCACGAAATTCGGATCGCCGTAGTAACGATCGCGATCGGCGAACGCGAGTTTGAGTGCTTCGGCGAGTGTGTGGATGTAAGCCGGCGAGTTATGGCCCATCTTCTTCAGGTCGAACCCCTCGAGCATGTTCAGCGTCTCGACCATCGTTGGGCCTTGCGTCCAGAAACCGGGTTTGTAGATTTCGTAGCCGCGATAAGTGGTGGAAACGGGCTCGCCGACTTTCGCGCTGAAGCGGGCGAAGTCTTCGGCCGCGAGCAATCCGCCGTTCGCTTGCATGTAGGCGCCGATGCGGCGGGCGATTGGACCACGATAGAAGTAGTCGCGCGCCGCCATCAGGCCCGCGTGACGGTTGTTGTGCGTGCCTCTTGCGCCGAGTCGTTCGGCGCGCACGATCTCGCGCAGCGTGCGGGCGAGATCGGCTTGCACGAACATGTCTCCGGGCTTCGGCACTTCGCCGTTTGGTAGGAAGACTCGTTTGGCATCGGGCCATTGCGAAAAGATCGATGAACGCGTGCGGATGTACTGCACGCGCAGCTCGTCGAGCGGAAATCCGTCTGCGAGTTGAATCGCAGGTTCCATAACTTCGGCCAGCGTCTTTGTGCCGAAGTGATCGAGCGCGGTGATGCAGGCGTCCAAAACGCCGGGAACGGTCGCGGCGAGTGGGCCAGTGGAGGGAATCAAGCCCGCTTTCTTTGCGCCGGCAGAATCGCTGCGATTAACGAAAAACTCGCGCGTGGCTTTCATCGGCGCCTGACCCATGCCTTCGATGACGACCACTTTCTGGCCTTTTGGTTTGATCAGGATCGGCACTTCGCCGCCGAAAGAGAAATGCGAAAACTCGATTACCGAGGCCGCGAGAATCGTGGCGACGCCCGCGTCCACCGCGTTGCCGCCGTGCTGGAGGATGCGCAAGCCCGCCTCGACGGAGAGCGGCTGTCCGCCCGCGACCGCGCCGCGTTTACCGCGCACTACCGGACGAAAAGTGTCGGCGTGTGTTGTGGTTGATGACGGCAGACCAGCAAAGATGAAGGACGCGGCGAGGCAAAGTACAAGCGTGTTTCGTTTTGAGAACATCGGCGGGCCACCTCTTTCGAGTTATTGACGCGCGATTCTCGTTCGGTTTTGAGCGGCAGTCAATAGAGAAGAAAGAGGAAGAAACTTTTTCTGAAGGTGAAACCGGAGTGCTGGTAAGATTGTCTTAGACAAAAAGAGAGGGCACTGACCTCCCCCAAGACCAGTGCCCTTGCCTTTATCTCAGTTCTCCCATGGAGAATTAACGACGGGCAAGATACTACCGGCCCAACGGATATTGTAGGTTGCATACATCTTGTAAAGACTTTGCGAGGCTGTAACTAAAACTTCCGTAAAGTTTCACGGCGTCTGAAAAGGTAAATATCCAACAAAATCGCAGGAGAATAGGACTGGCCTTGTCAAACTCACCAACGATCGAGCCGTACGGTTCGTGGAAATCACCCATCACCGCAGACCTGATTGTTCAGGGTTCTGTCGGACTCAGCCAGCCGACCTTCGATGGCAACAACATCTACTGGGTGGAAATGCGCCCGACCGAAGGCGGCCGCAACGTCATCGTGCGGCGTGAGCCTACGGGGGCGCAGACGGACATAACGCCACAACCTTTCAATGCCCGCACGCGAGTTCACGAATATGGCGGCGGCGATTATCTCGCGGCCGGCGGCGTGATCTACTTCTCAAACTTCCCTGATCAACGGGTCTACCGGCAGGATGGAACGTCGGAGCCGCGCGCCATCACGCCCGCAGCGGAAGTGCGTTATGCCGACTACTGTTTGGACCAGGCTCGCAGCCGTTTGATTTGTGTGCGCGAAGATCATCGCAACGCTCCAGCCGAAGCGTCGAATTCGATCGTCAGCGTCGATCTCGAAAACAACACCGAAACCGGGCGCGTGTTGATTGAAGGCAACGATTTCTATTCATCGCCGCGCGTTAGTCCGGACGGGACCCAACTCGCCTGGCTGACGTGGAACCATCCGAACATGCCCTGGGACGGCTGCGAGCTCTGGGTCGGCGAGTTTGGTGAAGACGGTTTGTTAACTTCCACGCGCTGGGTTGCGGGCGGCGCGGCGGAATCGATCTTTCAACCGGAGTGGTCACCCGACGGCGTCCTGTATTTCGCGTCTGACACGAACGGCTGGTGGAACCTGCACCGCATCTCGGGCGAAGGCCAGATTGAAAGCGTCACGCAAACGAAAGGTGAATTGGGCATGCCGCAGTGGGTGTTCGGCATGTCATCTTACGCGTTTGCCTCGCCGGAATTGATTGCGTGCAGTCACATCGAGCAAGGCGTTTCGACGTTCGGAACGATCGACACGCGCACCGGAAAACTGACGACGATCGATTGCCCGTTCACTGACATTCAGTACGTGCACGCGCGCGATGGCGAGGTTGTTTTTCGCGGCGGCTCGCCGACGGACGTGGCCGCTATTATCAAGTTCGACGTCAACACGCGCGAGTTTCAAACACTGCGCCGCTCAAACGATCTCGAAGTTTTTCCGCGTTACTTCTCGGTGCCGCGCGCGATCGAGTTTCCCACTGAGGGCGGACTGACGGCGCACGGCTTCTTCTATCCGCCCCAGAACCCGGACTTCCGCGCGCCCGACAACGAGAAGCCGCCGCTGATCGTGAAGAGTCACGGCGGGCCAACCGCCGCGGCTTCGACTGCGTTGGCTTTGTCGATTCAGTATTGGACCAGCCGCGGCTTCGCGGTGCTCGACGTCAATTACGGCGGCAGCACCGGCTACGGCCGGCAATATCGCGAGCGCTTGAATAAGAAGTGGGGCATTGTCGACGTCGACGACTGCGCGAACGGCGCTCGTTATCTCGCGAACCGCGGCGAAGTGGACCGCAAGCGCCTGGTCATTACAGGCGGCAGTGCGGGCGGTTACACGACGCTATGTGCCCTCACGTTCCGCAACACGTTCAAAGCCGGCGCGAGTCACTTCGGCGTCAGCGACGCGGAAGCCCTCGCCCGCGACACGCACAAGTATGAGTCGCAGTATTTGACCGGACTGCTTGGTCCATATCCGGAGCGCCGGGACATCTATTACGAGCGCTCGCCGATCAATTTTCCCGAACGGCTTTCGTGTCCGGTGATCTTTTTTCAGGGACTGGAAGACAAAGTGGTGCCGCCGGACCAGGCGGAGAAGATGGTGGAAGCTCTGCGCGCGCGACGAATTCCGGTGGCTTACGTCGCCTTCGAAGGCGAGCAACACGGTTTCCGGCAGGCGAAGAACATCAAACGCGCGCTCGACGGCGAGTTGTATTTCTATTCGCGGATCTTCGGATTTACGCCAGCGGATCCGGTCGAGCCGTTGCCGATCGAAAACCTGCGCCGGAATCAGTAATTGAATGGCGGATCGGAAGCGTTCGCCGGATTGCCGCCGTGATCGGCCGCGCGAGTGGTACCTGTTTGGTCCAGGAAAAACGAAAGCTTGCCTGACTTGCCATACTCGATCGGCACTGCCGTGATCGAGTACCCATCGGCAGTAATCGTGACTTCAAACTTGTAGTTTTGCGAGTTGAGCGCTGTCTTCTCCATGAACTCCCCGGCCGCCAACTCTTCGAGTGAGCCGTAAGTCGCGTTCTTCTCCTTGTATCGTCGCTCAGCGTTTGCGATGCTCCAGAGCGTGGTCGTTGCTTCTCTTTCTTTCCCGACGATGGCCGGCGGGTTCGCCATAGTGGCAAGACCTGCAACGCTCACCAACAGAACGCTCTTCGGAACGTGCAGTTCGTGCAGCGTACCGAAGCCGTCGTTCGCAAGCGAATAAGTAATCGGCTGCGGTGTCGCGGTCAAACGCGCGAGGAACGCGCGCGCTTCTTCGGAGATGCGAGTATTGGGATCGTTGGCCCACGTCTTGTAGCTGTCGGTGTAAGCCGGTGAGACGTAAATCTGTCCCTGGACTTCGTGCGGTTGCCAGCGCGTGGAGTTGCGAAACTGTACGTCGGCGGCGAGAGTTGCGCCTTTCAGATATGAGTCGACAACGTGTCGCACGTTCGCGGGATCATTGGAGAGCACGATGAAGTTGCCGACAAACGCGTACGCGAACATGCCGGCGTAGGAAACGAGTTCCGTATCTTCGCGTCGTTCAGTTTGGGCCAGGCCCGCAGCGGCTTTGCCCGCCAGCCCCTCGACTATTTTAGGCATCAAGCGCTGCATGCCTTCTTTGTCGCGCAACGAAATCGCGATGAAGGATGCGGGTTTGTTCTCTTTAGGATCTTTCGCTTCGTCTTTTACAGGCGACATCCCCGGAGGGCGCGGTGGAGCAAACGGGTTGTATTCATTCAACGGCAAACTGAAAGCGACTTCCGAACCCAATAACGGCAGCAGATCGTCTTTGAGCTTGATCTTCAGCAGCTTCTCGAGCTTGGCTAAAGGTTCTGTTTCGACCGGCACGTTTGCACTCGTGTAAGTACGAACGAGCATTTCCGATGGCGGTGCTGCCAGGCGTGCGTAAAACTGCTGAAAATCGAACGACATCGTGGTGACGAGCTCGCTGTCGTTTGGGATCACACTCGGCGATTGCGGCGCGATCGGCGCACCTAATCTGATCCAGGGCATGAACGGCATGGGATCGCTCGTCTTGCCGGCCGCGTCAATCAGCAGCAACCGAAGGTCGAAGGAGTCGTTCTCCGGTGAGAAGCCGAGACCGATAGCGTCGGGGTAGACCGGAAGCCCGGCGAACATAGAGTACATAACTGCGTTCATCGCGGCCGAAGCGAGTTCATCTTGCGCCGAATCCTTCTCCGGTTCTGGCTTAACTTCAGGAGCTCCGACTCCTTTCACAACTTCAGTCAGCTCGAAGTCAGTCGCGGTTTCAGGGACTTCCTCGGCTTCGGTCTTTTGATCCTCAGCCTTTTGCTTTTCTTCCTGGGCCTTGCGCTCTTCTTCAAATTTCTTTTGTTCTTCGGCCCACTGTTTCTGGCGCTCCTCCTGCTCCTTCTGGATCGCGTTGTAGTCAACAAAGACAAAAATCGGATCCGACGCGAAGCGGTTATAAGCGACGCGGAAGTTCGGATCTTCCGCCAGCGGTTTACTCCCTGCCGGCCTGAGCTTTTTCAGTTGGACCGGCGTTGTTGAAATAAGCAATAACGAACCCTGCCGCTGCAAGGCGTAGCCGGGAACAGGCGCGGGCGGTTTTTGATCTGCTGCGGGTGGCCGTATTACTGACTTCTCACCCGGAGACTGCGAGCTCTGCGGCATCACTGGCGGGAAGACCGTCGGCAACATGTTATTCAACGGCGTCTCGAATTTCGCTGCATCTTCAGGCGACGAGAATTCAATCGCCGCAACAAACGCGGGCACGTCTTTCACGCTTGGCCAGGCAGCAACCAGCATCCGTGAACTCGTCAACTGGTCCGCATGTGTCTTCATCCAGTTGACGAAGTCGACGAAGTCCTTGGGTGGGCCACCAAGCTTCAGAACCGGTTCGAGCACGTCGTTGACGGCGCTCGAGTGAACCAGACCACCAACGCCGCGCACCTCTGCATAGATCTTGAAAGAATCTGCGGCGATGAGAGTTTCAAACGTCGGCGGCGCAGGTGTGGGCGCGGGTGTTGGTGCTTTCGCCGGAGGCTTCTCCGCGTTACGGCGTTTCTGCTGGCCGGCAACTGGCGTGGTCAGCAGCAGGCTTGAAAGAATCAATATGCAAAGCAGTGGGAGTTTGTGGGGGTTCATTGGGATTACCTTCGCTCCGAATTCATCATAGCTGGCTTGGGCCAGTTGTTGCCAGAACTTATTGGACTGGGGCGGATGAAGGTGTGCAATCCGCGGTCCGAACTCGATGCCATCCCTGGAAACGCTCGCCGTGCACATTCAGTTCGAGTTTTTGGCTTGCTGGTCATGCCGAATTTGTACGGTTGAGCACACGAAGTAGCAGACCACGGTAACAGCGAATTCAGTGCCAAATTGACCTTGCGAATGGACCAAAAAGACTGTTGCAAATTCCGGCGCTCGCGGGTAGATTGCTCAGGTTGCTTACAAGGTTGAGGCGCTCTCCCGACTGCTGGGACGTGCCCTGCCTTCACCTAAAATTGGCGGGGGAGGAAGAAACAGTGCCGACCGGAACTTGCCCGGAATGTGATGCTGACGTTCACGTGGATTTGGACACGGACAAGGGCGAAATAGTGAGTTGTGAGGAGTGTGGAACCGAGCTTGAAGTAGTTGGACTAGATCCTGTAGAGCTGGATATTGTCGAAGAAGAGAGTCTCGACGAAGACGAGGACGAAGACGAGTACTGACACGGGAGATGGCCGTTTGCGGTAAGCTGTGGGAGCAGTTAATCGGAAACCGGCGATTCCTAAGGCTTGTCTGCCGCCCGATATTCCGTGCGGCTCTGGCGCAACAACAAACCCCGCGGCCCCTCAACGCGAATCGTGTGCACTTTTCCATCGCGTCGCTTTTCCTCCGGCGGATAAAAGGCAATCACGTAGGCGGAACTCACTTCTTCAGCGAGCGCGCGAAACAACGGCGCATAGTCCTTCTCGTTTGCATAGACGTTTCTACCGCCGGTCAGCTCAGCTAAGCCGCTGACGTCGAGCGGAGTCGGCAGTGGAGTCTGTGTTGACGACGCCATCACGCGCGAAAACGAAGGCAGCGTCACGACGAACACGCTCACGTCCGCGGCGTTCGCACGCTCGATCACCGTCTGCGGTGAAACCGTGTCGCCCACCGGAAAACCATCCGTCACGACCAACACAGTCCGCTTCATCAACCGCCGTTCTTTGGTACGCGGCGCACTGCGCACCAGCATCCGGATCGCGTCGTCAACCGCATCGTACGCGTGCGTCGACAAGCCGTTGGGCGCATCACGCGCGATACGATCGAGCGAGTCGTCGAGCTTGTGCGGGTCGGCCGTAAACTTCTGAATCGTCTTCACGCGCATGCCAAACGTCATCACCGCGTAAGAGACCTCATGATTTGATAACTGGTTTGAGAACGACTGGAGCGCAAAGCGCAAGCGGTTCATCTCGTCGGAGGTCATGCTGCCGGATACATCCACGGCAAACACGATCGCGAGCGGGCGCGGCTCGCCGGGGCGCTTTTCGAGTTGAAAGAACGAGATCGGCTGTTCGACGCCGTCGGAAAATATCTTGAAATCTTCCTGCCGCAGGTTTCGCATCGGCCGGCCTTCTGCATCCAACGCCGTAACGTCGACCGAGACCAGATCAGTGTCGAATCGCAGCACGTCTTCCGGTTCCTGCTCTTTGGGAAACACTTTACGCGGCCGCTCGGTGTTCGGCGCGGGATCCTGCGGCAGGCCGGGCGCGGCGAGAGCACTCAGCAGGAGGAAGAGAAGGGAAATTTGCGCTGTAAAAGCCGCGACTCGTTTCGACATTAAAGCTTCTTTCTATTGGTCGGCGTCGGGGATTATACGATATGATTTCGCCCCAGATTACACGGACTTATTACGTGGAGGCATGCTTTTGAAGTTCACTAAGATTCTGTTTACCGTAGTTGTGATGCTTGTGGCCGTAGCCGTGTCGCTGGCACAGGATAAGTCAACCGGCGCGATCAAAGGTAAGGTGCGCGTGGAGACGGGTACGCCCGCCGGGGTCACCGTGGTCGTCAGGCGCGGTGAAACCGAAGTGACGCACGTTTCCACGGAAAAGAGTGGTGAATTTCTCGTGCCGCGTCTCGCGCCCGGTGTTTACGGTTTGACGTTTCGCAAGGCCGGCTTGAGTATCGGCACGATTGAAGATGTAGAAGTGAAAGCGGGAAAGACGCGCTCACTCGGCGACCATTTGATCCTCACCATTGATGAAGGATCGATCGCGTTTTTGAGCGGGAGCGTTTTCACGGCTGAGGGACGCAGCGTGCCGAACGCGAAGATCGAATTGTCGCGGATTTTGGAAGACGGAACGGTGAAGAAGATCGACGGGCGCATCACTACCGAGACCGGTTCATTTAAGTTTCGTCTGTCACCAGAGCCGGCGAAGTATCGCGTGAGTGTGAAGGCCGGCGGCGATGAGCCAATCAGCAAAGACGTTGAGATCGACGGCGCGGCAGTTTATCGCGTCGCGCTTTCATTGCCTCCCGCAAAACCTTGAAGTCTTGAAGTCAGACCACCTGCGATAGCTGGTGGGTGTCGACGAACATGACGGAAGACCAGCGTGAAGAGTTTCTGACTGCGAAGCAGCTTGCGAAGCATCTACAGGTCAGCGAGTCGACGGTGCGGCGGCTCGCAGCCAAGCGCCGCATTCCTTCCGTTCGCCTCACTCCGCGCATCATTCGTTTTCATCTCGACGCCGTGCGCGAGGCGCTCGAAGTTCCGCGTCATCGCATTCGTCACGGCGAGTACACCGAGCGCGTTGACGATGCGCAGCTTTCGTTTGACGATCTGTTGCTGTTGAGCTAGGCACAGTTCAAGATCTGTTAGCGGCGGTTGGGATTGAACTCCACCCACTTGTTGTTTTGCTTGATGTAGATTCGCGGCGCGCGAATCCGAAAGCCTTTGCTGAACGCGGGATTCTCCGCCAGAAACTTCTTCACCGCGCCTTGATCGCCAGTCGCCACCCGCCACTTTCCGTTCTCACGCACGAGATACTGCTGCACGACGATCTTGCCTTCAGCCTGAATCGGCGCGACGACGCGTCCGTAAAGCACCGTGTCGACGACCGCGAGATTGCCCGCGACTTTAACCGCGCCGATCTCGAGACGATCGAGCTGGTAGAAATCCTGCGCGCGCTGCAACGCACTGACGAAGCGATCGCGCGACAGCCGGTTGCGGCTTGAGTCGGGAAGCAGATCGTAAAGCTCTGAATAGTTGCGCGACTTGAGTTGATCGAAAACGCTTTGCACCGTGCTGCGCACGTCGCTCACATCCGACGCGCGCGCCACCGCGCCCGTAAAACCCAACAACAAAACCAGGACTGCCAAACTAACTATCTTCTGTGTTCGCGTCCGCGCTTGCATCATCCGTGTTTGCATCTGTGCTTGTATCTGTTTCATCCCTGCGAAATGTCTCACGCAGCCGAGTTCTGTAGTTCAGGAACCACGCCACTGCTCCGAGCGTTGCCGCGATGAACGCTTTGTCGTAGTCGTTCCAAACGACGAAAAGAATCGCGGTCAAGCCGCACAGCCCCGACACAACGATCCAGAATGTCTTCACTTCCCACCTTCATCTAACCACGACCGGAATCGTCAGGTCGATCGTCCCGGGCGCGTAGCAAACCTGATCGTCACATGCCTGGACGCGCAGTTTTGCCGAAAGGTTGTGTTTGCCGGTTTCAGCCGACGGCGCGGCTTTCAGTTTCGCCTTCACGGTGGCATCGCCTTCGTAGACTTTCAGCGGCGCGTCGGCGAAGGAAAACGTTTTCGAAACCGGATCGGGGTAAGTGATCGCATCCACCGAGACGCCGCTCGCCGGTGTGAGCTCGAGTTCCGTCGCCTTCAGATAAGAGAAGCTCGGCGGGTTCGCGTTGATGTGATAGCCCTGCTGAATCTGTAAACGCACGATCGCTTCGCCGGAAGCGCCCTTCGCGAGCGTGAGCTCTTCGGGCGTGGCCTTCACGACGCTTGTCGACGCGATCGGCGCCGGTTCGTTCTTGTTAGCCGATGCCGGCTGTTTGGTGTCCGCCGCCGGTTTCGTGCAAGCCGCTGACAACAGCAGACAAGCAAAGACAATCAACTTTCTCAACCGAAGTTTCTCCAGTGTGCTCACTGCGAAGGTGTCGCGGACAACGCTTGCGCCAGGCGAATGCGTTTCGCTCGCCGGATAACATAGCGGAGTAGCAGACCACTCGGCAAAAGCACTTTCCAGCACATTGGGATCCTAAGCTTAGAATTCCACGTGGACAAGTTGTCGCGGCCGCTTCTATAGTGTCACCTAAATACTAGTGACTCCAGCGTAACTGGACTGGCCACAGTTAGGCCGCAAATGTAATCACACTGGCTCACCTTCGGGTGGGCCTTTCTGCGTTCGCGAGTGGACCCGATAAGCTCATGGAGCGGCGTAACCGTCGCACAGGAAGGACAGAGAAAGCGCGGATCTGGGAAGTGACGGACAGAACGGTCAGGACCTGGATTGGGGAGGCGGTTGCCGCCGCTGCTGCTGACGGTGTGACGTTCTCTGTTCCGGTCACACCACATACGTTCCGCCATTCCTATGCGATGCACATGCTGTATGCCGGTATACCGCTGAAAGTTCTGCAAAGCCTGATGGGACATAAGTCCATCAGTTCAACGGAAGTCTACACGAAGGTTTTTGCGCTGGATGTGGCTGCCCGGCACCGGGTGCAGTTTGCGATGCCGGAGTCTGATGCGGTTGCGATGCTGAAACAATTATCCTGAGAATAAATGCCTTGGCCTTTATATGGAAATGTGGAACTGAGTGGATATGCTGTTTTTGTCTGTTAAACAGAGAAGCTGGCTGTTATCCACTGAGAAGCGAACGAAACAGTCGGGAAAATCTCCCATTATCGTAGAGATCCGCATTATTAATCTCAGGAGCCTGTGTAGCGTTTATAGGAAGTAGTGTTCTGTCATGATGCCTGCAAGCGGTAACGAAAACGATTTGAATATGCCTTCAGGAACAATAGAAATCTTCGTGCGGTGTTACGTTGAAGTGGAGCGGATTATGTCAGCAATGGACAGAACAACCTAATGAACACAGAACCATGATGTGGTCTGTCCTTTTACAGCCAGTAGTGCTCGCCGCAGTCGAGCGACAGGGCGAAGCCCTCGGCTGGTTGCCCTCGCCGCTGGGCTGGCGGCCGTCTATGGCCCTGCAAACGCGCCAGAAACGCCGTCGAAGCCGTGTGCGAGACACCGCGGCCGGCCGCCGGCGTTGTGGATACCTCGCGGAAAACTTGGCCCTCACTGACAGATGAGGGGCGGACGTTGACACTTGAGGGGCCGACTCACCCGGCGCGGCGTTGACAGATGAGGGGCAGGCTCGATTTCGGCCGGCGACGTGGAGCTGGCCAGCCTCGCAAATCGGCGAAAACGCCTGATTTTACGCGAGTTTCCCACAGATGATGTGGACAAGCCTGGGGATAAGTGCCCTGCGGTATTGACACTTGAGGGGCGCGACTACTGACAGATGAGGGGCGCGATCCTTGACACTTGAGGGGCAGAGTGCTGACAGATGAGGGGCGCACCTATTGACATTTGAGGGGCTGTCCACAGGCAGAAAATCCAGCATTTGCAAGGGTTTCCGCCCGTTTTTCGGCCACCGCTAACCTGTCTTTTAACCTGCTTTTAAACCAATATTTATAAACCTTGTTTTTAACCAGGGCTGCGCCCTGTGCGCGTGACCGCGCACGCCGAAGGGGGGTGCCCCCCCTTCTCGAACCCTCCCGGTCGAGTGAGCGAGGAAGCACCAGGGAACAGCACTTATATATTCTGCTTACACACGATGCCTGAAAAAACTTCCCTTGGGGTTATCCACTTATCCACGGGGATATTTTTATAATTATTTTTTTTATAGTTTTTAGATCTTCTTTTTTAGAGCGCCTTGTAGGCCTTTATCCATGCTGGTTCTAGAGAAGGTGTTGTGACAAATTGCCCTTTCAGTGTGACAAATCACCCTCAAATGACAGTCCTGTCTGTGACAAATTGCCCTTAACCCTGTGACAAATTGCCCTCAGAAGAAGCTGTTTTTTCACAAAGTTATCCCTGCTTATTGACTCTTTTTTATTTAGTGTGACAATCTAAAAACTTGTCACACTTCACATGGATCTGTCATGGCGGAAACAGCGGTTATCAATCACAAGAAACGTAAAAATAGCCCGCGAATCGTCCAGTCAAACGACCTCACTGAGGCGGCATATAGTCTCTCCCGGGATCAAAAACGTATGCTGTATCTGTTCGTTGACCAGATCAGAAAATCTGATGGCACCCTACAGGAACATGACGGTATCTGCGAGATCCATGTTGCTAAATATGCTGAAATATTCGGATTGACCTCTGCGGAAGCCAGTAAGGATATACGGCAGGCATTGAAGAGTTTCGCGGGGAAGGAAGTGGTTTTTTATCGCCCTGAAGAGGATGCCGGCGATGAAAAAGGCTATGAATCTTTTCCTTGGTTTATCAAACGTGCGCACAGTCCATCCAGAGGGCTTTACAGTGTACATATCAACCCATATCTCATTCCCTTCTTTATCGGGTTACAGAACCGGTTTACGCAGTTTCGGCTTAGTGAAACAAAAGAAATCACCAATCCGTATGCCATGCGTTTATACGAATCCCTGTGTCAGTATCGTAAGCCGGATGGCTCAGGCATCGTCTCTCTGAAAATCGACTGGATCATAGAGCGTTACCAGCTGCCTCAAAGTTACCAGCGTATGCCTGACTTCCGCCGCCGCTTCCTGCAGGTCTGTGTTAATGAGATCAACAGCAGAACTCCAATGCGCCTCTCATACATTGAGAAAAAGAAAGGCCGCCAGACGACTCATATCGTATTTTCCTTCCGCGATATCACTTCCATGACGACAGGATAGTCTGAGGGTTATCTGTCACAGATTTGAGGGTGGTTCGTCACATTTGTTCTGACCTACTGAGGGTAATTTGTCACAGTTTTGCTGTTTCCTTCAGCCTGCATGGATTTTCTCATACTTTTTGAACTGTAATTTTTAAGGAAGCCAAATTTGAGGGCAGTTTGTCACAGTTGATTTCCTTCTCTTTCCCTTCGTCATGTGACTTGATATCGGGGGTTAGTTCGTCATCATTGATGAGGGTTGATTATCACAGTTTATTACTCTGAATTGGCTATCCGCGTGTGTACCTCTACCTGGAGTTTTTCCCACGGTGGATATTTCTTCTTGCGCTGAGCGTAAGAGCTATCTGACAGAACAGTTCTTCTTTGCTTCCTCGCCAGTTCGCTCGCTATGCTCGGTTACACGGCTGCGGCGAGCGCTAGTGATAATAAGTGACTGAGGTATGTGCTCTTCTTATCTCCTTTTGTAGTGTTGCTCTTATTTTAAACAACTTTGCGGTTTTTTGATGACTTTGCGATTTTGTTGTTGCTTTGCAGTAAATTGCAAGATTTAATAAAAAAACGCAAAGCAATGATTAAAGGATGTTCAGAATGAAACTCATGGAAACACTTAACCAGTGCATAAACGCTGGTCATGAAATGACGAAGGCTATCGCCATTGCACAGTTTAATGATGACAGCCCGGAAGCGAGGAAAATAACCCGGCGCTGGAGAATAGGTGAAGCAGCGGATTTAGTTGGGGTTTCTTCTCAGGCTATCAGAGATGCCGAGAAAGCAGGGCGACTACCGCACCCGGATATGGAAATTCGAGGACGGGTTGAGCAACGTGTTGGTTATACAATTGAACAAATTAATCATATGCGTGATGTGTTTGGTACGCGATTGCGACGTGCTGAAGACGTATTTCCACCGGTGATCGGGGTTGCTGCCCATAAAGGAGGCGTTTACAAAACCTCAGTTTCTGTTCATCTTGCTCAGGATCTGGCTCTGAAGGGGCTACGTGTTTTGCTCGTGGAAGGTAACGACCCCCAGGGAACAGCCTCAATGTATCACGGATGGGTACCAGATCTTCATATTCATGCAGAAGACACTCTCCTGCCTTTCTATCTTGGGGAAAAGGACGATGTCACTTATGCAATAAAGCCCACTTGCTGGCCGGGGCTTGACATTATTCCTTCCTGTCTGGCTCTGCACCGTATTGAAACTGAGTTAATGGGCAAATTTGATGAAGGTAAACTGCCCACCGATCCACACCTGATGCTCCGACTGGCCATTGAAACTGTTGCTCATGACTATGATGTCATAGTTATTGACAGCGCGCCTAACCTGGGTATCGGCACGATTAATGTCGTATGTGCTGCTGATGTGCTGATTGTTCCCACGCCTGCTGAGTTGTTTGACTACACCTCCGCACTGCAGTTTTTCGATATGCTTCGTGATCTGCTCAAGAACGTTGATCTTAAAGGGTTCGAGCCTGATGTACGTATTTTGCTTACCAAATACAGCAATAGTAATGGCTCTCAGTCCCCGTGGATGGAGGAGCAAATTCGGGATGCCTGGGGAAGCATGGTTCTAAAAAATGTTGTACGTGAAACGGATGAAGTTGGTAAAGGTCAGATCCGGATGAGAACTGTTTTTGAACAGGCCATTGATCAACGCTCTTCAACTGGTGCCTGGAGAAATGCTCTTTCTATTTGGGAACCTGTCTGCAATGAAATTTTCGATCGTCTGATTAAACCACGCTGGGAGATTAGATAATGAAGCGTGCGCCTGTTATTCCAAAACATACGCTCAATACTCAACCGGTTGAAGATACTTCGTTATCGACACCAGCTGCCCCGATGGTGGATTCGTTAATTGCGCGCGTAGGAGTAATGGCTCGCGGTAATGCCATTACTTTGCCTGTATGTGGTCGGGATGTGAAGTTTACGGGAAAG
>JADMIO010792815.1_pt1 | contig 20266 bp, 17 predicted proteins | sample 8958161 | NCBI WGS metagenome assembly JADMIO01 (sample SAMN16585339, study PRJNA669376) | soil metagenome | isolation source: Crop rotation soil | place: USA: Cullars Rotation, Alabama | collected 2011 | reverse complement strand
GCCGCGACTTCAAGTCACGTGAATTCCAAGCTTCGGATCCCACTGTGCTGGAAAGTCGCAGACGGCCGGTCCGGGGGGACCTGCGCTGCTGCAGGATGTACAGCTGATCCAGAAACTGCAGCGCTTCGATCGCGAGCGCATACCCGAGCGCGTGGTGCATGCGCGCGGCACGGGCGCGCACGGCGAGTTCGTCGCGACCGCCGACATTTCCGCGCTGACCCGCGCGAAGGTGTTCACCAACGGCACGAAGACGCCGGTGTTCGTGCGCTTTTCCACCGTGATCCACGGCCAGCACTCGCCCGAGACGCTGCGCGACCCGCGCGGCTTCGCCACCAAGTTCTACACCAGCGAAGGCAACTGGGACCTCGTCGGCAACAACCTGCCGATCTTCTTCATCCGCGACGCAATCAAGTTCCCGGACATGGTCCACTCGCTGAAGCCGTCGCCTGCGACCAACATGCAGGACCCGAACCGCTTCTTCGACTTCTTCTCGCATGTGCCCGAATCGACGCACATGCTGACACGCGTCTACTCCGATCTCGGCACGCCGGCCGGTTACCGGTTCATGGATGGCAGTTCCGTCCATGCCTACAAGTTCGTCAACGCGGCCGGCGAGTACCGCTACGTCAAATTCCGCTGGGCCAGCAAGCAGGGCGTCAAGACGCTGGACGCCAAGCAGGTCGCCGAAGTCCAGTCGCGCGACTTCAATCACCTGACGCGCGATCTCGTCGACGCCATTGCGCGGAAGGACTATCCGCAGTGGGACCTGTTCATCCAGGTGCTCGAGCCGGGCCAGCTCGCGGGCTTCGACTTCGATCCGCTCGATGCGACGAAGATCTGGCCTGACGTGCCGGAAACGAAGATCGGCACGATGACGTTGAATCGCAATCCGTCCAACGTGTTCCAGGAGACCGAGCAGAGCGCATTCGCGCCGGCCAACCTCGTGCCGGGCATCGAGCCTTCGGAAGACCGTCTGCTCCAGGGCCGCATTTTCTCGTACGCGGACACGCAGCTCTATCGCGTCGGCGCCAGCGGCCTGCAGCTGCCGATCAACCGGCCCGTCGCGGCCGTGCTCAACGGCAATCAGGACGGCGCGGCGAATTTCGCTGCGACGACGACCGACGTGAACTACCAGCCCAGCCGCCGTTTTCCGATGACCGAGACGGCCGATGCGAAATACAGCCAGCTACCGCTGAGCGGCAGCAGCCAGCAGCAGCGCATCGCGCGCACGGTGAATTTCCGCCAGGCCGGCGAGTTCTACCGCGCGCTCGACGCGACCGGGAAGAAGAATCTCGTCGCGAATCTCGCCGGTGATCTGGGCCAGGTCACGCATCCGGACACACGCCTGACGATGCTGTCGCACTTCTACAAGGCCGACGCCGACTACGGCACGCGCCTGACGCAAGCGCTGAAGGGCGATCTCGCCCAGGTGCGCCGCGCCGCGGAATCGCTGGCCGAATAGGCCAACGTAGTCCGGCGATGCCGTCTTGCCGCTCTCCCAAGACGGAGCGGCGTCGCCGGGCGCTTTTTTTCAAATTGCACATATTCAAGTGCGGGGTGCCCGATACGCGCCGAATCTCTGGAGGACCTGACGACGCGTCGTGTCGCAGAAGCAGGCCGCGAGCAGGTAGCCCTCCCCTTCAAGGGGAGGGTTGGGTGGGGATGGGGTTTCTGTTGCTACTCGGAGAAAAGTGGCCCGCACTTCCGCCAGTACACCGCTTCTCCCCTCGCTCGTTGCACACGAACACCATCCCCACCCAACCCTCCCCTTGAAGGGGAGGGCTCTTCGCGCCTCTACGCGGGTTAGCCCCGCTTTCAAGTAGGCGCGTCTAGGAACTTGGCAACCTCCGCCGCAGGCGAATATCCATCCTTCCGCTCCAATTTCAGAGTGGCTGTCCGGCGACATCGGATACGCCGGACTCACCATCTTCTACATGGAGGCAACTATGCGCATCCTTGTCATCACCCTGCTGCTCTCGCTCGCCGCCGAATTCGCGTCCGCGTCCGAACCGGCACTGACGCCGCAGAAGACGCAGGACTATCTGTTCGACGCCGCGCGCGCCGGACGTAGCGATCTGGTCGCCGATCTGCTCAAGGCCGGCGCGAAGATCGACGCGGTCAATGCCGCGGGTCACAGCGCGCTGATCCTCGCGGCGTACAACGGCAAGCTCGACACCGTCGATGTGCTGCTGCGCGCGGGTGCGGATCCGAACCTGGGCGACAAGCGCGGCAACACGGCGCTGATGGGCGCCATCTTCAAGGGTGAGGAAGCGATCGTGCTGCGGCTGCTCGACGACAGCCGCACGTCCGTGAACCTGCGCAACGGCGCCGGACAGACCGCGGCGATGTTCGCCGCGCTGTTCGGCAAGCAGGGCGTGATCGAGAAACTCGCGGCGCGCGGCGCTGACCTGACCGTCGCCGACGCGGCCGGACAGACCGCGCAGAAGCTCGCGCTGCAACAAGGTAATACGGCGCTCGCGCAGCATATCGGCGAACTCGCGGCGCATTGAGGTTTCGCAGGGCGGCGCTTTTCGGCGCAACGTTTCAGCAGTGCCGCGCCTGCGGCACATCCTGCCGCGCGGCGCGCGCACCGAGGCGGCTCAAGCCCGCACGCACACGCAGTCCCAGCCACAGGCCAGCGGCAAACAACCGGCCCAGCGCGTCGCTGCGGCTGCCGAACAGCACCGGGCAGATCAGCCGCGCCGCAAAGTACAGGTGTTCAAAACGATAGCGGTGGTACAGCGAGGCCTGGTAGCGACGCGCGGTCTGCGCGCGCCGGTAGCGCGGCGGCGCGTCGGCATCGACGAGCCAGGCGGCGAACATGATCTGGTCGTCGCTGAGTTCGAGCATGCGGCCGAGACCGACACGCAGGCGGCGCCAGCGCGACAGCGGCGACTGCGACGTCTCCGCCTGCAGCATCGCGTGGAACATGCCGTAGTGACGTGCTTCGTCGAGCGCGAGCGTATGCAGCACCGCGCGGCCGGTGGCGTCGTGGCAGCTGTCGCGCAGCACGCGATAGAAGGTGCTGGCGAGCGCCTCGACGATGCAGCGTGCGACGAGCTCGCCCGCGACCGAGCCGCGCACCGAGCGACCATCGCAGTCGTGATAGGCGACGCCGTCGAGATACGCGCGCATGTGGCGATCGAACGCGAACGGCGCGCCGGCGGTTTCGCAGAGACGGCGGAGCGCCCGGCCATGTTCGGCTTCCTCGCGGTTCCAGCTGTCGATCGCCTCGCGCCAGGCGGCGCCACGTGTCGCGAACACCGCGCGCAGGTAATCGCCGTACTGGTCGGCGCGCGATTCGACCAGCGCCGTCGTTCGCAGGATGTAGAGCAGATCGGCGTCGAATTGCGGCGGCACGACGCGCGAATAATTGAAATCGGTCGCGCGCCACGGACGCGCGGCGGCTTTGAGAAACGACATGGCAGGCTCCGGCGAACACGAGCCGCTACCGTGGCGTCGTCGGCGGGCGCGACGGCGACGGGCTTCGGGCGAGTTCGGGCAATCCCTGGCCGCTCGGTTGCAGCGGCCATCGCGCGCGCAACGACAGGGGACCGTCATTCGAACCGAAGGGACTCGCGCGCTACCATCAGCACCGGTCCCGACGAGCGATTGCCATGGACGCCCGCTATTTCCGCACACCGGCTGAGTTCGGCCGCTGGCTCAAGAGCCATCATGCGAAGGACACCGAGCTGTGGGTCGGATACCACAAGGTCGGCAGCGGCGAACCCAGCATGACGTGGCCGCAATCGGTCGACGAGGCACTCTGCTACGGCTGGATCGATGGCGTGCGCCAGCGCGTCGATGAGCTGCGCTACCGCATCCGCTTCACGCCGCGCAAGACGACGAGCATCTGGAGCGTGGTGAACCTGCGCCGCTATGCCGAACTCGATCAGCAAGGCCGCATCCAACCGGCCGGCAAAGCGGCCCACGACGCCCGGCGCGACGACCGCACGGCGGTCTACAGCTATGAGCGCCGGCGCGAGGCGCTGGAACCCGCGCAGCGCAGCGTACTCGATGCGAACCCGGCCGCCGCGACGTTCTTCGACGCGCAGAACGCGTCCTACCGGCGCGCCTGCGTCAACTGGGTGACCGGTGCGAAACAGGAAGCCACGCAGATCCGGCGACTGCAGAGCCTCATCGATCACTGCGCACGTGGCGAAACTCTGGCGCAGTTCACGCGCCGCTAGCGCATACGTCCGGGTTACCGCGATGCGCCGCTAGCGCGTAGCGCGAAATCGCGGCGCTGAAAAACCAGCGCAATCTTCAATCACCACGATCAAACGCTACGTCGCCTATTCCTTGAATGGTCGACGCTGCGGCGCCGCGTCCGGCGTCACGCGCGTGAACACTTCGCGGATCAGCGCGTTCACGGCGGGCAGGCGATGTCGCATCCAGACGTGGCTGGAATGCGCGCTCGCACCGAGTGATGCCTTCGGTTCGGCCGCGGTGCGGCCGAAACTCAGCTCGTCGCAACCCAGCGCTATCGCATCTTCGATCAGGCTTTGCAGCAAGCGCAGATACAACGGCACGGTCGCGTTGACGGCGTAGTCGAGGCCGACGTAGTAGCCCAGCGCGCGCGTGCCGTCCTTGATCGTGGTGATGAAGCCGGCGATCTGCTCGTCGTTGCGGATCAGCGTGCAGCGCATCCGGTCCGGCCCGGCCAGCGCCGCGAGCGCGCCGAAATAGCCGGGCGGCAGCGCCGACAGCCGCGTGCTCGCGCGCTGCTCGACCGCGCTGTAGAGCGCATGCAGGCGCGCATCGTGCGCCGCTGCGTCGGCGTTGTGTTCGACGCGATAGCCGGCGTCGGCGACCTGCTTGGCGACCTTCTTCGCCTTGCCGCGGTAGTTCGAGTTCAGATCGGCGAGATAGCCCGCGAAATCCTTCCAGTGCGGCCGGACCGGCATCGCCATCTCCGGTTCGGTCTCTAGCGGCCGATAGCTGAAATCGCGCAGCGGCGACGCGCTGGCGTGACGTGCGTCATCGAGATCCTTGATCATCACGTAATCGATCTGGCCGTGCAGCCGGTCGGCGCGGCGGATGCGGTACAGCGCTTCCGCGACGCCGTGCCACAGCAACGCGGGATCTTCGCCGTCGGCGAACGCGAGGCCGTGGAAACCGCTCGACACGAGGCTGCCGCAGACCAGCAGCCGCGTGCGCACCTGTTCCAGCGCCTTCTTGCGCACGCGCGATTCGGGCAGGTTCGCGAGCTGGTTGCCGCGCACCTCGAGCACTTGCGCGGCGACCGCAACGATCGGCCTGCCGTCGCGGTAGACGAGTGCGTAGCGCGGACTCATGCCACTGGGCGCGTGCGTCTCGAGCAGGCGCCGGTAGCCGCGCGACATGAAGAACGAGGCGCCGTGCGTCAGCGCGTCCCAGTGTTCGGGATTGAGGAAATCGATGCGGTCGGCCAGCGCGCAGTCCAGGCCGCCGGGCCGCGCGCGTTTCTCGTGCCGCTGCAGCGCGGCCTTGATGTCGTCCATTGCGCCGCTGATGCCCTTGCCCATGCCGTTCGCTCCGAGGTGACCGCCGCGAGTCTATTGCTGGAAGCGCACGCTGCGCATCGACAGCGAACCCATGTCGAAGCCGGTGACCGGAAAGTCGACGCGATCAGCCGGATCGCTGGCGGCCGCGACGTACAGCAGCGGCAGGAAATGTTCGGGCGTCGGATGCGCCTTCGCCGCATCGGTGTTCTGCGCCGCGGCAATGATGCCGCCGGTGCGGTCGCCGCTGAGGAGCGCGGTTTCGACCGCGACGTCGAAGCGCGCGGCCCAGTCGGGCGTCGCGTGATCGCCGGCGCGCCAGGCGCGGAATGCGTGGCCGAGGTTATGCACGACGTTGCCGCTGCCGATCACGAGCACGCCCTGATCGCGCAGACGCGCGAGCTGTGCGCCGATCGCGGCATGCGCCGGCAGCGTCGCGCGCTGGTCGATGCTGAGCTGCAGCACCGGCACGTCGGCATTCGGGAACAGATGACACAGCACGCTCCAGCTGCCGTGATCCAGCCCCCACTCGGTCGTCGTCCGGATGCGGCCATCGCTCGCGTCCGCGATATCCGCGGCGAGCTGCGGCGCGCCAGGCGCGGGATAGCGCATCGCGTGCAGCGCGGGCGGGAATCCGCCGAAATCGTGGATGGTCTCCGGCAACGGCTGCGCCGTGACCCAGCTGCCCGGCACGAACCAGTGCGCAGAGACGACGAGGACAGCCTCGGGCCGCGCCAAGGTGCTGCCGAGTTCGCGCAGCGCTTCGCTCCACGGGTTGCGTTCGATCGCATTCATCGGCGAGCCGTGGCCGATGAACAGCACGGGTTGGCGGGAGGCGGACATGAGGTTCCTGGACCGGTAGGCGCGTGGGCGCTGGAACCCGTTCAGATGAGGTCGCCGCCGCAGCGCTCAAGTCATGCGTTGGGGGAATACCGCGGGCGACGCGTCATAAGCCGGGACAACGGTGGGAAAACCACGGCAGTGCGGTCGTTGCGACCGTCGCGGTGAGTCCGGGCCACGGAAGGTTTCGGACCAAGCGATGCAAACGACGACCTAGGACGCTCCCGTGAGTGGACATCGGTCGGCCGTCATTTGCACCAGCTGCAATTGTGCGCCGGGACGCTTCGAAACGGCTGTGTCTGCTCGTGAAATTTGGTGCCGGAAAACCACTATCGATCAAAAAACACACCGCTCGACGCAGCGCCGGAGTCCGCAGTCCGCATTGCACAGGCGGCGACGCATTGCCGTGTGCTAGCGTGCCCGCCGACCGCGCCAGGACGCGGTTGCGGCCTGCCGCTGCCGGTGGATGAGCTGGGTGCCACCTGTACAGGCTTCACCATTCTGGAGAGTACGACATGTTCAAAAAACTACTTTGCGCAACCCTGATCTGCGCCGGCGCAGGTGCCGCGCAAGCCGGCGACCCCGGCTTCTACGTTGGCGGCGGCATCGGCCAGTCGCGCTACGACGACAACCTGACCGGCCAGATCCGCTCGGCCTACGCCAACTATCCCGACTATTCCTTCGTCTCCGGCCAGCTGACCGATGACAGCGACCAGGCCTGGAAGCTCTTCGGCGGCTACCGCTTCCTGCCTTGGCTCGGCGTGGAATTCGGCTGGGTCGATCTCGGCGAAGTCGGCAGCAACTACGTGCTGCACTCGCAGGTTCCGTTGACCAACGCCAACGCCAACATCTTCGGCCTGTACAACATCGCTGGCGCGAGCGGCACGGTGTTCGGCGAACTGGATTTCAACGACCGCACCTCGGGCATCCTGCGCGTCGGCCTGTACAACGCGCAGGTCGACTACGACGAAACCGGCACGGGCGCCGACGGCCAGCCGCACCGTTTCAGCAACAGCAACAGCGACACCAAGCTGACCTACGGCCTGGGCTTCAACGTGCGCGTGACGCCGAACTGGGACGTGCGCCTGGACTGGGACCGCTACACCAACGTCGGCCGCCGCTTCGACCTCGGCGACGAGGGCAACGGCCGCTTCGACCATATCGACTTCGTGTCGATGAATCTCGCCTACCGCTTCGGCCAGTAGGTTTGCAGGAACCGGGATCGCGCTCAGCGATCCCGGCTCTCATCAGCCTGATCGACGACGCGGCTACTGACGCCGGTAGTCGATGTTCATCGTGCGCGTTTCCTTGCCGTCGCGGACTTCGTACCAGTCGAAACCGTAATGAGTCTGGTCGTAGATGCGCATGACCTGACGCACCTTGATCGTCGTCGACGGTTTCATCATGTCCGGCATCTCGCCGAGGAAGGTCCAGGCGTTGCTGGCCTTGTCGTACTCGCCCCAGGCCAGCCAGAAGCTGGTCGTCATCGAATCGATCCAGGTGTTGAAGAACTTGCCACGCACGTTGTCGTAGCCGAGCAAGCCGTGGCCGTTGAATGGCTGTCCCCAGAACGTGCCGGCGTAGGTCGTCGAGACATAGCGGCCGCCGTAGGTGACCTCGCCCTTCGAGGTACCGGTGCTTTCCATCGGCGCCGCGCCGGGCTCCATCCAGACCTGCGTCTTCGCGGTCCAGCTACCGGCGAAGTACGCAAGCTGCGCGTGCTGAGGACCCGGCGTGCTGGCCTTTTCGAACGCGGCCATCTGCGCCTGCTGTTCGGCCGTCATCGGCGGCGCTTCAGCCTTCTTTTCTTCAGCGACAGCGGCCCCCGCCGCCGTCATCAACGCACTCATTGCGATTGCGGTGAATCGGTTCATCTGAGCCTCCCATTGCCCGGAAAGGGCGTGCCGATGGTAGACCCGTCGATGGCGCGGAAACACTGTCGTGAAAAATGCTAACCCCGGCTTCGGACAGGCGCCGTTGTATGGCCACACTCACCCGACGACGGAGCACGACCATGCGCAGCACCCGCCTCACCATCGCGATCAGCCTCGCCCTGACCCTGGGCCTGGCCGCCTGCACGCAGAAGCAATCCACGCTGTCCGAAGGCGCGGCGAAACGCGACGAGGCGCAGCGGCAACAGCCGGTCGCCACGCCCGAAATCGCGAAAGCCGGGCGCGACGACAAGCGCGAGGAGAGCAAGGAGCTGCGCACCGAGCAAGCCGCCGCCGGCGCTGTCGCCGCGACCAGGGCCACGCCGGCCGATGCAGAAAAAGATAAATTTGCCGACGCCGCAAAACCCATGCGCATCGCCGCGCAGGCCGAGCCGCCGATGGTGGAAGCGGCGCCGAAGCCGGCGTCGACACCAGCGCCACCGCCGGGCGTGCAGCAGAACTACTCTGGCCTGTTCCGTCACCGCGCAACACAAGCCGTCGCCGGCCAGCCCGCCTACACGCAACCGGCCAATACCGAACGCTACCAGGACCACGCCGACAACCCGCTGCAGATCACCGCGGACAATCCGGTTTCCACATTTTCCATCGACGTCGACACCGGCAGCTATACCAACGTGCGGCGCATGCTTACGGCCGATCAGCTGCCTCCGGGCGACGCGGTCCGCGCCGAGGAATTTCTCAACTATTTCGACTACGGCTATACGCCGCCGGCGACGCGCGACACGCCGTTCAGCGTGACCACGGAACTCGCTGCGGCGCCGTGGAACGCGCAGCGCAAACTGCTGCTCGTCGGCATCAAGGGCTACGAGCTGCCGCAGAGCGAGATCCCGCCGTCGAACCTCGTGTTCCTCATCGATACCTCGGGCTCGATGAACTCGCCGGACAAGCTGCCGCTGCTGCGCGACGCGTTCAAGCAGATGGTGCCGAACCTGCGCGCGCAGGACCGCGTGTCGATCGTCGTCTATGCGGGCAGCGCCGGTCTCGTGCTCGCACCGACGCCGGGCGATCAGCACCAGCGCATCCTCGATGCGCTCGATGGACTTTCCGCGGGTGGCTCGACCAACGGCGGCGCCGGCATCCAGCTTGCCTATGCGACGGCCAAGCAGAACCTGATCAAGGGCGGCGTCAATCGCGTCGTGCTCGCCACCGACGGCGATTTCAACGTCGGTACGACCGACGACACGGCGCTCAAGACGCTCGTTGCACGCGAACGCGAGCACGGCGTGGCGCTGACCACGCTGGGCTTCGGCGCCGGCAACTACAACGAGCAGCTGGCCGAACAGCTTGCCGACATCGGCAACGGCAATCACGCCTACATCGACACGCTGGCCGAAGCGCGCAAGGTGCTCGTGGCCGAAGTCGGCGCGACGCTGTTCACCATCGCCAAGGACGTCAAGATCCAGGTCGAATTCAATCCGGCCGCGGTGTCCGAATACCGCCTGATCGGCTACGAGAACCGCCAGCTGCGGCGCGAAGATTTCAATAACGACAAGATCGATGCGGGCGAGATCGGCGCGGGCCACGACGTCACCGCGCTGTACGAGCTGACCCTCGTCGGCGACGGCGGCAGCCAGGTCGATCCGCTGCGCTACGGCGGCGGCGACAAAGCGGCCAACAGCGTTGGCGCGCAGGAGATCGCCTTCGTCAAGCTGCGCTACAAGCAGCCCAGCGAAGACACGAGCCGTCTGATCGAACGTCCGCTGCGCAAGAGCGAATTGCAGGATAGCGCGAGCGAGCGCCTGCGCTTCGCGGCCGCCGTCGCCGCGTTCGCCGACACGCTGCGCGGCGGCACGCACCTGGGCACGTTCGACCTCGATCGCATCGCCACGCTCGCACGCAGCGCGCGCGGCGCGGACCGCGACGGCTATCGCGACGAATTCCTGAAACTCGTCGCCACGGCGCGCCGGCTCAAGGGTGGGCAGGAGACGCCGGAAGTCGCGGTGATTGCGGACTGAGCTTCCTACGCACGCATGCGAAGAGCGCAGCAACATCATCCGCGCCCAAAACCTCCGTAAAAACTCTCGCCCTCAGCAAATTCGCCGCTTTAGCCCTCCCCTTCAAGGGGAGGGTTTGGGTGGGGATGGTGTTTGCACGGAAATCAAACCGCTAGCGTGCCGCCCAAAAGAGGAAAGCTCCGACGGAGCAATAGAATCCAACCAGCCGAAAACGCACGGAAGTTGTGCGAGATGGTCAAACAGTCAACGCTCCACTACCGTCACCAGCAACGCGCTATCAAACATCGCCTGCGGCGAAATCACGGTTTCCTGCAGCGGCAGCTTCGTGCCGTAGCGCTCGCGCAACTTCGCTTTGACGGCCGCATCGGTCAGGTCGAAATCCGCGAGCCGCTGCGTTTCACCAAGCCGCACGCCGAACGCGCGTTCGTAGGCTTTCCACACGAGTTCGGAGCAATAGATGCGCTGGTCGGACCATTCGAACGTGAGGTCATAGGATTTGCCGGTCATCGTCGTCGCCGCGTCGCGCAGGCGCTTCGCGCCGGCCGCATCGAGGCGCGTGTCGGCATCGCGCCAGCGCTTGACGACGTAATGGCTGCGCTCACCGCGTGCGACCCATTGCGCCAGCGGCGTGAACTTCACGGTCGACACGGCTTCGAACACGAACGGCTGGCCGCCGCGGTGGAGAATCAGGCCCATGTGGCTATAGCGCGAATGCGTGGCACGCTGGATCGCGGCGCTCTGCGATGAGCGCGACGTGTGGAAGATGATGTCGCCGTCGCGCAGCGGGGCGTCGGCGGCGCAGGCGCTCAGGCCGAACGCGAGCGACGCGGCGAGCAACAGGGCTTGCAGCACGGGTGCGGCGAGGCCGCGACGAGGCAACATGATGGCCATGGTCGGAATCCGGAGAAGGTGATGAGAACGGGGTTGCGACGGGTGCTCGGCGGTACTGCGGTAGTTGTGGTCCTCGCCTACGCAGCCTACGCCGCGTTCTTCTATACCGTACAGCGCCAGCTGTTGTTCCCGCTGGCGGACGCGCAACGTCATCCGTTCCGCACTGCACTGACCGCGCCCGCCCAGCTCGTCGAACCACCGGTGTCGTTCGGCCGCGCGCGCGGCGTATTCCTGCCCAGCTGGACGCCGGCGTCCTCAACGCCCGCTCCCGCGACCCTGTTCTTCCACGGCAACGGCGAGACGATCGACCAGCATCTGCACAGCTTCGATGCGTTGCGCGCCCTGGGCCTGCATGTCTTCCTGCTCGAACTGCCGGGCTATGCCGGCGCCGACGGCGAACCCACGTTCGACAGCCTCGTCGAAGCATCCACGGCTGCCTACGACTGGGTCGCGCAGCAGCCGCTCGTTGATCCCACACGCATCATCGCGCTGGGCCGTTCGATCGGCGGCGCGCCGGCTGCGGAGCTTTCGCGGCACCGGCCGCTCGCGGCGCTCGTGCTGCTGTCGACGTTCGCCTCCACGGCCGATCTCGCGCGCGAGCACTACCTGCCGGGCTGGCTCGTGCGCGATCCGTTCGATACGGCAGCGCGCGTCGCCGCATTTCCGCGCGCGGTCCTGCTGATGCACGGCGACAACGACGGGCTGATCCCGCTCGCGCACGCACTCAAGCTCGCAGCAGCGTCGCCGCGCGCACAGCTGCATCGCGAGAGCTGCGGCCACAACGACTGCGCCTATTTCGATCGCGACCTCGCCCGGCTCATCGGTGATTTCCTGCGGACGCAGCAACTGCTGCCGGCATTGAGCGGAGCCGCCCCGCCATGAAGACGCGAACCGTTCTGCATCGCTGCGTCAACGTGCTGCTCGCGATGCTGCTGGCGGGCACCGCACTGACAGCCAGCGCCCAGTCCTCTGGATTTCCGACCACACTGCTCGACGCGGCGAATACGCAGATCGGCGTGACGCTGCACTACGACCCGGCGTATACGCGCATCGCCTATCCGGGCGGCGACGTGCCGGCCGAGCGCGGCGTCTGCACCGACGTGGTGATCCGCGCGTATCGCGGCATCGGCGTGGACTTGCAGCAGCGCGTGCACGAAGACATGCGCGCGGCCTGGGCGGCGTATCCGAAGCTCTGGGGTCTGCGCAGCACCGATCGGAACATCGACCACCGCCGCGTGCCGAACCTCGCGACCTTCTTCACGCGTCACGGCCGCACGCTCGCGGTGAGCCAGACCGACGCGTCGATCTACGCACCCGGCGACATCGTGACCTGGCGCCTGGCCAGCGGCGTGCCGCATATCGGCCTGGTGTCGGCGCAGCGCCGCAACGGCCGGCCGCTGATCGTGCACAACATCGGCGCGGGCACGCAGCGCGAGGACATGCTGTTCGACTATGCGATCACGGGGCACTACCGCTACGAGCCGTAGGCCGCAGCCGGACAGGTCGCTTCCTGTCGTGTTTGCGGACTTCACCTGAGGTGAATCGCCGCCGCCACGATTCGGCAGTGGCGGCGAACGGTCACGACGTCCGCGCTTACTTCGCGAGCAGCTTGGCGCGATCCGGCAAGTTCACCGGCACCTGATCCGCATTGCAGCTGCCGATCGCGCACAGCTGCTTGCGCAACGCCGGCGCGCTCTGCGCGATGATGTGGAAAATAACATTCTGTTCGAGTTCGCCGTGGAAGGCCTGCGCGCCGGGCCCCCGCGCGAAGATCGCGACGTCTTCGCCGCCATGGCTTTCGCTCATGAACGGAACCGCCGCTTCCTGCATGTAGTCCGGGGCCTCGGTGTCGACCTTGGTCAGATCCGGCCGGCGGCTGGCCGGCGCGCCGAGGCTTCGGTAATAGTGCGGATAGGTCTTCGGGCCTTCCGGCTGCTTGTCGCTGGCGCCGACGTAGCCGGGGCCGTTGGCATAGCCGAGCGTCGTATACGGCAGCTTGTGCTGGTCGAGCGCGAGGGACGCGCCGGAGTCTTCGAAATCCGACCCGCCGTGGACGAGCCCGAGGATCGGGTTGCCGCGCTGCGGATAGCCGGCGAAGGTCAGCGTATGCGAATGATCCGAAGTCACGACGATCAGCGTGTCGGCGGCGTCGGTATCGTCGAGCGCGGCCTGCACCGCATCGGAAAACGCGATCGTGTCGGTCAGTGCGCGGTAGGCGTTGCCGGCGTGGTGGCCGTGGTCGATGCGGCCGCCCTCGACCATGAGGAAATAGCCCTTGGGATTTTTCTTCAGCAGCTTCAGCGCGGTGCGCGTCATGTCGGCGAGGCTGGGCTCATCGGCGGCGATGCGGCCGGTCTCGGCCGGCGGCGGATTGACGCGGTCGTGGTCGAAGCGCATGTGCGAACGCTCGAACAGGCCGAGCAGATGCCGCGTCGATGAAATATCTACTTTGTCGAATTGTTCCTTGTTCCAGACGTAGCTCGCGCCGGGCCGCGCGCTCCACTGCGCGATCAGGTCGCGCTGGTCCAGGCGCTTGCCCGGCCGTCCGGTTTCTTCCGGATCGCGCTGGGTCGGCAGCATGAAGTTTTCGCGGCCGCCGCCGAGCGCCACTTCGAGGCCGTCGCCGAACGGCTGCTCGACGAGCTGGCGCGCGAAGTCGATGCAATCGCCGCCCTTGGGCGACTGCGCGACATCGACGTCGGATTCCCAGTTGCGCTCGGGCAGATGGCCGTAGGTGGCGGCCGGTGTCGCGTGCGTGATCTTGGTCGTGGTCACGGCACCGGTGGACAGGCCCGCGAGCTCGGCCAGTTCCAGCGCCGTCAATGTTTCCTGGCCGCGGCTGGAGGCGCAGTCGCCGCGCTCGGCGGCCTGGTTGACGCTGATGAAACCGGCCCTGGTCTTCACGCCGGTCATGATCGCGCTCATGGTGCCGGCAGAATCCGGCGTCTGCGCGTCGGTTTCGTAGGTGCGGCTCAGCGCGGTGTACGGCAGTGTCTCGAACGCGAGCCGCGCGCTTTCGCCGTCCTTGCCCTGGCGCTGGCCCATCAGGATGTGCGCCGCGGCGATCGTCGGAATGCTCATGCCGTCGCCGAGGAACACGATGACGTTCTTCGCGCGCGGCGCCGTGTTGCCGACATTGGCATGCGCCGCGGCCGCGCCGGCCGTGAACCACCAGGCCGCCGTTTCCTGCTGCGGACGCTGGATCGCCGGCACCGCGATCGGCGTCGGCGCGCGCGCCGTGGAGGGGCCAGGCTGGCTGGCACAGGCACTGAGGGTCACAGCGATGGCGGCGGACAACAGGCACAAGGCTTTCACAGGGCTCTCCGTATCGAATGCGCACGACGGTAAGCAGGCAGTGTGACAGCGCCGCGTCGCGCCCGCTATCCGGCGCCGGGCGCATCAGACCCGCGCCGGACATGCGACGGACGCAGGCCGATGCTAAGGTTCGCGCCCGACCTTCAGCCACGTCCCTGCCATGTCCCGTGCCCTGCTTGCCTTCAGTCTCGCCATTGCCCTGACCGCCTGTGCCAGCGGCGGCCGCAGCAAGAATCCGCGCCTCGAAGACGGCGCGCGCGCCGATGTCGCGCTGCTCGAAACCACCGACCTGCACGCCAACGTGCTGAGCTTCGATTACTTCAAGGGCGTGGTCGATCCGACCCTCGGCTTCGAGCGCGTCGCGACGCTGATCCGCACCGCACGCCAGGAGAATCCGAACAGTTTCCTGTTCGACGACGGCGACACGATCCAGGGTACGGCGCTGTCGGATCACCAGGCCCTGGCCGAACGCCTGCCGTGCACGCAGAAGCTCGCGACCTACAAGGCGATGGACGCGCTGGGCTACGACGCCGGCACCATCGGCAACCATGAATTCAATTACGGTTTGGACTTTCTGGCCCAGGTCACCGGCACGCCGATGGCCGCCGATGGCGTCAATCCGCAGAAGTGCCAGGGCCCGTCGTTCCCGTTCGTGCTGTCGAACGTGTTTTCCGCGCGCGACGGCAAGCCGCTGTACGCGCCGTGGCTCGTCGTCGAGAAGACCATCACCGCATACACGCCCGACGGCAGCGCGATCAGCGTGCCGCTGCGCGTGGGCGTGCTCGGCTTCGCGCCGCCGCCGATCCTCAAGTGGGACAAGCGCAACCTTGAAGGCAAGGTGACCACGCTCGGCGTGGTCGAAGCGGCGCAGAAGTATCTGCCGGAGCTGCGCGCGCAGAAGGTCGACCTCGTCGTGGCGGTCTCACACGGCGGCCTCAACCCGTCGCCGTATGTCAGCGACATGGAGAATGCGAACTGGCACCTGGCCGGCGTCGAGGGCATCGACGCGATCATGCTCGGCCATTCGCACGACACCTTTCCGAACGCGAGCAATCCCAAGTCGCGTTTCAATACGATGGCAGAAGTGGACAATGAGCGCGGCTTCGTGCGTGGCGTCCCCGCCGTCATGGGCAGCTTCTGGGGCAAGGGCCTGGGCGTGATCAAGCTCGCGCTGGAACGCAAGGGCGGCCGCTGGCAGGTGGTCAAGGACAAGAGCTACAGCGAAGTCCGCAGCATCTGCGCCAAGGACCAGGACTGCGTCGCGCCGGATCCGGAAATCGCCAGGCTCGTCGACGCGGAACATCGCGCCACGATTGCGTGGGTCGACACGCCGATCGGCGAGACGACGTTCCGTATGAGCACGTATTTCGCCGACCAGGGCGACGTCAGCGGCCTCGGCGTCGTCAACGCCGCGCAGCGCGCGTTCACGCAGGACTGGATCAAGACCGAACGGCCCGATCTCGCCGGCATTCCGGTGCTGTCAGCGGCGGCGGCGTTCAAGGCCGGCTTCGCCGGACCGGAGGACTACAGCGACGTGAAGCCCGGCAAGGTCACGATCAAGAGCGCGGCCGACCTGTACCTGTATCCCAACACGATTGCCGCAGTGAAGATCGACGGCGCGATCCTCAAGGGGTGGCTCGAGAAATCCGCCGAGCGCTTCAACCGCATCGATCCGCAGTCGGCCGAGGCGCAGGCGCTGATCAACACGCGCGTCCCGACGTACAACTTCGACGTGATCCAGGGCCGCCTGAGCTACACGATCGATCTGACGCGCGCGCCGGGCGAACGCATCGTAAAGCTCACGCATGCGGGCAAGGCCGTGAAGCCGGAGCAGCCCTTCATCGTCACGACGAACAACTACAGGGCCAGCGGCAGCGGCAGCATCCCCGGCCTCGACGGCAAGAACATCGTGATGTCGTCGGAGACGACGAACCGCGACGTGGTGATTGCGTGGCTCAAGGCGCACCCGAAACTCCAGCGCGGCGACATCGAGGCCAGCCCGGTGCAATTCGCGCCGCTGAAACTGAAAGCGCCGCTCACGTTCCGCTCGCGTGCGGGACAAGCCGCGGTCGCCAAGACCGGCGGGATCAAGGGCGTCCGCGAGATCAGCGACAACGGCGACGGCACGGCGACGTATGGTTTCTCGCCGTGATGCCAGGCTCGCGGCGGCGCGTGATACGCGTGGCGATCGCGGGTAGCGGGCGTGGTGTCGACTTCTAGCCGCAGCGGCGAGGTTCGTTGAGGCGGCGCCGGATTGTCGGCGCGCGTTCCATCGGGTTCATTGCGACGACGTCGCGCCGTTCAGGCACGGCATTCGCGACGTGGTGAATGCGCGTCATGCACGCTGCACCATCGGCGCGGACGGCTACACTCGCGCAATGAGCAAGAAGACCGAAGCGCCTGACAGCGACGGCGACGGGATGCCGCCGCCGGCTGCGAAGCCGCGCAGCCGCGCGAACGCCGCCGAGACTGAAGCCGCATCGCCCAAAGCGCCGCCGAAACCGCGCGCGCCACGCAAACCGGCCGCTGCCGCGACGAGCGATCCGGCGAACGCGGTGGACGCCTCGGCGCAGGCGCCGAAGTCGCGTACGCGTGCACCGCGCGCGGCCACACCGGTCGCTGGAGATTCCGCTGGCATCACGACGACGCCAGGTCACGCCGAGTCGTCTGCGACGGCAGCTCCGGCTGCTCCTGCTGCCGCGAAGAAGGCGGCTGCTCGTCCCACTGGCGCCGCGGCACGCCCGACGGCACCGGCGGTGCCGACCATTCCTGCGGCAACGAGTGAATCTGCCCCGCGAGCGGCGCCACCGCAGCCGATATCGCCGGCGTCCTCACCTGCGCCGCCCGCGGCGATCGCACCCGCGCGAGTATCCTCACCTGCGCCGCCAGCAGCGACCGCGCCCGCGCGAGCGTCTTCGTCGGTGACGCCAGCTGCACCAGCGACGGCAGCGCCGACCACGGCAGTGCCGACGAATGCCACACCCCCGAACGCAGCGCGCGCCAGCGGATTGCCGGCGAGTGCATCACCAGCGGCGTCCGCTTCGCCGCTTCCTGTCGCTCCGACCCGGCTTGCTCCGGCAGCGAGCGCTCCGCCGAGCGCTCCTGCTCCTGCTGCTGCTCCACCAGCGTTGAGGCCGGAAGCCCCAGCGCCCGCGGCTCCCGAAAAAAACACACCTCCAGCAGTCGCGCCACCGGCCGCCGCAACGCCGACCCGCTCGACACCAGCGCGGCCATCTGAAGCGCCGTCGCCAGGAGCACCGGCACCGCGAGCACCGACACCGCCGGTACACCCGGCAGCGACAGCAAGCGCACAACCCGCCGCAACACCCGCGTCAGCCACGCCGCGGGCGACAGAAGCGCCAACTCCGCCAGTGTCCACCGCCGGTGCATCAAGACCAGCGGCATCGTCGATCCCTGCATCGCCGCCGGGGCGCGCCGCTGCTGCACCGCCAGCGCAACACGCGCCACCTCGTGCGGACACGAGCGCTGTGAAACCGGCCGCTGCGACTTCACCAGGGATCGCAGCGCGCAGCGCAGCACCGAGTACACCTGGCGCGCCAACGGCAGCGCCTCGCGCACCGACGCCATCACCGGCCACTTCATCACCGACCACTTCATCAGCGGTCACCGCATCACCGGCCACCGCCGCGCCAGCAAAGGCAACACCGGCCGTTGCGGCGAGATCTGCGCCGGTCTCGACAACGCCACCCGCCGACGACGGAGCCAGCTCCGCACCGCCGGCGTTCCTGCAGCCACGCGCGCAGACCAGGCCGACGCCGGCACCGGCCGCAAAATCTGCGCCGGGTAAATCCGCCGCGAAGGCCAAAGGACGCGACAAGACGCACACCGCGCCGACCGGCGCGCCCGCACATCCGGCCGACGCCTCGGCGCGCTCACGCGGCGTGCTCGAGGCGCTGCTGCGCGTGCTGCCGAAAGAGTGGCGCCCGGCGACGCGCGACTATCTGGTGCTCATGCGCATGGACCGCCCGATCGGCGCGCTGCTGCTGCTCTGGCCGACCTGGTGGGCGCTGTGGCTGGCCGCGGGTGACTTCCCCCCGCCGCACCTGCTCGTGATCTTCACCCTCGGCGTATTCCTCATGCGCGCCGCGGGCTGCGTCATCAACGACTACGCCGACCGCTGGCTCGACCCGCAGGTCGAGCGCACGCGCGGCCGACCGATCGCTGCGGGGCGGATCACGCCGCGCGCCGCACTCGTGCTGTTCGGCGTGCTCATGGTGCTGGCCTTCGGGCTCGTGCTGCTGACCAACGCGATGACCGTGAAACTGTCGCTGGCCGGCGCCGCGCTGGCCACGCTGTATCCGTTCGCCAAGCGCTATACGCATCTGCCGCAAGTCGTGCTCGGCGCGGCATTCGGCTGGTCGATTCCGATGGCGTTCGCCGCCGTCAACGGCGGCGCGCCGATGACGACCTGGTTCCACTCACTGCCGCCGCTGTGCTGGCTGCTGTTCCTGGCCAACGTGGTCTGGGCGACGGTCTACGACACCGAATACGCGATGGTCGACCGCGACGAGGACATCGCGGCCGGCTCCAAGTCCACGGCGATCCTGTTCGGCGACGACGACCGCGTGATCCTCGGCGTGCTCATGGGCACGTTCGTGCTGGCCCTGCTTCTGGTCGGCACGCGCGCGGGACTGCACTGGACCTATTACCTCGGCGTCGCCGCGGCGGCGGGGTCCTGCGTGTGGCAGCAGCACCTGATCCGCGACCGCGAACGCAGCGCCTGCTTCGCCGCGTTCCGCAGCAACCTGTGGCTCGGCATGGCGGTGTGGGCGGCGATCTGTCTGGCGCTGGCGTTGCAGCACAGCTGAGGAGACTCCCGCGTTTCGGCACGTCAATCGACTTCAAATGACTGCAAATGTACCGGTGTGGACGTCGATGCCGTACTGCTGTTGTTGGTCGTGTCGGAATCCGGAACTCCCGCTGGCGGATCAATCGTCGCCGTATTCACCAGCGTGGTGGTTTGCAGAGGGGAAACTCCACTGATCGTCACCGTCACTGACGACTTGGATGGAAACGTGGGGATTGCACCGGTGACGCTGTTGCCTGCCACCGTCGGCGATCCGCACACCGCTCCGCCGGTAACGGCACCACAGCTTGCGCTCACGGAAGAAATTTCGGCGGGCACTGGATCGGACCACACTGCTCCGTCCGCGGCACCCGGGCCGGTATTGGTAAACACGAGCGTATAGACGACCGGGTTGCCTCCCGTCACATTGGCAGGCCCGGTTTTACTGACCTGCACGTCCGCTGTGCCAACAAAGTTGGCTGTGACCGACTTTGCCGACGTCACATTGCTCAGCGTGCATGTCGTCCCCGAGCAGTCACCACTCCAGTTGACGAATGCGAAGCCCGGATTCGGCGTCGCCGTGCAGATGCTGTCATCTCCGCTCAGGACGGGATTGGGCGAGCATGAAGCAACGCCTCCGCCCGCCGGACTGGCGGAAACCGTGATCGGGAACGTTTGTGCGACGACACTGGCGCAGGCCTGAGCCTGAAGGCCCGCAATGTCACCGGGAGTCGCCGGAGTATCGATCAGCGCAATATAGGTAACGGTACCGGGCGATGCCTCGACAATATTGGCAGGACCTGTCGTGTTGTCCATCATGAATATGACATCTTGCGCCGACGGCACATAGTCGCCTGCATCATCCTTGTAAGTGCCAGCCGGCGTCGTGCCCACGTAGACACTGATGATGTTGGTTGAGGCATCGCGCGTGAAGGTGACGAACGAAAAACGGTCGTTGACGAAGCTGCCTTTCCAGCACATTGGGATCCTAAGCTTAGAATTCCACGTGGACAAGTTGTCGCG
>JADMIO010835427.1_pt1 | contig 20270 bp, 23 predicted proteins | sample 8958161 | NCBI WGS metagenome assembly JADMIO01 (sample SAMN16585339, study PRJNA669376) | soil metagenome | isolation source: Crop rotation soil | place: USA: Cullars Rotation, Alabama | collected 2011 | reverse complement strand
CTTTCCGCTCGTACAGATGATCCGAGTCCTCCGACGTCGGCGGCCCCATCCCCGCCAGCTCGAGCATCACGTACCCGTGCACGGTGGCGAACACGTGGTAGGCGCGCTCGAAGAAATCGTCGCCCGGCGCGACGCGGGCGATGGCGTCGGCGAGATCACCGAACGATTGCAGGGCGCGTTCCTGGGCCTGTTGTGACGGCGCGAAGTCGGGCACGGCGCGCCCGAACATCACCATGTACTGGGTCGGGTTGGCGAGCGCCCACTGCCGGTAGGCGCGGCCGGCGGCAGGCAGATCGTCGACGAGCAACTCGGGCTGGACCATGCGGTCGAAGGAGTCGAACCCCTCGACGAAGATCGCCTCGACAAGGCCCTGCTTGCCACCGAAGTAGGTGTAGATGCCGGTCGTCGAGCATCCCGCCTCCGCGGTGATGTTGCGCACGGTCAGGGCCGCCGCCCCGTCGCGCTGGAGCACGGTCAACGCCGCCTCGACCAATGTCACGTGCATGGGCATTGACTGCGCCGGCTTCACGTAACTAAGTTACCCCGTAACTAAGTTACGTCGTCGATTCGAGCGAGGAGACAGCGATGACCGCGATCGACACCAGCCCGTACCTGTCCGGCAACTACGGCCCCGTCACCGACGAGGTGACCGCCTTCGACCTGCCGGTGATCGGCGAACTCCCGACCGACCTCACTGGGCGTTACCTCCGCAACGGACCGAACCCGATGGACCCCGTCGATCCCAAGACCCACCACTGGTTCATGGGCGATGGCATGGTGCACGGCATCCGCCTCCGCGAGGGCAAGGCGGAGTGGTACCGCAACCGCTATGTCGGCTCGACCGCCAACAGCGCCCGGTTGGGTACCGACGAGCTCGCCGGGCCGAACTGGGGCGGTTGGGATCGCGGTCCGAACACCAACGTCGGCGGGTTCGCCGGCACGACGTGGGCGATGGTGGAGGCCGGCGGATGTCCGGTCGAGCTCACCTACGAGCTCGAGAGCGTCGCTCGCAACGACTTCTACGGCACCCTCCCCGGTGGGTTCACAGCCCATCCCAAGGTCGATCCGGCGACGGGCGAGATGCACGCCATGGCGTATGCCTGGGCGCAGTGGATGGACCACGTGCAGTACGTCGTCGTCGGCACCGACGGGCGGGTGCGGCACACGCTCGACATTCCCCTGCCCGGCATGACGATGCTGCACGACATGTCGCTGACCCAGCGCTATGCCGTCGTCTACGACCAGCCGTGCACGGTCGACTTCGACCTCGCCTTCGCCGGTCGCTTCCCGTTCCGCTGGAACCCCGACTACGGCAACCGTGTCGGTCTCCTGCCTCGCGAGGGAACCGCCGCCGACATCGTCTGGATCGACGTGCCGATCGCGTACGCGTTCCACCCGCTGAACGCCTACGACACGCCCGACGGTCGGGTCGTGATCGACTTGTGCAACTACGACCGCATGTTCGACCGCGACATCCTCGGTCCGTTCGGCGACGGAGGCATGGCCCGGCTCGAGCGGTGGGAGCTCGATCCGCAGCGCCGGACGGCATCGATCACCGTGATCGACGACACGCCCAACGAGTTCCCGCGCCACCGCGGCTCGCTCACCGCCCAGCCCTATCGCTACGGCTACTGCGCATCGCCGTCGGTCGATCCGACCAAGGGCTGGCCGACGCTCAAGCACGACCTGCAGACCGGCGAGCGCGTCGTCTTCGACCACGGCGTCGGCCGCGCTGCGGGCGAGCCGGTGTTCGTGGGCCGGCCCGGCAGCGTCGAGGAGGACGACGGTTGGCTCGTCACCTACGTCCACGACCTCGCCGCCGGCACCGCCGAGTTCGTCGTGCTCGACGCCCAGGACTTCGGCCGCGGCTACGTCGCCCAGGTGCCGCTCCCGCAACGGGTGCCGTTCGGGTTCCACGGCAACTGGGTCAGCGACCGCGCCGTGGCGCCACCGGCGTGAGCCGGATGCAACAATCAGAGCATGCTCAGTCCAGGAACGAAAGCCCCTGATTTCGAACTGCCCGACCAGAACGGCGAGCCCGTCCGGCTCAGCAATTTCGCCGGCAAGTGGGTGCTGGTGTGGTGGTACCCCAAGGCCGCCACGCCTGGTTGAACGATTCAAGGACAGGGCCTTCGTGACAAGGCCCAGCGATTCGACGAGCTCGATGCCGTCATCCTCGGTGCGTCGTTCGATACACCGGCAGAGAACCTGGCGTTCGCCAACGACCAGAAGTTCCCCTATCGCCTCCTCAGTGACGTCGATCGCAAGGTCGGCACCCAGTACGAGGTGACGCGCGGCCCGGACGAGAAGTTCAACGAGTTCGCGCGCCGGCACGCCTATCTGGTCGGGCCAGACGGCGTGATCCGCGCCGCGTACGACGTCACCGACGTCGCCGCTCACGCCGATGCGGTCCTGGCCGACATCGAGCGGTTGCGCGAGTGATCCAACTCCCGAGCATCAGACGTCCCTTCACGGTTTCGGCCGCACCGCGAGTCGAGGATGCTGCGCGCGACGCGGCGGAACTCAGCGAGCGGGTAGCGATCGTCAGCCGTGGCGCGGCACGGGCTGCGGTGCTCGGGGTCAACGACGGCCTGGTCACCAACCTGTGCCTGATCCTCGCCGTCGCCGGGGCCGACATCGGCGCCGGCGAGATACGCGTCGCCGGGCTTGCGAGCCTGATCGCGGGCGCCTTCTCGATGGCGGCTGGTGAATGGATCTCGGTGCGCAGCCAGGTCGAGCTGTATGAAGGCATCGTCGCCGAGATCCGCACGCTCGCCCAGCGCAACCCACGTCTGATCATCGACGAGCTGACAACGAAGCTGCGCGACACCGGATTCGCCACCGACACCGCCCAGCGCGTCGCGACGGAGCTGCCACTCGACGACGAACGCTTCATCTCGTTCTCGGCACGAACGGTGTTCGGTTTCGACACCGAGCAGCTCGGGTCGCCGCTGACGGCGGCGGTCTCGTCGCTCGGACTGTTCGCGATCGGCGCGGCGGTGCCGCTCGTGCCGTGGTTCATCACCAGCGGCACGCCGGCGATCATCGCGTCGATCGTCGCCACCGCGCTGGCGAGCGTGGCGGTCGGTGGGTGGGTCAGCCGATCGTCCGGACGCTCGATCTGGCAGGGCGCACTCCGTCAGTTGGCGATCGTGATCGTCGTCGCCGCCGTGACGTACGCGATCGGCAAGGTCTTCGGCACCGCCGTCGCGTGATCCACATGCCACGATGACTCGCGTGGCTGAACTGCTGGCGCTCGACGAGGCGGTGGCGCAGTTCGTGCAGGACGGCGACACCGTGGCGATGGAGGGCTTCACCCATCTCATCCCTCATGCCGCTGGGCACGAGATCATCCGCCAGCGCCGGCGCCACCTGCATCTCGTGCGGATGACACCCGACGTCGTGTACGACCAGCTGATCGGATCGGGTTGCGTCGACAAGCTCACCTTCTCATGGGGAGGCAACCCAGGAGTCGGGTCGTTGCAGCGCTTCCGCGATGCCGTCGAGAACGGTTGGCCGCATCCGCTCGAGATCGAGGAGCACAGCCACGCCGGCATGGCCACGCGCTACGCGGCGGGGGCCGCCGGGCTGCCGTTCGGCGTGCTGCGTGGCTACGTCGGCACCGATCTCCCCGACCACACCGCGTCGATCAGGCCGATCGAGTGCCCGTTCACGGGGGAGCGTCTGACCGCCGTCCCCGCCCTCAACCCCGACGTGTCGATCATCCACGCCCAGCGCGCCGATCGTGAGGGCAACGTCCAGATCTGGGGGCTGGTTGGCGTGCAGAAGGAAGCCGTGCTCGCCGCCACGCGGTCGATCGTGACCGTCGAGCAGGTCGTGGCCTCACTCGATCCGATGCCGAACAGCATCGTGCTCCCGTCGTGGGTGGTGAGCGCAGTCTGCGAGGTGCCGCGCGGCGCCCATCCGAGCTTCGCCATGGGCTACTCGTCGCGCGACAACGGCTTCTACCGCGATTGGGACGCGATCTCGAAGGATCGCGACAGCTTCACCAAGTGGATCGACGAGAACGTGCTCGGCACGAGCAACCACGCCGAGTACATGACGAAGATCGGAGTCGCCGGCTGATGCCGACCGACGCGACACATCGCGACCCGCCGTCCACCGACGCCGTGATGATCGTCAACGCCGCCCGCCGGCTCGGCGAGCTGGCGTCCGCCGGCAAGCCCGTGTGCTTCGTCGGGATCGGATTGCCGTCGACGGCGGCCAACCTGGCGCGCCGTCTGTACACGCCGTCACCGGTGCTCGTCTACGAATCGGGCTGCATCGGCTCGAAGCCGCATCGGCTGCCGCTGTCGATCGGCGACGGCGAGCTGGCGGAGACCGCCGACGCCGTGGTCAGCGTGCCAGAGATCTTCGCCTACTGGCTGCAAGCCGGTCGCGTCGACGTCGGGTTCCTCGGCGGCGCCCAACTCGACAAGTTCGGGAACATCAACTCGACGGTGATCGGTGACTACGACGATCCACGCACTCGCCTCCCAGGCGCAGGTGGCGCGCCCGAGATCGCGGCGTCGGCCGGCGCGGTGATGGTCATCATGCGCCAGTCGAAGCGGGCGTTCGTCGAGCGCTGCGACTTCCGGTCCTCGATCGGCTTCGGCGACGGACCCGGCGATCGCGAGCGCCTGGGCCTGCGGGGTAGAGGCGTGCGGTGGGTCATCACCGACCTCGGCGTGCTCGAGCCCGACCCCGACTCGTGCGAGCTCACGGTCACCGCGCTCCATCCCGGCGTCACGCGCGAGCAGATCGCGGACGCCACCGGCTGGGACCTCCAGTTCGCGGACGAGGTGGCCACGACCGTCACCCCGACTGACGACGAGCTGTCGGCACTCGACGCATTGCAGACGGCGTGACGCGATGAATCCGTTCACGTTCGACCAACTCCCGTCCCGGATCGTGTTCTCACCGGCAGCGCTGACGCAGGTCGGCGCCGAAGTGCAGCGGCTCGGCAGCGAGCGGGTGATGCTCGTGCACGACGGCATGACCGCCGACGCCGCGGACTCGGTCGCCCAACAGCTCGAGGCACGTCTCGCGCTGCGCTGGAGTGACGTCGCACAGCACGTGCCCGTCGAGCTCGCCGAACGCGCGCGAGCAGCGGCGAGCGAGCACGCGATCGACGCCGTGGTCACGATCGGAGGAGGATCGTCGACCGGTCTCGCCAAGGCGCTCGCGCTGTCGCATCGCATGCCGATCGTGGCCGTGCCGACGACGTACGCCGGCAGTGAGCAGACGACGATCTACGGCCTCACCGGCGGGCAGCACAAGCAGACCGGCAAGGATCCGATCGTGCTGCCCCGCGTCGTGGTCTACGACCCGGAGCTGACGCTCGGCCTGCCGCCCGGCGTCACCGGGCCGTCGGCGTTCAACGCGTTGGCGCATTCGGTCGAGGCGCTATGGGCGCCCGGATGCAATCCGATCACGTCTGCGCTTGCGCTCGAGGGGGTGCGCGCGATCGCCGGCTCGCTACCGCAGACCATGGCGCACCCCGACGACGTCGTTGCGCGTGGTGACCTGCTGTACGGCGCGGCGTTGTCGGGCATGGCGCTCGGCGCGACGGCGGCCGGACTGCACCACAAGATCTGCCACGTGCTCGGAGGGCGGTTCAACCTCGTCCACGCCGATGCGCACTCGGTGATCCTCCCCCACGCGCTGGCGTTCAACGCTCCGGTCCTCCCCCAGGAGATGGCACGACTCAGCGAAGCGCTGGGCGTCCCCGGCCAGGATCCAGCAGGTGCGCTGTGGGACCTCGCCGCCGCCAGCAACGTGCCGACACGGCTCGCCGACCTGAAGGGCAGTGACGGCCTGCTACAGCGCGACCAGCTCCCAGGCGCAGCGGACGCAGCCGCCGCCGAGATCACCGTCAACCCGAGACCGGTGACCCGCGATGACCTGCTGGGCATCCTCGAGAGAGCCTTCGACGGCACACGACCGTAGACAGCTACGCGGCGGGCTTCGGCGGGCGCCAGAAGATGGCCAGCAGTAACAGGGCGCCGACTCCGCCGAGTACGAGCGACAGCAGCAGGCCGGTCGTGCCGATCAGGTCGTCGCGGATGTCGAGCGCGTCGTCGAGTGACCAGCTGCCGGGGCCGACGGTACCGAGCACGACGCCGCACAACAGGAGCGTCATCACGTACTCGTAGCCCTCGCCCTTGTTGAAGATGAAGAAGCCGTTCTTGAAGTGGTTGGCGATCAACGCCACCGCCATCGTCCCGACGACTCCAGCCCCGCCGAGCGGCGTCAGCAGTCCGAGCACGAGCGCCACACCGGCGCCGATCTCGGTGAGGCTCGCCAGCCACGCCTGGAGCAGCGGCATGCGCATTCCCATCCCGCCGAACCACCGCGCCGTGCCGGCGATCTTGCCGCCGCCGAAGATGTGCCGGATCCCGTGGGCGAGCATCACCGCCCCCACCCCGAGGCGCAGCAACAACAATGCGAGGTCGATCGCGTCAGAGTCGCTCATCGCCGTCGACGCTATGCGTTGCGCATCAGGCGAATCGAAACTCGAGCGTGCCGAGCGCGCCGTAGTCGGCGACGAACTCGTCTCCGCGCTGCACCCACAACGGCCGAGTGAACGATCCGGCGAGGATCAGCTCGCCCGGCTGCAACACGACATCGAGACCGGCGAGGCGGCGCGCCAGCCACACGATCGATCGTCCGGGATGGTCGAGCACAGCGGCGGCGACGCCCGACTCCTCGATCCTGCCGTTCCGGCGCAGCACGGCCGACACCCATGGGATGTCGATCTCGTGCACGTCGAACCGCTGATGGGCGACGATGATCCCGGCGTCGGCGGCGTTGTCGGCCACGGTGTCGACGATCGTCCGCGTCGAGCCCGTGTCTGGGTCCTTCATCTGGATGCGGGTGTCGAGGATCTCGATCGCCGGCACCACGTATGACGTCGCTTCGAGCACGTCCTCGAGCACGCAGTCGGCGCCGCTCAACTCGGCGCCGAGCACGAACGCCAACTCGACCTCGATCCGTGGGGCGATGAAGCGGTCGAACGGCACCGTGTCGCCGGGACCGTAGAACATGTCGTCGTAGATGACGCCGCTGTCGGGCTCGTCGACGCCGACCGCGTCCTGCATGACCTTCGACGTCAGGCCGATCTTGCGGGCCCGCACGACGCGCCCGGCCTCCTCGTTGAGGCGGATCCCCGCCTCCTGGATGGCGTAGGCGTCGTCGATCGTGAAGTCCGGATGGAGTTGCGAGATCTGCTTGGTCGACTGCCTCGTGCGCTCGGCTTCGATGATCCGCAGGGCGAGCTCGCGAGCGGTGTCGGCGTCGATCATCGATCGTTCATCCGGCGTCGAGCGGCAGGCGGGGGAAGTCGGGTGGCCGTTTCTCGAGGAACGAGCTCACTCCCTCCTTGAAGTCGCCGCGCTTGAAGCTCTCGAGGATCAGGCGCTGCGAATTGAATTCGGCCTCACCCAACCCACGATGGAGCTGCTCGTACACCTGGCGCTTCATGATCGCCATGCTCGTCGGCGACGACCCGCGAGCGAGGCTCTCGACGTAGCCGCGACCGAACGCCATCAGCTCGTCGCTCTCGACGAGGTAGTTGGCGAGCCCGAGCCGGTACGCCTCCTCGCCGTTCACACGCCGCGACGTGTACAGCAGATCGAGCGCCACCGCCGGACCGACGAGCCGCGGCAACAGCCACGACAGGCCCCACTCGGCGATCAGCCCGCGCTGTGCGAAGGAGGTGACGAACAGCGCACCCGGCGTGACGATGCGGATGTCGCAGCACAGCGCGAACGGGAACGCCATCCCGGCGACGGCACCGTTGATCGCCGCGATCACGGGCTTGTCGAGCGCCATCACGTACGGGAAGCGACCGGCGAAGTCGTCGTCGCCGTCGTCGCGTGCCCACTCGGGACGCGTTCCCGGGCGTGTCATCGCGTGCTCGTTGGCCCCCGTGGTGATGCTGCTCAGCAGGTTCATGTCGGCGCCGGCGCAGAACGCCCGGCCCTCGCCCGTGACGATGATGCCGACCACCTTCGGATCCCTGGCGGCGCGGGTGAGCGCGTCACGGACCTCGAAGTCCATCTTCTCGGTCCACGCGTTCAGAGCCTGTGGTCGGTTGAGCGTGATCACCGCCACCGGATCGTCGACCTCGTACCGAATGTCCTCGTACACGCCGAGGAGCCTGCCACACGGTCATCACCCGCGCCGGTGCCAGGCTCCGAAGGTGCCTTGTTCCGGCAGCCGGCATGCTTACCTTGCGGGATGCCTGATCGCATCCTCACGACCCACGTCGGCAGCCTGGTTCGGCCCGACGATCTCGTGGCGGCGATGAAGGCCGGTCGTGCCGGACCGGAGTTCGACGCCCTGCTCGCCCAGTCGGTCGCCGACGTCGTGATGCGGCAGGCCGACGTCGGGATCGATCTCGTGAGCGACGGCGAGTTCGGCAAGACGATCAGCTGGTCGCGCTACATCCTCGAGCGTCTCAACGGGTTCGAGGACCGGTCCGATCCGCACAGCGCGTCCACGGACCCCAAGCGACCGCTCGGACCGCGCACCGACGTCGAACAGTTCCCCGAGTTCTACGCCGAGTACAACAAGACCCAGGGCTTCGAGGACGTGATGCGCAACCCGGTGTGCGTCGGCCCGATCACGTACGCCGGTCACGACGCGCTGCAGCGCGACATCACCAACGTCAAGGCCGCGGTCCGGGCTGCCAGCGCGGCGGGTCACGACATCGCTGGCTTCCTTCCCGTGGTGGCGCCGGCCAGCGTGGCGTACAAGCGCCAGGACGTCTACTACGCGTCCGAGGAGGAGTACGTCTACGCCGTCGCCGACGCGCTGCGCGACGAGTACCGGGCGATCATCGACGCCGGCCTCACACTGCAGGTCGACGACGCCCACCTGCCGATGATGTACGACAACATCGTCGACCCCGGAACACCCGACGACTTCCGCCGGTGGGCGCGCCTGCGCATCGACGCCCTCAACCACGCGCTGGAGGGAATCCCACGCGAACGCAGCCGCTATCACATCTGCTGGGGCAGCTTCAATTCACCGCACGTCGGCGACGTGCCGTTCCGCGAGATCGCCGACCTCGTGCTGTCGGTGAACGTCGGTGGCTACGCGATCGAGATGGCGAATCCTCGTCACGAACACGAGTGGCGCGTGTGGGAAGCGTTGACGTTGCCCGACGATGCAGTGTTGATTCCCGGTGTGATCGCCCACACCACCAACGTCGTCGAACATCCCGAGCTGGTCGCCGAGCGGTTGGTGCGCCTCGCCCAGCTTGTCGGCCGCGACCGCGTGATCGGCGGTACCGATTGCGGATTCGCGCAGGGACCGTACGTGCGTCGGGTTCACCCGACGATCATGTGGGCCAAGCTCGCCGCGCTCGTGGAGGGAGCGCGGCTGGCAACCGGCCGTCTGTGGTCGTAATTCGCGCGATGTAGCATCGCTGCGCCGATTTCGGCTGGGCAGCCTGGGGGTACGGCATGGCAGATGCAACGCTCGACAACTCGGCAGCGTCGCGCCCGATCGACAGCGCCGCCGGCAAGCTGTTCGCCGGGGCTGTGCTCGCCGGCTGCGCCGTCGCACTGCTCACCGGCATCTACGGCAAGGCCCACGACCCGGCGTCGGAGACCACCGTCAAGTGGTTCTTCACGTCGACGCTCCATCTGAAGGCGTGGTTCACGACCGTCGCCCTGCTGCTGGCGATCCTGCAGGTGATCGGTGGGATGTGGATGTACGGCAAGCTCGGCAGCCGCCCGGCGCCCAAGTGGGTCGGGCCCGCCCACCGCATCTCCGGGAGCTTGGCGCTGCTGTTCATCCTTCCGGTCGTGTACCACTGCCTCTGGTCACTCGGCTTCAATCCCGGTGGTGGCACGGGCCGCCGCCTGTGGCACTCGATCTTCGGCTGCCTGTTCTTCGGAGCGTTCACGACCAAGGTGCTGGTGGTGCGCTCGCGACGGATGCCCGGGTGGGCGCTGCCGGCAGTCGGCGCCACGCTCTTCACCGTGCTCGTGTTGATCTGGCTCACGAGCTCGCTGTGGTTCTTCCGCACGGTGGGGATCGAGCTGTGAAAGTGCTCGCCAACATCGTCGAGGGTGTCGTCGCCGTCGCCGTGATCGTGTTCGTCGTGCTGCTGTTCGTCAACGATCCGACGCCATCCCCGGCGGTGCACCCCGACGTCGTAGCCGCCGCCGGTGGTGTCGACGGCGCGGCGATCTTCGATCAACGCTGTGCCGGCTGCCACGGCGGCGACGGATCGGGCGGGATCGGTCCGCGTCTTGCCGGTGGACGCGTCGTCGCCGACTTCCCCGATCCACAACAACAGATCACGTTCGTCACCAACGGGCAGGGCGGGATGCCGGCGTTCGGTACGCGGCTGAGTCCCGACGAGATCGCCGCCGTCGTCGACTACACGCGCACGGTGCTGGCCGACGTCCATCCGTAGCGGCCGGACGGCGCCCGGGTCAGCAGACGGCGCGCACGTACGAGTACGGGTTCACCGCCACCCCGCCACCGGGGTGCACCTCGAAGTGGAGGTGGGGAACAGGCGCGTTGCCGGTCATGCCGACGTAGCCGACCACCTCGCCTTGCGAGACCGACCGGCTGGAACCCTCGAACGCACTGAGGTGGGCGTAGAAGTAGCGGTTGCCGTCGTTGCCGGTCAGCCAGATCGAGTTTCCGCCGAGCGGTGTCTGCTTGAAGTTGACCGACCCCGACACGACCGCGACCAACGGCGTGCCCGACGACGCCATCATGTCGACGCCCTGGTGACGACGGCCGCCGGAGCGGGCTGCGCCCCACGTGTCGGCGAATGCCACAGCGCCCTGCACCGGACACACCATGCCGGGCCGCGGAGGCGGCGGCGGTGCCGGCGGATCGGGCGTCGGTGCCGGTGCGGGCGTGTCACCGCCACCGTTGTCACCGCCACCGTTGTCACCACCACCGTTGTCGGATCCGCCGCCATTCGAGCCGTCTCCGCCACCGGCGTCGTTCGGGGCTGCTCCGCCCCCGCTGTCGGTCCCACCGCTGTCGGGGTTGACCGCGCCCTGCGGTTGCTGAGCCGCGTTCTGGGCGTCCGCCTGTGCCTGTGCCTGAGCGGCGGCGGCTTCCTGGGCCGCCTTCTCGGCCTCCGCCGCCCGCAGCTTCTCGAGCTCGCGCCGGACCGCCTCGTCCTTCAGCCGCTGATCCTCGACCTCCTGGAGATGGACGACCTCAGCCTCCGCTTGAGCTTTGAGATTCTCGAAGTTCTCGCGCTCCGCCTGCGCCTCGGCCTTCTGGTCGTCGAGCGCGGCGCGGGTGTCCTCGAGCTCGTCGATCGCCGCCGCGAAGTCGTCCATGTTCGTCAGGGTGTGCCCGGTGGCAGCGCTGGCGAACACGTTCGCGGTCGCCGCCGAGTTGATGCCGTCGACCGGCGTGAACAACGGGTTGCCAACCGTCGCGCCCTGCGTGAAGCGTTGGACGGCGGCTGCGGCGAGGCTGTCGCGAAGCGTCGCCACGTTGGCTTCCATCTTCGCCAATTCGGCTTCCTTGGCGGCGATCTCGACGTCGAGTTGATCGATCCGCGACTCGGCGTCGAACACCGCCTGCGCCGCAGCGTTGGCGCGATCGCGGGCATCTTGGATCTCGCGGGCGGCCTTCTCGGCAGCCGACTCGGCGTAAGCGTCGCTGCTGATCAACGTCGAGCTGAGGGTGAGACCGAGCACCGCGCCGACGCACGTCGCCACGCGCCACCACCCGCTCCGACCCGAAGACATCGGGCGGATGTTACAGAATGATGACGCGTAAGGACACGACGGGGCGACAATTTCATTCGGGGGCAAGTCCCCCGGAACGGATACGCGGACCCGGTGCCACGCTCCGAAGTGCCTGACTCCAACGCGCGCCGACGGCGGGCGTCGGCACTTTTCTGTTTCTGTATTCATTCGCTAGTTTCTCTGCGTCAGGTCAGAGGGCCAGAGGGGGTTGTCAATGGGCGAGCTGTCAGGTCGCGTCGCCGCGATCACGGGCGGGACGCGAGGGATCGGGCGCGCGATCGCCGAGGCGTTCCTGCGCGACGGCGCATCGGTGGTCATCAACGGCCGCGGGGTCGAGAAGGGCGAGAACGCGGTCGCCGAGATCCGTCGCGATCTCGACGCCGGCGACCGCGTCACGTTCTTGGCGGGCGATGCCTGCGTCAAAGAGGACTGCGAGCGGTTGATCGACACCGCCGTCGACACCTACGGACGGATCGACATCCTGGTCAACAACGCCGGCGGGTCGCACAACAACGCCCCGGTGGCGCAGCTCACCGACGAGGCGATGGAGTACGGGCTCACGGTCAACCTGTGGAGCACGTTCTGGTGCAGCCGCAAGGCGCTCGGCCACATGATCCCGCAGCAGTGGGGGCGGATCATCAACATCTCCTCGCTGGAGGGCAAGGTCGGCAAGCCCGGCATCGCCACCTACGTCACGGGCAAGCACGCCGTCAACGGGCTCACCAAGTCGATGGCGCTCGAGGTCGGCACGCTCGGCATCACGGTCAACGCCTTGTGCCCTGGCGCGATCGAGACCGACATGATGAAGGACGAGGGCACGAAGGCGGCCGAGTCGATGGGCATGGCCTACGAGGACCTCCTCAACTGGTTCGCCCAGGAGTCGGCGATCAAGCGCCTCAACGACGTCGAGGACGTGGCGATGGTGGCGTCGCTGCTCGTGTCCGAGGCGGGCGCCGGCATCACCGGTTCGCTGATCTCGATCGACGGCGGATCGTCGCCGTACTGACAGGCCAGAGAGACAGAGGGGAATGACGATGGGAAAGCTCGATGGCAAGGTCGCCTGCATCACGGGCGGCACGCGTTCGATCGGTCGCGGCATGGCCGACGCCTTCCTGCGGGAGGGCGCCAAGGTGGTCGTCAACGGCCGCAACGCGGAGAAGGGCAAGCAGTGCCTGGCGGAGATGGACGGCGGCGACAACGCCGACTTCTACGCCGGCGACGCCGCCGTGCAGGCCGATGTCGAGGGCCTGATCGATTTCACGATCGACCGGTACGGGCAACTCGACATCTGCTGCCTCAACTCCGGTGGCGTGCTCGCCACGGCGCCGGTGTCGATGATGACCGACGAGGAGTGGAAACTCGAGATCGACTGGAACCTCAACCACGTCTTCTGGGGCATGCGGCGCGCGTTGCAGCACATGATCCCCCGCGACACGGGCCGCATCCTCGTGACGTCGTCGGTCGAGGGCAAGCTCGGCAAGCCGGGCATCCCCGGCTACGCCACCACCAAGCACGCCGTGAACGGGCTCGTGAAGGCGGCGTCGAAGGAAGTCGGCACCACCGGGATCACGATCAACTCATTGCTGCCCGGCTTGATCGAGACCGACATCGTGCGCGAGACCGGCCCGGCGTCGGCGCAGATGATGGGCCTCGGGTCCTACGAGGCGCTGCTCGATCTGTTCGCCCAGGAGTCGGCGATCAAGCGACTCAACACCGTCGAGCAGGTCGCCGCCGTCGCAGTGATGCTCGCCAGCGACGGCGCCCGCAACATCACCGGCTGCATGTTCCCCATCGACGGCGGAACGATGCCGTACTGATCGGGCTTCGCCTACCGAGCCCGCCGTCTCCGCTCCGCTTCGACGCTCGCCCGCCTGACTTGGCGCGCTGCTATTGCGCGATCAGCTTGTCCAGCCAGGTGTGGAGGTTCTGGTTGCCGACCTCGTTGCGGCCGAACCGGAAGACCTCCCCGGCGTCGGCGAGCACGTCGACTCGACGGGTCACGCTCATCACCGTGATGAAGTCCTCTTCGTAGGTGACCTGCTCGTACCGCTTGCGCTTGGCCTCGGCCTCGGCGAGCGCGGCCTCGTCGACGAGTGGCTCGCGGAAGTACTGGTATTGGATCACCGTGCACTCCCCCACCCCGGGCCCCGGGAACAGCCGGCTCACCATCAGCCCGCTCGTCGGATGCCCCGAGATCGACACGTTGGGGAAGATGTAGTGGACGAGTGAGAAGCAGGCGTACAGGTCCGGCCACTCCTCGGGCGGTGTGTCGCGGAACTGTTGGATCGGCTTGTTGGCGAAACCGATCCGCACATGCGGGCCGAACAGGTCGTACGTGTTGCGGTTCGTGATCGACTTGACGCCGATTGAGTTCCGGTGCAGGTAGCCGAGGTGGTAGCCGTCGAGATACCCGTCGGCTGTCGCCTTCCAGTTGCCGCTCGGCAGCTTAGTCTCGACGTCGTGGCGGTAGAGCTTCTCGAGCTGCAGCATCTCGAGCGCCGACAACATGTCGCCGAGCCATGCGTCGATGTCGAGCGCGGCACCCACGGTGAGGATCGCGAACACGGCGCCCGCCCGTTCTGCGGTCGGGTATTCGATCAGCCCATCGACCTCGAACTCGCTGAAGGCTTCCTTGCCGGGGATGGCGACCAACTTCCCCTGCGCGTCGTACACCCACGAGTGGTACGGGCAAGTGAGCCGGCGGGCGTGGCCGAAGCACTCGTCGGCGACCGACCGACCGCGGTGGCGGCAGGCGTTGAGGAACGTGCGGGCGACGCCGTCCTCGCCGCGCATGACGACGATCGGGCGATCGGCGATATCGAGCGTCGTGAAGTCACCGGCACTGGGGATGTCGACCGACAGCGCCACCATGATCGGATTGCGACGGAAGGCGGCGTCGACCTCGCGTTCGTAGCGCTCAGGGTCGCGGTACTGCTCGGCCGGGACGGCCATCACCGACTCGGCCCAGTCGCCACGATCGGCATCGACATTGGCGAGCACCCGCCTGCCCAGATCGGTCAACGGCATCGCTCCCACAGCGGACTCCTCTACTCGACGGTCTCCTGCTCCCCGGTCTTCGGGAAAGTGTAGTCGACGTGAAGTAACTCAGCGTTGTCGGGCCGGCTTGGCGAGCTCGGCGAACGACAGATCGCGGTCGACTCGGGGTTCACCCGGCAGACCGAGCACGCGTTCGCCGATGATGTTGCGCTGGATCTCGTCGGTGCCGCCCGCGATCCGGTACCCGGGCGCACCGAGCACGTGCTCGTTCCACTCGTAGGTACCCCACTCGCCGGTGTCGGCGGTGAGCGATGCGCCCAGCAGCCGGCTGGCGACGTCGCTGGTGTGTGCCATCGCCGCCGTCCACATCAGCTTGGTGATCGAGCCCGCCGGACCCGACGACCCGGTGGCCTTGGCGCGGGCGGCCGCCCGGGCCCGCACCCACTCGCGCACCTTCTTCATCTCGTAGGCGCGGGCGAGACCCTGACGGACCGTCGGATCGTCCGTGCGGCCGAGGTGACGGGCGAGCATCACCAACTCGTCGTAGCCGCCACCGCGCCGGCTCGAGCCTGACGTCGCCCGCTCGTGCCCGAGCACGGTGAGCGCCACCTTCCACCCCTCGCCGACGGCGCCGATCCGCTGCTCGTCGGCGACACGGACGCCCGACAGGAAGACCTCGTTGAACGAGGCCCCGCCGGACATCTGCTTGATCGGACGAACCTCGACCCCCGCCGCGTCGAGCGGCACGATGAACGCCGTCAGCCCGGCGTGTTTCGGCACGTCAGGATCGGTACGACAGATCGCGAACCCGTATTGCGCGATGCGCGCCGTCGAGGTCCACACCTTCTGCCCGTCGAGCACCCACTCGTCGCCGTCCCGCACTGCCCGGCACGCCAACCCGGCGAGATCGCTGCCGGCTCCCGGTTCGGAGAACAGCTGGCAGCACAGTTCGTCGAGTTGGAAGAACCGCCGGCACCACCGCCGGCGCTGCTCGGGGGTCCCGTACTCGTCGATCGTGGGCGCGACCAGCTTGCTGGTGACCGAGATGATCTCGTGGTCACGCGGCACGTCGAACTCGGCCTCGACCTCCTTGTAGGCGGCGTCGTGGGCGCGGGTCAGTCCCATCCCCCCGAACTCGGTCGGCACGGCGATCGCGGCGAAACCGGCGTCGAGCTTGCGGTGGTGCCAGTCGCGGTAGCGGGCGAGCAGATCGCGCTCCTCCTCGTCGGTCGCGTCGTGGAAGACGACCACCGAGAACTCGCCTTCACCCCACGCCAGCGGCGCCTCGGCGGTGCGGCGCGGCGCCTGCGATTCGAGCCAAGCACGCGCCCGCTCGCGGAAGTCGTTGATCGTCTCGGTCGTCATCGGTGGGGCGTGCTCGGGCTCGGTTTCGGCGCGGGGTTTCTGGAGTGCAACACTAGTAACATCGACCGTCCGCCGTCGAAGGAGCATCCATGGATCTCGGACTCACCGGCAAGCGCGCCATCGTCACTGGCTCGACCAAGGGCATCGGCCGCGCGATCGCCGAGACGTTGCTCGACGAAGGCGCGTCCGTCGCGATCTGTGCCAGAGACGCCGATGGCGTCGCCGCCGCGGTCGCCCAACTCGAGGGCCGCGGCGACGTGTGGGGCAAGTCGGTCGACGCCGGCGACAGCGAGTCGCTGCGCGGCTTCATCGCCGAGGCGATCGCGCAACTCGGCGGGCTCGACATCTACGTCCACAACACGAGCGGCAAGCCGGGCAAGACGTTCGAGGCGTGGCAGAACAACATGGACATCGACCTGATGTCGCTGATCCATGCTGCCGACGCCACGTCGCAGGCGCTCGCCGAGAGCGGCGACGGCGTGCTGATCAGCATCGGGACGTCGGCAGTCAGTGAGCACTTCGCGAGCGGGTCGAACAGCTACACGGCGTTCAAGGCGGCGGTCACCAACTGGACGCTCGGCCAGGCACAGGTGCTGGGCGCCAAGGGCATCCGTTGCAACGTCGTCTCGCCCGGTCCGATCTGGGTCGACGGCGGCGACTGGAACCGCGTCAAGGAAGGCCGGGCCGAGTTCTTCGAAGCGACCGAGAAGGCGCATCCGATGGGCCACCTCGGCGACGTTCACGACGTCGCCAACGCGGTCGTGTTCCTCGCCTCCCCTGCTGCCAAGCACATCAACGGCGCCAACCTCACGGTCGACGGCGGCTACCTGAAGCGAGTCGACTTCTGAGCACGACCGGCAGGATCGACGTCGTGCTCGTCGTCGGCGGCGTGTGGCACGACTTCGACTTTGCAAGGCGTGAACTGCTGGGACTGCTCGCCGAACACGACGAATTCCGCGTGCGCTGTCAGGCCGACTACGAGGACACCGCATGGCTCGAACCGGACGCGATCCACCCGGCCATGATCCTCGTCACGTACACCTGCGACGTGCGCCCGTCGGGGCGCGCCCAACGCGTCGTCCGCGACTGGATCGAGCGAGGTGGGCGGATGGTTGCCCTGCACGGCACGAACTCCGCCCTCGATCTGACTGCCGCCGGATGGGAAGCCATCCGCGACATCGCGCTGTGGGCCGACACCGTCGGATCACAATTCGTCGCCCACCCGCCGATCGCCCCGTACACCGTCGAGAACGTCGCGCCCGACCACTGGCTCGTCGCCGGCATCGAGTCGTTCGAAGCAACCGACGAGCTCTACCTGAACGAGTATCCCGCCAGAGCGGCGCTGACGCCGCTGCTCCAGACGACGTACCAGGGTGACGCGAGGGGGTTCGTCGAGGCCGATTGGAACGACACCGACCCCCACCACCTGGTGATGTATCTCCGGCCGCTCGGCAAGGGAGCGGTGCTGTACAACACGTTGGGCCACTGTCGGAGCCACTACGACATGGTGCCGCTCAAGGACTACTACCCGACCGTCGACCGCTGTTCGTGGGAACTTCCTGCGTTCTACGAACTGCTGCGCCGGTCGCTGCGATGGGCTCGTCGTGAGGAAGGATGATGCGCAGGAGGACAACGGCATGGAGTTGACCCGCGAGCAGAAGCTGGCGATGCATCGCAGCATGGTGCGCATCCGCCTGTTCGAGGAGACCGCCGGCAAGCTGATGGAGACCGGCAAGATGCCCGGCTTCCTGCACCTCTACGTCGGCCAAGAGGCGGTGGCGGTCGGCGTCTGCGAGGCGCTGCGCGTCGACGACTACATCACCTCGACCCACCGCGGCCACGGGCACCTCGTCGCCAAGGGCGGCGACCTCTCGCGCATGATGGCCGAGCTGATGGGCAAGGCCACCGGCTACTGCGGCGGCAAGGGCGGATCGATGCACATCAACGACCTGTCGCTCGGGATGCTCGGGGCGAACGGTGTCGTGGGCGCCGGTGTGCCGATCGCGGTCGGCGCCGGCTTCCGCAACAAGTACCTCGGCACCGACCAGGTGTCGGTCGCCTTCTTCGGTGACGCCGCCACCAACATCGGCGCCTTCCACGAGGCCGCCAACATGGCCTGCGCCCTCCACCTCCCGGTGGTGTTCGTGTGCGAGCACAACATGTACGGCGAGTACACACCGACCAACAGGGCGATGGTGATCGCCGACATCGTCGACCGTGCCGCCGGTTATGGCATGCCCGGCGTGATCGTCGACGGAATGGACGTCGTCGCCGTCAACGAAGCGACTGCCGAAGCGGTGGCGCGAGCCCGCCGCGGCGAAGGCCCGTCGCTGGTCGAGGCCAAGACCTACCGCTACTACAACCACCACGGCATCCAGAACCTCGGGCTCAAGTACAGGCCCGACGACGAGGTGCTGGCGTGGAAGGAACGCGACCCGATCTTCACGTTCGAAGCGCGGCTGATCGAGAACGGCGACGCCTCGCGCGACGAGCTCGACGACACATGGGCGAAGGTACGTGCTGAAATTGACGCGGCGATCGTGTTCGCCGAGGAGAGCCCGTTTCCCGATGAGGACCAGTTGCTCGTCGGTGTCTTCACGGGGGGCGCGTGATGAGCGAGCGCACGATCTCCTACGTCGCCGCCTTCATCGAAGCCGTCAAGCTCGAGATGGCAGCCGACCCGGCGGTGTTCATCGCCGGGGAGGACGTCGGCGCCCATGGCGGCGTGTTCCATACGTTCGACGGCGTGCAAGCCGAGTTCGGCGAGCGCCGAGCGGTCGACACTCCGATCAGCGAGCAGGCGATCATCGGGCTCGGCATCGGCGCCGCGGTCACCGGGCTGCGGCCGATCGTCGACCTGATGTTCATGGACTTCACGCTCGTCGCCGCCGACCAGATCGCCAACCAGGCTGCCAAGCTCAAGTACATGTTCGGCGGCGACGCCAAGCTGCCGCTGACGATCACCACGACCGGCGGCGCCGGCCTGTCGGCGGCCGCCCAGCACAGCCAGAGCCTGGAGGCGTTGTTCTGCCACATCCCCGGCATCAAGGTCGTCTACCCGTCCAACGCCTACGACGTGAAGGGACTGATGGCGGCGTCGATCCGAGAGGACAATCCGACGCTGTTCGTGCTCCACAAGCGGATGCTCGGCCAGAAGGGTGTCGTGCCCGAGGAGCGCTACGAGCTCGCGCTCGGCGTCGCCAACGTTGCCCGTGAGGGCGACGACGTCACCGTCGTGTCATGGGGCAAGACCGCCAACGACTGCCGGACGGCAGCCGACGAGCTCGCCGCCGACGGCATCAGCTGCGAGCTGATCGACCTCCGCACGCTGTCACCGCTCGACATCGACACCGTCGTGACCTCGGTCCGCAAGACCAACCGCGTGATCGTCGCCCACGAGGCGGTGCGCTTCGGAGGCTTCGGCGCCGAGGTCGCGGCGCAAATCCAGGAGTACGCCTTCGACTACCTCGACGCGCCAGTCGGCCGCGTCGCCGCTCCGTACTCGCCGGTCCCGTTCACACCCGCGCTCGAAGGCCGCTACGTGCCTGATCCGGCGCGCATCGCGGCCGGCATCCGCGAGGCGTTGGCCCGCCCACTGCTGAGCGCCTGATCGCGCGCGTTCGTGGGCACCGTCGCGATCGTCGTCAATCCGTGGGCGGGCAAGGATGTGCGGCGGTTGCACGCCCCGGTGGGACACACGCCAGACACGGCGAAGGTCGGGATCGTCCGCCGCGTGGCGTCGGCCGCGCTCGAATCCGGTGCCGACCGCGTCGTCGTCGCACGCGACACCGGTCGGATCGGCGAGCGCGCCGTGGGCGACCTCGCCGGTGCCGACGTGCTCGACGGGCCGGGCACCGGGTCTGCCCTCGACACACGTCGCGCGGCAAGCCAGTTCGCCGCCCTCGGATGCAGTGTGGTGGTCGCGCTGGGCGGTGACGGCACGTGTCGGGATGTCGCCCTCGGCTGGCGCCAGGCGCCGTTGATCGCCGTGTCCACCGGCACCAACAACGTGTTCCCGGTCATGATCGATGCCACCTCGGCCGGCACCGCAGCTGGGCTCGTTGCCTCCGGAGCGATTGCGCTGCACGCCGCCAGCCGCCCGTCGAAGGTGCTCTTTCCAGCACAGTGGGATCCGAAGCTTGGAATTCACGTGACTTGAAGTCGCGG
>JADMIO011298082.1_pt1 | contig 20271 bp, 14 predicted proteins | sample 8958161 | NCBI WGS metagenome assembly JADMIO01 (sample SAMN16585339, study PRJNA669376) | soil metagenome | isolation source: Crop rotation soil | place: USA: Cullars Rotation, Alabama | collected 2011 | reverse complement strand
GCTTCGTTGTCGACGATGCGATCGTCGTCATCGAAAACGTGACGCGCCATCTCGAGGAAGGAATGCGGCCGTTGCAAGCCGCGCTGCTCGGCGCGAAAGAGATTGGCTTTACGGTGCTGTCGATCAGCATCTCGCTCGTCGCGGTCTTCACGCCGCTGCTGTTGATGGGCGGAATCGTCGGCCGCTTGTTTCGCGAATTTGCAGTGACGCTTTCGGTCGCGATCGCCGTTTCGCTGATCGTGTCGTTAACGACGACGCCGATGATGTGTTCGCGCCTGCTGAAGCACAAGGCGGAACACAACCGGCTTTATCGCGCGAGCGAGCGCGTGTTTGCCTGGGTGCTGCGCGGGTACGAACACGGTATGACGTGGGTGCTCAAGCATCCCGCGCCGATTCTGTTGCTGCTTTTGGTGACCATCGGTGTGAACGTTTACCTGCTGATGATCGTACCGAAAGGATTCTTTCCGCAGCAGGACACGGGACGTTTAGCCGGTGGCATTCAAGGCGCGCAAGACTCGTCGTTCGCGGCCATGAAGCAACGCATGGCGCGGTTCGTCGACATCATCAAAGCGGATCCGGCGGTTGCGAACGTGGTGGCGTTTACCGGCAGCGGCGGCGGCACGACGACGAACACCGGACGAATGTTCATCGCATTGAAGCCGCTCGAAGAGCGGAAGATCGGCGCGGATGGAGTGATCGCTCGATTGCGCCGCCAGCTCGCGACGGTCCAGGGAGCTTCAGTCTTTTTGCAAGCTACACAGGATCTGCGCGTCGGCGGCAGAGGCGGTAACGCGCAGTACCAGTACACGATTCAAAGCGAGAACCTTGACGACCTGGTGAAGTGGGGGCCGCTGTTGCTGCAACAGTTGCGGAAGCTGCAAGTCATCACCGACGTCAACAGCGATCAGCAGAACAGCGGTTTGCAGGAGTCGCTCACTTACGACCGCGAGACGGCGGCGCGGCTCGGAATCACACCGCAGACGATCGACACGACGCTTTACGATGCGTTCGGACAGCGACAGGTGTCGACGATGTACACGCAGTTGAACCAGTACCACGTTGTGATGGAAGTGGCGCCGGAGTTCTGGCAAAGCCCGGAAGGTCTGAAAGAGATCTATTTGCGTCTGGCGAACGGGCCGGGGATTGGAGCATCCAGCGCGACAATCGGAACGGGGATTGGAGCTCCTGGCGGGAGGTCTGTTGGAACCGCGAACACGACGCTTACCGGAATACCTGCCGGGACGCCTGAGGTAACGCCTGGTGCGACACCTCCAGCAACGCCTAACGTAACGCCTGGCCCAACACCTCCAGCAACGCCTGCTGTAACCGCCGTCCCGTTGAGCGCCGTGGCGAAGTATGGACCAGCAACTGCGCCGCTCGCGGTCAACCACCAGGGCCAGTTTCCGGCCGTCACGTTCTCTTTCAATCTCGCGCCCGGCGAGTCGCTCGGCGACGCGATGAAGGCTATCAACGACGCCGAACAAAACGCGGGCATGCCGGCCGCGATTCACGGCAGCTTCTCCGGCACCGCGCAGGTGTTTCAATCTTCGCTCGCCAGCGAACCGCTGCTGATCGCCGCCGCGCTGCTCGCCGTCTACATCGTGCTCGGAATTCTTTACGAGAGTTACGTACATCCGATCACGATTCTCTCGACGCTTCCTTCCGCCGGCGTAGGCGCCGTGCTCGCGTTGCTGATCACGCACACCGATCTGAGTCTGATTGCGTTAATCGGCATCATCCTGCTGATCGGCATTGTGAAGAAAAACGCGATCATGATGATCGACTTCGCGCTCGCCGCCGAACGCGGTGAAGGGAAGAGCTCGCGCGACGCGATCTTCCAGGCGTGCCTGCTGCGGTTTCGCCCGATCCTGATGACGACGATGGCCGCGGTGCTCGGCGCGTTGCCGTTGGCGCTCGGCACGGGCACCGGCTCGGAGCTGCGCCGCCCGTTAGGAATCTCGATCATCGGCGGCTTGATTGTGAGCCAGATGCTGACGTTGTTTACGACGCCGGTGGTCTACCTGTATCTCGATCGTTTGCGGAATGTGGGAGTGGGCCAATGGGTTACCAACTTAAGATTGCGGCTGTCACGCTAATCGCGCTCGCGTTGTTCAAAGGCTGCGACAAGGCGCCGAAGTATGCGAAGCCCGGTGTCGCGACGCCGCCGGCATACAAAGAGATCGCGCCGGACATGTTCAAAGAGACGAAGGACTGGAAGTTTGCGCATCCGAACGACGGCGTGATCCGTGGCAAGTGGTGGGAGATGTTCAACGACGCGAAGCTCAATGCGCTCGAAGAACAGGTAGACACTTCGAACCAGAACGTCGCCACCGCTGAAGCAAACTTCCGCGCCGCGCGCGCAATCATCCGCGAATCGCGCGCCGACTACTTTCCGACTGTTACCACGAGTCCGTCGATCACGCTCTCGCGACAGTCAGCCGCGGCGACGCATTCGAACGTTTCGCCCGGACGGCAGACCACGAATTACACGTTGCCGTTTGACGTGTCGTGGGAGCCGGATCTTTGGGGACGCGTACGCAACAACGTCAGGGCGAGCACCGCCGAGGCGCAGGCCAGCGCCGCTGATTTGCAGAACGTTCGCTTGAGTGTGGAGGCCGAACTGGCTTTCGATTATTACCAGCTTCGCTCGAACGACGCCGAGAAGCGTTTGCTCGACGCGACGATCGCGGCTTTTCAGCAGCAGTTGGAATTAACGCGCGTGCGTTTTCAGACGGGGATCGCGTCTGACGAAGACGTGGCGCAGGCGGAAACGCAGTTGGAAACGACGCAGGCGCAAGCCACGGATCTCGGTATTCAGCGCGCGCAACTCGAGCATGCGATCGCTTTGTTGACCGGCCAGCCAGCTTCGACGTTTTCGCTTGCCGCTGAAACTCAAACCGAACAGCCGCCGGCGATTCCCGTCGGCGTGCCTTCGCAACTGCTCGAACGCCGGCCGGACATTGCGGCCGCCGAACGCCGCGTCGCGGAAGCAAACGCGGAGATCGGCGTAACGAAGGCGGCGTTCTTTCCGTCGTTGATCTTGAGTGGGACTGCGGGTTTGGAGAGCACGTCCATCGCGAGTTGGTTCACGTGGCCGGCGCGCTTCTTTTCGCTTGGGCCAACGTTGAGCCAAACGTTGTTCGACAAAGGCCGGCGGGCGGCGGCGACCGAAGTCGCGCGCGCTGACTACGACGCGACCGTCGCCACGTATCGTCAAACCGTGCTGACTGCGTTTCAGGAAGTTGAAGACAATCTCGCGGCGTTGCGGATCTTGTCGCAGGAACTAGACCAGCAGAACACAGCGGTCGCTTCCGCGCAGCGCTCGCTGCAACTCGCCATCGATCGTTACAAAACCGGCATCGACAGTTATCTCAACGTGATCACGGCGCAGGCGACGCTCCTAACGAATCAACGCGCCGCGCTGAACTTACAAATGCAGCAGTTAACGGCAAGTGTCGAACTCATCAAAGCGTTGGGCGGTGGTTGGAACGACACGCAACTACCAACGCCGAAAGAGTTGACTCAGAAGCAGCCGGCGAAAGCACAGCCAACACCCGCAACGCATTGAGAGCGTGTGGCCTTTTTACCTGTCGAAGAAAGAAAGCCTCAAGCTGGACCACCGTTCGTCATCGCTGCGCACGTTTTCGCGAGCAAAGCGTAGCGGACGATCGCGGTCCAGTCTGGCATGGCAATTCCAAGCTAACGACGCGGGGTTCGGAAAACTAATTGAAGCAAGAGGAGAAGTCATGAGAAGGATTTTTACCGCGATCGTTGCGACGACTTTTTTGGCGTTGGCGATCACATCACCAGCGCAGGCGCAGCTTCCCGGCACGGCGATGCGCGCCTACATTCCCTTTGAGTTCAGCGTGAATGGCAAGACACTGCCGGCGGGCAACTACGAAGTGAAGCGGATCACTGACGAGCCGGAGGGTCTCATTATTCAAAGCCTCGACAACAAACACGATCACGCCGTGGTTGAGACGGAGTCGCTTCAGCAGAATCGATTGCCGCGACACGACGAGATCGTCTTCGACCGCTATGGCGACAGCTACTTCCTTTCGGAAGTGTTGGCCGGCGGTATGGAAACGGGTCGGAAGTTGGCCCCGTCTCACGCTGAAAAACAGTTAAGACGCGAGATGGAGTCAGCCAGCAACAACGCGCAACCGGAGACGGTGAGCATCGCGTTGTACTAAGTTCTCGATGTTCGCGGGGGCGACATGGTCCAACTCTCGCGCTGACGGCGATCCGAAGGGGCATGGTCTTCGGATCGCCGTCAAAACTTTAAACCGGCTCACATTTTTCAAACCGCGAACAACTCACGGCACGACTTCAAAACTCGCCTGGTTGGAAACAATCATCGGACCGTCGCAACACGCCAGTCGCCGTTGAATCGTCAGCTCATATTTCCCCGGCGGCAAGGGCGCGTACCAGGGCTCGCCTTCGCCGGTTTCCGGATCGTCGGACAGAACGAACCAGTCGACGAGTTTTGATTCGTTAGGTTGCAGGAGTATGGCTTCCGGCAGGTTCTCTTTCTCGCAGACGTGATTCTGTTGCGCGTTTTTGCGCGCGTACGTCTGCCAATTCATGTACGGCACCGGCCGGCCGTCTCTGGTCAGCTTCGGAATGTTTTGATAGATGTCCGACGAGATACACGCGAAGGCCTGGTCGCTCGAGGTGTTCGTCATCGTGATCGCGATCGGGATCTGCTCGCCGGCTTTGTAACGCGTCGTCGGGGGACCGAACGCACTGCCGACCGTGGCGATCGAGACTTTGATCGCCGGTTCTCTGGGCGTCGTCGCCCGGCCGTTCTCAGCGGCAAGTGATTGCGCCGGCGTCGTTTGGCTGCTCGTTTGCTGCGTTCCCACTGCGGCCACGCACGCCAGCATCGTGGAAACCGTTACCGCGGATTTTATTGCTCTCATAACCCCTCCTAAAAATTCCTTGACCCAAAACTCAGTCGTTTCTCGCTTACTGAGTTAGGGAAGGAGAACGGTTGATGGGAAAGCAAAAACGGTTCCTCGAATTGACGTTGATGGTAGTCGCCGTGATTGCGGTCATGCTGGCGTTGACTTACACCGACCGGCCGGACGTGAGAACTGAGTCGGCGACGCCGCTGAAGTTTGAACGAACACTCGCGCGTTACGAACGCGGCCGTTACCTTGTCGAGAGTCTGGCCCACTGTTTCCAGTGTCACTCGGAAGTCGACTGGCAAACGCCGGGCGCGCAATCGAAACGCGGGCGCAAAGGCGCGGGCACTATCTTCGTCGAAGACGGAATGCAATGGCTCGTCGCGCCGAACATCACGCCCGATCTCGAGACCGGCGCGGGCAAGTGGACCGACGAACAGTTTGCGCGCGCGATTCGCGAAGGCATCGGTCACGACGGGCGACGCCTCTTTCCGATGATGCCTTACATGAACTTCCGCCAGATGTCGGACGAGGACCTGGCGTCAGTCATCGTTTACGTGCGTTCGATCGATCCGGTGCGCAATTTGGTACCGAAGACGATGATTCCCGAAGTGCTCAAAGGCTCTTTGCCGCCGCATCAAGCGCTCGCTGGACCAGTGGCGGGGCCGGACATGTCTAATCCGGTCGAGCGGGGCAAGTACCTGGTGACGCTGGGCAACTGTATGTCGTGTCACACGCCGATGAACAAGCAGGGCCAGCCGCTGATGCAGCTCGTGTTCGGCGGCGGCATGAAATTCAAAGGGCCGTGGGGTGAAGTGACGAGCGCAAACATCACGCCCGATCCGTCAGGCATTTCTTATTACGACGAAGCTTTGTTTGTGAAGACGTTGCGCACCGGCCAGGTCGGCGCGCGCAAGCTCAACTCGGTGATGCCGTGGGGTTACTTCCGCAACCTGACGGACGAAGATCTGAAAGCGATCTTCGCGTACCTGCGTACGATAAAGCCGGTGCAGCATCGCGTCGACAACACGGAAGAGCCGACGGTTTGTGAAGTGTGCGGCGGGCGGCACGGCTTCGGCGACAAGAACCATGTCTCTGAGTAGCTTCCTCGAGAGGGAGATCTGTAGGTGCGGCCGGGGTGTCGCCCTACAGCTCGAAGCTACTCAGGACCTAACGAGCTGATACTCTGCTAGCGATTACCTGATGGTTATGGTCCAGTTCCCCTTCGCCGGAGTGCGGAACGCCACCTTTTTTGTTTTGGTGTCGAAAAACTCAATCATCTTGAATGGTCCGACGGCCTCCTGTGCTTTAACGGTGAACGATCCACCACCTTGAGCCGTGGTCGCTGGGGGCAGTGTAATCGTATACATCTCGTTGCCTCCGCTTACGATGATCGGTCGGTCTTCTCCATTTGCCATTTCATTCTCCTTTCAAGTTAGGGTTGGTTAGTTGTTCGAGCTCTTTCCGCGAGCGCTGAATGTCTTTTCTGGACGAGTACCCGTTGAAGGCTTCAGGACCCCATTGGTTTTCCAGGCTCCCTAAGCGTTTATTGGCGTTCGCGGCATAATTGCTCATTGCCGCTTTGTCACCTAATTGCTGACTGGCGCGGGCGGCAATCAGCCACGCGCGCCATTCAGAATCCTTTTGGCCCAAACGTTCGAAAGATTTTTGCGTCTGCAACGCGAGTTGCAATGCCCCGCGCGCATCGCGGCTATCGAGTGCAACTTCCGCCTGGACCAGTTGTGCCGCGGAGATCAGAGATGGGTCTTCTGTCGCCAGCGCCATGTCCGCTGCTGTTTGGCTTGACTGTTTTGCGGCGCGACTCGCGCCGGAATGGAGCTGAGTCAATGCCAAAAGATACTGCGCCTGTGTGGCCGTGAGACTAAATTCCTTGTCGGCCAAGTCTGTTGCTTTGCGCGCGTGGGTTCTTGCTTGCGGGTCGTGTTGTTCGGACAGTTCGATGAACGCCTCTGTCAGCTCCGCCGATGCAAGCAGGAGTTTCTTGTTGAGCTTTTGTGCTACTGATGAAGCGCCGGTTAGTGACGCCCTCGCCTCGTTGTAGCGGCCGATTTGCCAAAGAGCAGTAGCGCGGTGCATCTCGCAGTAGCCGGCATAGACGGTCAGACTCATCGCGTTATAACCGTTGCACGCTTCGGCAAAGCTGGACAGCGCTTCCGGATATCGCTCCTGGAGCAGGAGTACACTGCCAATCTCTTCATGGGCCGCTGCTACTTGCGCTTGATCGCCGAGTTGCTGGACCAATTGCAGGACGTCGTTGAATGCCTTCAGCGCCGCGTCGTAGTCGCCGGTGTTACGCAGTGCGCGGCCGCGCAACATCGAAAGCCAGGAAAGATACCTGCGATAACCACCGCGTTGATAGAAAGGCAACGCCTGATCGAGATACCGCAAGGCTTCGAGTGTTTTGTGCCGGGAGAGAAATAAGCTGCCGAGTTGGAACTGCGCCCAGGCTTCGTGCAAACGCAATTTGTCTCGTTCGGCGAGATCGAGGGCACGTCGGTAATACTTCTCGGCCTCATCGAAATTGTTTGCCGCCGCGAGAAAGTGATTGCCCAGCCAGATCAGCCCGGCAGTGACCTGATTTTCGATACCGTTGGCTCGCGCCAGCGCGATCGCTGCTGTTGCCCGCTGTTCGGCGAGGTTGTTTTCGCCGTCGATGGCCGACACACTGCTCAACGCCTGGAGCGCTTTGATCTGCTGGTAGACATTGTTCGAAGTTTTCGATCGCTGTAAGGCCGATTCCAGATCCCCGCGCGCGTGTTTGGTGTCTTCCATGTTGAGGAACAGAAAACCGCGCTCGAAACGCACTTCCGTCACGCCTTCGAAATTTCCTTGCGCCGTGTACAAGGTTTCGGCTTTTTGAAAAGACTCGTTAGCGCAGTTGAGGTCCTGTAGCTGGCCGCAAATGATGCCGAGACGGAGCGAGACTGCGGCGTCTTGCGGCGCGAGTTTGAGGGCCTCGAGATATTGATCACGCGCCTCCGTTAACTGGTCGTTCTTTTCGTAGGCCTTTCCGAGATCTAAATAGACGTGGGCCTTATCACTCTGGCTTGCTTCGCGCAGGAGTTGCCGATAGTTATCGATCGCTGGACCAAAGTCGCGCAAGATGGTCCGCGTAGTTGCCTTCAGATAAAGCTGTTCTGCCGGGTTCAATGAAAGCTCGTTGACCAGCGATTCAGCGCGAATGATTTCATCCTTCGCTTTGTCGGTGTGATCGAGCTCCGCGTATGCTTCCGCTAACCGCGCATGCGCCAGAGCAAAGCGATCGTCCCTTTTAATTGCCTGTTCGAGTAAAGTGCTGGCCTTGTAATACGCGCCTTCGCGCAGGGCCGCGACTCCCTGGTCGTACCAATTGACAGCTTCCGGCGAGAGCGGCGCCGGCCGCAGGGGGTTCGTAATAAATAACCAAACGACGACCGTCACAATTGCAAGGGTGGAAATTGAAACAGCGGGCTGGCGCAACGTCGTGGTAATAGTTCCGACCATCGAACGCGTTCGCAACTCACTGTGTGCCGGCAACGGTTTAGTGCTTTGATTCTCGTCGTGTTCAACGGTGGCGCAGATTTCCCGAAGATCCACCAGGAACTCATCGGCCGATTGATAACGCGCGTCGCGTATCTTCGCCAAAGCGCGCAGGATTGCTTTGTCCAACTCTGGCGGAAGATGTGGCTTGAGCCGCGACGGCGGCGCCGGATGAAGCTGACGAACTTGCTTCAGGATCTTCTCCTCTGTGTTGCCTGAAAACGGTCGCGTTCCGGTGAGGCACTCGTACAGGATCACTCCCACCGCGAACAAATCGCTGCGCGCATCCACCGGCGCGCCCGCCGCCTGCTCCGGCGACATGTAAGGCGGCGTGCCGGCAAATTCGCCGGTTCGGGAAAGGAAGCTTTGGCCTTCGCTGCGAGCCTGTACTTCGGTAACGATGCTTCCCACCAGCTTTACCAAGCCGAAGTCGAGCACCTTCACCTGACCACGCGGGGTGATCATGATGTTTCCCGGCTTGATGTCTCGATGAACTATGCCCACGGAGTGTGCTTCTGAGAGTGCCTCGAGCACCTGAATCGTTATGTTCAGTGTCTCGTGCAGGCTTAGGGGATTCTTTTTGAGTCTGTCGGCCAGAGTTTCACCGGCGATGTACTGCATGACGATGAAGCTGAGATTGTCTTCCTCTTTGACGTCGATCACGCGGCAGATATTCGGATGATCGAGTTGGGCCAGCGCCTTCGCTTCCAACAACAGACGCTCCTTCGCTTTCAGACTGGGTTGCAGGCACGAAGACAAAAACTTGATGGCCACTTTTTGATCGAGCTTGCTATCTTCCGCCAGGTAAACCTCACCCATCCCGCCGACGCCGAGCTGAGCTTCGATTTTGTAACGGCCGAGCGTCCGGCCAATCATCGATTCAAGCTGCGGCTCGCAAAGCAGGTACAGGTTTTCTTCCACCGCCGGCGCGCCGAGAAAGTTCTGAGCTAGTTCCTGGTAGCTAATCAACGACTCAATCTCCCGCCGTAAGTCTTCATCGCCGAGGCAGAGCACGGCGCTCGTGTCGGCGGCGGCAGCGTAAACGTAAACGATCACTGTTCGATTGCTCTCTTACCAAGTTGAGGAGATGGTCATGCACGAAAAATACAAGTTCGATCACGTCCTGATGCGACTTCAGGATTGTCTCAAGGAGTTGGGTTTCGACGCGCAAAGGAAGACCTCCGAGCACGAGGGGCTTCTGTTTGCCCGAAAGGAAATTGACGGCGACTGCATTCGGATCGTCACTCACGTAACCGACCGCCTGGTCCAGCCGACCAATGCCGGTGCGTTCGATCCTGAAATGCGCAGGGTTCGGGCCTCACAAGTCGCCATCCGGCCGAGTTTGGCAAGCCAGACGGCCTCGCGCTATGCGCCGGGACAGGATCAGCAAAAGGACCCCTGCGACTAGGAATTCCACGCCGCTGTGTGGGCGCCCCTCCACGCCGATTCAGCGGATTGTTCGGGCAGTGCGGGCGTTACCCGCCTGCCCGACTGTGGTCGGTACGGTATGGATCTGTGGTCGGTAACCTTAGCGAAATAGCCCAGTTCTTCTAGCATCTTCCGCGTTTTGAGTTAGGGCCAAGTGCCCGGAACGTTGAGTCGCCTCAAAAGGCGGAGGAGCTTATGCAAGTCAATTTGCGAACTTTGTTTTTTGCGTTGCTGACGGTGGCCGTTGCGCTCACGTCAGTTGTTGCCCAGGAACAGGAAAAGGAACCCGAAGACAAAACGCTCGCGCCGTACTTCGTGGTCAAAGGAGATCCTTCGGTGGACCACCTGCCGCTGAAGGATACGCGCGTCGACATTTCAGTTTCAGGTGTTATCGCCGACGTCAAGGTGCGGCAGATTTATCGTAACGAAGGCGCGCGGCCGATCAATGCGTCGTACGTGTTTCCGGCGTCGACGCGCGCGGCCGTCTACTCGATGCGCATGCAGCTTGGCAATGAGATCATCGTCGCCAAGATCAAAGAGCGCGAACAGGCCAAGCAGGAATTCGAAAAGGCGAAGGAAGAAGGGAAGAGCGCATCGTTGCTCGAGCAGCAGCGGCCGAACGTCTTCTCGATGAGTTTGGCGAACATCATGCCGCAGGAGCAGGTCGAGATCGAGCTGCGTTACACGGAGCTATTGATTCCCACCGACAACGTTTACGAGCTCGTCTTTCCGACCGTGGTTGGACCACGCTACCAATCGCCGCAGGACAAGAACAAACAGGAAGACGCGTTTATCCAGAGTCCCTACCTGCACCAGGGGCAGCAGCCGCCGAGCGAGCTGCACATCTCGGCGCGCATCGCGGCCGGCGTGCCGATTTACGATCTCAACTGCCCGTCGCACCAGATCTTTCCGCAGTGGCAGAACGGCGTGGTGCAGTTGACGCTCGACGACTCGAAACCGTTTGAAGGCAATCGCGACTTCGTCCTGCGCTATCGACTCGCCGGCGATCAGATCACGTCGGGTCTGCTGCTTTTTCAGGGCGCCGACGAAAACTTTTTCCTCTACATGGCCCAACCACCGCAGCGCGTCGCGGCCGAAACCGTGCCCCCGCGCGAGTACATCTTCGTGGTTGACGTGTCGGGCTCGATGAACGGTTTTCCTTTGAACACGTCGAAGCACTTGCTGCGGAACCTGATCGGCAAACTGCGTCCGACTGACTTGTTCAATGTGGTGTTGTTTGCCGGTGACTCCGCGGCGCTTTCGCCGCAGTCGCTGCCGGCGAACCAGGAGAACATCGCGAAGGCGATTGCTTTGATCGACGCACAGCGCGGCAGTGGCGGCACTGAATTGATGGCCGCGGTGCAGCAAGCAATGAGTTTGCCGCGTCAGGAAGGCATTTCGCGCAGTCTGTTGCTGGTGACGGATGGTTTTGTCGGCGGCGAACAGGGTGTGTTCGATCACATCAAGGCGAATCTGAACCGCTGCAACGTGTTTGCGTTTGGTATCGGCACGTCGGTCAATCGCTACTTGATTGAGGGCGTCGCGCGCGCGGGAATGGCCGAGCCGTTCATCGTTACCGAAGAATCCGAAGCTGATGGCGTGGCGGACAAGTTTCGCGAGTACGTTGAATCGCCGGTGCTGACTGATATTCAGGTGCGGGCAAACGGGTTCGATATCTACGACGTGAACCCGGTGAAGTTTCCGGACCTGCTGGCGCAGCGGCCGATCGTGATGTTTGGCAAATGGCGTGGGCCTGTGGGCGGTGTTATCGAGTTGACGGGCAAGACAGGTCAGGGTGTTTACACGACGCAGCTCGACGTGGCGCAGTCGCAGCCGGACGAAGCAAACAGCGCGTTGCGTTATCTGTGGGCGCGTTCGCGGATCGCCGACTTGTCTGACTACGGCGCTTATGACGTTTCGGACGAGAACGTCAAAGCCATCACGGAGCTTGGTTTGAAGTACAACCTGTTGACTCGCTACACGTCGTTCATCGCGGTGCGGGAAGTAGTCACGAATCCGACGGGTTCGGCGCAGGACGTGAACCAGCCTTCGGCGTTGCCGCTGCGCGTGAGTGATCTTGCGGTTGGTGACGGCACGGAAGTCGGCAGCGAACCGGAGTTGATCTGGTTGCTGGTGGGTTCGTTGCTGATCGTCACATTCACGATCGCGTTTCGACGCAGGCGACGGTTTGTCTGAAGAACGTGGTGGTTAACATGAGGCTGTCAATGGTTAACAACAAACCAAAACTGATCTGGAGCGCACAGCTCGCCCTCGTCGGGCTGTGCGCGCTGGCGCTCAAGTCGTACTACTCGACGGCGACCGCCAACGAGTTGCGCTGGATACTCGCGCCGACGACGACGCTGGTCGAGTTGTTGAGCGGCAAACGTTTTGAGTTTGAGTCGTACGCGGGTTACATGAGCAGCGATCGCACGTTTGTGATCGCTGTTCCGTGTGCGGGGGTCAACTTTCTGATCACAGCGTTTCTGATGCTCGGGTTGCGACGTTTGTGGCGCGAGCGTTTCCAGGCGATTAACTGGCGCTACCTTCCATTCGCGGCGGTGTTGGCGTACGCGGCGACGCTCGTCGCCAACACCACGCGCATCTGGTTAGCGCTCGAACTGCGCGCGCGCTCCGTGCAGATCACCGGTCTGACAAACAACCAAATGCACCGCCTCGAAGGCATCGTGGTCTACTTCGGTTTTCTGCTGCTGTTGTTTCTGCTGACGGAAAGACTCGAATCCGGTAAGCCGTTGCGCTTCGCCCGCGTGTTGCCGTTTCCGCTGCTGATTTACTACGCAATGACCCTCGGCGTGCCGCTACTCAACGGCTCTTTTCGTCACGCCGGCTTCCGGGAACACGCCCTCTTCGTGCTGCTTCTGCCGCTCGTGTTTGTAATCCCGGTAACGCTCTTTTATCTGTGGCGTCGTCAACTCAAGCGAACTACAAAAGCCTCGCGTGCAGATGAATCTGCGTCCCGGCGAGCGCTTTGGAGACCGGGCAGTTTTGTTTGGCGCCGTTCGCGTACTCCTGAAACTGCGCGTCGTCGATCCCCGGCACCTCGGCTTCCGTTTCCAAATCAATCTGCGTGATCGAAAACGCGTCGCCGACTTTTTCGAGCTGCACGCGCGCGGTCGTATGAATGCGTGTGGCTTTGATTTGCGCGCGCGAGAGCGCGGCCGTCAACGCCATCGTGAAGCAGCCCGCGTGCGCCGCGCCAATCAACTCCTCCGGATTCGTCGCCGCTTCGCCTTCTTCAAAACGCGACTTGAATGAATAAGGACCTTCAAACGCTCCGCTCCCGACTTTCAACCGCCCTGCACCCTCGGCCAGATTACCCTTCCATTCAGCTTCCGCTGTTCGTGTCGGCATTACATGTCCCTTCCTGTACGCACAGAATTAATAAAAGCGTCTTGTTTGTGTGAACGAGCGTCATCATACCGCGTCGTAAGCCAACCGCCTAAACGCAACGTGCTCGCGCCGCCGCGGCGACCTCTCGCCCAACACGACGTCGTTGAGCACCCCTTCAATGACGTCGCACGCCGTCCTCGTCCCCTCCTCACGCAGCAATCGCACCGACACTTTGCGCGCGTTCTCCGCATACGACGGATCGCGCAAGACACGCTCGAGCTTCGCGAGCGCAGTCGCAAACGAATACTCTCTGCTCGGCAACATCTCGGCGACACCCAACTCCACGCAACGTCGCGCGTTGTCAGGCTGGTCCTGTCCGTACGGCACGATCAGCATCGGCCGTCCCGCTTGCAATGCCTGACCCGTCGTGCCGACGCCCGACTGGTGGACCACCACGCTCGCTCGCGGCATCACCTCGCTGTACGGCGCATAGTCAAACACGCCGATCCCATTCGCCAGATCGCCACGAACGTCTGAGTTTTCACCCACGAGCAACAGCGCCCGGCTGTTAAGCCGGCGCGCGACTTCGATACTCGTGCGGAAGAAATCTTCGCCGAGACGCACCGCCGCCGAACCGAGCGTAAACAGAATCGGTGGCTCGCCGTTTTCGAGAAACTGCATCAGCTCACGCGACGCCGGCTGCTCGTTTTTCCCGTCGTAAAAAGGAAAGCCGGTGATCACCGTGTTCGGCGGATAGTCAGGTTGCACTTTCGCCAGGACGTTCGAAAACAGCGCCAGCACCGCGCGCGGCGAAAACTGTCCCTCGAACATCGGATGTCCACCGGGCGCAAGGCCCAACTCGCGTCGCAGCTCGCGCACCGGCGTGATCCACGACTCGGTGAATCGTCTTAGCAAAGCCAGAAAACCACGCGCGATCGCGGGATGCAGCAGCAACAGTTTGCGCAACGCCGGAAACTCAGGCGGCGTCGGCGGATCGTAAACAGACGGCAGGGAGATCGGCGACAGCACCGCCGAAATCCACTTCACTCCGGTGACTTCCGCGACGAGCGGCGCCGCGAGCGGAATCGCGTGCGAGACCAACAAGTCAGCGCCGCCGTCCGCGAGCACCGCGCGCATCGAATCGTGATAGCTTGCGCGAATGTGCGGCGACAAAAGATCCTGCATCACGTAGCGTGGACCATCACGCAGGTCCATGATGCGCCGCAGCACTTCCTCTTCTTCCGCTTTGTTTGTCGACAGTTCGTCCGGCCGCAACTGATAGAACTGAATGCCGGCAGCCTCAATCTTCTCGCGATACCACGACAGCGTCGCGATTGCGGCACGATGCCCGCGCCGTTGCAACTCGTGCGCGAGGCCCATGAAGGGATGAATGTCGCCAAACGATCCCCAGGTGGTAAAAACGATCTTCTTACTATTAGTCATGATAGCTCCTTATTTATGCCAGTTGATAAATGCCGATTCCTTTTTCCCGCCCTTGCACGCGCACGTTGCCCATCGGGATCGCGTCGGCGGAAGTCTCGCTGAGCGAGGCCCAAACGTTTTCCGAGATCAGCAGTTGCGACTGAAAGCGTTTATTCAACTTCTCGATGCGCGACGCGAGATTCACTACGTCGCCGATTACTGTGTACTCCTTGCGCAACGACGAGCCGATGCTGCCCGTTACCGCCTCGCCTGCATGCAGGCCGATGCCGACCGTTGTCGGCAGCACGTGTCCGAGTGAAACTTCTTCTTCAACGCGCGTCAGAATCTCGCGCGCCGCGGCGACGCCGTTCGAACAATCGCCGCCCTCGGAGAGTGGCGCGCCAAACACCGCCATGAAACCGTCGCCGAGAAACTTATTGATGACGCCGTGATGCCGGTTCACGATTTCGATCATGAATTCGAAGAGCGACTCGAGATAGTTGACGACTTCTTCGGGCGTGCGGTTTTCGGCGAAGCTCGTGAAGTCGCGAATGTCGAGAAACATCACGCAGACTTCGCGCTTCTCGCTACGCAAGTCGGGTTTCAGAGTCAGCAGTTTGTTCATCACGATCGGTGAGACGTACTCGCCAAAGGTGCGGCTGATCCGGTTGCGCTCTTCGACACTTTCGAAGGAACTGAGAATGCGTTTTCTGACTTGTATGGTGACTAAGCCGGCTGCGACGCCCGTCAGCAAAAACAAAAAGCCTTTTAAGATGTGCGGCGGAGCACTCGAAAGCACCGGTGCTGCGACTGCGTCGGCCTGCGCGAAACTAATGTAGACCAGCGACAGGGACCAGTATTGAATCGCCGCGACGAGGCCGGTGAAGACTGAGAGTTTGAAGTCGAGGCGCAGGATTGAAAGCACGATTAACAACGGGTAGACGAAGGGCGCCGGCGTGAGCAACGCGTAAACAGGCCCGACGTACTGCGCCGTAATCAATAGGGCAGTCAACGGAATGCAGGTTTCGACGAGCGCGCCGAGGTAAGGCAGCCAGGGGTAGGCTTTGCGTCGTTCCGTGACGATGCGCCTAAGTGCGAACCACTCGCCGACGAGGAAGATTTCGCCGGCGACGAGTGCGCCTAAGACTGCCAGCAAAAAGCTCTTGAAGTTGCCGTGAAAGATAAGTTGAAAATCCTCGAACGCAAAAACGGCAAGGATCAGGATGGCCGGTAGTACGATGCCAAACGCGCAGATCAGGATCGTGACGCGCAGTTTGTCGCTCTTGAGCATCTCGACCGCGAGCTCGTTTTCGAACGTGCGCGGCGTCTGGTTTCGTTTTCGTTGTCGGAGTTTCATTTTCAACTTCACTTCCTACTCAGCAGTGGCGAGGACGGGAGCGGGTAAAGCCTCCTCGGTTGACGCCTCAGTCTTCTCCCACTTCACGAGTTTTAGGTCGAGGACGAAGATGGCGTACATCACCGGCACGAGCAGCAGCGTAATGAACGTCGCCACACTCAGGCCGCCGATCTGGGCGTAACACAGGGGCTCCCAGATGGGACCACCGTGCGACGCCAGCGGGAACAACGCGATCACCGTCGCGCCCACCGTGATGAGCACCGGCCGCAAACGCATGATGCCGGCGTCGAGCAACGCTTCCCGCAGCGGTTCACCTTCCGCGTGTTTCTCCTCGATGAAATCAAACAACACGATGATGTGACTCACGATCACACCGACCAGACTCACGATGCCCAGGAAAGCCATGAACCCAAACGGCGCACCCATGATCCATAACACCGCCAGCGCACCAACCATCCCAAACGGCACCGCCGCAAACACGATGAACGGCTTGATCGCGTTCTTGAACTGAAACACGAGCGCCAAAAAGATCATCGCTACGGAAACACCCAGCACGATCGTCAGGTCCTTGAAACCTTTAACCTGGTCTTCTTCTTCGCCGCCGATTTCCATGCGATAACCCGCGGGCAGTTCTTTCTCGAGCTCTTTCAACTTCGGACGCGCCGCCTTCATCACTTCGGAAGCCAGCCGTCCTTCCGCCGGCAGAGTCGAGATCGTGATCGCGCGAAACTGGTTTCGCGATCTGATCTTCTCGGTCTGCATGCCGTACTCGGTCGAAGCCACTTGCCTGAGCAGCACCTTTTGCGTGCCTTCGCCGGAGTAGACGTAAAGATTTCTCAAGTCTCCCAACTGCGCCCGTTCTTCCATGCGCAAGCGAGCCACCACGGGAATCTGCTTGTCGCCGTCACGCAACGTCGTAACTTCGCGGCCGTGCGTAGCGGACAACGACGCCATCGCCACATCGTGGTTCGTCAGCCCGGCGATGTTCGCGCGGTCCGGATCGGTCTTGAGATGAACCGCAAAACTCTCGTCGCCCCAATCGTCGCGCACGCGCTCAGCGATCGTCGTCTCCTCGAGAATCGCTTTCACGCGAGCCGCATACGAACGCAGCATCTGCGGATCCTGACCACTCACGCGAATCGCAACCGGCAAACCAACCGCCTTACCCGACTCGAGCTGCCGCACGTCGATGCGCGCGCCGGGCACCTTCGCCGACAAAGCTTCCTGCAACGGATGAATCAAGTGCGCCGTGTCGTGCTTGTCCTTCACCTGAATGATGATCTGCGCGTAGTTCAACTGTTGCAGCTCGGGCGAAACCGAAAACCAGAAGCGTGGGCCACCACCGCCGACGAACGTCGTCAACGAGCGCAACACCTCGCGCGGTTTGCCGTCGCTCTCCGGATGCTCCTTGCCGTATTCGGCCACGACTTCGCGAATGATCTCTTCAGAGTGTGCGGCCGCTTCGTTAGTCGCTGACAGCGGCGCGTCTTCCGGCAGCCAAACGTCGACATACGACAAGTAAGACAAATCCTTCGGGAAGAACTCCGTCTTCAGTTGACTCATCAACACGCCGCCGAGCAGCAGAAAACCAAAGGCGCCCGCCATCACTTTCCAACGATGGTTGATGGCCCAAGTGCCGACGCGGTAATACTGCGCGGCGAATCCCTTTTTGCGACGCTCTTCAATCGTCGGCTCCGCTTTCGGCCGCAGCAGGTAGTAACCGAGCAGCGGGATGAAAGACATCGAAACGAGCCGCGAAGCTACGAGCGAACAGGTCAGCACGACCGGAAGCGTGTAGAGAAACTCGCCAGTCGAACCCTTGATCAGCAGGAACGGAAGATAGGCGACGATGTTGGTGATCGTGGCGTAAAGAATTGCCGTCGCCAGTTTTGTTGGTCCAAGCCACGCGGCGACGGAGCGTTTATGCCCGAGCGCCAGGTCGCGCTTGATCGCATCGCCCGCTACCACCGGATCGTCTACGAGCAGACCCAACGCGATGATCAATGTACCGATCGAGATTTGCTGGAGGTCGATGCCGAGGGCGTACATGAAGCCGAACGTCATCGCGAGCGTGATCGGAATCGCCAGCGCCATCAACAGCGCGGAACGCCATTCCCAAAAGCCGATCAGCGCCACGATTACGACCAGGATGATCGCTTCGTAAAGACTGCGCATGAAGAGCTCGATGCTTTCTTCGACCTGGAGCGGCTGGTCGGACGTGCGCGCGAAGATCAAGTCGTTCGGAAGTTGTTGTTTCAGTTGCGCGAGCGTCGCATCGATCTGCTCGCCAAACTCGCCAATCTGTTCGCCGGAACGCATCTGGACGGACAGCGTGATCGCGCGGCTGCGGCGCCAGTTGCCCTGGGCGTCGCGCGAGTTGAAGTAGTTCAAATAACGTGCGGGCGTTTCGTAAGCGCGAACGATGTGCGCAAGGTCGCGCAGGTAAATAGTCGAACCATTTGCCGCCGGCACGAGCACGTCACCGATTTCACGTTCGCTCTTGAACTCACCAGTCGGATCGAGATTGACGTTTTTGCCCTGGACGTTGACCTGTCCGCCGGGCGTCGTGATGTTACGGCCTTTCAAAACGTCTTCGAGTTTGCTCGGTTTGATTCCGTAAGACGCGAGCCGTTCCTGCGAGTAGACGAGATAAACCGCCTCATCGAGATTTCCGTTTCGCTGCACTTTCGAAACTTGCGGAATCGTCTTCAGCGTCTTTTCGATCAGGTCGGTGTAGTCGTCCATCTGGCGGTACGTGTACTTGTCGCCGGCGACGGTGTTCAGCCCGGCCAGCGTGTCCTGCGGATTGCGCACGACGAACGGCGGCCAGGCGTCCGGATGAAACTCCGACGACTGCAACCGTTCATTCACAAACTGGTGCGTCATGCCCAACAGCTCTTCGTCGCTCTTACTCGAAACGCCGTCGAACCCGATGAAACGATCGCCGTAGACGACGCGCAGATCGTTCGCGAAGCCCTGTTCCTTCGCATAAGCGAGAAACATCTCGATCGGCGTGCGCAACATCCGCGTGTCAACCGACTCCGCAATCGTGAACACGAGCGTGAACCGCGACGGATCAGACGGATTCGTAGTCGCCGCGCGTTCTTTCTCGATCGCCGACTGAATGTTCTTCGCCCGCAACGCGACTTCTTCGCCGTCAGTTTTGGGGCTGGCGACGGTCAACATCAACGCCGCCGTGTCGCCGAAGTCCTTGATGAAATTGATTGGCCCAGCGCCGCTCGGCAGGTTGTCGATCGAATCGAGCTTCAGCTTGATGTCGTCAAACTCTTTGCCCGTCTCTTTCAGGTTCTCGTCGAGCTCGACGTAAATCACTGCGAGTCCGGTGCGAGAGATTGATTCGATCTTCGTCACCTTCGCGTTACCCGCGACTTTCTCTTCCACGGTCTTGGTGACGAGCTGCTCGACCTTCTCCGCACTGGCGCCGGGCCACGGCACGAGCGCCACAGCGGTTCGCACCTGCACTTCAGGGTCTTTGCGTTGCGGCATCTTGATGTAGCCGTAGACGCCCCAGAGGCACGTGGCGAGCAGCAACACCCAGCTAACGTGACGCTTCTCGACAAAGAACCGCGCCGTGTTGCGTTTGGTCTGAATCGTTTCCTGGTCGGTTTTTCCGTGCGACATGACTCTTCTCCAATCTCTACTCTCTTACCTGGGACCGCAGGCGTCTCGCCTGCAAAGGTCCGTCTAAAGTTCGTTGCGGGTGATTGCAGGCGGGACGCCTGCGCTCCCTGTGACTACTGGACCACCAACACCTGTTCGCCGTCGGCGATCTGGCTGGCGCCCGTCGTGACGACCAACTCGCCCGCCTGCAATCCGCTCTTGATAACGATCGCGTTACCGACGGATTCGCCGAGCGTTACGGGCCGCAGTCGTGCGATGTGTTTTCCTTCGCGCTCTTCCATCACCATCACCGCGTATGCATCCGGATTTTCCGGCGCGTGTGTTATGGCCGTGAGCGGCACCACTGGCGTCTGCACCATCGCGACCGCGCCTTCGTTCGCGTTCAGCGAGGCGATCATTCCCGGCTTCAATAGACCAGCGGGATTCGGAATCATGACTTCGATCTCGAACGCGCGGCTGTTTTGATCGGCCGACGGCGAGATACGCGAGATGTGACCGCTGAATTCGGTTCCCGGCGTCGCGTCAGTCGTGATCGTCAACGTGTCGCCGAGTTTCATGCTCTGCAACGAGGTCTTTCCAGCACAGTGGGATCCGAAGCTTGGAATTCACGTGACTTGAAGTCGCGGC
>JADMIO012948372.1_pt1 | contig 20272 bp, 13 predicted proteins | sample 8958161 | NCBI WGS metagenome assembly JADMIO01 (sample SAMN16585339, study PRJNA669376) | soil metagenome | isolation source: Crop rotation soil | place: USA: Cullars Rotation, Alabama | collected 2011 | reverse complement strand
GCGTTGCCGGGCGAGGACGGATCGCGTGAGCGGGAACCAGAGCAACGCACACGATGAACCAGCGTTGCTCTGGTTCCCGCTCGCGCGATCCGTCCCGGCCGCGCAATGCGCGGCCGTTCTGGTCACGCGGCACCGGTTGTCTTCGGGGATCTTCGGGCCCTTCGGGTTGATCGCACTTAAGACAAGCAGCTGACGCTATCCGCGAGCGCGCCCCGTTGGCTGCGCAGCCGTCTCTCTGCGTCAGATGCTTGTCGGCGAGCACACAATGGGGCTGTTCGCTCTGGCCCCGCGGTTCAGGGGCCGCAGGCCGGCCGCCGAGCTGCCCAAGACGCTTGTCCAAGAGCAATAAACCCGAAGATCCCCGAAGATCCACGAAGAAAGGCTTGGAGGTCTAGTTCGCATGAAGTGCACTCCCCAAGACGGCGAGGCGTGACCAGAATGCCCGGCTTTGCCGGGCGAGGACGGATCGCGTGAGCGGGAACCAGAGCAACGCACACGATGAACCAGCGTTGCTCTGGTTCCCGCTCGCGCGATCCGTCCCGGCCGCGCACTGCGCGGCCGTTCTGGCCACGCGGCACCGGTTTTCTTCGGGGATCTTCGGGCCTTCGGGTTGATCGCACTTAAGACAAGCAGCTGACGCTATCCGCGAGGGCGCCCCGTTGGCTGCGCAGCCGTCTCTCTGCGTCCAGAGTTTGTCGGCGAGCACCAAAGGGGCTGTCCGAGTGGGCCCCGTGGTTCAGCGGCCGCGGGCCGGCCGCCGAGCTGGCCAAGACGCTTGTCCAAGAGCAATAAACCCGAAGATCCACGAAGAAGGCCGTGGAGGTCTAGTTCGCATGATGTGCACTCACCAGGGCGGCGAGGCGTGACCAGAATGCCCGGCGTTGCCGGGCGAGGACGGATCGCGTGAGCGGGAACCAGAGCAACGCACACGATGAACCAGCGTTGCTCTGGTTCCCGCTCACGCGATTCGTCCCGGCCGCGCAGTGCGCGGCCGTTCTGGTCACGCGGCACCGGTTTTTTCGGGGATCTTCGGGCCTTCGGGTTAATCGCACTTAAGACAAGCAGCTGACGCTATCTGCGAGGGCGCCCCGTTGGCTGCGCAGCCGTCTCTCTGCGTCCAGTAATTCTTAGCGAGCACCCAATGGGGCTGTTCGCGTAGGCCCCGCGGTTGAGCGGCCGCAGGCCGAACGCGATCCACGATGACTTGATGTCGATCTCCGAGTCGCCGGCGCTAGCGAAATTTCGCGATGCAGCCGTTGGCGTCCGGTGGCTGGAGCGTTCCGACATGGCCGTCCGAAATAATGGCCTGACAGAAAAATCCATTGGTCGCCGGCGTCACGGCGTTTTTGGGACCGTCGTAGACGCGACCCAACCCAATCGTTGGCGGTACGAGAGGGAAAGTGCAGCGCCACGCGTTGTCGCTCAGCCATTTCGGATCGCAACTCAACGTCGGGACACCCGGTCCGCCGAAGGTCGATCCGGGTCCGTATTGACTGATGTAAATAACAGGCCGCTCGGCGGGCTCGGTCAGATGGAAAGGCGTGCTGCCGCTGTACTCGACCGTGAGCGGACCCGTCACGTCCGCGCGGACCATCGCAACCGCGTTGTTGCTCGAACAGGTGATCGTGAACTGGGCCGAGGCTGCCGGTGCGGTGTAGGTGAGTTGGTTGGAGGCGAGCACAACCGTTCCGCTAGTCGCGGCACACGTTGCAGCCGGACCGTTGGTCACGGTCACGGTGTAAATCGTTTTCTCGCCGGCATTGAGGCTGGCCGCGCTTGGAACGATGGTCAACGTCGTGGGCGTCGGTGAGGGCTTCGACGCGCATGAGAGACCGGCCGCAACCAAGGCCGTCACGCAGGACACCCGAACGACGTTCGCGGGGGCGGTCAACACGGCGGCCAGAGTGTAGCCCGCTCGCTGTTGCGGTTTCAACGATCGCACTTACACCGGCGCCTGTCCCGAGCTCGTGGACGGCGCCCCGGCACCGAGTTGCGACATGAAGCCGAACACATCGAAGTAGCCTCGCTCGTCCACGATCTGCCCTTTGGCGTTGAGCCGGATGAACTCGGCTCCTTTCATGACGACCTTCTTGCCAGTCGCAGGAATAGTCCCCGTCGGTCCGACGATGGGCCCTTGATGAACGCCGTTGAAGACCCACTCCATCGCAAGCGTGTCGCCCTTCACGACTTGTTCCAGCACTTTGAGCTTGGCGGTCGGGAACGATTTGAAAAACGCCGCGAATTCCTTCTCAATCGCGGCGCGGCCCTTGAGTGGTGCTGTCAAATGCGGCTGAGTGTTGCGACAGTTCGCGGCGTACAGCGTCATCAACTGGTCGATCTTCTTTTTGTTGAAGGAATCGATCCACTGACTCGCGACCTTCTGAAGTGATGCCATGCTCTGCCTCCTCGGAATCCGCAGCCGCGCCTTGACAGGCGCGCGCCACGGCGGAGTATTCTAGCCGACCCTTGCCACCCATCGTCTCTTTCGACGACGAGGCGCTGGTCCTCGTGAACGACCGAGACCTCGACGTCGGCTTTGCGACCAAGCAACGCTGTCACGAGGGGCAGGGACTTCTGCATCGAGCGTTCTCCGTGTTCCTGTTCTCCGCCGCCGGCGAAGTCTTGCTGCAACAGCGCAGCAGCCACAAGCAGCTTTGGCCTGGCTTCTGGTCGAACGCGTGCTGCAGCCATCCGCGCCGCGGTGAGGCGCTCGCCGGCGCGGTCGATCGACGGCTGCGCGAAGAGCTGGGGCTCGGCGGCCCGGTGCGCTTCCTCTTCAAGTTCCACTACCACGAGCAGTACGGCGCCGCAGGTGCCGAGCACGAGATCTGTCACGTGTACGCGGGCCCGCTGATGGGCCCACCGGCCGTGAACCCGAACGAAGTTGCCGCGACGGCGCTCGTGGCGGCGGGCGCTCTGGATCACGAGCTCGCGACCCGGCCGGAGCGCTATACGCCCTGGCTGAAGCTCGAGTGGACCCGCGTGCGACAGGCGTGGCCGGCCGTCGACGCGCTCATACGGAGCGCGAAGCACGACGATCGTGTTTAAACTGGACGCCATGGCCGGTGACAATCCACGTCGATCCGTCGCCGAACGCCCAGGAGCCGATTCTCGGACCGCAACCGTGGCGGACGCTGTGCAGCGGCCGCGCGAGCCGGTGCTGATGCTTCGTCATCGCGAGAACCAGCAGGTATCGCTCGCGTTCGCGAGATCCGCCGACAGCATCGCGGACGTGCTCGGCGGCGACCCCTCGCGTCAGGTCGCCGGATATTTACCGCCCGTGTTTCCCGAGTGGTTGGGCGACGCCACATTCTGCCGCGATCACCGCCTCCGGTTTCCGTACGTGGCTGGCGCGATGGCCAACGGTATTGCCACCACGCGTCTGGTGGTCGCGATGGCGCGCGCGGAAATGCTCGGCGTGTTCGGCGCGGCCGGACTCTCGCTTCCCCAAGTCGAGGCCGCGATCGAAACAATCGAACGGGAGATCGGAAACAGCGACGCGAGCTGGGCCATCAATCTGATCCACTCGCCCGCCGAACCCGAACTCGAATCGGCGCTGGCGTCTCTGCTCGTGCGACGCCGCGTCCGACGCGTGAGCGTGTCCGCGTTCATGGCGCTCACACCCGCCGTTGTCCACTGCGCGTGCGCCGGGCTTCGACTGTCACCCGAAGGGCGGATCGAGCGTCGTCATCACCTGATCGCGACGGTCTCTCGACCGGAGGTCGCCATCCACTTCCTGAGCCCCGCGCCAGCGGAGATGGTTCGCGCGCTCGTCGACGCTGGCGCCCTCACGTCGGCCGAGGCCGTTCTCGCGGCGAAAGTACCGATCGCTGACGACATCACCGTCGAGGCCGACAGCGGTGGGCACACCGACAATCGCCCGCTCGTCGCGATGCTGCCGCTCATCGCCAGCTTGCGCGACCGTGTCTGCGCGCAACAGGGCTACGACCGTCCGGTGCGGGTCGGCGTGGCCGGCGGGCTCGGTCATCCCGCTGCCGTTGCGGGCGCGTTCGCGAGCGGCGCCGCCTACGTGCAAACCGGATCGATTAACCAGTGCACCGTCGAGTCGGGGCTCTCCGACGTTGCAAAGCGTATGTTGCTCGAGGCCGGCGTCGCCGATGTGGCGATGGCCGCTGCCGCCGACATGTTCGAGCTCGGCGTGAAAGTGCAGGTGCTCAGTCGCGGCACGCTGTTCGCGCCGCGTGCGAATCGGCTCTATCAGATCTACGTGACCTACCCCTCGCTCGACGCGTTGCCGGATGCGCTCCGCGCCGAGCTCGAAGAGCGCGTGTTCGGTGCGACGATCGCCGAGGTCTGGCGTGAGACATCGGCGTTTTGGCGATCGCGAGGCCCCGAGGAAATCGAGCGAGCCGATCGCGATCCCAAACATAAGATGGCGCTCGTGTTCCGCTGGTACTTGGGCAAGTCGAGCCGCTGGGCCATCGACGGTGATGCTCAGCGGCGTACCGACTTTCAGATCTGGTGCGGCCCCGCCATGGGCGTCTGCAACGACTGGCTCCGCGGCAGCGCACTCGAGCCGCTCGAGCAGCGTTCCGCGCCGCAACTGGCGCTGAACCTCCTCGAAGGCGCCGCCGTCGTCACGCGCGCTCAACAATTGCGAAGCCACGGCGTGCCGGTGTCTGCGGCCGACGTCCGTCTGTCACCACGGCGACTGAGGGTGCAATGACGATGCGCGAAGAGAGAACGACGCGAGCAGTCGAGGGCAACGGTTCGCCGGATCCGCCGCTGGCGATCGTCGGCGTCGGCGTGCTCTTCCCCGGATCGACGACCACACAGGGATTCTGGGGCGACATCGTCGCTGGCCGTGAGTGCGTGAGCGAGGTTCCGCCGACGCACTGGCGCATCGACGATTACTTCGATCCCGATCCGGCGGCCGCCGACAAGATCTACTCGAAGCGAGGCGCGTTTCTTCCCGCGATCAATTTCTCGCCGTTGCACTTCGGCATTCCCCCTGCGAGCTTGCCGGCGATCGACAGCGTGCAACTCCTCGCGCTCGAAGTGGCCGAGCGCGTCGTCACCGACATGGCCAGCCGCGCGTTTGCCGGCGTCGATCGCGATCGCATCGGCGTGATTCTCGGCGTGGCGTCGACGACCGAGCTGGTGACTGAGATGGCCGGGCGGCTGCAAGGACCGCTGTGGGAACGAGAGCTCCGTGCCGCCGGGCTCGCCGAGTCCGACGTGCAGCGCGTGACCGCCTCGGCGCTTTCGAAGTACGTGCCCTGGCAGGAGAGTACGTTCCCCGGGCTCCTCGGCAATGTCGTCGCCGGCCGCATCGCGAACCGTCTCGATTTTGGCGGCAGCAACTTCGTCATCGATGCCGCGTGCGGAAGCTCGCTCGCCGCCTTCGAAGTAGCGGCCAACGAGTTGTACTTGCGGCGCGCGGATCTGGTGATCACGGGCGGCGTCGACGCGCTCGGCGACGTGTTGATGTTCAAGTGTTTTGGTCTCATCGGCGCGTTGTCGCGATCGGGCGCGTGCCGGCCGTTCTCGGCAAACGCCGACGGCACGTTAATCGGAGAGGGCCTCGGATTGTTTGCGCTCAAGCGTCTCGCCGACGCGGAGCGCGACGGTGATCATGTCTACGCGGTTATTCGCGGGATCGGCTCGGCGTCAGATGGGCGGGCGTTGAGCATTTACGCGCCGCGGGCCGGCGGTCAAGCGAAGGCGATCGCGCGCGCGTACGATCGCGCGGGTTATGGTCCGGAGAGTGTCGAGCTCGTCGAGGCCCACGGTACCGGCACGCGGGCCGGCGATCTTGCAGAGGTCGAAGGACTCCGGCAAGTGTTCGAAGCCTCCGGGCATGAGGGCAAGCAGTGGTGCGCGCTCGGGTCGGTGAAGTCGCAAATCGGGCACGCCAAAGCCGCAGCCGGTGCGGCCGGACTGTTCAAGGTCGCGATGGCGTTGCACCATCGGATTCTCCCACCCACCATCAATGTGGAGCGGCCCGATCCGCGGCTCGCGCTCGACGAGAGTCCGTTCTATCTCAACACGCGCGCGCGGCCGTGGGTAAAGACGCCCGGAACACCGCGCCGAGCCTCGGTCAGCGCTTTCGGCTTCGGCGGAACGAACTTCCACGTGGCCCTCGAGGAATACACAGGTCCGGCACCGCGCGCGCCACGGCTTCGCGCAGTGCCGAGCGAACTGTTGCTCGTCTCCGCTAAGGACCGCGAGACTCTCGCTCAGACCTGTCTCGAGTACGCGCGCCGGCTCGCAGCGCCGGAGCCGTCGCTCGATGCGATCGCTCGCGAAACGCACCTGGCGTTCTCGGCACGCGCCGCCGAGCGATTGGCTCTCGTGATCGAAGGTGATGCCGCTGAAGCCGCCATGGAACTCCAACGCGCAGCGACCGCGCTCCTCGGGAACGGCGTCGTCGACAAGCCGGGTGTTTATCACGGTGCTGGCGAGATTCCGGGCGCGCTCGCGTTCGTCTATCCAGGCCAAGGCTGCCAGTACGTCGGGATGGGCGGCGACATCGCGATGCATTTCGATGTCGCGCGCGAGATTTGGGACGAGGCGGCGGCGGTCGCGACAGATCTGCGAAACGGGTTTATTCAGACTGTCTTGCCACTACCGTCGTTTGACGCCGAGACCGCGGACGCTCACGAGCGCGCCCTGCGTTCGACGGAGCGGGCACAACCAGCGATTGCCACAGCTGGCTTAGCCGCTACAGCGTTACTTCGTCAGCTCGGTTTGACGCCCGCGCGAGTTGCGGGCCACAGCCTCGGCGAGATCACTGCGCTCGCGGCGGCGGGTGCGTTTGATACGGAGACGCTCGTCGCCACGGCCACTGCACGCGGACGCGCGATGGCCGATGCTACAAAGAACCGGCCGGGCGCGATGACCGCCGTGTTTGCTTCGCGAGAGCGCCTCGAGCCGATCCTCGGCGCGCATGGCCACGAGGTCTCGGTCGCCAACTACAACGCGCCCAGTCAGACCGTGATCTCAGGCTCCATCACGGGGATCGATCAGGTTGAAGCGGCCCTCGCGGCGGAGCGCGTCGATTTCCATCGGCTTCCCGTCGCCGCGGCATTTCACTCGCCGTCGCTCGGCGAGGCGTCCGCATCTCTCGAATCGTTCCTCCGCGATCGTCGCTTGCGGTCCCCCACGCTGCCGGTGTACTCGCACGTCACCGCTCAGCCGTACACCGGCGATGCCGCCGCGATGGCGACGCAGCTCGGCCAAGCCATCGTGTCGCCGGTACGATTCATCGAGCAAGTCGAGGCGCTCTACCGGGACGGCGTTCGCGTGTTCGTCGAACCTGGGCCGGACAACGTGCTCACGCGATTGATCGGCGAATGCCTGAAGGATCGGAAGCACGTCGCCGTCGCTGTCGATCGGCGTGGTGTTCATGGAGTGACGAGTCTGTGGCGCGCACTCGGCGCGCTTGCGGCGGCAGGCGTGCACTTCGATCTCGCTCCGCTCTGGGACGGGCAGGTACTCTCCTCGCATCACCCTCGTGCCGCTGACCCTTCGACCGTCAGCATCTGCGGAGCGAACTTCGGAAAACGCGATCGAACGGCCGACACGATCACAGACGTTGCGCCACGAGCTGTCGCCGCCCAAGCACCGGCGCCCGTGCCGGCGCCTGTGGCAGTTGAAGCACGCGGCAACGCCTGGCTCGATGCGTTCTCGTCGCTTCAGCAGCAAACAGCAGCCGCGCACGCCGATTTTCAGCGTCTGCTCGCGGAGCGGCACGCGGCGTTCTTGAAGGCGAGCACAGAAGGTCTGCGCCACTTGGCAGCTCTCGCGGGCGCCGGGCCGCTTGAGAGCGAGCCGCTCGACGCGGCGCCGCCAGCGATTGGAGTCTTTGCATCGCCGCCCGCCGAACTCATGGCGGCGAGTCCAAGCATTCCGCCGGCTATGCCATCTGTCGCGGCTGTCCGGCCGCCCAACACCGTCCGCTCGCCCGAGAAGTCCGCAGCACCTCGAGCATCATCGCCACAGTCGAGGTCCGACGCGCTTCTCGACATCGTCGCCGAGAAGACCGGCTATCCGCGAGAAGCACTCGATCTCAAGATGGATCTCGAGTCGGACCTTGGCATCGACTCGATTAAGCGCGTGGAAATCCTGGCTGCAGCGAATCGCCGGCTTCCGGATCTTCCGCGCTTGCAAGCGGAAAAACTCGCAGCCATGCGGACGCTCGCGCAAATCGCCGCTTACATCGACGATGTGGCCTCGGGCGGCGCCGCACAGCCCCACTCGGTTCCACCCGTGAGCAAGGCGCCTGCGCCGCCGAAGGCCGAGAAGCGTGCGCCGCTTGCGCCGCCTCTCGAGCGCTGGGTGATGAAGCTCGACGATGCGCCGGCGCCAGGCTTCGCGACGGTTGACTTGTGGGACGGCGAGTCCCTGTGCGTGATCGGAAACAACACCGAAGTGAGTCGCGCACTGGTGACGCGCCTCGCTCAAGAGGGCATCCCCGCAGAAGTCGTCGAGTCGGTATCGGCTGCGTCACGTCGGATTGTCGTCGTGGGCAGCGCGCACGCGGACTCTTTACAGGACGCGCTTGCGGTCAATCGAAATTTGCTTGGTCACGTCGCCTCTCGTGCTCGCGTGTGGGAGCAGGATGGCGGACTTCTTGTCACCATCGAGAGTGGCGACGACACAGAGGCGCGCGGACATGCTGCGTGGGTCGGCGGTCTATCGGCACTCGTGCCGACGGCCCGGATCGAATTGCCCCGCCTCACCGCGAAGTCGATCAAGCTTCGAGGCAAGTTCTCCGATGACAACGCAATCGCGCGGGCTATCGCAACCGAGTTGATGTCGGGCGGCACAGACGGCGAGATCCATCTGACGGCTGACGGTCGCCGGCTGCGCCCGCGCCTCGAGGCCCGCGCAGCCACGCCAGGCGAACTGCCCCTCCAACGCGGTGACGTCGTCGTGATTTCGGGCGGAGCACGCGGCATCACACCGGAGGCCGTGATTGCGCTCGCGCAGAAAGTCGAACTTCGCTTCCTCGTGCTGGGCCGCACCCCCCTCATCGACGAGCCCGCCGCTTTCAGTGGCGTGACCGACGTCACTGACCTCGGCCGTCTTGTGCTGCAACAGGCCAAGGCGCGCGGTGAGGAATCAGGTGCCGCAGACGTGAGGGCTCGCGTTGCACGCATTGTCGGCGCTCGCGAAGTCGCCGCCGCCCTGACTCGGCTGCGGACAACCGGTTCGGATGTGCGCTACGTCGCTACAGACATCGCCGACGCGCGAGCCGTCGGCGCGGCCCTTGACGCGGCGCGTCGCGAATGGGGTCCCATTCGAGGCGTGATTCACGGTGCTGGAGCGCTTGCTGATGCGTGGTTGCGCGACAAGACCGATGCTCATGCTGAGCGCGTCTTCGCGGCCAAGCTTCTCGGAATGGCGAATCTCCTCGCGGCGACGGCCGCTGATCCGCTGCGTTTGCTCTGCGCTTTCTCTTCGGTTGTGGTCTACGCCGGCAACACGGGGCAATCGGATTACGCGATGGCCAACAGCATTCTCGAGCGAGTGCTCGCCTCTGAATCCGCACAACGAGGCTCGTCGTGTCACGTGCGCGCCATCGCCTGGGGCCCGTGGGATACCGGCATGGTCACGCCGCACCTGCGCGAAAAGTTTGCGCAAGAAGGTGTGCACTTGATCGAGGCGCAGGCGGGCGCCGCGGCGTTCGTTCGCGAACTCGGCAGTCGTGGCGCGGACACGACCGTCCTCTTGACGCCGCCACTCGCCAGCCAATCCGCGGCCAGTTCCGACAAACACGAGCACGTGGCTGCGTCACTCGGGTTCGGTCGCGCCACGGCCAACACCGTCAAGACATGAGCAGCGGCTTCGAGCCGATCGCGATCGTCGGCCGCGGCTGCCTGGTGCCCGGGGCTGCCGACCCTGAGACGCTCGTCCAATTCTTTCCAGCACATTGGGATCCTAAGCTTAGAATTCCACGTGGACAAGTTGTCGCGGCCGCTTCTATAGTGTCACCTAAATACTAGTGACTCCAGCGTAACTGGACTGGCCACAGTTAGGCCGCAAATGTAATCACACTGGCTCACCTTCGGGTGGGCCTTTCTGCGTTCGCGAGTGGACCCGATAAGCTCATGGAGCGGCGTAACCGTCGCACAGGAAGGACAGAGAAAGCGCGGATCTGGGAAGTGACGGACAGAACGGTCAGGACCTGGATTGGGGAGGCGGTTGCCGCCGCTGCTGCTGACGGTGTGACGTTCTCTGTTCCGGTCACACCACATACGTTCCGCCATTCCTATGCGATGCACATGCTGTATGCCGGTATACCGCTGAAAGTTCTGCAAAGCCTGATGGGACATAAGTCCATCAGTTCAACGGAAGTCTACACGAAGGTTTTTGCGCTGGATGTGGCTGCCCGGCACCGGGTGCAGTTTGCGATGCCGGAGTCTGATGCGGTTGCGATGCTGAAACAATTATCCTGAGAATAAATGCCTTGGCCTTTATATGGAAATGTGGAACTGAGTGGATATGCTGTTTTTGTCTGTTAAACAGAGAAGCTGGCTGTTATCCACTGAGAAGCGAACGAAACAGTCGGGAAAATCTCCCATTATCGTAGAGATCCGCATTATTAATCTCAGGAGCCTGTGTAGCGTTTATAGGAAGTAGTGTTCTGTCATGATGCCTGCAAGCGGTAACGAAAACGATTTGAATATGCCTTCAGGAACAATAGAAATCTTCGTGCGGTGTTACGTTGAAGTGGAGCGGATTATGTCAGCAATGGACAGAACAACCTAATGAACACAGAACCATGATGTGGTCTGTCCTTTTACAGCCAGTAGTGCTCGCCGCAGTCGAGCGACAGGGCGAAGCCCTCGGCTGGTTGCCCTCGCCGCTGGGCTGGCGGCCGTCTATGGCCCTGCAAACGCGCCAGAAACGCCGTCGAAGCCGTGTGCGAGACACCGCGGCCGGCCGCCGGCGTTGTGGATACCTCGCGGAAAACTTGGCCCTCACTGACAGATGAGGGGCGGACGTTGACACTTGAGGGGCCGACTCACCCGGCGCGGCGTTGACAGATGAGGGGCAGGCTCGATTTCGGCCGGCGACGTGGAGCTGGCCAGCCTCGCAAATCGGCGAAAACGCCTGATTTTACGCGAGTTTCCCACAGATGATGTGGACAAGCCTGGGGATAAGTGCCCTGCGGTATTGACACTTGAGGGGCGCGACTACTGACAGATGAGGGGCGCGATCCTTGACACTTGAGGGGCAGAGTGCTGACAGATGAGGGGCGCACCTATTGACATTTGAGGGGCTGTCCACAGGCAGAAAATCCAGCATTTGCAAGGGTTTCCGCCCGTTTTTCGGCCACCGCTAACCTGTCTTTTAACCTGCTTTTAAACCAATATTTATAAACCTTGTTTTTAACCAGGGCTGCGCCCTGTGCGCGTGACCGCGCACGCCGAAGGGGGGTGCCCCCCCTTCTCGAACCCTCCCGGTCGAGTGAGCGAGGAAGCACCAGGGAACAGCACTTATATATTCTGCTTACACACGATGCCTGAAAAAACTTCCCTTGGGGTTATCCACTTATCCACGGGGATATTTTTATAATTATTTTTTTTATAGTTTTTAGATCTTCTTTTTTAGAGCGCCTTGTAGGCCTTTATCCATGCTGGTTCTAGAGAAGGTGTTGTGACAAATTGCCCTTTCAGTGTGACAAATCACCCTCAAATGACAGTCCTGTCTGTGACAAATTGCCCTTAACCCTGTGACAAATTGCCCTCAGAAGAAGCTGTTTTTTCACAAAGTTATCCCTGCTTATTGACTCTTTTTTATTTAGTGTGACAATCTAAAAACTTGTCACACTTCACATGGATCTGTCATGGCGGAAACAGCGGTTATCAATCACAAGAAACGTAAAAATAGCCCGCGAATCGTCCAGTCAAACGACCTCACTGAGGCGGCATATAGTCTCTCCCGGGATCAAAAACGTATGCTGTATCTGTTCGTTGACCAGATCAGAAAATCTGATGGCACCCTACAGGAACATGACGGTATCTGCGAGATCCATGTTGCTAAATATGCTGAAATATTCGGATTGACCTCTGCGGAAGCCAGTAAGGATATACGGCAGGCATTGAAGAGTTTCGCGGGGAAGGAAGTGGTTTTTTATCGCCCTGAAGAGGATGCCGGCGATGAAAAAGGCTATGAATCTTTTCCTTGGTTTATCAAACGTGCGCACAGTCCATCCAGAGGGCTTTACAGTGTACATATCAACCCATATCTCATTCCCTTCTTTATCGGGTTACAGAACCGGTTTACGCAGTTTCGGCTTAGTGAAACAAAAGAAATCACCAATCCGTATGCCATGCGTTTATACGAATCCCTGTGTCAGTATCGTAAGCCGGATGGCTCAGGCATCGTCTCTCTGAAAATCGACTGGATCATAGAGCGTTACCAGCTGCCTCAAAGTTACCAGCGTATGCCTGACTTCCGCCGCCGCTTCCTGCAGGTCTGTGTTAATGAGATCAACAGCAGAACTCCAATGCGCCTCTCATACATTGAGAAAAAGAAAGGCCGCCAGACGACTCATATCGTATTTTCCTTCCGCGATATCACTTCCATGACGACAGGATAGTCTGAGGGTTATCTGTCACAGATTTGAGGGTGGTTCGTCACATTTGTTCTGACCTACTGAGGGTAATTTGTCACAGTTTTGCTGTTTCCTTCAGCCTGCATGGATTTTCTCATACTTTTTGAACTGTAATTTTTAAGGAAGCCAAATTTGAGGGCAGTTTGTCACAGTTGATTTCCTTCTCTTTCCCTTCGTCATGTGACTTGATATCGGGGGTTAGTTCGTCATCATTGATGAGGGTTGATTATCACAGTTTATTACTCTGAATTGGCTATCCGCGTGTGTACCTCTACCTGGAGTTTTTCCCACGGTGGATATTTCTTCTTGCGCTGAGCGTAAGAGCTATCTGACAGAACAGTTCTTCTTTGCTTCCTCGCCAGTTCGCTCGCTATGCTCGGTTACACGGCTGCGGCGAGCGCTAGTGATAATAAGTGACTGAGGTATGTGCTCTTCTTATCTCCTTTTGTAGTGTTGCTCTTATTTTAAACAACTTTGCGGTTTTTTGATGACTTTGCGATTTTGTTGTTGCTTTGCAGTAAATTGCAAGATTTAATAAAAAAACGCAAAGCAATGATTAAAGGATGTTCAGAATGAAACTCATGGAAACACTTAACCAGTGCATAAACGCTGGTCATGAAATGACGAAGGCTATCGCCATTGCACAGTTTAATGATGACAGCCCGGAAGCGAGGAAAATAACCCGGCGCTGGAGAATAGGTGAAGCAGCGGATTTAGTTGGGGTTTCTTCTCAGGCTATCAGAGATGCCGAGAAAGCAGGGCGACTACCGCACCCGGATATGGAAATTCGAGGACGGGTTGAGCAACGTGTTGGTTATACAATTGAACAAATTAATCATATGCGTGATGTGTTTGGTACGCGATTGCGACGTGCTGAAGACGTATTTCCACCGGTGATCGGGGTTGCTGCCCATAAAGGAGGCGTTTACAAAACCTCAGTTTCTGTTCATCTTGCTCAGGATCTGGCTCTGAAGGGGCTACGTGTTTTGCTCGTGGAAGGTAACGACCCCCAGGGAACAGCCTCAATGTATCACGGATGGGTACCAGATCTTCATATTCATGCAGAAGACACTCTCCTGCCTTTCTATCTTGGGGAAAAGGACGATGTCACTTATGCAATAAAGCCCACTTGCTGGCCGGGGCTTGACATTATTCCTTCCTGTCTGGCTCTGCACCGTATTGAAACTGAGTTAATGGGCAAATTTGATGAAGGTAAACTGCCCACCGATCCACACCTGATGCTCCGACTGGCCATTGAAACTGTTGCTCATGACTATGATGTCATAGTTATTGACAGCGCGCCTAACCTGGGTATCGGCACGATTAATGTCGTATGTGCTGCTGATGTGCTGATTGTTCCCACGCCTGCTGAGTTGTTTGACTACACCTCCGCACTGCAGTTTTTCGATATGCTTCGTGATCTGCTCAAGAACGTTGATCTTAAAGGGTTCGAGCCTGATGTACGTATTTTGCTTACCAAATACAGCAATAGTAATGGCTCTCAGTCCCCGTGGATGGAGGAGCAAATTCGGGATGCCTGGGGAAGCATGGTTCTAAAAAATGTTGTACGTGAAACGGATGAAGTTGGTAAAGGTCAGATCCGGATGAGAACTGTTTTTGAACAGGCCATTGATCAACGCTCTTCAACTGGTGCCTGGAGAAATGCTCTTTCTATTTGGGAACCTGTCTGCAATGAAATTTTCGATCGTCTGATTAAACCACGCTGGGAGATTAGATAATGAAGCGTGCGCCTGTTATTCCAAAACATACGCTCAATACTCAACCGGTTGAAGATACTTCGTTATCGACACCAGCTGCCCCGATGGTGGATTCGTTAATTGCGCGCGTAGGAGTAATGGCTCGCGGTAATGCCATTACTTTGCCTGTATGTGGTCGGGATGTGAAGTTTACTCTTGAAGTGCTCCGGGGTGATAGTGTTGAGAAGACCTCTCGGGTATGGTCAGGTAATGAACGTGACCAGGAGCTGCTTACTGAGGACGCACTGGATGATCTCATCCCTTCTTTTCTACTGACTGGTCAACAGACACCGGCGTTCGGTCGAAGAGTATCTGGTGTCATAGAAATTGCCGATGGGAGTCGCCGTCGTAAAGCTGCTGCACTTACCGAAAGTGATTATCGTGTTCTGGTTGGCGAGCTGGATGATGAGCAGATGGCTGCATTATCCAGATTGGGTAACGATTATCGCCCAACAAGTGCTTATGAACGTGGTCAGCGTTATGCAAGCCGATTGCAGAATGAATTTGCTGGAAATATTTCTGCGCTGGCTGATGCGGAAAATATTTCACGTAAGATTATTACCCGCTGTATCAACACCGCCAAATTGCCTAAATCAGTTGTTGCTCTTTTTTCTCACCCCGGTGAACTATCTGCCCGGTCAGGTGATGCACTTCAAAAAGCCTTTACAGATAAAGAGGAATTACTTAAGCAGCAGGCATCTAACCTTCATGAGCAGAAAAAAGCTGGGGTGATATTTGAAGCTGAAGAAGTTATCACTCTTTTAACTTCTGTGCTTAAAACGTCATCTGCATCAAGAACTAGTTTAAGCTCACGACATCAGTTTGCTCCTGGAGCGACAGTATTGTATAAGGGCGATAAAATGGTGCTTAACCTGGACAGGTCTCGTGTTCCAACTGAGTGTATAGAGAAAATTGAGGCCATTCTTAAGGAACTTGAAAAGCCAGCACCCTGATGCGACCACGTTTTAGTCTACGTTTATCTGTCTTTACTTAATGTCCTTTGTTACAGGCCAGAAAGCATAACTGGCCTGAATATTCTCTCTCGGCCGCCGCCGCCTTTTCCTCAATCGCTCTTCGTTCGTCTGGAAGGCAGTACACCTTGATAGGTGGGCTGCCCTTCCTGGTTGGCTTGGTTTCATCAGCCATCCGCTTGCCCTCATCTGTTACGCCGGCGGTAGCCGGCCAGCCTCGCAGAGCAGGATTCCCGTTGAGCACCGCCAGGTGCGAATAAGGGACAGTGAAGAAGGAACACCCGCTCGCGGGTGGGCCTACTTCACCTATCCTGCCCGGCTGACGCCGTTGGATACACCAAGGAAAGTCTACACGAACCCTTTGGCAAAATCCTGTATATCGTGCGAAAAAGGATGGATATACCGAAAAAATCGCTATAATGACCCCGAAGCAGGGTTATGCAGCGGAAAAGATCCGTCGACCTGCAGCTCACGGTAACTGATGCCGTATTTGCAGTACCAGCGTACGGCCCACAGAATGATGTCACGCTGAAAATGCCGGCCTTTGAATGGGTTCATGTGCAGCTCCATCAGCAAAAGGGGATGATAAGTTTATCACCACCGACTATTTGCAACAGTGCCGTTGATCGTGCTATGATCGACTGATGTCATCAGCGGTGGAGTGCAATGTCGTGCAATACGAATGGCGAAAAGCCGAGCTCATCGGTCAGCTTCTCAACCTTGGGGTTACCCCCGGCGGTGTGCTGCTGGTCCACAGCTCCTTCCGTAGCGTCCGGCCCCTCGAAGATGGGCCACTTGGACTGATCGAGGCCCTGCGTGCTGCGCTGGGTCCGGGAGGGACGCTCGTCATGCCCTCGTGGTCAGGTCTGGACGACGAGCCGTTCGATCCTGCCACGTCGCCCGTTACACCGGACCTTGGAGTTGTCTCTGACACATTCTGGCGCCTGCCAAATGTAAAGCGCAGCGCCCATCCATTTGCCTTTGCGGCAGCGGGGCCACAGGCAGAGCAGATCATCTCTGATCCATTGCCCCTGCCACCTCACTCGCCTGCAAGCCCGGTCGCCCGTGTCCATGAACTCGATGGGCAGGTACTTCTCCTCGGCGTGGGACACGATGCCAACACGACGCTGCATCTTGCCGAGTTGATGGCAAAGGTTCCCTATGGGGTGCCGAGACACTGCACCATTCTTCAGGATGGCAAGTTGGTACGCGTCGATTATCTCGAGAATGACCACTGCTGTGAGCGCTTTGCCTTGGCGGACAGGTGGCTCAAGGAGAAGAGCCTTCAGAAGGAAGGTCCAGTCGGTCATGCCTTTGCTCGGTTGATCCGCTCCCGCGACATTGTGGCGACAGCCCTGGGTCAACTGGGCCGAGATCCGTTGATCTTCCTGCATCCGCCAGAGGCGGGATGCGAAGAATGCGATGCCGCTCGCCAGTGGCTGAGCTCATGAGCGGAGAACGAGATGACGTTGGAGGGGCAAGGTCGCGCTGATTGCTGGGGCAACACGTGGAGCGGATCGGGGATTGTCTTTCTTCAGCTCGCTGATGATATGCTGACGCTCAATGCCGTTTGGCCTCCGACTAACGAAAATCCCGCATTTGGACGGCTGATCCGATTGGCACGGCGGACGGCGAATGGCGGAGCAGACGCTCGTCCGGGGGCAATGAGATATGAAAAAGCCTGAACTCACCGCGACGTCCCGAAGGCGTGGCGCGGCTTCCCCGTGCCGGAGCAATCGCCCTGGGTGGGTTACACGACGCCCCTCTATGGCCCGTACTGACGGACACACCGAAGCCCCGGCGGCAACCCTCAGCGGATGCCCCGGGGCTTCACGTTTTCCCAGGTCAGAAGCGGTTTTCGGGAGTAGTGCCCCAACTGGGGTAACCTTTGAGTTCTCTCAGTTGGGGGCGTAGGGTCGCCGACATGACACAAGGGGTTGTGACCGGGGTGGACACGTACGCGGGTGCTTACGACCGTCAGTCGCGCGAGCGCGAGAATTCGAGCGCAGCAAGCCCAGCGACACAGCGTAGCGCCAACGAAGACAAGGCGGCCGACCTTCAGCGCGAAGTCGAGCGCGACGGGGGCCGGTTCAGGTTCGTCGGGCATTTCAGCGAAGCGCCGGGCACGTCGGCGTTCGGGACGGCGGAGCGCCCGGAGTTCGAACGCATCCTGAACGAATGCCGCGCCGGGCGGCTCAACATGATCATTGTCTATGACGTGTCGCGCTTCTCGCGCCTGAAGGTCATGGACGCGATTCCGATTGTCTCGGAATTGCTCGCCCTGGGCGTGACGATTGTTTCCACTCAGGAAGGCGTCTTCCGGCAGGGAAACGTCATGGACCTGATTCACCTGATTATGCGGCTCGACGCGTCGCACAAAGAATCTTCGCTGAAGTCGGCGAAGATTCTCGACACGAAGAACCTTCAGCGCGAATTGGGCGGGTACGTCGGCGGGAAGGCGCCTTACGGCTTCGAGCTTGTTTCGGAGACGAAGGAGATCACGCGCAACGGCCGAATGGTCAATGTCGTCATCAACAAGCTTGCGCACTCGACCACTCCCCTTACCGGACCCTTCGAGTTCGAGCCCGACGTAATCCGGTGGTGGTGGCGTGAGATCAAGACGCACAAACACCTTCCCTTCAAGCCGGGCAGTCAAGCCGCCATTCACCCGGGCAGCATCACGGGGCTTTGTAAGCGCATGGACGCTGACGCCGTGCCGACCCGGGGCGAGACGATTGGGAAGAAGACCGCTTCAAGCGCCTGGGACCCGGCAACCGTTATGCGAATCCTTCGGGACCCGCGTATTGCGGGCTTCGCCGCTGAGGTGATCTACAAGAAGAAGCCGGACGGCACGCCGACCACGAAGATTGAGGGTTACCGCATTCAGCGCGACCCGATCACGCTCCGGCCGGTCGAGCTTGATTGCGGACCGATCATCGAGCCCGCTGAGTGGTATGAGCTTCAGGCGTGGTTGGACGGCAGGGGGCGCGGCAAGGGGCTTTCCCGGGGGCAAGCCATTCTGTCCGCCATGGACAAGCTGTACTGCGAGTGTGGCGCCGTCATGACTTCGAAGCGCGGGGAAGAATCGATCAAGGACTCTTACCGCTGCCGTCGCCGGAAGGTGGTCGACCCGTCCGCACCTGGGCAGCACGAAGGCACGTGCAACGTCAGCATGGCGGCACTCGACAAGTTCGTTGCGGAACGCATCTTCAACAAGATCAGGCACGCCGAAGGCGACGAAGAGACGTTGGCGCTTCTGTGGGAAGCCGCCCGACGCTTCGGCAAGCTCACTGAGGCGCCTGAGAAGAGCGGCGAACGGGCGAACCTTGTTGCGGAGCGCGCCGACGCCCTGAACGCCCTTGAAGAGCTGTACGAAGACCGCGCGGCAGGCGCGTACGACGGACCCGTTGGCAGGAAGCACTTCCGGAAGCAACAGGCAGCGCTGACGCTCCGGCAGCAAGGGGCGGAAGAGCGGCTTGCCGAACTTGAAGCCGCCGAAGCCCCGAAGCTTCCCCTTGACCAATGGTTCCCCGAAGACGCCGACGCTGACCCGACCGGCCCTAAGTCGTGGTGGGGGCGCGCGTCAGTAGACGACAAGCGCGTGTTCGTCGGGCTCTTCGTAGACAAGATCGTTGTCACGAAGTCGACTACGGGCAGGGGGCAGGGAACGCCCATCGAGAAGCGCGCTTCGATCACGTGGGCGAAGCCGCCGACCGACGACGACGAAGACGACGCCCAGGACGGCACGGAAGACGTAGCGGCGTAGCGAGACACCCGGGAAGCCTGTTAGGCGCTGAGACGGGCGCACAGCGGGCTTCCTGGGGCAGCGGGAAGGGTCGGCCGGTCCCCCGGTCGGCCCATTTCTCTTGTCTCGGTTTAGTTAGTTAGCCTAAGTAACAGTGACTCCGTCACCACAGCACAGCGGGGCGAGCCGTTGACCTGGGGGAAGTGATGCTGTGACGGAATGACTCGAAACACACATTCCTAATGACTTCTCATTGGGTAATCCAGACTTCACGCCACTTCATCACAGCGTCACCCGGGCGCCCTTCGCTGTGACCCCGAATCAGGTTGCCGACAACCTTCATATAGGTAGAGGGGTTTACGCGCCACGCATCAAGCACCGCTAAGGAACGGCGTCGAGCGCTACCCACTCAGGCCGGTCACTCCCCTGATCTCTCCCAGGGTTGAGCGACCGGCGTTGCCTCCCTAGCTCAGTTCGGTTAGAGCGCCTGTTTCGTAATCAGGGGGTCGGCGGTTCGAATCCGTCGGGGGGCTCAATGAGCGGATACACAATCGCTTGGCTCGCATGGCTTGCCGCGTTCGGCGTCATTGAGGGTCGAGCGCTCTTCAATAAGAAGCCGGGCGACACGCTGAGCGAACACGTCTGGTCATGGTTCGCCACGCAAAGCGGCAGTACAGGCAAGCCTTCGGGTTGGGTGCGTGCTCGACGCTTTGCGCTACTGGCCTTCATGGGTTGGCTCACTGCCCACTTCATGACGGGCGGTCGCTTCTAGCGCTGCCGCGCCCAGCCTACTCACGTGAGTAGGTAGGGGGGTGTCGACGGATAGGGGGGTGTCCCCGGAAGGGGGGGGGGGGTGCCCTATGCGTACCCGGTGTCTCGACTGTAGGGACTGGGCTACTCATGGTGGGCGCTGTGCTCAGCACCACGCCACCTATCAGGCACAGCGCAGTGTGAAGAGCCATGCGAAGCGGCGTGCTGCTATCGCCCGTGGGAACAACGCTGCGGCGAAGATGCGTCGTGCTATCCGTAAGGCAGTGGGCGCGCACTGTGCTACCTGCCTGGGTTGGTACCACTAGAAAGCTTCTCGAGCGGATCGATCCTGCAGGAATTCCCGGGCATAACTGTTCCACTTGTATCGTCGGTCTGATAATCAGACTGGGACCACGGTCCCACTCGTATCGTCGGTCTGATTATTAGTCTGGGACCACGG
>JADMIO011614242.1_pt1 | contig 20273 bp, 25 predicted proteins | sample 8958161 | NCBI WGS metagenome assembly JADMIO01 (sample SAMN16585339, study PRJNA669376) | soil metagenome | isolation source: Crop rotation soil | place: USA: Cullars Rotation, Alabama | collected 2011 | reverse complement strand
GGCGCCGCCACTACTGCCGCCCCCAGCCAACGCAGCCGCACCGGCTCCGGCCGCTATCGCCACGCCGCCCCAAAGCGCAGCGCTCTTGAGCGCGCCTGGCACCCAGAACTGCATTCCTGGCGTGGACGCGTACGTCGCAGCGAGCGCCAGTTGCTTGAGCGAGTTGATACCAGCCTCGAGTGCCAGTGACTTGAGCGATGACGCAATGAACTTCTTGATCGCTTCGCCAGCTCCAGTGGTGCCGTCGATCCACGCGGTCATCGATGTCGAGATCGCGCCAGACAGCATCCCGAACGCCGACGCGTAGACGTCGAACTGATCAACGGGACCGATGACTTGCTCTAGATACGAGAGGTGCGCCTTGTTGCGGCGCTGCGAGATCATGTCCTCGAAGTGCTGCTGATTCCGCTGAACTGCCCCGCCCGGGCCGTTTGCAGCGTCAAGAATTCCGCGGGTGTCGTCGTAGTTGCCGAGCGAGACGGTATTGACGTCGGTGTAGGAGCCGACCTCTCCCTGCAGGCGCTCGACGAGATCATCGGTGAGTTTCTTGGCCTGCTCGTCCGACAACTTCTTCAGGAACTCAGCCCACTCCTTCGCCTTTGCCTTCGCCTTCTCGAGATCAGGGAGGCTCTTGACCGAAACAGAAGAGAGATCAAAATCAAGCCCGCCCCCCTTCGCCGTCGCAGGAGTCGCCGGTTTGCCGAACTGGCTCGTCCAATTCTTTGCCCAGTTCGCCGACGACATCTTCTTGTTGGCTTCCCAGAGATCCTTCCCGCTGCCACCGACCGAGTCGGCGGCCTCGAACGCCAGCGCGATGGCCGCGATCGTTGGATTCTTCGTCAGTGCAAGTGCCAGCGCACCTACCGCCACCGGACCAACCGCGCCGATCTTGTTCAGCCACTCGACCATGTTCGACGCGGCCTCAATCACGGGCGTCATGCCACTCGCAAACGTGGCCAGCGACTCTTTCATGTTCGACATCGAGTCGGACCACTTGTTCTTCGCGATACCGGCCTTGTCCGCTGCGTCCAGCGTGGAGGTCGCAAGCTCCTTGTGTAGTTCGGACGCCTTTTGAAGAATTGCGTTGTGCGTCTCGAGCGCGTTGCCCCCCTCGTAGACCGCGATGCCGAACCTCTCAAGTCCCCGAGTGCGCCCAGTGACCAGCGCTGCGGTTAGCGCTTCGCTTGCCTCAGCCGCCGAACCGAGACCGCGCTCACCTAGCGCGACGGCCGCCGCGGTGACGTCCTCCATCTGCTCTTGGTTGAGCTTGAACTGACCCTGGTTGTACCCAGCTGCCTGGGTCATCAGCTCCATCTCGGTCGCCATGCCCCGAGTCGCGATCTTCAACTTGTCGATCGAGATTCCGGCGAGGGATGCAGATAGGTCAGCCTTCTTGCCGGCGATCTCGAGGCCCTCAAAGGCGAGCTTGAGCACTGCGCCGGTGGCTGCAACCGAGACGGCAAAACTCGCCAGTTTTTTGATCCTGTCCTCGTACCCTTTGTTCGTCTGCTCGATCGCCTTGAGCTCCGCCTCGGCGGCTTTCTTCTGCTCGCCGGAGAGCTCCTTGATTTTTGCCTTGGCGTCGCTGGTGTCTGCCTTGTACTCGAGCAGCACCTTCCCGCCGAAATCCAGGAGCCCCATCAGCCGCCGTCCCGCTTGGGGTTCCGGATCTCCCACGACTGGCACTCGTTCACGGCGCCATCGAAGATCTCAACGCCGATCATCAGCTCCGTGGTCGCGTAGCCGTGGCAGTAACCGGTCAGCTCGCCCTTGCTCCAGTGGCGGTGCGCGCGGGCGATATCGATCACCTCGGGCATGGTCGTCGTGTAGCCGGGGCAGACGCTGACCACGGGCTTGCCGCTGTCATCGAACTCGTCACGCTGCGATGCGCGACCGCGGTGGTCCCAGAGCATGACGGGCACGGTCGACGGTGCCGGCGCCTCGTACGCGCAGCCCATCGATTGCCGGTTCAGCTTGGGGACGGTCTTCATACAGTTGGAGCAATCAGCGATGACAACCGAACCAGGGTCCCGGCGCTCCGCCTCGTGCAGCCACGGTAGGCGGCGAAGGCCGGCTACTATTTTGGGGAGATGCCCGTCGTCTCCTTGATCCACACGAGCTGCGCGAGCTCGCCGAGAATCGCGGCGCCGATCATTGGATCATTGGGGTCGACCGCGCCGATCGCGTCGGTGGTCTCCTCTGAGGCGATCCTGGGGCAGCCCTCGCCGAACGACGTGGGCTTGACCTTGTGACTGCCCCAGTTATCGATCGACTTGAGCGCAGCACGGAAGAACAGCGAGTAGCCCTCCATCTGTGAGAGCGGACGCTTGAACACCGAGGAGTGCTGGTGCTCGCCGATGACCCAGTCGAACGTCGACTTGGGCAGCTTGCGAAAGTGGAACACCGTGGGCTGCTGTCCTGGGAGGATCAGGTCTTCCCAGCGCCCGGTTTCGCGAGCAACCTGGAGCACGCGGTCACGCTCGGGTCCAACATCCGGCAGGTTGAGTGCTGGATCGCCGGACCACACGAGGGAGTAGTCGGACTGAATGGAGGGGGGCTTGATCACGCGAGCCCCATTCGCCAGTGGCTCAGCGTGAGGTCGCTCGTGGTCGTCGTGCTGGTGCACGCTTTCGCCTCGACCATCAGCCGGTTGATGTTCCCGTCGGCTTTCTGGATCGCGACGTTCGTGATTGCCAGGCGTGGGAAATAGAACCCGACCGCAGAGCCAGCCGTCGTCGACAGCGTGTACAGCGCGTGCTTGTACGTGGTCGCCGTGCCGTAGCCCGGCAGCACCGGCGTGGTCGTGTTCGTGTCGGCGTCCTCAGTCCACGACACCTTGGCCTTGTCCGGCGTCCGCACGGCGCCGACACAGGATTGGTACTGGCTGACCCCGCCCGGTCCCATGAGCGGCTCGATGCCCAGCGTCAGGTCGAAATTGAAGTTGCGGCAGACCCGCTTGGCTCGAGTCGCGGTGCCGAAGTCCTGCACAAACAGCGAACCCGCGGCGACCGGAGCCGGATTGTACTGGTTGCTCGTGACGGTCGAGGGAAACGTCCCCGTCGAGTAGCGCCACCACGAGACACCCCAGGTGATTTCGATCTGCGGACGCTCGCCGGTACTGAGTCCGGAGAACTTGACCGCCGTCGGGTAGCAGCCGTGACACTCGTAGCGAAGATTCGCCGTCATCAGCCGGAACCGCGTCCCGGTGATGGTCGTTGTGGTCGGAGCCTCGGACGGGTAGATCGTGTACGCGCCGTACACCACGTCGCTCGAGGTCGGTGCACCGTCGAACGCGGTGAGCGAGGTCAGCGTCGTGGTGATGTGCGTCGAGACGCAGCCGAACTGCCCGTTGCCCTTGGTGTCACCGAGCGCACCGAGCCGAAACATCTGCCCTGCGGTGAACGTGGCGGACGCTGCGGTGGTCAGCGCGGTTGCGGTCCCGGCCGATGCGGTCGTCGACGCCGGGGCGTTCGAGATGTTGCCGATCGCGATGGCGAGCCAGGTCTCGAGCGCGTCAACCGTCGGGGTTCCAGCGGTCGTGGCGCCGTGACCCGCGAGGTCGATTTTTGTCGTGAACGATCCGCCCATCGTCATCAGCACGTCCTGCGTGCCGTCGTTGCGGTACTGGACGACTCGATCCGCCTCGACCTTGGCGTGAGTGAGCCCAGAGCAGTCGACCGTGCCGATTACCGGGATTCGGTGAGTGGCGAAGGTCGTCGTGTCGACCCCCCAGCTCGCCTCTGCCTCATACTCGATTGAGGCGAGCTGCGACGGATTTGACATGCCGTGACGCTCACGCGTCGGTCACTCGCCCCCGAAAGATTACGAGTACGCGCGGAAGTAGCGCATCGTCTGGCGCACGACCAAGTAGTCCACGGCCTGCCCGCGCTCTCTCACGGTCGACCCGCCGATCCATGTTGCGTACGGCACGACGAAATCGCCCCACGCCAGCAGCCCGATCGCCGTCTCGATCTTGCGCTGGTCTTGGCGCATGACATCGTCACGGTCGAGAGCCGCCTGCCGCCCCGTGCGGTTGTTCTGCGGGTACGCCACGGTGGTGATGAACTCGACGTAGCGCTCCTCGAGATCCGTCGTGCTGACGCTCGCCGTCGAATACGCACCGGTATCACGCACCTGGTAGCGCCGGAATGCGCCGGCAGGATTCGCCTCGCACCACGGATGGAACCTGCCCCCGCCCTCGTTGCGATACTTGCGGAACCGGTCGCCGGACAGCGACCGCGGTACGAGCCCGCCGATGATCGAGATGATGTAGTCGCGCAGGGTCTCGACGGTCGTGGTGCGGGAGGCGTTGGCGTAGGAGACGAGGACAATCGGATCGAGCGTGAGCGACGCCGTTACCGTCCGCGGCACCAGGCCGGTGACCGCAGCAGTCGAAGCCAGGACGATCGGATCCAGCGTGAGCGTCGCGGTACCGGTGACCGTGCCGAGGGTCGCGCTGAGTTGCTGTGCCCCGCTCGGGATTGGCTGAAACAGCCACACGGGTTAGGTGATCTTTCGAAGACTGAACCCCAGGGTCCTATCGTTGCCCGCCAGTTTCTTGATCCCGACCTCCCACGCATCGCCGAGGATCAGGCTAGGGCTCACGAACGGTCCAGGCTGTGTTCCGGTGACGATCGACTGGTACACCGTGCGCTGCGTACCGCCGTTGATCTTCTCGTAGATCGAAATCTGGTACTGGTCCGCCGCGGTCATCGTGCCCAGGTCGACGAACACCTGGAGAATGCAGTCCGTGGTCTGGTTCGTCTGCGTGGTCGACGCTGACGCGAGGAAATACTCGGTCGAGGCGCCGGTTGCGTTGCCGTCTGTCAGCGTGATCGCCATCAGCTCACCGCCCCGCCAACGCCGTACGCCGCCATCGCGAACCCCGTCTCCGCCGCACCAGCGCCCCACTGCGCGCGTGCGTACACGAGGTCACCAGCCTTGCTGATGCCGTAGGCGCCGTACGCCGGTTTCTGGATGTCCTCGAGCGTTGAGCTCCAGACTGGTCCGTTGCGGATCACGATCTTCTTGTTCGACGCATCGCCGACCGCGATATCGTGGTGCCCGGTGTTCGCCACGACGTTCGAGTCGTTGAACCCGATACCGAACTCCCAGTAGAACAAATTCTCCGCCGTCGCCGATCCAAGCTGTGTGTACGCGCCCTCGGACGCCGCGCCGTCCGTGACCGCCGTACCCGTGGAGTTCGCCGTGTCGGCGCCGAACGTGCGAACGAATGAGCCGGTCTTGATGAGCTCAGGTGCGCTGGGGCGTCCGTAGACGATGCACCAGCAGTTGAACGCCGTTGTTCCCGACGAACGCGAGCCCTTGGCACCGATGCTCGAGCCGGACTTGATGAACAGCGGGAACCGGTACCAGACGCCGCCGGAACCGTTCGTCCCAGCGTACGGACCAGCCGGTCCGCACACGAGGTCGTTGATCAGCGCCGTGTACGACGTGCCGCCTGACTCGTCGATGCCGATCGTTACGAGCGAGTTGTGCGCCGCGGTGCTGACCGAGACCGCGTTGACGTTGATCCAGATCTCGTAGACGTCGTTCACCAGGCTCGCCCCGGCGATGAGCTGCGCGTACGAGCCGTAGGCGTTTGTGGCTGGCGTGATCGACGTGCCCTGTGCTGCCGCCGCGCGAGTGCCGTCCGCCACCGATGGCAGGCACCACGCGAACTCGTTGACGCGAGGGGACTGCATCAGGCTTGTCCCTCGGTCCAACCGAACGTCGTGATCGTGACCGTCTGCGTCGCGGTGACCGTCGCCGAGTCGATCACCATGTCAGTACCGCTCGTGCCCACGGTGCCCTGCGCATGGCACGTGGTGCCGTCAGAGGCGTACAGACGAAAGTGGCCAGGGGTTCCACTGCCGCTGGCGGACACCGACCACGATCCAGACAACGCCTTGGCGCCAGCGGATGCAGCAGCCATCCAGTCCGTGGGGCACGTGATCGAGAGCAACTCGCTGCCGCTGTTCGCCGCGGCACAGTTCGCCGGCTGCGCGCCGGTAAACATCTTGAGCACAGCGTCAGTTCCGACCGCCGTTTCGAACGCGTTCGCGCGCGCGTTGCGCAGGGCGACCGAGAGTTGGAGTGCCAGCGCCACGCGCTGACGGTCGAGCGTCAGCCGGGGCCCAGCGAAAGGTTACCAGTTCACCGTGTGCCGCAGCGTCTGCAGTCGAGTCCGGATCTGCGCGTTCGTCATCTCTGCGCCTGAGCCTGAGACCACCTCGAGCCAGCGAGCGTCAAAGCCAGGCGGTGCGTTGGTGATGTCCGTGGACAGTCCCTTGAGCCCGTCCGTGACCGCGCCCCAGGTAATCGGGACGATCTCGTCGAGCGTGAAGATCGCGGCGCGCTGGTTCGTGTTGTCCAGCATCATGCCGGCGATGCCCATGACGGACGGCGTCTTGATGTCGACCGTCCCGAGCACGGTGTTCGTGCCCAGCTTGGCGCGAGCAACCGCCGTCCCACCGCTGTCGGTGACGATCTCGAACGAGAACTCCGTGGCTTCCGTTGCTCCACCGATGCGCATGAGCTGCCGCGTGCTCGAGTTCGTCGAGACCGTGACGTCGAGCAGTGCCATCATGAACACGGACGTCGTGGACGGGTCTGGACCGACGCCCGCCGGGGCTCGGACGTACGAGTTTCCGTTGCCGTTGCTGAAACGCCAGACCTTGCCGACGTAACCAGCCTCGGCTGCGGTCGCATTGCGGGTAATCGTGGATCCGGCTGTCAGCGTGAACCCGGTACCGCTCTGGTCCGGTAGGTCGCCGGATGTCGCGGCAAAGTTGTACGTGGAGATGGCCGCCCTGATCCCGAGATAGCTGTACATCGCTGCCGTGGTCGGCAGAAACACGTGATTTGGACCGTCCATCGTGGACGTCCACGGGCGCGCGATGTGGAAGTGATCGAACAGGCTCTGAATCTGCGCGAGCGTCCGCTCTGCCTTGGTGCCCTTCCAGACGTAGTTGACGAAGTAGTTCGCGTCCGCCGCGAACGTCGAGGTTCCAACACGACCAGCACCGATGCCGCCGCCACCACGAGCAGCGTTCGTCGGAAAGAAACCGGGAACCTTCTCCTCCTGCGTGTACAGATCGAACGTGCTGTCCGCGCGGTTGTACTGGAGGTATGCGGCAATGGTCTTGCCAGCCTGCGGCGTGAACACGCCGAGTCGAGAGTTCGCGTCGCCGAGGACCTTCATTTTCCCAGACGGTGCGTCGACACCCATGACCGTCGATCCGACGTCACCCGAGGACGCGCCATTGTCGCCGACGAGGTTTCTTCCCGCGGTCGTGTATCCGTTGATGCGGATGTAGATCAGGTACGCCGATGACTCGGTCGCCGTGTTCGGTCCCTGGGCGTTCGTGCAGCGGAATCCGTTGTTGCTGTCGCCGTCGATCGTCGTGACGGCGTACCTGGTCCAGCCGGCGACCGTCGCGCGGTACGTCGGAGGCGTCGATGTCCAGAACGGCGTCAGGAGCATATTGCCGATCTGGTCGGCGAGGTTCCCGGACGACTCCTGAAACAGGTGCATGTAGTCCGGGGCAGACTCGCCGATCGCAACGACCTGGGCTGACGTGACTGGGACGAGCCAGTTACTCGGACCGTCGGCGAGCACCACGTTCGTGGTCTCGGTGTCGGTGACCGTCGTCGCGTTCGAGGCCGTGACCGAGACGCTCGTCGACAGCGGCGTCGAGTTCGGAGCGGTGACGGTGACGACGATCGGTGCTGCGGCGCCCACCGCGAGCGCCGTCTGACTCGCCGTGCGCGTCTGCCCCGAGCCGCCGATGGTCCAGCCGGTACCCGAGGTCGAGACCCAGGTAACGCCAGCGTCCAGAGTGATCGTCGCGAGCGTCGAGTTCGCCGGCTCGCCCCCGGTGTTCGTGACCTGGAATGTGTATGTGAAAGTCGAGAACGCGCCCACGGTATCGCTCGAGTCGTCGGTCGACACGGTCAGCGTGGTCTGCCCGATGACGCTGATGTTCGAGGTCGACACGTCCGTGAATCCGTCGTCATCGGTGACCGTCAGCGTCACGGTGTACGTCGCGCCGACTGCGTACGTGTGCACCGGGTTCGCCAGCGTGGACGACGAGGAGTCGCCGAAGTCCCAGAGGTACGAGACGATGTGACCGTCCCCATCCGTCGAGGTGTTCGTGAACGTGACCACAAGGTCAGCCGCACTCGTCGTGAACGAGGCGACCGGATCCAGCGCCATGGTCTGGACGAACGTCATCGCCTGGGCGATGCGCAGGAAATCGCACGCGGTGCCGGTCTCGCGAGTTGCGTCGTCCGTGCCCTCGGCGAGCCAACAGGCGTCGGGGTACGGCGGCGAGAAGTTGGCGCGCCCCCACATGCCGACCGCGTGCTCGATCTGCTCGCGGTCCGCCCAGAGCGTGTCGTCGCGGTCGAGCGCCTGATCCTTGCCGTCGCGTCCGGTCTGCGGGTAGCAGACGAGAATGACGAACTTGACGTTGCGGCGCTCGATGTCGCCGTTGGTCACCTCGGGCGGTGAATCGTCCCCGTCGTCGCGGACTTGGAATCGTCGGCGAGTTGCTGCTGGGTTTGCCTCGCACCAATCGCGAAACTCGGCGTCGCCCTCGTTGCGTGACGCGCGGAACCGGACGTGGTCGTCCGTGGCAGGCACCAGCCCCTCGATGACCGCGATGATGCGGTCCCGAATCGCCTCCGATGTGGTCGGCAGCGTTGCCACGTCAGCGCACGATGATGGAGGTGGCGAGCATGAGAGGCAGAGGAGCGCGAGGAGCGCGCGGGTCAACGCGGGACGATGGCGTAGCCGGTGACAGCCGTTGCAGTGCCGGCGATGGCTACAACCTCGAGGTAGATGCGCTCGGCACCTGAGAGTCCGTCGACCACCTCGCTGTACTGGATCGCGTCGGCGCTGGTCTCTGGGATGGCGACCGCGGTGTGCGGCGCAGCCGAGCTCGCGTTCAGGTCCCTGGCGCGGAACCAGATGCCGCCAGCTCGAAGCCACAGGCGCAGGGTCACCGTCATCGTGCCGGAGCCAGCCGTCGAGTTGACAGCCACGCGGATCTTGTCGGGAACCTGGCCGGACAACGCCAGCGCGCTCATCGCGATGCCCGCCGTAGAGGTCGGGATGCCGTTGGTCGCGGTCGCCGACGCCAGGAGCTCGACGGCGTATGCCGATCCGTCCGTGCCTGCTGTGACTGCTCCGAGTGCCATGATGCTTATCCTTTCAACGTCGCCATACCGGCAGACGAACCGCCTCGGCTGATGCGCCCGAGCCGGTCTGATCGACCGGGACCTTGGGCTCGCGGAGTAACTGGTCGTATCGCTGGGCGTAGAGCTTCTGGGCGAGCTCGAGTGCTTGCAGCGCGTTGACGTCCCCGCCGGAGAGCACCGCGTTCTCCTTGGCGCTCAGGTTCGCGCGATAGATGACGAGCTCGCGGAGGACCTCGGTGTTGCGGACACGACGCAAGAGTTGCGCGTCCGCCATCGCGTCCATCTTCAGCGAGCAGAACGCCTCGTCCACGAGCGCCTGGCCTTGGTCAACGACATAGTCCGTCGCGAGCCGATCGATGAACCCCGGGAAGCGGTTCTCCACATCGAGCGGCGAGACCAGGTTCTTAGCCTGGTAGCGCACGAGGTCGGCGTATGAGACGCCGATCGTCGCGACACCCCCCACGGTGTACGCCCAGCGGAGACGATAGCCTGCCGCACCCGGCGAGATATCGAGGTTGACTGGCAGCGCTGTATTCCACGTCGCGCCGAGGACGTCAGTGATCTTCGATTTGGTGGCGACCCACGTCGAATCAACCGCGGCAGATATCCGACAGCCTTTGAACGTCGAGGTGGTCACCGCGTAGCTGTTCACCAACGGACGCCGGAGCGTGACCGTCGTGCCGGTGATTGCCGTGCAGTCGATCCATTCGCGGTGTCCGTCCACACTGGTCAGCAGGTAGCGGCGCGTGCGGGCGATGCCGGTGCCAGATCCGACGGTAAGCGTCTCGTCGCCAGCCACTGCAGCCGTCGCCAGCGTCGTGCTGACCGTGTCGACCGTGCATGCACCAGCAGCGGACTCACCGGTCTGGTCGTCGTCGTTCGTCGCCAGGTAGACGGTCAGCGTCGGGGTGCCCGTCGGCTGTCCTTCGGGCGGGTCGTAGAAAAACGACTGCCCGAGCAGATTGTAGATGACCTCCTGGTTTCTCACTTCGTGTACCAGCTGCCGAGTTTGCCGGTGCTCCGATCGCAGATATCCTCGACGAGTCGCTGGAACTTCCGCGCAGCGTCGCGATCGGACAAACCACGAAACGGATTGCGGTCGTTACCGCTTAGTGGCGGAGCCTGCAGTCGGGTCATGAAGTGCCCCCAGGTATCGGCGTACTCGGTGGCGAGCGCTCCGAGTTCAGCGTCCTCGACGGCGGTAACAAGGCTTGACGTATCCGTGCGGACACCCTCGAGGATTCGTTTGATGCGACCCGCGGCAAAACCCCAGCGCTCTGACGTCGCGAGCGGATTTCCGTGCATCATGCGCGACCGCACGACCCGCCCGCGCTCGTCGACCTTGAGCGTGGTCCCCGTCTCGCGTTCGGCGCTGCTCACGCGGTCCGGTCGACCCGCTCGACGCGGCCCCGGCTTGCTGCTCAGGTCACCGGCCGCTCGAGCCGCGTCGACGATCTGACAGTCGGCAACGACCTGCCGCTCGATGTCCGCCTGAGACATCGCAATGCCCGCGCGCGAATAACCCTGGGAGTACCCCTGGATCATGCGGTTTCGGAGCGCGTGCGGATCTGGCTTCACTCGCCCTGCTTCTTCTTCGCGGCGACGCCGGCCATCTTGTCGGCGACCATCGTCGCAACGTCGGTGACCAGCTCCTTATTGAGCTGGCGCTGGACGCTGGCGTTCTTCTCGTCGGCGTCACGAAATGCGGCCATCCGCTCCGCCTGATCTGTGTTCCACATGGCGGTGCGCGCAGCACGTTCGGCGAGGTCGTGCTCGCACGGGGACGTCGCATTGTGTGTGCCCTGCTTGCACGGCGCACCGCTGCGGACCTTCTCCGAGACCACCTGATCGTTGGTCAACTCTTGGCCAGCGAGCAGCGCGCACGGGCAGGCGCCCTCGGGGTACCAGCCAAAGTGTTTGGCCTTGTTGAGCTGGTACTGGGCGTACGGGCCGGCGGTCAGGTGAGCGGCGGCATTGGTGAGCAGGAGCGGCACGACGTGCCCCTCGTGACGCACGACCATGACGTATCTCCGGCCTCGCGCCTTGCGCTTGTTTTCGTAGTCGCCGTCGTGCCCGTGTTGCGGAAACTTTTCGGTGACCTTGCGTCCGGCGACCATGCGGGTCCTCGAACGCTCGCGCGACGGGTCTTCGCTGGTCGTGAGCCAAAAACAGGGTTCGCGCTGGATGCCGGAGCCGGTTGCCATGGTGCCTCTTGAACTGGGAAGCCGGATGACGCCCCGGCAGGCGTACACATCACGCGTCGGTGATGATCGCGGTTCCAGCGCCGTCCTGGAGCTCGGCGAAGCCGAGACGGGCGGTCATGACCAGGTCGGTCGCGCGGAGCTTGGCCTGGCGCTGGGTCTCGAAATACGGCAAGCGCTTCCACGCCATGCAGTGAGTCGTCGCGCCAGAGCCGTCGTTGAATGCCGTCGACGGGGCGATGCACGCACCGACCACGTCAGCCGCGGCATTCGCGGTGTCGGTGAGTCCAGTCGTGAATACCGGAAGCCCGCGGAACGACATCACGTTGCGCGATGCACCCATGCCGTTGTCCGCGCTCGGGGCGTAGCCGATGAGGCGGTCAGCCGAGAGCGCGAAGATCGCCGCCGAAGTCGATCCGGCCGACAGCGCCGCCTCGAGATCGGACGCCTGCTGATTGTCCAGAACGTACGCCAGTGCGTCAGCCTCGACACCGCGAGTGCGAAGACCCTGCTGCGCAGCGATCATCTGGGCGACCGTAAGGTCGACGCCGGACGAGCCGACCGAGTTCGACAGGCTCGCGAACATCGCGAGGTAGTCGTCCTCCCACGCGAGCATGTGGACGAACAGCATCCGACCCTTGATCAGGTCCATGATGTCGATGCCGCGGACCGAGTCCTCGGCAACGTTGTCGGTCAGCGCATGCGCCACGCCGTACTCGGCAGCGGTGCAGGTGACCGCGCCGGTCGAGAACGCGGTGTTTCCGAGCGACGTAGCCTCCGTCGCGTTGAATTCGGTATCGACGCTCGCACCATCGTCGTTCGCGGAACCCCAGTACGAGGTCTCCGTCGGCAACTTGGCCGCGTTGGTCGACTGATCGACGATGTTGAACTCGCGGCAGAAGCGCCAAAGCCCGGGCTTCTCCGTGAGTGCCCGAATGATGACGGGCTGAACAAGAGACGAATGAGTCAGGTCATCGAAAGTCGTGGTCGTGATTTCGTTCGCCATGGCGGCGGACTCCTCCGACTACCTCAGCTTGAACGTCTGCGTCTTGCTGTCCGCAATGACCTTGTCCGTGAACCACTTCTCTCCCTTTTGTTTGCGAAGGGCGTCTCGATCCGATGGCGACATCGATAGGACGCTTTGATCTTCGAGGGGGACAGCGGAAACAGGCGGAGAGCCACGATCGGACACAGGTGCGGCGTTGCGCTGTGGAGTCGCGTTTGCTGCGATGGCAGCGGGTTGAGAAACTGGTGCAACGGGGGAGGCGGACTGCGATCCCCAGCCAGCGCGAGTCGCAAAGTCCGAGACGAATCCATCGACGTCGCTCGGACGCTTCGACATGACCGCTTCACGCAGGAGCTGCTTCTGACCCTTGGTCAGCTTCATCTCGGACGTGGCGTCATCGAAGGAGTCACGAAGCGCGAGCAGCGAGCTCGGATCGTCACCGCTGGATGCGTTCTCGTTCTTCGTGTCAGGCTTGCCGTTGGGCCTTTCGCCCTTCCCTTCGGATGCGCGGCGACGCTCAGCGTAGAAGCTGTCGCTAACCTTCTTCGCGGCCATCTCGGCAGCCGACGCGAGTGCCGCGTCGAGTGCCTCCTTGGTCATCGTGATAGGCGAGCCCCCTTGCGCTTGGGGCAGTGCATCCGTTGGAACGGCAGCAGTCGGAGGCACGGCACCATTGCCGGGGCTCGCGTCTGCCTGGTTCATGAGAATTCGCTTGAACATTCGTTTCCTTGCCCTTTGCGCTGGAGCCGGCGCTGTTGCCCGTTGCGGCGGGCCACCGTTGGTGCGAATGGCAGGGCTTGCACCTGCCAGCGGGCTCGGTCCCGATCGCTACTTGCCGAGTAGCTGATCTGCCTTCGCGACCGGCTTCACGACCGGCGCTGGCGCGAACCCGGTTGAATGCGACGGCGGCTCCTTCGATGAGCGAACGGCCTCTGCCGCAACGTACGCATCAATCTCGCCGCGGGATGCGAGGTGCCATCCATCCTTGGGAGTCGGGCTGTCGAGGAGGACGAGCTGTCCGTCGGGACCGACGTGGTACGCCTTGCCCTTGCCGTTGCCCTCGTCGCAATAAATGGGATTCGTCATGCGTCGACTGTCGAGCGCACCCCAGAGAGCAGCGAAAGATTACTGACGTGGCATCACCGTCTGCGGAGGAGGCGGCGGAGACTGGGCATCTGGGGTGCCCGACGCACGATCTGCGGCGTGAACATCCGCGGGGACCGGCTGACCAAGGGCGCCAGACATGGCCATCAACTCGCGCATCAGGCGAACGCGCTCGGTCTCGATCAGGTTGTTCGCTTGGAGCATCTTGAACGCGTCCTCCTCGGTTAGCCCGGGGTGACGGCGTTGTAGGAATGCGATCGTGTTGTCGACGCCGGCTGTCCGTCGACGCTCGAACAGCGTCTGTTCGTCGAGTGGGGCGAGCGGCGTCTCGGACTCGCCGAACTCCATGCGCCAGCCGTCGGGCGAAAACTCGAGCTCCGGCATGTCAACCTTCAGGACCAGCGACATCACGATCGCCAGTTGGTGCTCGAACCGCCGCAATGGCGTCTGTTGCTGACGACGGCGCTCCTTGAGCGGAATCAGCATCAGATCGCGCGCCTGCGCCGACTGCACTCCCTGGTGCTGCAAGATCGCCGGCGACATGCCGTAGTTGTGCCCGACGTTGTTGAGGATATGATCGGGGGTATCGCGGAACAGCGATAGGTCCATGGACATGTCGACCGTCGACACGCTCTGACCGTCGGCGGTTTCGATCGGCACCTCGGAGTCGGCAGCCTGACCGCGAGCCATCGCGGTTCCGTCGCCCCCGAGGATCGTCTGCTTGGTCGCAGACTTCGACTCCTTGAGCAACAGGATGTTTTGAAACCAGATCGCAACGTGCGCCGCAACCAAATCCTCGCCCTCGTCACCGGGCCAGAATCCGCATGTCGGCGGACCGAGCGTCACCGGAACCCACGGGCATGTGCCGAGTTCGTGCTCCTGGTACGTGCCCGGGATAGGCGTGAAATCTGCCCGAAGGTGCATGGACTCGTGATCGGTCCAGCACGTCCATGCCGGAGTTTCGGTCTGTGCACGCGCGGTCTTGAACGCTGTCTTGATCAGCCAGCCGACGACGAGTGTGTCGTCGTTCGGGTGCATGATCGCGCGGATATTCGCCGGGGTCGCGATGTCGAGCACTGGCTCGCGCGTGCCGTCAGGCTTCGCTCGCACGCGGAACCCGACGAGCAGTGCCCGATGCAGGTTGAGCAACCGCCCGATCTCGATCATCCGCTCGTCGATACGGACGGCCTCCAGCACCTTTTGATAGCGGTCGTTGTCGGTCTCGACCGGGCTTACATCGGTCCCAGGGTCCACCTTGAACGGCACCGACGCGCCGACCATGCGACGCGCGGGCTCTGAGTAGACGGTCGAGAGCTCGTTGATGATGCGCTTGATCGCGTTGTTGAACCGGGCGTACTTGACCCACTTCTTACGCAAATCGCGCACCGTCGCATCGACGAACACCTCGTTGATGAACGACGTCATGAACTGCACGCCACCATCGCGGTAGAACTCGTCGCGCAGCGCGTGACGGACGTTTCGCTTGTTGTCTCCGTCCTGCCCAACGTGCGTGCGCAGGTAGAGCGCGAACTCGTCCGAGGTCAACAATGCAGAGGGGCGGCCCGACGGCAGCGTCGCGAGAACCTGAAAGATCGAGACCGTGGTGGGCTTGCTAGCGGTCTCCGCTTCGGTCACGACTCCTCCTTGGGTAACAGCTTCAAACGCGGCCTTTCGATGGCCCATAGCGCGTAGCGAAGAGCCGCTGGCCAGTGCGAAACGTCAGCCGGACCCTTGCGCTGGGTCTCGGCCTTGCCAGCCATGTCGCGCTCGGACGCCTCGAGCGCCGCCACGAGCTTCGGCGCAGCAGGCGATCCGTCCGCAAGCCGCGCGACGTACAAGCGGCGGAGCCCAGCGGCATCGCAGATGAGCGTGTTGACGACCTCGATCCCGGGATCCTTTGGGACCTTGCCGTGTCCATCGTTCTCGGAGTTGTACGCAGCAGGCTTGATACGGATGCCGGCGTTCGCGAACTGGGTATAGACGCTCTTGTCCGTGCGGTTATCGGTTGTCCCGGCCGGATCGGCACGCACCAGCATCTGCTCGCCATTCGGGTTCGCTCGCCCCATCGGCGTCAGCAGGTTCAACATCCAGCGCTCACGCACCGTTTCAAGCAGCCGCTTGATGTGCACCTCGGTGGTCGACTGCTCGGTATTCAGCTCGCCCACCACGACCCACCATGGTTTGAATAGCCCGCGCCCGTACGCCGCTTGCTTGCTGTTCGGGACGTACGCCTTGATAAAGAGCGAGACGTCGACGAGCGTGCCTGGGTCGTGGCCGACGAGCAGTTGATAGTTCGCGCCGCTGCCGCGGAGTTCGACTGCGGTGACATCGGTCCAGCCCAGATCCGGCACTGCAATCAGGTTCGTCTCGCGACTCCAGTCCGGATACGTCGCGAGCTCAGGCCCGACATCCTTGGCGTTGACGCGACGGTCGTACTCGCGCGCCGACATCTTGGACTTGAGTCCGTCCCAATACTCTGGCGCAATGAACGGCGAGTGTCGCCCGTAAAGCATCCGACGGAGCCACAGCTTCTTGCCAGACGCGTCAGCGCCAGCCTCGAGCATATCGCGCAGCGTTCGCCAATCTGGGTTGTCTTTGGCCGTCGCGGTACCAAGCTGCTTGTAATAGAGCCCGCCGTGCTTGGCTGCGCGACCGCGCGCCTCGATGTCCTCGTGCACATCGACCTGATCCTGCATTTCGTCGCGTCCGGCCCAGGACCAGTTGAATCCCTGGACAGGCGAACCCTGCGCCGATGACTGCTGATGCGTGTGACGAAACCGAATCCGCGAGCCATCGCAGAGCTCGTAGCCCTCGAAATCGTCACGGCTGACATAGCGGCACCAGTTCGCGCGCCAGAGCTTGTCGATCTCGTGGCGGACGAGCCCGAGCCGATTGAGCGTCGGAGCGGTCTGCCCGCCTTCGCGGAACTCTCCGAGGTTCTCGACCCAGCGGCGGTGATGCCACATGGCCAGAGCCGTGGTCTTGCCCGATCCCTCGGAGCCGACGACGAGCGATCCACGCGGTGCGGCATCCGGATGGAGGATAATCTCTTCCTGATCCTCGGAGCACAGCCACTCGCGCGGAGCTCGCGATGGTCCGCAGATGTACGGATGCGCCGCTTTGGTGTCGACGACTCCGCCCCAGCGATGCCAACGGACTGCCGCGACGCGTAGCCCGTTCGGCAACGCGATCTCGCCTGATGGCGAGGCACGCACGACGGTCAGCTTGACGCCGATATCGACGAATCGGTCGAATCCCTCGACGCGGTCCGCGACCTTGCGCATGATCGCCATGCGGCGCTGCGATTGGTTAGTGCGCATGCAGCCACCGATCGCGAGCAGCGCAACGAGTGCGATGAGCCAGCGGTTCAATTGGGGCCTCGTAGCCCAGCCATCTCGCGCTCGTGGCGAATCAGCCGGAGGTCGTGCTCGTGATCAAGCCGCTTGTCGTTGAGCTCCTCGACGAGCCTGGCCAGCTTGGTCGCCTCGGCGAACATCTTCACGGCGAGAGACTTTTCGAGATCGGTGCCCTCGAGTAGTTCGCGACCTTCGCGAGCGAGCCGCTTCTGATCGGACTCGTATTGGGAGCAACGAATGTCGCGCTCGCGCTCAAGTGCATTGCGCTCGACCTCAGCGGTGCCGACCTCGGGTCCCGGATCGGTAGTGCACGCATGGCAGACGTCGCCGATCGGGAACGCGTGCTTGTGCCGCTTGCAGTAGCGTCCGTCGGCGCGCAACTCCCAGTTCACCGTCCGACGTTCGCGGTCACGTTCGTCGACGGCGAAAGATTAGGCGATGACGAGCCAACCGAACGTGTAGATCTTCGTCGCGACGGGCAGGACCGAGTTACGCCACGCGAGCGCGGTCGTGGTCGTGACCTGCGCGGTCGGCTGGCGCTCGGTGATCGCGTTGTCGTTGGTGAGAAGGAACGCGTAGCCAAAGGGCTGCGCCGCGTACGCACCGTCGACGAACGTCAGTGTGACGTCCGCGGTCGCCTGCGCCTGATTGGAACCAACCGACGTGACCGCGACTGCGCCACGCTGATCCTTGGACCCGGAGGCGATGGTCTTGACGAGTGTGCCGTCGCCCCAACCCACACCAAGCGTGATTGCAGCGGAGGTGACAGTAGTGCCGATCGAACCGTCGAGCCGGCCGCCGGATGTGGAGGTGTTGCCTTGCGTCTGAGCCATGCTCGCAGGCTCGGGGCGGAGGCAACAGGGAGCGAAACGTTACCGATTGTGGACCGCGTCGAACGCGTCCCGTGCCTGAGTGGTCCCCACCATGGCGCTCAGCCGCGGACGCGACGCGTCTCGGATGACCGGCACGCCGAACAGCAGATCGCCCATACGTAGCCCGATCTCATCGGCGTCGGTGGGGTTGATGCAGATCGCGTCGATGGTCTGCGACCGATCGTCTCGGAGTTGCTTGATCACAGGCGTGAGCTTGGCGATGACGGGGTGCATCTGCCGCAAGGGTTCGCGGCGTGTCCAGCCGTGGCGAACAGTTACTTGGCAACAGCGAGCAACGCGACGGGGAGCTTGTCGCGACACGGACCAGTCCAGACCGTCGAGCTCGCCGCCACGAACCAGACGACGTACGCGTGCGTCCCCGTCGGGTTGAAATACTCGATCGTCATCGTCGGACCCTGACCGGACAGCTTCACCAGGTCGCCGACTTTGAGCTTGGTCGTTTCTGCGGCGAGCGCGGCGGTGGCTGCAAGCATCGCCGTGGTGTCAACCTTGTCGCCCATTCCATAACCCTTCGCTGCTCGAGCCCGCGGGCGAAACGTTACGCATGCTCATCGCAACCTCCGCTGTCATCGCCGCACTCGTTGGCGCCCTCGTGTTCGCGCTCGCTGACGGCAAGCTGTCCGAGGCTGGCAAATGCCTCATGCTCGCCGGGTTCATTGGGATCGTGCTCGCAATGAGCGGGCACACGGTTAGGATCGGGTGATGGCGGACTCGGATGTGATCGTCCTGAACGACGGCCTCGAGAAACGCACGCGCCCGAGCGGCAAGGCGAGATATGTCGTCGTCATGAAATCCGAGCCGCTCGTGCACAACTTCGATCCCAAGGCGCTCGGCCGCGGACCCGCCGAGGCTATCGCCTCCGTCCTCCGCGAACGCGTCTCGCAGATCTCAGCCACGGTTTCCGCGGCCACGCTCAAGTATCGCAAGGCAGCAGCGAAGGCGTTCAGCGAGGGCAAGCCGTGGGCGGTCAAACGCTACTCCGGCGGGCGAACCGGAGCCATGCCGCCTCGCGGTGACTCGGCGCAGATGTTCAACGACTCAGGCAGGCTCGCCAAGACGATCGTGGTCGGTGCCAAGAGCGACGGCTACACCGTCAACGTCGCCGCGAACCGGCTCAACCCCGACACGCTCACCGGGGGCGAGGCTGCGCTGCAGCGGATCTACGCCAAGCTCGTCGAACTCGTGCCCGAGTTCGCGCGACCGGAGTTGCTCCTGAATGACCTCCGCGTCAGGCGATCGATTGACTCGGGGATCAAGGCGATGATCGCCAAGGCGCGCGAGACCCAGGAGAAGCTACGCGCAGAGCAGGCTCGAGCGGCGCTCGATGTGGGTCGCGAGGTGTTCGGGGTGCTGCTGGAACTGGCGGGGTAGCCGAATTTCCCCTTGACCTGCGTACCGAATTTGGTACACTGGTTCTCGTGCTCGGTTGCAGGTTCTACCAGACGGAAAACGGCGGCGTGCCGGTCCGCGAGTGGCTGAGGTCCCTGTCGGTCGAGGCCAAGAAGGAGATCGGCGGAGACATCGAATCGGTGCAGTGGCAGTGGCCGGTGTCGATGCCGCTCGTTGGCGCGCTTGGCAACGGGCTGTTCGAGGTCCGTACCAAGTGCGAGCAGATCCAGTACCGCGTGTTGTTCGGGATCGTCGGAGGTTCCATGGTGCTGCTCCACGCGTTCGTCAAGAAGACCCGCACCGCGCCCAAGGAAATCGCAATCGGCCGCGCTCGGCTGAAGAACTACGAGAAGGAGGAGCCATGAACAAGCATGCGGGACCCACGTTCGTATCGTTCCTGGAGGAGGAAGGCATCCGCGAGGAAGTCGACCTCCGTGCCAAGAAGAAAATCCTCGCGTTTCAGCTCGCCGAGGGCATGAAGCGCGCGCACGTCACCAAGTCCGCGCTTGCCGCGCGGATGAAAACGAGTCGGTCGCAACTGGACCGGCTGCTCGATCCGAGTGACACGAGCGTTACGCTCGCCACGCTCGCCAAGGCGTCGGCTGCACTCGATCTGGACTTACTAATCTCGCTCGAGAGCAAGCCGGAGCCGAAGCCCAGGAAGCGTCGATAGCCCGCTGGCCACCGTGCTCGAGTCCTGCTGCCCTGATCGCGCCAGGCTTTGCCAGCGCTGCTGCGACGACGCATACGCGCACCTGCGCGGCGTTGCGGCGTGTCGTGGTGAGGTCTGGCGGGTTGCGAGCGCTGCCGGACGACGTGAGCTCGGTTGCGCGGAGCAGGGTCGCGGATCTCGCGCGCGATCCGCAGCTGCTCGAGCGGCTTGCGGTGGAGTTCGAGCGGTGGGCTAGGGTGCGCGCACCGAGGTAGGGGTGAGATCGTCGGCGATCTCGCGGAATCACCGCACCCAGGGTGTTCTACAACCCACTGCAGTGCGTCATTTGTCAATCTGCGGGAGTTGCAGGCAGATAAATTTCGAGAATTGTTGAAAATGTCCGCAGAGATGCGCTTTCCAGCACAGTGGGATCCGAAGCTTGGAATTCACGTGACTTGAAGTCGCGGC
>JADMIO010960104.1_pt1 | contig 20275 bp, 20 predicted proteins | sample 8958161 | NCBI WGS metagenome assembly JADMIO01 (sample SAMN16585339, study PRJNA669376) | soil metagenome | isolation source: Crop rotation soil | place: USA: Cullars Rotation, Alabama | collected 2011 | reverse complement strand
CCAACAAAGGCCACCGTCGTTCCTGCCGTTGTGGCTGCTGCAGAAATCAGGAACACAGCCGCTACTGACAATCGCCCGTGCGCGGCGAATGCCGCCGCGGTCACGATCGTCGTGTCGGTGGGAAAGGGAATCGCGATTCCCTCGAAGAAAATGAACAGCGCCACGATCACGTACCCGTAGTCGCTGATCAGACGGCCAAGATGGGCGATCATCCAGTCAGTGGAGCGTCAATGGCGTACTCGACGAACGGAGGCACTCATGCACGATCCGCGCTCAGGCGTCGTGTTCGCCTGAACCTTGCATGAGAGCCAATAGGCAAACGCGGTTTCCGAACTCCCTGGACCACATGAAACACACTCTCAGAAGTCTCGTCGCGGGAACCCTCTTGGTGACATTGGCTGCGCCGGTCACTCTCGCTCAATCGACGCCCCCCCTCAGTCCGTCCGACAGCACCAAAGCCGCAAACCACAAGACGCTCTTCACGATCAAGGATCTCGCGCTCGCGGGCGGGTTCGCCGGACTGACCGTCGCGATGTTTCCATCGGATCGAAGTGTGGCGCAGCGTCTCCAGAACCCGGAGCTGCGAGAGAACAAGTTTTTCGACAGGTCCGCACGCGGCGTGGAGTGGATTACCACGCCCGGATCGTTCCTGATCGGCGGAGGCATGTGGGCGCTGGGAAGAGCGACGAACTCGCGCACACTTCAGGAAGTCGGCTGGCACGGTACGGAAGCCATCATGCTTTCGTCGGCAATCACGAGCGTGTTGAAAGGCACGCTGGGACGCGCACGGCCGTACGTCACCGCGGACACGAGCCCGCATGACTTTCAGCTGTTCCGCGGCTTCGGGCGCGGACAGCGGCTGAAGGACTTCGGCACCGGCGACTATCAGTCCTTTCCGTCGGGACACACAACCACGGCGTTCGCTGCCGCAGCCTCGGTAACGAGCGAAATGCGACGTCTCCATCCGGGCTCCGTCTGGTACGTCGCGCCGGTGCTGTATGGAGGCGCCACGCTGGTGGGTCTCTCACGCATGTACCACAACAACCACTGGGCAAGCGACGTCGTTCTCGGCGCCGCGATCGGTACCTTTGGCGGACTGAAAGTCGCGCGATATACGAGCCTCCATCCCGACAATCGCCTCGACAAGTTCATGCTGCACGTGACCGTGACACCCAATGCCGACGGCGGGGCGCAGGTGTCATTGTCGCTGGCGCCTCCCAGATGAGCTGACCGGCACCCCTACCCGCAGACGGAGAGCGACTGTAACCTGAGCAGGCGATCTCCCGTATGGTCAGACATGCTTCAAGCAGCCATCAAAGCCCCGCAAGCTCCAGCCTCACCGGCGTCGCCGGCTCCCATCGCGGGCCAGGCGACTGGGTCGAACGTCGTCATGCCGAGTCAACTACTGACGCCCACCGACGTTCAGGTGCTGCGGAACCAGCGCTCGGAGTTGAGCGACCAGATCAGGTCCGCGCAAAGTCGTCGTGGCGAAATTCGTCAGGCACTCAAGAATGCGACGGGTGTCGATCGTCAGGGGCTCGAGCAGCAGATGAATGTCCTCAACGGCCGCATCGCACGGCTCGAGCAGGACATCGACGAAGTCGGCAAGCAGCTCGCATCACCACAGGCGATCCGCGCCGCCGGTGTTCAAGTGCCCAACAACTTTCCGCGCTCGCCGCGCGATCGAGCATTCGAGAACATGGTGCCCATGGTTGTGGTGTTCACGCTCTTTGTGCTCGCGCCAATTGCGTTCTCGGTGTCGCGATTCTTCTGGAAGAGCGCTTCGCGCAAGCCGGTGGCACAGGACCCGGAACAGGCAAAGCGGCTCGAGCGCATGGAGCATGCGATCGACTCCATTGCGATCGAAGTCGAGCGTGTCTCTGAAGGGCAGCGCTTTGTCACACGCATTCTCGCGGAGGGGCAAAACGCTGGAGCGCTCGGCGCTCGTTCCCAGCAGGCCGAACGTCTGCAGGCCCCGCGCTGACACTTCCGGATCGACTCGCCACGTGGCGGAGTTCGCGGATCACTTCTCGAAGACGTCCGATGCGTATGCCACGTATCGCCCACACTATCCGGACGCGCTGTTCGAGTGGCTGGCGAGTATTGCGCCGCGGCGAGATCGCGTGTGGGATTGCGGAACCGGCTCGGGACAGGCGGCCGTCGCCCTGAGCAAGCACTTTCGCGAGGTGATCGCGACAGATCCGAGCAAGTCGCAGCTGTCGAAGGCGACTCCTGCGCCAAATGTCGACTATGCCGCCATGACTGCCGAACGCTGCGCGTTGCGCGATCAAGCGCTGCACTGGTTCAGGCACGACGAGTTCTATCAGGAAACCCGTCGCGTGCTCGTGGCGAACGGTGCGATTGCGGTCTGGTCCTATGGACTCCTGAGCATCAGCGAACGGCTCAACGAGCCGATCCACGATTTCTACAGGAATGAAGTGGGCCCATTCTGGCCCGCCGAGCGCGCGATCGTTGACGCGGGGTATGCGGACATCGTGCTCCCCTTTCGTGAGATCGTCCCGCCGAAGTTCGCGATGGAGGCGCACTGGACGCTCGAACAGTTCGTAGGCTACGTGGGAACTTGGTCGGCCGTGATTCGATATCGCGACGCACGCGGAATTGACCCCGTCCCCGGTCTCGTCGAGTCGATTCGTCCGCTCTGGGGGAATCGAGAGTCGCGCGAGAGAGTCCGCTGGCCCCTCGAGGTGAAAGCCGGTCTCCTCCAGTAGTTCAGCCGGTGTTATGCTGGCGTCAGGTGACGAACCTAGGTTCGCCGATGATGTCAGTCGTTCATAAGAGATGGCGGGGATTGCCAACGCTGCTGCTTCTCACGGCGTTGCACGGGGCTGGCGCACAGGGAGTGCGCGCGGATTCCGTGAGCGTTCCAGACAAGGAGTTGTTTCATCGCTCCGACCTGCTCGTCGCGGCGGGATTCGCGGGTGCAACCGTGGCAATGTTTCCCCTCGACCAACACTTTGCGAAGGTCTTCCAGAAAGAGGATTATCAAGGGAGCAATGACCTGAAACGCGTCGCTTCCGCGTTTCGGTTTTTCGGAGGTCCCGGTCCGGTCATCATTGGCGGAGGGATGTATCTCGCCGGGCGACTCTCACATGTGCGGCGGATGGCGGAACTCGGGCTTCATGGAAGCGAAGCGGTGCTGGTTGGAAGCGCGACGACGACGATCCTGAAGGGTGTGCTAGGCCGTCAACGACCGTACGTGAGCGCAGACACGAACCCGCGGGTCTTCAAGTGGTTCGGGGGTTTCAATGGAGGAGATTTCGCGTCGTTTCCCTCCGGCCACACCACGGCGGCGTTCTCGGCGGCCGCCGCGGTCGTCGCTGAGACGTCGGAGTGGTGGCCGAAGTCGACGAAATACATTGCGCCCGTCATGTACGGTGGAGCGACCTTCGTGGGCATTTCCCGGATGTACGATAACAAGCACTGGGCGAGCGACGTGGTGATGGGTGCGGCAATCGGCACGTTCGCCGGCCTCAAGACGGTTCGATTCAACCACACGCACACCGGCAACAGGCTCGATGAGTGGCTCCTTGGCAATGACAACAAGCTGATTGTTTTCCCCACCGCAGGCGGCATTTCGGTCTCATGGTCGCGTAACCTGGAATGACGGGATGACATGCGCGTTCTGATCGTCGAAGACGACACGGTGCTGTCGCGTGATCTAGCCAGCGGGCTGCGCACGGCTGGATTCGAAGTATCGAACGTCGGCTCGGCGCGCGAAGCCCAGCGCGCGCTCAAGTGGGATGAATTCGATATCATCGTGCTCGACGTGATGCTTCCGGGTGAATCGGGGTTCTCATTGTGCCGAACGCTGCGGCGTGAAGGTGTGAACGCACCGATTCTCATGCTCACGGCACGCGACGCCATCGAGGATCGTGTCGCCGGTCTCGACGCCGGCGCGGACGACTACCTCACCAAGCCGTTCGCGCTGCAGGAACTGATCGCGCGGCTTCGTGCGCTCGGCCGTCGCAAGGCGCTGCTCGCGCGAATCGTTCGCATCGCCGATCTGGAGATCGATCTCGGTGCGCGGCGCGCAAAACGCGGCGGCAAGGTCATCGAGCTCACGGCGAAGGAGTTCGCCCTCCTTGAATGCTTCGCGTTGCACCCTGATGTCGTCCTCGATCGCGCGGCCATCACGGCTCACGTCTGGGACGACAATCACGACGCATTCACCAACGTGCTGGAGGTGCTCGTTGGTCGCCTCCGCCGGAAGATCGACAACGAGTTCGATACGAAGCTCATCCACACGATGCGCGGCGCGGGCTACCGGCTCGGCGTGTGAGCGCGAACAGCACGAAGCAGCCGCTCGCGATTCTTCGCCGGCGACTCACCATCTGGTATGCCGGCACGCTGGGTCTCATTCTCCTTCTCCTGGGTGGCGGGCTGTACCTGCTGATTCACGCGCAAATCGCAAAGCAGCTCGACGACTCGCTTGGCAGGGCGGCGAAAGAGATCATGCGCGCCGCCCAGATCCGTGAAATGGAAGCGCAGGGTGCCAAGGGAACGGTCGTGGACGCGGTGGAAGAATTGCACATTCCCGATCGCCAGCTGTTCATTCTCGACAGCGCCGGAAACCCGATCACGCCGCGGGTCGTGCATCCAGGCATTCGTGCGGCCGCGCGCGTGGCCGCCGCCTCCGGCGTGGCACGGCGAGACATTCAACTTGGACACGATCGAGAACTCACCGTCCACGCCGAGCGGTTCCGGCTGGAATCGGGTCAGCTGCAGGTTGCGGTTGCGGCCGCGGATGAACTCGAAATTGCCGACCGGTATGCCGCGCTGATCGCCGCCTTCAGCGGCATTGCGGTGTTTGCCCTGGTTCTCAGCACGGTTGGAGGATACTTCCTGCTGCAACAGGCGATCGCTCCTGCCGAGAAATCAATTTCCTACACGCGTCGTTTCATGGCCGACGCCGCGCACGAGCTGCGCACGCCCATCTCGGTGCTGCGTACCAAAGCCGAAGTGGCGCTCCAGACCGAACGCACGCCCGAGCACTATGCGGCGACGCTTCGCGACGTGGATCGAGAGGCGCAGCGCCTCGGACGCATCGTTGACGACCTCCTGATCCTTGCACGCGCTGACGCCGGCGTTCGACCGATTTCAAAGGAGCGCTTCTTCCTCGACGACATCGCGCTCGATGCTGCGCAGTCCCTCAGGACGCTGGCGCAGGCCGCGAACGTGAGCCTGGAAGTCACGGAGTTCGTGGAGACGCCGGTGCTTGGCGATGCTCCGCTCGTGAGGGAGCTCATCGTGATCCTTCTCGACAATGCCGTGAAGTTCACGCCCCCCGGCGGCTCGGTGCACCTTCGAGTCACGTCGAATCCGCAGCCCGTTGTCGTCGTCGAAGACTCCGGCGTCGGAATTTCCGCGGAGGATGCGCCGCACGTCTTCGAGCGGTTCTTTCGCGGTGACGCCTCACGAAAGCGCGATCGTGGCGCCGGTCTCGGCCTTTCCATTGCACAGTGGATTGCCTCGATCCACGATGCGCGGATTACACTAGCTCCAAGAGCACAGGGTGGCACTATCGCAATCGTGGCCTTTCCGCGGGTGATTGGACGATGAGAATACGAAGGAAGGCATGTACGCTGCTCATGATCCTGAGCGCGTCCCCGCTGTCGGCACAGGTTGTCGTCACCCGCGGCGAAGCAGAGCGGGCAGCCCTCGCGTCTGGAACGCGCATCGCATTGGCGCGCGCCGACAGTGCCGCCGCACTCGCCCGACTCCTCACGGCGCGGGCACTCCCCAACCCCACGCTCGCCGCGTCGTACTCGAAAGCAACGCCGCAGAAGCACATATCGCTCGAGATTCCGGTGTTCGACGCGTTGTTCACACGCGGCGCCCGCGTTGGACAGGCGACTGCTGCCGCGCGGGCATCGCGACTTCTCTATGCGTCGGAGCGCATCGCGGCACTCGTTGAAGTGGACACGACCTACACACAGGCGCTCGCGGCAAATGCGAGGTTGCGCCTCTCGCAACAGACGGCGCGTGACGCCGACAGCCTGCGAAAGATGGCGGTGAGCCGTCGCGATGCCGGCGATGCGAGTGACCTCGACGTGGATCTCGCGACTGTTGTCGCCGGACAACAACAGAACGTGGCGACCGATGACTCGCTCACGTACATGAGCGCGCTCCTCACGCTGCAAACCCTGATGGGCATGCCCGCCGATAGCGTCGCCATCGTTCTGGCGGATACACTCACGCTCGCGAGCCGGGATACGACGCTCGAGCGCACGCTCGCGTCGGGGAGTGGCATTCTCGCCAGCACGCCTGGCATCACGGCCGCAGAAGGCGCGCTGCAGGCAGCGGAGCTGGGCATCACTGTCCAGCAAAGGAGTGTCTTCCAGCTCCCGTCGCTCAGTGTGGGCGTGGAGTTCGGCGATCCCTCCGGAAGTGAGCCCGGCTATCTGCCGATGATCGGGTTCACAGTTCCACTCCCGGTCTTCAATCGCAATCAGGGGCCCATTGCGGAGGCACGTGCCGAGCGTGACAAGGCGCAGGCGCAACTCACCGTGGCGCGACTGGAAGCGAGACGCAGGCTCGTGGAAGGAAAACGCGAACGCGACGCCCTGATCGCGAAACTCGCTCGCGATGCGGATCTCGTCACGCGCGCACAACGTGTTGCCGATCGCTCGCTCACCGCGTATCGCGAAGGCGCGTCCGCACTGCCGGCGGTGCTCGAAGCGCGGCGCAGTGCGCGCGAAGCCCTCGCCCAGTACATCAATGATCTCGCCGCACTTCTCACGGTCAACGCCGAGCTTCGCGGCCTCACTCAGCCAGTCACGGTCCCATGATCCAGTTCGCGACACGCAGGTGGTGCACGGCCGCCGTGATCACCACGAGCGCAATGACCTTTACGGCGTGCAAGGGTGCGGCGACGGAAGAGAAAGAAGTCGAAGTGAAGCCAGTCGTCGCGGCCAACACCGTCGCCGCCGAACTGGAACCTTTCACCCACACCATTTCGGCAATCGGTATCGTGGTGGCGCGCCCTGATCGGTATGCCGCCTTGAGCGCGCCGTCTCCGACACGAATCGCCAAGGTGTTCGTTTCGTCAGGACAGCGAATCGCTGCGGGCGCGCCGCTGGTCGAGTTCGATCAGGGGCCCTTCAATGCCGCGGCAGCAGGCGCAGAGGCAGCATTGTCGGCAGCGCAAAAGAACTACGAGCGGCAACAACGACTGGCGAATGAAGGCATCGTCCCGCGAAAGGACGCCGAGACTGCGGCTGCCGACCTGGGGAAGGCACGCGCTGATGCAGCGGCCGCGACGCGCGCACAGCAACTCTCGGTTCTCAGGTCACCGGTGTCGGGCACGATCACGAAACTCACCGCGGTACTCGGCGCTCCGGCTGATGCGGGTCAGGTGCTCGTTGAAGTCGTGGATCCTACAGGGCTCGAAGTCCTTCTCTCCCTCGGCCCCACAGAAGCGGCGACGGTGCTCCCTGGCGCGCGCGTTCGACTGATTGCCGGAGAAAAAATCGGCGGCGATCTCCTTGGCGAAGGCCGCGTGGCATCCGTGGGGGCAAACGTGGACTCGGCCACGCGTTCGGTACCGATTCGTGTGTCACTGTCATCGCCGAAGCGTTCGCTGCGGATGGGCGAATCCGTCATCGGCGAAATCGCATTGAGCACGCGCAACGCGATCGTGATTCCGGTCGCCGCGCTCCTTCCCGGCGAGGAAGTCGGCACTTACAAGGTGTTCGTCGTCGACGCCAAGGGAATGGCGGTGGCGCGCGAAGTTAAGATTGGCGGACGAAATGAAGAGAAGGTCGAAATCGTCGATGGGTTGACGTCCGGTGAGAAGATCGTGGCGCAAGGCGCATTCTCCATCGAGGACAGCGCGAAGGTCACCAAGCCGGTTCCCGTGAAGCCGTGACGAACGACGCCAATCCCTCCCGCTGGTCACTCGCGGGCGCCGTCGCCGCGCAGCGACGCTTCGTCTACCTCGCCGTAGGACTCCTGTGTGTTGCCGGAGTGTGGGCGGCCATACGCCTTCCGTCGGCGATCTATCCGGAACTCCAATTCCCTCGCATCACGATTGTCGTGCAGGGTTCGTCACTCGGCGCGCGGCAGGTGGTGTTCTCGATCACGCAGCCGATCGAAGAGGCCATCAGCATCGTGCCGGGTGTGACGCGGGTTCAGTCCAAGTCGATTCGCGGCGCGAGCGAGATTTCGATCACGTTTTCGCCGAACACCGACATGGCGTACGCGCTGCAGCAGACGCAGGCGCGCGTGAACCAGGTGCGGGGCGATCTTCCTCAGAATCTCGACATCGAAGTTGAGCGTCTGTCGCCGTCGCTGTTTCCGATCCTTTCGTACAATCTCGAAGGTGGCTCGCCCGCGCTCCTGTACGACATCGCGAAGTACCAGATTCGGCCGGTGTTTTCCCGCGTGCCCGGCGTGGGGCGAGTGGAAGTGCAGGCGTCAGATGTTCGCGAGATCGAGGTCATCGCCGACCCGGTGCGCCTCGCGGAGCAAGGGTTGTCGTACGAAGATGTCGCGAACGCAATCAAGGCGTCGACCACCGTCGCCGCGGTGGGACGAGTTGCGCAGGACTACAAGCAGTATCTCGTCGTCACGGCACAGGAAGCGACCACCATCGAGGATATCGCGAACGTGGTGGTCGGCAAGGCGCTCCGAGTTCGCGACGTGGCCTCCGTCGAACTCGGCACGGAAGATCACGTGCGCATCATCGCCGGCGACGGTAAGCCGGCGGCACTCCTGAATATCTCGCGGCAGATCGGCGGAAACACCGTCGCGATCGCGGATAGTATCGCGAGGGCTGCCGAGGCAATCTCGAAGACGCTTCCGAAGGGGATCATCCTCAAGCCGCTCTACGACCAGGCCTCGCTGGTGCGTGAGGCAACGACCTCGGTGCGCGACGCCATGCTGGTGGGCGCCGCGCTCGCGGTGATCATCCTGTTTCTCTTCCTCCGCCGCTGGAAGATCACGGCCATCAGTGCAGCGTCGATTCCGTTGACGCTCGCGATCACCGTACTGCTGATGTCGCTCGTCGGCCAGACGTTCAACCTCATGACGCTGGGCGCGATGGCGATTGCGATCGGCATCGTGATCGACGACGCGGTGGTGATCAGCGAAAACATCGTGCGCCACCTGGGCTTCACGCCGGATCGCGACCGCGCCATTCGCGAAGCCGTGCAGGAGTTGATTGTTCCGGTCACGACGTCGACGCTCACGACCGTGGTGGTCTTCCTTCCCCTTCGATTGCTCGAGGGCGTCGTCGGCCAGTTCTTCGCGGCGCTCTCCATCACGCTCACGATTGCCGTTCTCGTCTCCCTCATCCTTGCTGTCACCATCATTCCGATCCTGGCGGAAGCCTTCCTGGCTCCGGAGAAGGAATTAGTCACAGAAAAGCAACAAATAACGCGCAAGCCGGGTCTCGGCGATCGCATCGGCATGGCGATCGACGCGCTGTCCGAGAAATACCAGCGCATGCTCGACAGGACCTTGCACCACACACGTCTCACGATCGTTGCGGCGATCATCCTGGTCGTGCTGGGTGGAGTTGCGTACAAAGCCGTGCCCACGGGGTTCCTCCCGGAAATCGATGAAGGTGCCTTCGTCCTCGACTACTTCACGCCGGGGGGAACCGCGCTGGCGGAGACGGATCGGCAGGTGCACCTCGCGGAAGAAATCCTTCTTGCGACACCAGAGATCGAAGGGATTTCACGGCGCACCGGCGCCGAACTCGGCCTGTTCGCCACTGAGCAGAACACCGGCGACGTGGTCGCGCGTCTGAAACCAAGTGGAGATCGCGACCGGTCGAGTAAAGAGGTCATCGACGAAGCGCGCACGAAGATCGAGACGTCGGTACCGAGGCTGCGCATCGAGTTCGTGCAGATCCTCAGCGACGTGATCAACGATCTCGCCGGCGCCGCACGTCCCGTCGAGGTGAAATTGTTCGGGTCGGACCTCGATGCGCTGGAGAAATACGCGCAATCTCTCGAGCCGAAGATGGGGAAGATCGAGGGCACGGCGGACTTCTTCAACGGCGTGAGCGAGAAGGCTCCGGAGCTCCTCATGAAGATCAATAGCGCTGAGGCAAATCGCGCAGGAATGACGCCCGAGCAGGTGGGAGCGGCGGTGAATGGCGCACTCCTTGGCGTTCCCGCAGGAGAAGTGCGCCTCCAGGATCGCGCGATCGCAGTCCGTGTGCGTGCTCCCGACGCGGTCCGCAGCGATGCACTCCGGCTCGGCGCGCTTCCCGTCGCCATTCCGTCGACGCGTTCAACGGCGCCGCTCTCGGCGCTCGCCACCTTCGAACCGGCGGAGTCGCGCGCGCAGTATACGCGCGAGAATCAACAGCAGATGATCACCATGACCGCCGACGCGGAAGGCTCACTCGGCGCGATCAACACCGAAGTCACGTCGATTCTCGCCGAGAAGCCGGCGCCCACGGGTATTCGTGTGGAGATCGGCGGTCAGGCCGCGGGACAGAAGGAGGCGTTCCGGTCGCTGTTGATGGTGCTCGCGCTCGCTGTCGCCGCCGTTGTTGGTGTGATGGTCCTGCAGTTCCGTTCGTTCGTCGAACCGTTGGTGATTCTTGCCGCCGCACCAATCTCGTTCGTTGGCGCAATGACGCTCCTCGTCCTCACGGGCACGCCGCTGAACGTGTCGTCGTTCATGGGACTGATTCTGCTGGTCGGCCTGATCGTGAAGAACGGAATCATCCTTCTCGACTTCACGCGTCATCGCATGACCCTGGAAGGTGAGGATCTCGAGGCGGCACTCCTCGAAGCAGGACGTGTACGACTCCGCCCGATTCTCATGACGACGTTGTGCACGCTGTTCGGATTGCTGCCGCTCGCGCTCGGGATTGGTGCCGGAAGTGAGATGCAGAAGCCACTGGCTCTCGCCGTTATCGGCGGACTCGCGCTGTCCACACCGATCACGCTTTTTCTGGTTCCGACATTTCTCGTTGCCGTCCGCGGACGCAGCTACAAGCTGCGAGCGATCGGCGAACAGCAGTCAACTGTCGACTGACCACAATGACACGAGTAATCGTGACGACAGCCACGCGCACGATACTTCGGCGTGATCGCGATGCCAATGTCCGTGCGAAATGCGTATGAGAGAATTCTGGGACATTTTCAGTCACCGAGCCCAACCGGCTTTCTTGCACGCGCAGTCGGTGGCAGCGTTGTGTCAGCGGGAGCGCTCTGGGCATTTCTCGCAATCGCCGACGCAGTTCCCGAACGCGGCGCAATGGTTCGTGCCGACGTTGCGATAGCCGCCTACGTCGAGCGCGCGACGAGTGAAACCGGGGAGCGGGTTTTTGCACTGATCACGACGCTCGGCTCGGCTTTCCTGTTCGCATTGATTGCGGTCGCTTCCATCATCCTGCTGCGAAAGCGCAAGCGCCACGCGGTTGTTGCAATCGTGTACTCTTCGGCCGGTGGCTTGTTGCTGAACTATGTCCTGAAGGCCCTTCTGCATCGAAAGCGCCCGGACTATGCGACGGAGTTCGCGAACCTCGACTCATGGAGCTTTCCGAGTGGCCACGCGATGAACTCCGTCATTGGCTACGGATTTCTCGCCTATCTCCTTCTCGATCATTACCCGGCATTTCGCCACCGTCGGCCCTTCATCGCGGCCGTGGTCGTGATGATTCTGCTGATCGGATTCAGTCGCATCTACCTTGGCGTCCACTTCCTCAGTGATGTCATCGGTGGATTTCTGGCAGGGATCGTCTGGCTGGTGACGTGTATTGCCGGTTACCGCTTCACCAAACCGGAAGCTGTCATCAGAGTGTAAGGTTGGAAACGCCGATCATTAGTAGTTGATTACGTCACGTTGCCGTCAGCGTCTGTGGGGTAACCTGAAGGAGTGCCAGTTCACAATTCAGGAGAACACACAATGAAGTCACAATTCCTCATGGTCGTTGTCGCGGCAGCGCTCATCGCACCCTCGATGCACGCGCAGGCGAAAAAGGAAACGGGCCCCAAAGTCAAAGTCGAGAAGGCGGTCCCGAAGGAAACGGAAGCACAACTGAAAGCGGCGGCGAAGGTCTCCGAAGCCGACGCAGCAAAGACCGCGTTAGCGAAGGTCCCGGGTTCCACGGTGAAGAGCTCCGAACTGGAACGCGAAGACGGAAAGTTGATCTACTCGTTCGACCTTGCGACCAAGGGTAAGTCGGGCATCGACGAAGTGCACGTCGACGCAATTACCGGTGCGATCGTCGGTAAGGTCGAACATGAGAACGCCAAGGCGGAAGCGAAGGAAGCAAAGGCTGAAGCCATGGAAAAGAAGAAGCCCTGACCAGAACGCAAAACCCGGATGACGAGCAGTTCGTCATCCGGGTTTTCGTTGGCCGCCGCGCCTTATTACTTCTTGTCGAAGTACTTCAGGTACTGGCCGTAGCCTTCTTCCTTCAACTTGCTGACTGGAATGAAGCGCATGCTCGCGCTGTTCATGCAGTAGCGCAGCCCGCCCTTGTCCCTTGGTCCATCATCGAAGAGATGACCGAGGTGCGAGTCCGCGTGCGCCGAGCGTACTTCGGTGCGCTCCATGAAGAGGGACTTGTCGGTCTTCGTCTTGATGTTCAGGGGCTCGATCGGCTTGGTGAAACTCGGCCACCCGGTACCGGACTCGAACTTGTCGCGTGAGCTGAACAGCGGCTCGCCGGATACCACGTCCACATAGAGTCCTTCTTCGTGATTGTTCCAGTATTCGTTCTGGAACGGTGCTTCGGTGGACTCGTGCTGCGTCACCTTGTACTGCATGGGCGTGAGTTTGGACTTGAGCTCAGCGTCGCTGGGTTTCTTGAAATCGGACACTTTGTATTCTCCCTTGGCGGCGGTACTGGCCTGCGCGGACGCGCGGCCGGCAGTCGCGGCGAATGTTGCGGTCATCAGCGCGAAGGTCAGCGCGGATTTCATGCGGGACATGGGTTCCTTGGAGGCTATCGGCGGTCGGCTGTCAGCAACTGCGGTACATCTAATACTCTCCAATTGGCCAAACAGTTCAATGGCTGAGCCGAGAGTCCTCAGTTCGCTGCCGGCTCGGACGGGGACCGCCACGCTGACACGTTCACGTCCACCGGAAGCTTGATGGCCGCGACGGACCGGGCCACATCGATCATGCCCTGCCACACGCCCGCGAAGGCGAACCCTACGTCCTGAGGCGCCTTGCCTTCGTCAAAGCCACGTCCGGTCGCGATCCACATCCTCGGCTCGTCGGCGACGCTGGCGGCTGCAAATTCGAGCTTGAAGTCGTCGTAGACGTCCTGGGCGTTGTGCGCGTGGACGTACACGCCCGGGAGATAGCGACCGTCCTTCAGGAGCGTTCGCGCCCACGTCCGGTAGTACACGCGCATCGACGCCGGAAGCTTCTCCATGCGCTCGACGTCGAGAAAAATGGTCGAGCGGGACGGAAAGCCCTCGCGGAGCGCCACGTTGATGGCGTCACGCCCGTCAGCCGCTCCTCGATCAGCACTGATGAGGGCAGCGTTGCAGGTCGTCCCGGCGCGAAGAAGCTTGGCAAGCTGGGCCGCTGAGATTGATTTCGGCTTTCTTCCCCAGGTCTGCTGGCCCACGTACACCACGGCCAAACCCCACCCCATGTCCGTGAGAAGTTCACGCTTGCCGGACCACGACGCGTCTTTGTGGCAGGGGGAGGGGAGGTAGTAGCCAACCCAACTGTAGGGCGCACCAGGCGTGTTCTTCCAGGCGCGCATTGTCGCCTCGCCAGGAAACGTATGTGTGTCGAAGCCGAGGTTTCGTCCAGCCTTCTCTTCGTCTGCCAATGGAGACTCCTGTCCAGTGACCGCCGCGGCCACCTGCGCCACCGTGGCTGCAGCGTCCGCCACCATGTTGCGTGAGTCATCCGGCCCCGAGGGGTCGCTATGGCAGCCAACGGAGAGCCCTACGCCGGCAAGGAAAAAGAGGGTGCCCTGAAGGATCGTTTGTCCATTACCACGTCGCATGCGGTTCTACCATGCAACAGCTGTACGCGGGGGAACGAGCTCGTCAATCGCTGACAATTGGCCGCGAAAAAGGCCATTTTCATGGATGCTGACCGGACATGCTGGGCTCGCGGCGATCCTTCGAAGTTTCTCGGGCAAGACCGCCAGCCCTGCGGCGTTCGTCGCGTTGGCGATTGCGGCCTACTCGCCCGACATCATGGACGTGCTGTTCTTCGCGTTTCAGCTCTGCAGTCCGTACGGGCTGTATACACATACCGTCCCGTCGGTGGTACTTCAGGCCGCACTCATCTGCGGTTTGGCGTGGCTCGTATGGGGCTCCGCGAGCATGACCGCCCTATTCGCATTGGTGGTGTTGCTTCATGTCCCGGCGGATTACCTGACAGGCTGGAAGCTGTTTCAGCCCGGGGCCGAGTACCTGAGGGGGCTCGTTTTCTACCGTCGGCCGGTGATCGATTGCGTGATAGAGCTCGGGCTCGTGCTTCCTGGCTGGTTCCTCCTGCGAAGAACCGGCTATGCACCAAAATGGACTCGGTCGGCAAAGATCCTCGTGCCGGCGGTCGTTCTTCAGGTGCTTTTCGCTTATTTTAACAGTCGTGGGGCGGTAAACCTCAAAGGCGGTGTGTGCTTCTCCCAGCCTCCTATGGCCGCCCCCTACTAGGTCTCAGCTTTCGAATGTCTCATAACGATCCGCTCTCCACCTTCGAGCTTCCCGCCGAGGTGATGACATATACGTTCGAGCACGCAATCAGCGACCATGCAGACACCGCGCACGAGAGCGGGCATGCGGTCGCTTCGGCACTGCAGCGGATGCTGCGCGGCTCCTCAGTTGAGTTCGGCTATCCGGGGGTGCTCACCGCTCGTCTGCCTTCCGGAGCGGTCGCGCACTGCGGCGGCCCCGGCAACTGGGAGGTAGAAATCGCCCAGCCCCACGGCGAAGAGCCGGAGACGCTGACGATCTCGATTCCCGAGTCGGAGACCGACGCCGAGAAGATCGCCGAGATCTTTGCGAGCGTTCTTCGCCATTGGTGAAGAACGGCGCACCGGGATTTTCACCATCGAGGACACAGACCTCACAAACTGCCTTGGCGGTTCTCTGTGACCTCTCTGGTGAGAAAACGTTGTTGCTCTAACCGAGGGCGCGCGCCGTCACTCGACGCTCATTTTCATCGCGCTGGCCGAGGAACTCACCGATCGCCGCCAGTGACTCGATGTGATCGCAGAAGATCTTGAACGTCGCCAGTAGCGGAACAGCGACGAATGCGCCCGGTACGCCCCAGATCCAGAAGAAGAACAGGAGCGCGATGAAGATCGCCACGGGATTCAGCGTCAGCCGGTGGCCAAGGAGCACGGGCGTCACGAGATACGCCTGAAGGACATTGATCAGCAGAAAACATCCGGGCACGAGGAGCGCGTGTCCCACGTCGGTAAAGGTGGTCAGCCCGGCGACGGTAAAGATCACAGCCGCGGTCAAGGCGCCGAGATACGGAACGAACTCGAGGCATGCGACGAGTGAGCCCCACAGCACGATGTTGGGCATGCCCAGGAGCCAGAACACGCCGGCCACGATCACGCCTTCGATGAGGTTCACCAGGAGTGTCGTCGACAGGAACTTCGAGATCGTGCTCTCGATGGCACGCGCAATCTCGATGGCCTTGATCTTGTCGTCGAAATGCGGAAGCACCTTGATCAACTTCTGAAGAAAGAGGTCACCGCCGGCGAGGAGGAAGTACAGAAGGACGAACACCTCCAGCAGCCCCGTGACAAAACGTTGCGCACTTCCGAAGAAGCGCGACGAAAGACTCGGTCCGCTCTGCACGACAACAGGACCCTTGCCCGGCGACGTATCGCCGCCGACGGCGTCAGCGGCCTGTTCGACGTTCTTGGACACCTGACGCACGGGAAGAATGACTTTGCGGAGCTTCACTTCAGCTTTGCTGAAGCTCTGCGGTGCGCGCGCGGCCCAGCCTTGCGCCGGCCCGGCAAGCTCGTAGAGCATGCCGGAAACGCTCGCAACGAGGACGAGCACCACGATGCCCGCTGCAGCCGGCGGGGGCAGCCGATACCTCGCGAGCCAGCGAATGAGCGGGCTGAGAAGGAAGTTGAGAAGGAGCGCGAAGACGATCGGAATGAGGAAGCTGCGCGCGAAGTACATCGTGTACAGCAGCGCCAGCACAGTCAGGACGGTCGCTTCTATGGACCGGCTCCTCGTGCCTTGTATAGCTTGAGCCGTGCGTTCGAGGTCTGGCGGTTTCGCTTGCGGTTCGTCGATCATCAGGCGAACGCAACTATGCACGATGCTTGCCGCAAAATTGCAGAAAGGACACACGCATGACCCTCCGCCTTCACCTCCTGCGCCACGGCCAGACGCCGATGAGCCGTGAGAATGTCTTCTGCGGCCGCGGACTCGATCCTGAGCTCACGCCGGACGGCGTCCTCATGGCGGAGTCATTCGCGGCGTGCTTTGCCGGCGTGGCGTGGCGAGGGATCTACACGAGTCCGCTCAAGCGTGCTGTAGCGACGGCTGCGCCACTACGCGCGACAACCGCGATCGTGCCGCAGGTCCACGCGGGATTCGCCGAGATCGACTATGGCGCCTGGGACGGGCTCAGCGTCGACGTCGTCGAAGACAAATGGCGCGACGAGTACGTCAGGTGGGTCGAGGATCCGGCATGGAATGCTCCCGTGGGCGGGGAAACGGCCATTGCACTCGCGCAGCGAATGACTGATGCTGTAGAGGAGATCGCTGCGACGCATCCGGATGGTGGTGACGTCCTCATCGTTTCACACAAGGCGTCCATCAGAGTCTGCTCTGCGCGCTCCTCGGTGTCGGTGAGTGTGGTATCATTCGGCGCGCACGGGCCGCTCGCCGAATCGGTGGCGGACCGCTCACATCTCTCCGCGGCGATGCGATCTCTGCCAGGTACGTAGTGCGCGCATTCGAGGAAACATTGCAGGACTAGCACTGAAGTTGAGATCTACAGACGGAGCGCGTTGGGCTGGGCTAGCCAACGCAACAGGCACCAAATACCTTCGCGTTCACACCAACCAGACCAAACACATGGCGACCAAACTCGATAAGGCGATCAAGCGTGAGCTCGTTCACGGCGACAAGACGTACACCATCACCATCTCGCCCGAAGGCATCAAGGCGGTGGAGAAGGGGAAGCGCAACGGCCGCGAGCATACATGGGCCAGCATCATCGACGGCGAGTCGGCAGCCGCAGCGGCGCCGGCGGCGGAGTAAGATCTGCCTGATTGTTCTGCAAGGGCTCCGGTGATCCGGGGCCCTTTGAACTTTGGGCGATCATCGCGGAAACGACGGAACTTCGGGGAAGGCGGATTCTCGCGGAACTTCGGGGGAACGCGGATTGGGCGGAAACAATGGGGATTTACACCGATTGCGCCGCGCGACGATAGCGCCAATCGTCAATCCTATTCGAGCGGTTTCGTTGATTGCTTTTTCTTTCTTCGGAAAGAAACACAACATTCTCCCGGGTCGACCGGCTGGGGCGTCACGCGCTTGGAGCGATCCGCGTTCATCAGCCTACTCCCGCGCAATCAGCGTCCCCCGAAGTTCCTAACCAGCCACGACCGCAGGCGGCGGCAACAAGGCTGCAATCCGCGCTGCGCGGTCCCGATGTCGCTCACTCAGGAGATCGAACTGAGCCGCCTTGGCCATGTCTCCCGCCAGGTGATTCTGGGCAGCCATCACCGCGCAGTACTGGCTCACCTCCTCCTCGTCCGCTACATCCTGCTGCGTAAACCCGAAGGGCTGCTCGAACAGGAGGAGTGCCGCGATGGCGTGGGTCGAAAACGGGAGCTGGGAGAATTGCTCTCGCAGGTGAGTGAGGCCATCCTTCTTCACGGCAATGCCGGTCCACTCTGCGGCGGATAGTGCGGGACGAACGGGTTCAGGCATGGTGATGACTCTGTGAAGAAAAAGACGAAGCGAGCCAAGAAGATACTCGTGATCGATGTGGGCGGAACGCACGTCAAGGTGCTGGCCTCCGGCAAGCGCACGCCCCTCAAGCTTCCGTCGGGTCCAGACCTTACTCCAAAGGAGATGGTCGCCTCGGTGCTCGACGCAACGGCGAAATGGGACTATGACGTCGTCTCCATCGGCATTCCCGGCCCCGTGATCAATCACCGCGTCTCGAAAGACCCGGTCAACCTCGGACCCGGGTGGGTTCGGTTCAACTACGCAAAGGCGTTCGGCAAACCCGTGCGTATGATCAACGATGCCGCCATGCAGGCGCTCGGCAGCTATGAGGGCGGTCGCATGCTCTTCATGGGTCTCGGTACGGGTCTCGGCACTGCGCTCGTGTTCGATGGCGTCGTCATTCCCCTGGAGCTGGCGCATCTCCCATATCACAAGGGCAAGGAGTACGAGGACTACATCGGGGAAGCCGGAATGAAGCGCCTCGGACAGAAGAAGTGGAAGAAGCACGTCGAAGAGATCGTGGCCCTCTTTCTTGCCGCGCTGAACGCCGATTACGCCATGCTGGGCGGCGGCAATGTCCGGCACTTCGACGAGCTTCCGAAAAGGTGTCGTCGCGGGAGCAATGCGCACGCTTTTCGTGGCGGTTTCCGGCTCTGGCACAGGGATTCGAAGAGCTCATGACAGACGACCCGCGCGCGGCACCGGTAGGGCCGGGCGTGGAACCGCGCTGGACATCCAGCGCGAAGAGCGGAGTGGGCACGGCGCTCGATCCGCGGAGCCATGTGTGGTTCACGGTCTCGCATGGCATCGTGGACGAGGTGTACTACCCGCGTGTCGACCAGGCGAATACCCGCGACCTCGGTTTTCTCGTCACGGCGGACGGTTTCTTTTCCGAGGAGAAACGCGATGCGAACAGCGTCGTGCATCTCGTGTCGCCGGGTGTACCGGGCTATCGCTTCGTGAACACGTGCTCGCGCGGTCGTTACGTGATCGAGAAGACCGTCATCACCGACCCGGAGCGCGACGTCCTCCTGCAGCGCATCCGATTCCGTGCCCTGCAGGGTCGTGTAGAGGATTACCGCATCTTCGCGCTCCTGGCGCCGCACATCGGCAACCAGGGTTACGGCAACGACGCATGGGCCGAGTCGTACAAGGGCATACCGATGTTGATCGCGAGGCGAGAGGAGATCGCGCTCGCGATGATCTGCGACGCTGGATGGCGCGCAATGAGTTGCGGCTATGTCGGCGTGAATGATGGTTGGCAGCAGGTGAAGGCTGCCGGTTATCTCTCCGACCCCCGGCCCGACGCACGCGACGGCAATGTCGCGCTCACCGGCGAGGTCAATCTCGGCACATGCCGCCGTCTGGAGGAGGATGTCGCGGAGTTCGTGGTGTTGCTGTCGTTCGGACTCGGGCCGGCGGAAGCAGCGCAGCGTGGGCGCATGTCGCTCGCGTCGTCGTTCGATCGCGTGCTCACGTCGTACACACGCGCGTGGAGAAAATTCCACGATCACACCGTGGGTCCGCGGAGTGGCGAGGAAGCGTCATACGTTCCGGAAGTGATGCGCAAGACGGCGGAGTTCGAGCTCGCCGCGCTCGCGCACGAGAGCACGTATGCGCACGAAGCACCGGAGGCAGTCCACGAGCGCGGACCCGTGCAGGTTCCGGAGAGTGTCCTCGATCTCTACCAGATGAGTGCCGCAATTCTCGCAGTGCACGAGGACAAACGCGCGGCCGGCGCGATCATCGCGAGTCTCTCCATTCCCTGGGGGAGCTCCAAGAGCGACCACGAGCTCGGCGGCTATCACCTCGTCTGGCCACGCGACCTCGTGAACAGTGCAGGCGCATTGATCGCCGTCGGGCACAGCGTGCTGGCGCGACGCACGTTGCGCTATCTCATGAGCACGCAGGAAGAGGACGGCCGCTGGGCACAGAATCTCTGGCTCGACGGCACGCCGTACTGGCGCGGTCTGCAGATGGATGAAGTCGGCTTTCCAATCCTGTTCGCGGGTCTGCTACGACGCGAGAGCAAGCTCGATGAACTGTTCGCGTTTCCGATGATCCGGAAAGCGGCGACCTTCATCCTTCGCAACGGTCCTGTCACGGGGCAGGACCGATGGGAGGAGAATGGCGGCTACTCGCCGTTCACGCTCGCCGTGCAGATCTCGGCGCTCCTTGTCGCGGCTGAATTCGCGGAGGATCACTGCGATCCGGAGTTCGCCGCACGCCTTCGCGAAACGGCAGACGACTGGAATGCGCGCATCGAAGAGTGGACGTACGTGCGCGGAACGGAGATCGCAAGGCGCGTCGGCGTCGACGGCTACTACGTTCGCATCTCTCCCGAAGACGTCATCGAAGACTTCTGCCGTACCGGCGGG